>ERZ1106939.901-NODE-901-length-24730-cov-97.476960_pt1 | contig 24730 bp, 20 predicted proteins | sample MGYA00403669_ERZ1106939 | MGnify/ENA primary metagenome ERZ1106939 (study PRJEB35170, sample SAMEA104062447) | human gut metagenome | biome: human gut; feature: human-associated habitat; material: faeces | place: Denmark | collected 2012-09-28 ...
TAAAATTTCTCTCGAAAATTTTGTTTTGGGGCTTGACTTTTAATAGTTAGTCTTTCCGTGGGGATGTTGGGTGGATTTTTCCCTTTCCGCTAATATGACACCTGAAACACCCGATTCTGCCCGCTTTTTTGAAAATTTCCAAAAATATTTTTTGAAACAGATAGATTTTCAGGCGGCAATAGAAAAGCCCAGCAGACCAAAAACGGCCAACCGGGCATAATGGCAGTATGAAATGCACAGAAGCTACATTGTATAGTACACAGTAAAAGCCCTGCTGACCCTGTGCGGGAGCAAGGCTTTTTTTGATAGGTCAAAGCTAGGCGTTCGATAGAATATCAGGCGCATGGCGGCATCCTCCTATGGCCGCCATACGAACGATGAAACGCTTTGATAAGCAAAAAGAACCGGCGGCCTTGAGTTTCTCAAAAGCCGCCGGTTCAAAATGGGCGCGCGGATATGTCTGCTATACGACGGCTTTTTTTCTTTTGCCGTCGTGCGGCAGGTGTTTTTACTTTTTATTCTTTTGTGCCACATGGACGATTATGGCAACTAAAATAATTGCGGCGACCATGCCAATTAAAGGGAGCCATGTGTCGGTGATGCTTTGCAATACGGCATTCCAGTTTATATTTTCAGGCAACATAGTTTAGACCTCCAATTCTCGCTGTTCTGTGACAATACGCTTACAGGAAAGATACGTTGCAAGGAAATAACTTCCATAGACAAGCAGGAAAAGGACGATTGTCAGTCCGATATTGGTTGCGATATGGATGTTCATAAATTCTTCCACCACAGCCATTGCTTTGCCAATCAGGAAAGCAGAATACACGCCAGCGACGACTAGCGGAATGGCAAAGAACACGGCTGTCTGCACAAAAAGCGTATGATTGATTTGCCAGCGGCCTGCACCCAGCTTTTGCAGCAAGCCATAACGATACACATTGTCGGTCGTTTCGGTAAGCTGTTTTAACGCTAGAAGTGCGGCGCAAATCAGCAAAAAGACCAACCCGATATAGCAGCAAAGGAAGCTCACCAGGGCATCAAGGCCGTAGAACGTCTCATACATCATGTTCTTTTCGGCATACCGATAGCCGTGTGTACTATCCAATCCAATCGGAATCATCTTTTGCAAAATTTCATTGGAATCTGCATTAGGCTCATATTGCACCAAAAGCGCATTTACATCTTTTTCAAGAGATGCGGTGACGGAATCGGGAACGATCAAGGTGCCGCGGTCATTGTTGCCAACCGACGTCATAATGTATGTTTCCTGCAAAACTTTATCTTCTGCACGCTGTAAAGTCGCCCCGCCAACCATGATTTCCGGGTGGCTCTGCAATGCAGCAGCAACATACCGATACGTTCCATTGTAGTTGCAGTTCAACAGGTATTGGCCATCGTTCAGCGTGATGGGTGCTTTGTTCTGCATGGCTAAGGCACGATTCAAGTCCGAAATGGAGATTACGGAAACCTTGCTGTCAGGAACTTTTTCATCAATCGGCCAAAATTTGACTTTCTGTCCTTCAAATAGTTCAGAGTAGGTTATATCGGCCTCGTAAACACTGATTTGCTCTGTAGCTTTGGCGTAGTTGCTTATGGTAATATCGTGTGCAGCGAGATAGGCAGCAATATCGCTGTCCCCATCAACAGAAACATTGGAAAGCACGTTCAAATCATATGGCGTTGCAGATTGGGACATTTTGTTCATAGCAAGCGCTGTGCTTGCGCCAATCGACACGGCGCAGATCGTGATGGTCAGCAATCCGCATACAACCGTTACCACAAGATAATTGGTTCGGATTTTGCTGCCAATCTGACGGACAAGGAACGTATTCAGACCCTTCAGGTAAAAGCATTTCCTTGCACTTGCTGCTTGCATGAAAACGGCTGACAGCGAGTAGAACAGCAGAAAAGTTCCCGCAACCAATGCCGCCGCTGCCAACTGGAACAGATTATTTTCATGAGATGGCAGAATCCCGTTTTTGTTGAACAGCGCGGCAGAAATTCCGACGCAAAGCAGTGAGAGCAGGAACAGACAAACCGGCAAGATACGGTTTTCAGTCTGCATACTTTCGTTTTTTCTGCCGTCCGTAAATAGGTCAATCAATTTAACATTGGTGACAGACCGAATATTGAAAAGCATGACAATAAAAAAGATGATTGTGAAACACAACACGGTCTGGCGAAGCGCTCCGGCTGAAAACACGATTCGAAACTTTTCAAGATTGATTGCAAAAAGCCGCAATGCAATTAAAGAAAAACCTTGCGAAAAGAAAAAGCCCAAAAGCAATCCTGTGCCCAGCGCAATGATGCCAACACAAAGCGTTTCGCCTGCAAACAACCGGGAAATACGCCCTTTTTTCATGCCGAGCATCATATACACGCCTAATTCCTTTTTGCGACGTTTCAATAAAAACTGATTGGCATAAAGAATCAGAAAAGCCAGAACAACCGCAATCATAGTGGAAAGCGCAGAAAGCATAATGCCGAGCTGACGATATAAGAGCGTGCCGGTCATGCCCATATTGGAAAAAGCCGGCTGGTCAGAAATGGAATTGAACGCATAGAACAAACTGACCGAAAGGGTCAGCGTAAGAAAGTAAATCAGATAGTCACGAATGTTCTTGCACACATTTCGGAAAATCAGCTTACATGTGTTCACTCTGTTCACCTCCCAAGACAGAAACTACTTCCAGAATTTTTGTAAAAAATTCTTTGCGCGTATCCGTCCCACGATGCAGTTCGTTGAACACCTGCCCATCTTTGATAAACAAAATGCGATTGCAATAGCTGGCAGAAAAAGCGTCATGTGTTACCATGAGAATTGTTGCAGAAAGCCGTTCATTCAATTCGGTCAACATTGTCAACAACATTCGGGAAGAATTGGAATCCAGTGCGCCGGTCGGCTCATCTGCCAGTACGATGGCGGGATTTGTCACCATCGCTCTTGCGGCCGCTACTCTCTGCTGCTGACCGCCAGACATCTGATAGGGATATTTACCCAATACATCCTGAATGTTCAGCGCTTGGGCAATCTGTGGAATACGCTGCTCTATTTCACTGGGTTTGGCACCTGCGATGGAAAGGGCCAGAGAGATATTTTCATAGGCGGTCAAGGTGTCCAGAAGATTGAAATTCTGGAAAATAAACCCCAGCTTTTTTCCACGGAAATCTGCAAGCTGTGCCCCGTGAAGCGCCGTGATGTCCTTTTCTTCTACATAGATATGACCGCTGGTGACGGTATCAATCGTGGAAATGCAGTTCAGCAAGGTGGTTTTGCCAGAGCCGGAAGCACCCATGATGCCGAGAAATTCTCCTTTGCGAACAGAAAAAGAAATGTGGTCGATGGCTTTTGTCAGGTTGCCTTTGTTACCGTAAAATTTTTGGATGTCATCCACCCGTAAGATCGTATCGCCCATAGGTCAGGCTCCTTTCTCAAAAGCGCTTTGCTTTTGTGCTTTTACTCTACCACAAGGAATTTTCCGATGCCATTAAATTGGATTACATTTGTATTACCAAAATGTAAGGTTGAAAAAAGCGAGGCTTTACAGCCCCGCCGCCTGCAAATAGCTTTCCGTAGGAAAAACCATCGTCACAGTCGTTCCCTGTCCCGGAACGCTGGAAATAGAAAGTGAGATATTCATTTTTCGACATAGCCTTTGGCTCAAGTACAAACCAATGCCGGTTGATTTGGAATAACGGCGGCCGTTTTCACCGGTAAAGCCTTTGTCGAACACGCGCGGCAAGTCAGCAGCAGAAATGCCAATGCCATTATCGGAAATGAAAAGAGATACCGTGTTTTTCTCTGCTCTGGCTGAAAATTCAACTTGTAAATTATCTTTCCGATACTTGATAGCGTTGGAAAGAATCTGTCCGATCACAAAGGTGCAGCTCTTGCTGTCTGCGGCCACGGGAATATCCAGATCCTTTAGAACCGGCTTTCCACCGGCCTGAATCAACGGCTTTGAGTACGTTTTTAGCGCAGCGTACACCAATGCCTGCAAGGTGGTTTTCTCCACCTTAAAGTCCTTTTCCACATCGGTACTGCGGGCGTAATATAGCACCTGCTCCACATAAGCATCAATTTTCCGCAGTTCATCGTCAATTCGCAGTGTGGTGGGATTCTTTTCATTTTCAACGATCAGCCGGGCAGAGGTGATAGGCGTTTTGATTTCATGCACCCATGAATCAAGGTATTCCCGATATTCACGGTTCTCCTGCTCTGCACAGGCAAGCTGGTCGTTCTGGTATTTGTTGCAGCACCGCAGAACGTCCACCAAAATCTGCCCCTCTAAAAAATGAGGCGGCACCATTAACTCGCCTAAAAGAGTTTTTATGTCCATCTGTTCTGTCATTTTTTGAAGCAGATTATAAAAACTCTGCTTGCGGAAAAAATCATACAGCAGCGCTATACTGTACGCTGCAAGTAAAATCACCTCGGCAAACAGAATAAACACAGCAGGTGTTTCAATCAGCCAGAGGAGCGCAAGCAGCACGAGTGCAGCCACCAGCATACAAATCAGGGAAAAGATACGGTCAAGCAGATACTCGGATAACTTCATACGCAATACCCTAAACCACGTTTCGTTTCCAGATAGTCCGGCAGACCGATTTCGGTCAGTGCTTTCCGTAACCGAACGATGTTGACATTCAATGTGTTTTCGTCTATAAATTGTTCACTCTGCCAGAGCTCATCAATAATAGCGTCACGGGGAATAATGTTGCCCTTATTCACCATAAGCAGGCGCAAAATCCCAAGTTCATTTTTGGTAAGTGATTTTTTGTTCCCTTGATAGCTGATTTCCGCCTTGAGCAAATTTAAGGTCAAGCCTTTGTGCGTGAGAACGATGTTGTCCTGTACTTCATAGGTCCGAGCCAGAAGTTTTTGGATTCGCGCCAAAAGAATCTGTGCATTGTACGGCTTTGCAATATAATCATCTGCGCCGATGTTCAAGCTCATCAACTCGTCAAAATCGCTGTTTCTGCTGGTAAGTACAATGATAGGAAGATTGGATTTCTGTCGGATTTCTCTGCATACTTGGAAACCATCCTGATAGGGCAGATTGATGTCTAAGAGAATCAAGTTGACCCCTGATGAAAGAGCAGCTTGCACAATGTGGTGAAAATCATCGCTGCTGTCGCATTGGTAGCCGTACTTTTGAAGAAGCTGAACAAGTTCCTCGCGGATTGCCGGTTCATCTTCTATAATGAAGATTTTCATGCTCACACCTCCATATTCTATTATATTTTGATTTTCCAGAGAATACAATGCTCAAACCATGAACAATAAAGTTTAGCAACCATGCGTTTTGCGTCATTTCACCAACCGCCATGAACTATAAAATGTATATGGGTGATGCAGAATGGCGAAAATTGAGGACTGTCCCGGCTTTGAAACGTTCGGAGCGGATGTCAAGGCAGCTCGAAAGGCAAAACAGCTTTCCCGCAGTGCGCTGGCTGACATGATACATTATGACAGCCGGTATCTTGCGAACATCGAAAACGAAGGTACGCTGCCCAGCCTGCCGGTGGTGATTCAGCTGATAAAAATATGTGGTTTGCCGGTGGAACGGTACTTCAACCCGGAACTCATGCGGGAAGAAAGTGCGGAGCGTCAGAGGGTCAGCCACAAGCTGCAGCTTTGCCCGGAAGAATACTTACCCATCGTAGAAGGTGCCATTGACGGTGCGCTACGAATCCATGAACAGGAAAAAGAGCCTGCGTGTGTCTGATTGCCACGCATGGTTATTGAGAGGATGCAAAAAGCGTCCTCTTATTTTTTTGTATTTTGCGGGCAAAACGGGGATGTTGCGGTGTCATAGTAGTGGGGAAAGGTAACGTAGCAAGCATAGGGAGTGTAGCCACTCCCGGCAGAAATGCTTGCTGGGGAGTACCCCAGACCCCCAAGAAACGAGGTGAAACTATGACGAATCGAACCCGAAAAATTGTTCTGCGTGTTCCCGTGACGCCGGAGGAACAGGAACTTATCCGGCAGAAGATGGCTCTGCTGAACACACGGAATTTTTCTGCCTACGCCCGGAAGATGCTGATAGATGGTTATGTTGTCCACATCGACACCACCGACATCCGGGCGCAGACCGCCGAACTGCAAAAGATTGGTGTCAATATTAACCAGATCGCGCGGCGGCTGAACAGCATGGGGCCGCTGTACACACAAGACGTTGCGGACATCAAGGGAGCATTGGCGCAGATATGGCAGTTACAAAGATACATCCTATCAAGTCAACGCTGAAAAAGGCATTGGACTACATCGAGAATCCGGCCAAGACGGACGAAAAAATGCTGGTGTCCTCCTTTGCCTGCTCCTACGAAACCGCCGACATCGAATTTGAACTGCTGCTGTCACAGGCCATGCAGAAAGGCAACAATCTGGCCCACCACCTGATACAGTCTTTTGCGCCGGGCGAAACCACGCCGGAGCAGGCCCACGAGATTGGCCGGCAGCTTGCAGATGAAGTCCTGCAAGGCAAATACCCGTATGTGTTGACCACGCACATTGACAAGGGGCACGTCCATAACCACGTCATCTTTTGTGCCGTGGACATGGTGAACCAACGAAAGTATGTTTCCAACCGACAGAGTTATGCCTACATTCGGCGCACCAGCGACCGGCTGTGCAAGGAACATGGTCTGTCTGTGGTGATGCCCGGTCAAGACCGGGGCAAGAGCTATGCCGAGTGGGACGCACACCGCAAGGGTACGAGTTGGAAGGCGAAACTGAAAGCCGCCATAGATGCAGCCATCCCGCAGGCCAAGGATTTTGACGATTTTCTGCGGCTCCTGCAGGAGCAGGGCTACGAGGTCAAACGGGGCAAGTACGTTTCGTTCCGTGCGCCCGGACAGGGGCGGTTCACTCGCTGCAAAACGCTGGGCGAAGCCTACACCGAAGAAGCTATCACCGAGCGCATCAAAGGGCGGTTTGCGGAGCGGAAGCCCAAAGAAAACCGCAAAATTTCGCTGCGGATTGATTTGGAGAATAGCATCAAGGCCCAGCAGTCTGCGGGGTACGAGAAGTGGGCAAAGCTCCACAACTTGAAACAGGCTGCCCGGACGCTGAACTTCCTGACTGAGCATGAAATCGAAAGCTACCCGGATTTGGAAAGCCGGGTGGCCGAGATCACCGCCGCCAGCGCCGAGGCTGCCGCTGCGCTGAAAGCGGCCGAATGCAGACTTGCAGAAATGGCCATGCTGATAAAGGATGTTACTACCTGTAAGGAGCTGCGCCCGTTGGTGCAGGAGTATCAGCGGGCCGCTGACAAAAAGCAGTTCCGGCGCAAGCATGAAGGCACCCTGATTCTCTATGAAGCAGCGGCGAAAGCTCTAAAAGAGCAGGGCTTTCAAAAGCTGCCCGACCTCTACGCCCTGAAAGCCGAGTATAAGCAGCTGGCCGAGCAGAAAGACCAGATGCAGCGGCAGTACAATGATGCCAAACGCCAGATGCAGGAGTATGGTATCATCAAGCAGAATGTGGACGGCATTCTGCGGACAGCACCGGGAAAGGAGCAGATGCAGGAACGGTAAATCTGCACAAAATATTGTTTGGATTTTTGAATCCCAAACGCTTAGACCGGGTGGCGTTTCCGCCCGAAATCATGTAAAATAGAATTGGACAACGAAAGCGAGGAACCCTTTATGGCAGAAGTGAAAGACAATAGCTCCATCCAGCTTTTTGAAGATCAGAAAATCCGTACTGCATGGGATGCAGAAAAGGAAGAATGGTATTTTGCAATCGTTGATGTGATTGCTGTTCTGACTGACAGCGCAGACCCACAAAACTATTGGCGTGTTCTAAAAAAGCGCCTTAAAGACGAAGGAAATGAAACCATTACAAATTGTAATGGTTTGAAAATGACGGCCCCAGACGGTAAAAAACGTAAAACGGATGTTGCCAACACTGAACAGCTCCTGCGCATCATCCAGTCAATCCCATCTCCGAAAGCTGAACCGTTCAAGGCATGGCTGGCAATGGTGGGCAAGGAACGCATCGAAGAAACCATCGACCCGGAGCAAGCTATTGACCGTGCGCTTGATACCTATTTGAAGAAAGGCTACTCCGAAGAATGGATTCACCAGCGGCTTTTGGCAATCCGCATCCGCAACGAACTAACGGACGAATGGAAGAAGCGCGGAGTACAAAAGGGCAAGGAGTACGCCATCCTGACCGATGAAATCTCCCGCGCATGGTCTGGCATGACCACAGGGCAGTACAAGCGGCTGAAAGGCCTGACAAAAGAAAATCTCCGGGATAACATGACTGATTTGGAACTTGTGCTGACTATGTTGGCCGAAGCCTCCACCACGGATATTTCCAAGACTGCAAAGCCGCAGACCTTTGAAGAAAACAAGCAGGTTGCCAAGCGTGGCGGAAAGGTGGCCGGCATTGCGCGGCAGGCTCTTGAAGCGGAAACCGGCAAGCCCGTTATTACAGAAAAAAATGCGTTTGACTTCCAGCAGCTTGTGACTGACATTGTAGAAGATGCCGCCGAACTGCCGGAGCAATCTACCGAGAAGAAAGAAAAATAATAAGATTGGGAGGATTTAATATGAAAGTGACCGAACCCTATAATCTGGGACTTTTAGCCCTTATTTCAGAGGCAGGAGAAATTTCTTGTGAAGAATTAAAGCAACGATACCTCCCGCCTGAGCAGCCCGGTGTAATTCAGGGCGTAGCGGCTAGTTTTGACAACGATATAAAAGCATTGGAAAAGGAAAAATACATTTCGGTACGAGGAAATATCATTCGCTTTATCAGGAAGTGATTGACAGAAAAATAGCCGGACACAGCAGCCGCAAGGCCACCGTGTCCGGCTATTTCTGCGTTGACAGTGACACATTACTTTGATTGAAAATAATGTGCGATTGTCAAGCTGGCGGTATTATTCACCCGTAAAATCAAACCTCTGTCCGTCAAAGTCTGTATCGGTCATGCGCTCCAACTTCGCAATGGTGCCATTTGCCAGCCGCCGCATTTCCGTGTCCATGTCCGGCAGGGCGGCGAGCATCCGCGCCATCGTTCGACGGCGGTCAGAAGTGTGGTACATACAGATCAAATTTTCTTCTTCTACGCTGAAATTCATGCGTCAGACCTCCATTTCATGTTTCTTGCTGCGGGCCGCTGCTTTTTTCGGGCTGGCGGCCTGTTTTGTTTCGGAAAGCTGCTTGCGAACGGAAGCACGGGGCTTATGGATGCCCTTATCTCGGTTCTCGTTTTTGTCAATCAGCGCGTAGATACCGAAACGGTCTTTCACGCTGGACAGGTGCAGGGACTTGTACGGCAGCATGGCAAGCAACTGGTCCATGTCCCGGCTGGATGCCAGTTTGGTGAAGTAGGGCGATACCTCCACCATAAAATGATTCTTGTCTGGGCTGTTGGGAGCAGCCAGACGCTTCATATCGGCTACGATACGCTGTGCCTCGGCCTCAATCAGCCCGGTATGCAGTGCCGTAAGATGTTCTTTGAAATTACCGGGCCGTGCCGGTTCCCGGTTGCGCTGCTCCTGCCGGATGGCTGCTTGCAGAAGTTCCGGGGCGCGGGGCTGCATTTCATACCACACGAACTCCCCGAAATATTTGTCCGGGCGACTGTCGAAATGCTCTTTCGGGCCAATCTCCCGCATCCCGCTTTCGTAGATCAGGCGATTGGCACCCACGGGCAGGGCGGCATCCCGGATGTGCTGGAAGTGCTGCTGGTAGTCCAATTCATACAAGTTGCCTTGCACAGTTCCGTTGACCGTGCCGATCAGTTCCACCACATAGGCAAGAATCCGGTCACGGGTCTGTTCGCCGCAGAACTTCCATGTGTTGTAGGCTTGGGTATCTTTGAGCAGCACGTCCCGTTCTCGAAAGCAGAATGTCCCAGAGGGCCGGGACAGCCACAACAGCAGTTTATCTTCCGGCTGGTCGCTGCGGGCAGCCTTCTGCAGCATCTTGATGTCAAAGGCAAAATCGCTCTGGTAGTATGCCGTATTCTGGTGCATAATGGCTTCCAGCGCAGCGATCACATCCATGTTTTCAAACTTCTGCACGGCTTACACCTCCAATTCCTTTGTCTTTTCTCGTGGCAGCGGTTGTTTGCTCTGCTCCTTTTTCGCGGCATCCAGCTGTGCCCGGATGGACGGCTTTTTCGGTTTGGCTGTGCGGGACTTCTTGGCTTTCGGTGCCTTTTCTTCGGCCTTGACTGCGGCGGCAAGGTCCATCAGAGAAATTTGTTCCCCGGCCTTTGCTTTGGCTTCCAACTCACTTAAAGAGGGCGCATTGTTCAGCACACTGTCAATCATGTTTTCGTTCTGTTCGGTGGAAAGCTCTGCGGTGCGCAGCGGGTTTTCCCGTAAGAACTCCGGCACCTGCTGGAATCCCACACTGTCGCAGTAGTGGGCGGTGTCCTGCCCATTCTGGTGCAGCACCACCACATCCGAAACAGACAGCGAGTGTCCCTTGAAGTCTGCTGGGTGGTCTACATTGAAGGTGCGGTAGATGTCCTCCAACGTGGTGCCAGCAGTCAGCGGCGCAGAGTAAACTTCTGCGTAGTTGGCCTTGTCCACAGTCCGGCCAGCGGCCTGCAGGCGGTCGTATGGCTCAAAACGGTAATCACGGGTGGAATCTTCATTGCGCAGCTGGTAGATGGAAAAGCTGTCCTGCTGCGGTGCTTCAAAGCCTGCCGCTGCGTATTCCTCTACCGTCATTCCAGCATCGGCCGCTTCCTGCGCGATCTCTGCCTGCACCTGCGCCTTGTAGTCCTGCAAGCTCTGGTCAAAGCCGGTCAGCTTGGGCGGTTCCGGCAAGTCATACTGGCCTTGGTTGAGCAGCGGGCGGCAGTCCTGCACATAGGTTACAATGGCATTGTAATAAGCGGTTTGCTCCGGCAAAATATCCTGACCCTCTCGCAAAGCGGCGGTAGCCGTCTGCTCCATGGCCGAAAGGTTGCAATGTTGTTTGAGGTACGGGATAAACTCGGTCAGCACCATTTCGCGCTCTGCCTTGTCCTGCTCCCACGCTTCCGGGCCTTTGTTGTGCAGAACAAAATTCTTCCAGTTTTCATCTTTAGCGTAGTATTCGTGGTAACTCTGAATGTGCTGAATCAGGGAGCCATCCCCGTCACCAAAATCCTGCCGTCCCTCGTAGTTGTCGGGCTGGCCGTTCAGGGTAAAATCAATACGGAATGCGGTCTTGTCGTACCAGCCGCCCGTGTAGCCGTCCTTTTCCCGGTCCGTGTGCTGGGCGGTGTCCAGTTCTTCAAAGACGTGATTCGCCACGGACAGCGGCATGGTTTCGCCGTCCTGCAGCTTGTCGCTTTCGCTCCACAGAATTGTGACCGTAGGCTCTGCGGATAAATCTGGCACAGCGGCCTTTTCTGCTACCGGGGCAGAAAGTTCATTGGCTTTTTCGGTTGCCTCTTGGAACGCTGCCAGTTTATCACCCAACAGAACTTCCGACACTGTGGTTGTCTGCCCCAGCAGATTAAGTGCTTCCTGCCCGACATCTGGCAGGGTCAGACCGGGCGCGTCCAGCTGGCCTCCATCCAGAGCCTTGTTATCCGGGCCATACAGGGTGTAGTCATAGCCAGAATCACAGGTCTGGATGAACAGCGTATTGCCGTCGTCCAGCGAAAATGCGGCCTCCTGTGCAGCGGAAAGGTCTGCTCCCCGCTGCTGGCGCAGTTCTGCCAGATGTTCGTCCAGTGCGGAGATCAGTTCATGGGCCGTATTGCGGATAATTTCCAGAGAGGCTTTCAACTCGGCCAGTTCCCGGCCCGAACTCCACCCGGCCACATAACCAAAGGAATGCTCGGATGTGTCCAGCCCGTAGTGCTGGCAGACTGCATAAGCTACGCTTTCGGCCTGCACCTCGCGGGTGCGGCTGTCCGGGCGGTTGGTCTGTTCCGGGTCGGTGGGGTCGATGGCGTGAAGTTTGGCGTGGGCAATTTCATGGATAGCCGTCTTGATGGTCTGTAACTGGCTCATGCCCTCTTGGATGGCAATGCGGTTGTCAAGCAGGTGGAAATAACCGTGCGCCCCGCCCTCGATGTCCTCAAACCCGATGGGCACCGGGGAAGCTTGCTCCAACGCTTTGAAAAAATCTTGATAGTCCTGCACGCTGCCGGACAGTTCATTCACTGCGATAGATGGCAGCGGTTCGCCCTCGGTCTGGCTGACATCGAACACGGAAACCACCTTAAAGGCCGGAATCTGCACCGTTTTTTCTTCCGTCAGCGGCTTGCCGTCCTTGTCCAGAATCGGCTTGCCCTGTTCGTCCAGCTTTTCCATCTTCTGCTTGACCTTGTACGGCGCAGGAGCAAGGATTTTGATGCCTTTTTCGCCCTTTTTCACGGTGCGGTGAAACGTGTCTTTCCACTTGTTGAAGCCCGCCACCAGTTGGCCGCCCTGCATGGCGATCAGCAAGGTGTTGTTGAAGCTGTAATTGTGGGATTTCGCCATCGTGGTGAGGTAGGCTTTGTAGCGGTCACTGTCGAACAACTGCTGAATGCCCGTTTCCAGCCGGTCCGTGATTTCTTTCATGCGCTCTACGCTGTCTTTGCCGTTCAGGATAATGGGAATAACTTTCTGCGGTTCCGTTTCAGGCTGAACAGGCGGTGGGATGTTGGCCGAATCTCGCAAAACTTCCTGCGCAGGAAAGGACAGTACCCGGTATTCCTCCGGCACAGGCTGGCCCTCGTGGACTTTCTGCCACGCATCCCCGCTTTTGACAAGGTAGCCATACTCGGTAAACACGCCCTGCTCCTGCTGGGCCACATACCGGCCGAACTGCGCCGTGTCGATGCCGCCTTTCCATTCTTCCGGCATATTCACCATGCCGGAGCGATTCAGGTAGTAATCTCCTAGCTGGGCAGGCCCGTGCACATCCGGCAGATGCACATAAGTCCACGTTTTCGGGAAAGTCGGTGATTCTCCCGATGCTGAAAAGCTCACTCTGCGGGGCTTGCAGGGCGGCGTTCAGCTCTGCGCGTTCCCCGGTAGAGAGTGTTTCCAGTCGTGATGCCAGAAAGTTCAGTTCGTCCACATTGGATGCCAGCACCATGTTATAAGAAATTGCAAAGCGTTTTTCTTCCTCGGCAAAGTAGCCAGAAATGAAAAGGCCCTGCGGATTATCGGACGAAATGCCGATTTGCCGCAGGGCCGCTTGTACCTGTTCGGTTGTAGTGGGCAGGTCCAGCCAGACGCCATCCCTGCCTTGCTGCTGCCGATTTTGCAGCTGGATGGAAAATAATTCGCTCATTTGGTCACACTCCTTTTTTGCTATCCTACAGATAGAGAGAGCCGGTTATGGCAAAATGAATGCTTCACCTTACCATAACCGGCCCTCGTAATTTTATTATGAACTTATCCGGAATCTGTTAAAGGGACATATAAATATACCCATACGGCTTTTCAAGCCGTTCAGGTGGAATTGTGATATTGGAATTTGCAAGAATTTCGCCAAATTCTTTTAGACCTGCTGTTACTTGATCTGAAAGAAAATTTAGATAGCTTTCGATTGTTGTGAACTCCGAACCTTTATACCAAAAATCCGTTAAAGAATCATTTTCTTTCAAATCTTTTCTAGTGATTTCCCAACAGGTAGTACGCAAAGGCCTGTATTTGTCACAAGCCTTTAGATAGCGTCCGACATCTTCATCTTTTAAGTCATCAAACGGAAAATGAAAAGAGCTAGTGTATTCAGACAATGGGACAGATTCCATTTTGAGCTGTTTTAATTGCGTTAATGTCCATTTGTCTGCAATTATATCTGTAAATTCATTCCACGTCATCAAACGTACATTTGAAAGGTTTGCAGCCTCAATCGCACCGGATTGGAAGCCAGCTTGTGAAATCAAAAGACCCAATGATGCACCAGAATCTTGTACAACCGTTCTGAATGCGTGAACTTTTTCTTTTGGAACTGAAGAATTCCAAAATTTACATTCACACACAATTCTTTTAACCAATTCATCAGGAGATTCGACCAAAACATCGACTTCCACTTTACCACGGACGGTATCAATTGTACAAGGGCTAACTGCTCGATATCCCGATTGATTTAGAAGCAGCGCAACATCATCCTGCAACTCTTTCCAAGTAGCTGGACATCTATCTGTAAATTTCATTACGGCATCTCCCTGCAAAGTTCCTTTAGTTAAGTTTATTTTATCACATTATAGAATCCCTCGCAATTCGGTAATTGACGTACTTGCCTCCCGTATCAGCTAGAAGCACCGTTGCATCATAGGTTTTGCCTGTCTTTTCGGAATAGAGGCCCTTGACCTTTGCCTTGCCGTTTTTGAGCAGAGCAGCGGCGATCTTCGGTGTGAACGCCTTTTTGCGCTGCTCAAAGAAGCGGTCATTCTTCCACATCACGAACTGACAGCCACGGTTCCCGCAGTAAAAATTCTTTTTACCCTCATAGACGTTTTCACCGCACCGGGGACACTTGCCGATGATGACCCGTTCCGACTGAAATAAGTTCTGCTTGTCCGCGCTGATGCAGGAATAAGTCTTGACCAACTGGCGCACCTGTGCCTCGATTTCGGCCATGAACTCGTCCGGGTCTGCCTTGCCTTTGGCAATCTCGGTCAGGCGGTTTTCCCATTCAGCGGTCAGGGCGGGAGAGGTCAGGCTTTCCGGCAGAACCACCGCCAGATTGATGCCGTCCTTGGTGGGGACAAGCTGTTTGCCTTTGCGCTGCACAAAGCCCATTTGCACCAGCTTTTCCAGAATCGCGGCACGGGTGGCGGGCGTACCCAGCCCCTTGCGTTCTGCGTTTTCCGGCATATCCTCGGCTCCGGCCCGCTCCATTGCTGACAGGAACGTATCTTCGGTGTAGGCTTTCGGCGGGGACGTGAAATGTTCCGAAATATCAGAAACAACAGAATAACTTTGTCCCTCGGTCAGTTCCCGCAGGGTGTTCAGGGTTTCCGCTTCTTCTTCGCCGTCTGCTTTCATGGTGGAACGGAACCGTTGGTCGATCTCTTTCCAGCCGGGGACAAGCACGGTCTTTCCCTTGGCGGTGAATTCATTTCCTGCACAGGAAAATACCGCAGTCACGGTTTCGTACTCATGGGGCGCGGCTATCGCGCAGAGCAGTTTGGAGCAGACAAGGTTCATCAGCTTGCACTCACTTTCCGCAAGGCCGGTGAAGCCCTGTTTTACAAATTCGGCCGTGGGAAGGATGGCGTGGTGGTCCGATACCTTTTTGCTGTTCAGCACCCGGCCCACATCCGGGGTAAGTGCAAGCCCTTGGGCAATGGGCAGCAGCCTCAGCAGGTCAGACACAAGATGTTGTACCGTCTGGCCCATGTCCTCGGTCAGATATTGGCTGTCGGTGCGGGGATAGGTCAGCAGTTTCTTTTCGTAAAGCTGCTGGGCATAATCAAGGGTCTGCTTTGCCGTGAAACCGAACAGGCGGTTTGCCTCCCGCTGCAAGGTGGTCAGGTCATAGAGCTTGGGCGGCTGTTCTGTCTTTTTCTCTCGCCGAATGGACGTGCAGACTGCATTTGCACCTGTGCATTTTTCTTTGAGAGAATTTGCGATTTCTGCATCCGCAATGCGTCCGCTGTCCGCTTTCAGGCTGCCGGACTGGATGCCGACTGTGTAATACTTTTCTTTCTGGAAACGCAGGATTTTTGCGTCCCGGTCCACCAGCATTTTCAGTGTGGGGGTCTGCACCCGGCCCACCGTCAGGGTCTTGTGATACAGCACCGAAAACAGCCGTGTTGCGTTGATGCCCACCAGCCAATCCGCCTTTGCGCGGCAGAGGGCCGATTGGTACAGAGCATCGTAGTCCGAATCCGGGCGCAGGTTTGCAAAGCCCTCTCGGATGGCTGCATCCTCCATGCTGGAAATCCAGAGCCGCTTTACGGGTTTTGTGCAACCGGCCATTTGGTAGACGAAACGGAAGATCAGTTCTCCCTCCCGGCCTGCATCGGTCGCGGCGGTCACACTGTCCACATCCGGGCGGTTGAGCAGAGAGCGCACAATTTCAAACTGCTGTTTCTTCTCGTCCGGGACGATGAACTGCCACGGCTGGGGCAGGATGGGCAAATCCTCATACCGCCACTTACAGTATTTTTCATCGTACTGGTCCGCCTCGGCAAAGGACACCAGATGCCCGATGCACCAGCTGACCAGATACCCGCCGCCCTGCCAATAGCCGTTTTGCTTTTCAGTGGCCCCAATCACGGCGGCAATGCTGCGGGCTACACTGGGCTTTTCGGCAATCACCAGCTGAAAACTCATGTTTCATCCTCCTGTCCGTCCTCCGAATGAATCTCGATTTCAGCCGGTTCCACGTCTGCATCTTCGTCCTCGCCAAAATCGTATTCGTCCAGATCATCGTGCCCGGTGGTGTCGGCCTTGGGTTTGCGGAACTTGAAATAATAGAGTGCCGCGCCACCGCCAGCCAAAGCCAGCACCAGCAGGATTATCAGACTGCCCATGTTGGACTTCGGCTTTTCCTGCGGCGTTTCGGTGTCGGTTTTCACCGCTTCCGGGGCCGTGCAGTTGCGCAGGCTCTTTTCACACAAGGGGCAGTTTTCGTTGACGTTTCCGGCCTCACATTTCACAGTGCAGGTGCAGACTTCGGCGGCCTGCGGTTCTTCATCCAGCAGGGCCAGCAAGTCGGCATCGTCCACTTGGTTCAGGAAGTGAACGGACGTTTCCTTGTCCTCGTTGGCACGGTCAATGAGAATGTAATAATAATTCCCGGCCTTGGTGGTCACTGTGATAAGCTGCTTGTCGCCGTAAAAGTCATCCACCAGTGTTGCATTGCCCTTGGGCGTGATGGGCACACCCTCCGGCTCCATGCCGCCCGTAGTGGGTTCTTCTTCGATAATCTCCGGCAGAGGTTCCGGGGCAGGGTCAGTACCGCTTGCGAAAGCGGGCATGGAAAAGGAGCAGAGGCAGAGCAGGATAGCCAGCAGTCCGGCAGCGAAACGGTTCCAGTTGTCAGGTTTCATCGGCGGCATCCTCCTGTTTGTGGTACGGGGTGACGGTAGGAGCGGCGTTCAGCGCACCGCTGCGCAGGAAGGCCGCAAACTCGTCCGGCTTCATATTCATGCTGCGCACCAACTGAATGATCTGCAAATTTTCCTGTTCGGTCTTTTCAGCTTCCAGTTCTTTCAACTGCTGCTGGTATTCGCTGATTTTTTCTTTGAGCCGTTCAATGTCGCGCTCAATGCGGGAAAGTCTTTTTGCCATACAAAATCCTTTCTGGCGTCACGGTAAACGCCCATAGCTGTAAAAATGTTCCTGCCAATATTTTGAGTTGAGGTTTGTGTAAGAGATAGGGTCGCCGCAGTGCAGCATGATGGAATTGCCTACATAGATACCGCAATGGCTCACGCCGGGGGTATCGTAGGTGCCCTTGAAAAACACAAGGTCGCCCGGTTTGACCTGTGCGGCCGAAACAGGAGTGCAAAGGTTGTAGAGGCCCTGCGCGGTCTGGCGGCCCACATTCCAGCCGGAGTGATTCAGAACCCACGAAATGTAGCCGCTGCAATCAAAGCTGGTGCTGGGCGAACTGCCGCCCCACACATACGGGTAGCCGATGTACTTCGTGGCTTCCTCCATCATGGCGGCAAACCTATCATCCTTTAGTGCTTCCGGGGGAATATCGTAGTAGGTGGGCTGCTTGATAGTGGACGCATTGGGGTATTGCGCTTTGCCAAACAAATCCGGCCGGTTGCCCAGCGTGCGCATATAGAGTGAATAGGCACTGAGTTGTTCTTCGGTCAGTACTTCCACGGGCAGGTGGGATAAATCCTTGTTCTTCAGCTTGACCGTGCAGATGTAGTATTCATACGGTTCTTGGTAGGTGATAACCTGCGGCACACCATACGGGCCAATAATGACCATCATTTTTGTACGGTAACGTATCTGCATGGTCACGGTCTCGGTCAGGATGTACTGCTTTTCAAAGAGCATTTCGATCTCGCTTTGCACCTCGGCCAGCGTGAACACGCCGTCATGCAGCGCAGACAAAATCGAAATCAGCACATAGGGGTCATGCTCGATTTCATCCAGATAAAAATGATACTCGTCGTAGTTGTGGGTGGCCTCGTAGGTGTCGAGATACCGTTGCAGTTTTTGTTCCAGCTTGGCGTAGGCTTTTTCGGCACCCAGCATATCCTTGTCCTTGGAAAAATAAGAGGATGCCGTCACGCCGGTTCCAGCGGTGCCCGCCATCACGGTGCAGGACTGCAACCCCGTTATCAGGAGCAGAGCCAGCAGACCGAACACCGCCACGATCAGAATGGTTTTCCAGTTCCGGGCCGCAAATTCGGCTACCCGTTCGCCGCCCTCGGCCGCCAGCTTTGTTACCCGGAAACCGTTCTCTGCGGTGGCGGCTGCACCCTGCGCGGCGGCTTGGCCGGCCTGCCGTGCAGCTTTGGCATACTGCTGTTTGATACGCCGTTTCTGCCACATCCGGGAAATGGGGTTGCTGGCCGCCTGTGCAATTTGCGGATTGTCCCGCAAGGATTTCTGGTAAAAGTATTCTGCATTGGCAGACATGAGCTGACGCTCTGCCTTTTCCACGGCCTTGTAGGGTTTCATCTTGTGGTGCCGGATGCCGCTGCGGATGGCCTTGGCCGTCTGCCGCTCCACCAGTTCTTCACCCTTGTGGCCGCCCTCCACACCCACATTTTCGTGTTCGACTTCATGGATTTTTCCGTGAGCGAACAGCAATGCTTCCGACAGCGGCCGACTGGCCGGGTTTGGTTTCAGGCTGGGTGGGCCTTTGTCCTGCTTCTCAAAACGCAAGGTGGATTTTGCCTTGCCGCTGGCTGCATCATAGACTTTTTCTTTGACCGGGACACGCTTTTTCGGCAAAGCGGCGTGGGCTGCATCCAGTTTGTCGGCTTTCGCTCCCGCCTTTTGGATATACGGCTGCAACGCCGGGTCTGCCCGTTCTTCCTCGGTCAATTCCAAACGGGCAGCGGAACGGTGCAGGCCATCTTCGCTTTCGGCGGTGGCTGCGGTTTCTGCGGCTTTTTTCGCTTTCTTTTTATTTTTATGACCGTCCTTGATGTCCTCGGCCCGTTCCAGAATTTTTTCGGCCTTGCCCTCGGCATCCGTGGAGTAGTCCTGTTCCGTTTCCCGACTGGAAACATTCTCTACAGTGCCGTCCGCTTGATTTTCCACCACCAGACCGTCACGGGTCATGGTCTGGGTGACTTTGGCTTTTGCCTGCAATTCTTTCAAAGTTCTTCACCTCCCATCGGACAGCGGCCCGTTTCAATGTCCGCAATGTATTTGAGAATCGGGAACACCTGCGGCGGCGAAACTGCATTGCCCAGTGTTTTCATCCGCTTGCTGCGGTTCGGCACATCTTCGGTCAGGCGCGAGATGTCGGCGGGTTCTTCGGCCCAAAGGGAATGTCCATCCATTTGCGCGGGAAACCCATCAGCCACTCTACCCAGTCCGGGTTGAGGTAGGGCTTTTCCAGCGTGGTGGGTGTCATTCGGTAGACCACATGGGAAAGCCGCGCCGTCCACGCCTTGCCATCCTTGTTCATCTTGCGGTAACTGCCATTCGCAGAGATTTGGATGTCCAGCCCCTTGCCCACATCCCCGGTGTCGCTGGCAAGGGGCGTGGGAAGCAGCGGAGCCGATGATGAATACCCGTTTCCGTTCGTGCCACGCGCCAACGGCAGCAGCAGGTAATACGAAAACCCGAACATCGTAACCTGCCTGCTCCAAGTCAATGAGCGTTTTGTCGAGCCCCATACGGAGGAAGCCAGCAACATTTTCTCCAAGCACCCAACGGGGCTGCAATTCCCGGATGACCCGCAGCATTTCGGGCCACAAATAGCGTTCATCGTGGAAGCCGCGCTGCCGCCCTGCGGTGGAGAACGGCTGGCACGGGAAACCACCTGAAATGAGGGTGACGGTGCGAAGTCCTGTTTTTTCAAAGAAAGCCTCCTTTGTTACGGTGGTGATGTCCTGAAAACGGGGCACTTCCGGCCAGTGGCTTGCCAGCACAGCGGCGGGGAAGGCCGCCCACTCGCATTGACAGACCGAAGTAAAACCCGCTGCTTCTGCGGCAAGGTCGATGCCGCCGATGCCGGAAAACAAGCTGAAATGTGTTAGGCTCATAGCTCCACCACCTCGTTGAGCCGGGTGGTCATGATCTTATAGAGCTGGGTGTTTTTCGGAATGGGATTGGAAAACGGCAGCACCACATTTTCAAAAATCAGCAGTCCTTCGCCCGGTTCAGAATTGTCAATGTACTTCTGCTGGTCTGCGGAGAGGTTCAGCCGTTCCGACAGGATTTTGCGGTCGCCGGATGCCTGATTCAGCAGCGTGATGAAGTCGCTGTTTTCCAGAATGTTCTCAATCTCCGGCGAAGAAAGAAGGTCCTTCACATTCTGGGTGGCGCCTGTGGGCACACCGCCCCATTTGCGGAAGCGTTTCCAGATCTCGGCACTGTATGCGGCGGTCTGTTCCTCTTTCAAGAGCAAGTGGAACTCGTCCGCAAAATACCATGTGGCCCGGCCCTGACTGCGGTTCTGGGTAACACGGCCCCATATCTGGTCTTGGATAATGAGCATCCCTAATTTTTTTAACTGCTTGCCTAACTCTTTGATGTCAAAGGCCACGAGCCGGTTGTGGATGTCCACATTCGTTTTGTGGTTAAACACATTCAGCGAGCCGGACACATACAAGTCCAATGCCTGCGCTACACGGTCCGCTTCCGGCAAGTGCTGGTCGAGCAGGGCTTGGTGGAGATCAGACAAAATCGGCATATTCTCCGGGCTGGGATTCGCCAGATAGGGGCGGTAGATGGCTTTCACGGCACGGTCTATCACGGTGCGTTCAATCGCTTCCAGACCTGTTTTGCCGCCCATGACCAGCTCACAGAACGACAGCACAAAATCCGACTTCAAGGCCAGCGGGCTGTCATCCTCGGAGTAGTTCAGGTTGATGTCCAAAGGATTCACATAGTCCTTGCTGGTGGGCGAAAGTTTAATGACCTGCCCATGCAGCCGCTTGACCAGCGGATAATACTCGGCCTCTGGGTCTGAAATAAAAATATCGTCAGCAGTCGTTAAAAACACACTGACGATTTCGGACTTGCAGCTCATGGATTTGCCGCTGCCGGGGGTGCCCAGTTTCAAGCCGTTGGGACACCGGGCCTGCTTGCGGTCCAGCATGATCATGTTGTGGGATTTTGCGTTGATTCCGTAGTACATGGCCGCACCGCTCTGGAAAAGCTCCTGCGTCACAAAGGGCACGAACACCGCCACGTTGGAGGTGGTAAGGCTGCGCTGAATCTTTATCTGGTTGATGCCCAGCGGCAGGCTGGACACAAGGCCCTGCTCCTGCTGGCAGTCCAGCCGGACAAGGGAGCAGTTGTACTTCTGCGCCACACCCGCCGCTTGGAACACATCGTTGCCCAGCTTTTGATTGGTGTCGGCCACGTTCAGCACCAGAAAGGTCAGCATGAAAAGCCGCTCGTTCCGGGTCTGCAATTTGTTCAGCAGCTTTTTGGCATCCTCGCCGTAGGTGGCAAGGTCGCTGGGCAGGATATCCATGTCGTACCCGGAACGGACAGCCTTTTTCTGTTCCTGAATCTTCATAGCATCAAGGTCTGTGATTTTTCGTTTGATGGTTTTGATAGCCTCGGTCTGGTCGATGGCCTGCACATGGAGATTGACGAGAATGCCGCTTTCCGTTTTGAGGAAGTCGGCCAGCATTTCGTCCGAAAGTTCCGGCGCAAGGATTTGTAAAAAGCTCACGGCTCCATACTTGCCGCCCATGCCAAAAGTCTTGGCCGTGCCGAAGCAGAGGGAGGACGGAGCCACAAAATCCTTGGTGGACAGGCCGGAGGGTGCCAGCCAGTCCCAGTCAAAGCGAAACGGTTCGCCGTCCGGGTGGAAGATGCCGTGCAGCACCTCCAAACGTTCCCGCCCATCCATGACGTGTGCCACGCAGCCCATGGTCTTAAAGTAGCCCAGCAAATCAAGGCCAATGCGGGTCAGCCGTGCCCGCGCCGTTTTCAGGCTGTCGGCCTCAATGGTAAACGTCAGATATTTGGTTTTGACAATGCCGTTGTTTCCGCTGGCAAGCTGCTTTTGCAGGATGGCGGTGTACTCGGCGCGGATGTCGTCAAAATCATCTCCCTGCGGTGCGATCTCAAAACTTTTTGCGTACTGCACCGGGTCAACCTTGCGATTGAGAAACGAAAGCTGCACATGGATGGAGGCATCCACATAGTTGTACAGGTCGCACAGGTGTTCAAAGATGGCAGTTCGGGCCTCCGGCTGGGCCAGCTGATAGCTGATGTCCTCAAAGGCAATGCACTTGGAGAACGTGCGTCGGTCAATGCGGCACACACCGTCCGGGTAGATGGCCTCATACGGGATGGTGGCCTGTGCCGTGCGGGGCTTGCCGTCACCCTTGTACTTGCGGAGAACGGCATCAATTTCTTTTTTCTGGGCGCGGGTGAGCTTTTTGGGCTTTTCGGTTTCGCGGGGTATCGTTTTTCTGGACAATGGCCTTTACCTCCTGTTCCATTTGGTATTGCCGCACAAGGGCGGCGTAAGCATTGTTGGTCTGATAGGGCCTTTCCTTGGGACGAATAAAGCAGCACTGAATCATTTGCTGAATCACCACTTCAAGGGGCTGGCCGTGCCGCTCGAACAGAGCGAACAGCAGCCCCGGTAGCATGGCAAAAATCATCAGCAGGGCCGCCGCGCTGTTGGAAAGATAGTTCCGGGCCAAAAAATAAAGCGGCCCGCCCGTGAGGAGCGCGCCGCCGAAGCAGACCAGCTGCCGCTTGGTCAGCCCGAATAAGACTTTGGATTTTACATGGGTCAAATCTTTGGGAACGGTCACATACGCCATACGTTTTTCCTTTCTCGGCCTTAGTGGGCACCAAACACCGACTTGCTGATGCTGCCGGTCTTGAACAGACAGAAACAGAGTAGCACGGTGTAGCCCATGCAGCCCCAGATGGCCCCGGCAATGTCCGCTGCACCTGAAATGTTGCGTATCAGCACCGCATAGATGCCCACGACAATCATAATCAGGAACGCTTGGAAGCCTAACGCCAAAAGCGATTTCAAATAGTTCTGCCCGGTGCTGCGCCACTCGCTGCTGCCCATGGTCGCCAGCGGGATAGGCCCCAGTGCGGTCACAACGTAAATCTCGATCATGCGGCCGTAGGTCACAAGGAAGATGCAGATGGACAGGATGTTCATGGTCAGGCCCACCACAAGGGTCTGGAACCACAGGCTGAGCAGACTGCCGATGGTCATGCTTTCCAGCTGAAATTCCAGTCCGGGTATCAGGCGGTCAAAGTGGATGGATGTTTCACCGATGATAACGCCGGAACTTTGGTTGACAACGCTCTGGGTGGCATCGAACACACCCATAACGATATTCCATGTGTTGCTGACTATGAGGATGGCAAAGGCAGACTTGAAAATCCAGCGGAAGAACATAGAAGTGTCAAAGTCGTGCATATTGTTCTTTTCGGTAATCATCTGGATAAGCTCATGGCACATCACAAGGGCAAGGATGGCCGCTGCAATGGGCAGCACCACCGTTTCGGAAAGACTGCGCAGCATATTGAAAATGCCGCTGTTCCACGCCTGCGGGGTAGAGCCGACATCCGAAGCGATTTCGCCCACCTTGGCGTTCACGTTATCGAACAGGCCGGAGAGGTTGCCCGTGATGCCATCGATCAAAATGCCTTTTATCCATTTCTCGATGATCTCACTAATCAAGCAAAGATACCTCCTTTCCCGCGCCCTCCCATGTGAGCGGGAGAGCGCGGAGTAGGATTTTAAGTGTTAGTCGTTCGGAAAATTGTGGGCAGCGATGCAGGACTTAGCCCAGCAGCCCGGACAGCAGCGGGACAAGGGTCACGCCGATCAGGGCAACGCCGCCGCCAGCCATCAACTGTTTTATCCCCAAATAGGTGTAGGAAAACGGCTCGATGGCGGGCGGCGGTGTGTCAAGAAATATCTATGGAGTTTTTAAGAACCGCCCCGGCGGGGGCAGGTCAGGCCGTGACCTGCTCCACCTCCGGGATGGGTTTGAGATTGAAATGAATTTCGATAGAAATGTGTCTTGTCTTTTCGCTGTCTATGCTCTCATGGACAACGATTTCTTTAATCAGGCGGTTAAGGGTGGCGGCGTCCAGTTCCGTGATGTCGGCGTATTCCTGAATGGCTTCCACCCATTGGCGGGCGTCACACGCAAGCCGGATTTCATCGGCCAGCTTCTTCCGGCCTTCCTCAACCTTTGCTTTCAACTCGGCCTGTTCTGCCTGCGTCTTTTCCATCAGCAGATTGAAGTTTGCTTCGCTGATACGCCCGGCAACCATGTCCTCATACAGCCGCAGCACCATCTTTTCCAGAACGTCAATCCGTTCCTCGTCTTTGGTAAGGGAACGCTCCAACGCTTCCCGCTGGCCTTTCTGCTCGGCTTCGCAGGTGTCGGTCAGCTTCCCGGCAACGGCTTCCCCGTCCATCAGGGCGGCTCTGGCGCACTCCCGGATTTTGTTCAGCACAAGGCTGTAAAGGGTGTCGTACTCAACCCGGTGCTGGGTACAGTGCTGCTTGCCGTAGGCGTTGTAGGTCTTACAGGAATAAATCTGCTTCGGGTGCTTGTCGTTGGTGTAGCGGATCGTCAGCGACTTCCCGCACTCGCCGCACTTGATAAGCCCCGCAAACAGGCTGATTTCCCCGGTCTGGCGGGGGCGCTGCCGGG
>ERZ1106939.902-NODE-902-length-24730-cov-20.181722_pt1 | contig 24730 bp, 26 predicted proteins | sample MGYA00403669_ERZ1106939 | MGnify/ENA primary metagenome ERZ1106939 (study PRJEB35170, sample SAMEA104062447) | human gut metagenome | biome: human gut; feature: human-associated habitat; material: faeces | place: Denmark | collected 2012-09-28 ...
AGTTAAACTCCCGTCTGGCTGGAGTTAAAAACTGCAAGCGTAGCGATAAATATGCCGGGCTGACGCCGGGATATCAGATCAGTGCGCAGATGCAAGATGGAAGTTATATCAGAATCAGCGGATATAGCCTTTCTGATAACACAATGGTGGACATTGAGCAAAGTGGCAAGCGGTATGCGGTGTCGGACAGGGAGTTTCAGGAATATCTGAGCCGAATCTGCGCCGGTGGAGATGTTTCCGCGGCATTCGATTTGCAACCGCTTCGTGTGCAGTATCCGGAATACTTCGATCTGGATGCGTCCGCAGGACTGGATGTCTATGTCTGGCAGATGGCTCCGGACAGTTATTACTTTGGCTTGCTTCCGCATACGGCATCTCCAAGAGACAGCACTGCACAGGAATTGCTGGCGCTTCGCGGTGCAAGTAGTGAGCAAATGCGGTACATCCTTGCCGCGTATGCACTCGATCCGGATGATATCCATGTCATTCCGTGGCAAAATCCTATTTCCAGCTATATCCCGGAGTGCTGGATTGTCACTGAAAACGGAGAAAGTCTGGAAGAAAAACAGGCGCAGTACATAGAAACAGTCAGCGCCATGCTTTTTGGAGAAGGGGACACACTGCTGCATAACGACTACCCGATCTACGATTCCATCGTTTTCGACGTAGATGGAGACGGAATAGATGAGGTCTGCGTTCTCGGTTTTGGGCGAACCTCCGGCCTTTTCACCTTTACCTTCCGCGCCGCAGAGATTGGGGCAGACACGCTGAAATACGATACCCTATTCTGCACGGAATGGTATGATTTATCCTTTATCCGCGGGGACGACGGCGTTGTCCGTGTGCAGGGGATTGACCAGAAGGAACCTCCGCAGACGCACCTGTTTGATATTGCCGTTGTTGATGGCAGCATACAGCTAACCGAGGACGGGCAGAGTATTTCGCGCTATTAAGATCCTCCCCATGATGCAATTTCATATTTGGGTCATTCCATTCTGCCACAAATGAGCTGACCATCGTTGTAATAGCGAGGACTTGAAAGTCCTCGCTATTAGCATACATCGTCCGGAAGCTGGTTTTTACGCAGGCCGATGCCGTTGAAATGGGAGGACTGGAACCGGATAAAGCTGCAGAACTGAGATTTCCTTATTCCACGCGAAAAAGAGTCGTTGCCTTCGGCGGCCATGACTCCTGGCGCAAGGCGATTCGCCCGCTTCTTCCCAACGTCACCTTTATCAACCGTGAGCAGAGACCCAACGCGGATATGATCAAGGCGGCGGATGTGGTCTGGATTCAACCCAACGCGCTCTCTCATCGCAGCTTTTACAAAATCATCAATGTGGTTCGAACCAATCAGGTGCAGATCCGGTACTTTGGCTATGCCAGCGCAATGAAATGCGCGGTGCAGGTGCTGGAGGATGATGTTCCCACCGGAAAGAGCTGAGCCGGCGCGGTGAGGATGCTGTGCTCAGCAACACCCCACCTGCTGAATCACGCTTTTTATGAGAACGCTGTATGGCTGAAGGTTTCCTATATCAGATTTCATGGGATCACAAGTGAAAAGTGACACAAAAGCCTTGAAAAAACGGAATTGACAACAAATGACAACTACACTACAATAAAAGTGAGATCAGGCTTCGGCATCCGACTATAAATAGCGCATATGAAATGCAGATCTTGTGAAATGTTTCCCAGCTTTTGAAAATAACATTTTTATAAAAGTGAGGATCAGGATATGAATCAGACGGTGGCAAAGCTCATTAACGAGCAGATCAACAAGGAATTCTATTCGGCGTACCTTTATCTGGACTTCGCCAACTACTATGCGCAGGTGGGTCTGGACGGATTTGAAAACTGGTATAAGGTGCAGGCGCAGGAGGAGCGCGACCACGCGCTGCTGTTCTATCAGTATATGCAAAACAACAACGAGGCGGTCACCTTCGAGGCGGTGGCCAAGCCGGAGTGGGAGCGCGGGGATCACATGACTCCGCTGAAAAAGGCGCTGGAGCATGAGAAGTATGTCACAGCCAGCATCGACGCGATCTACGCCGCCGCCTACGAGGTTCGGGACTTCCGCACCATGCAGACACTGGACTGGTTCATCAAGGAGCAGGGCGAGGAGGAGAAGAACGCCTCCGACCTCATCACCAAAATGGAGCTTTTCGGCGGGGACAGTAAGGGGCTCTATATGCTCAACAGCGAGCTGAAAGCGAGAACCTATGCCGCGCCCACGCTGGTGCTGGACTAAAATCAACGGACGAAGAAAGGAGACCACCATGAAACAGAGATTTTTTATTTGTAAGCATTGCGGAAACCTCATCGCCATGGTGAAGGACACGGGTGTGCCCGTGGTCTGCTGCGGCGAGAAGATGCACGAGCTGATCCCCGGCACCACCGACGCTTCGGTGGAAAAGCATGTCCCCGTCTATACCGTCGAGGGGAGCACCGTTCATGTCAAGGTGGGCGAGGCGGAGCATCCCATGCTGCCGGAGCACTACATCGAATGGATCTCCATCCAGACGAAGCAGGGCAACCAGCGCAAGGAGCTGCATCCCGGCGAGAAGCCGGAAGCCTGCTTCGCCCTGTGCAAGGGAGACGAGGTGGAGGCAGCCTATGCCTACTGCAACCTCCACAGTCTCTGGAAAAAATAACAGCCATATTGAAAGAAAGCCCTTACATATAAGAGCAGAAAGATGCTCTTGTTTTCAGAACGGACCGATCAAAAACAGCGAATGGTGACCGGCCTGCAATGAGTAATCCATTTCACCGCAAATAATCATTGAGCCGTGCAGCGCCGTTCGCTCTGCCTGAGAACAGGCAGAGTTCGTAGGGGCTGTGCGGCTTTTTGTATCAACGCAATGGCAGGGAAAAAGCGCGGGGAGCACCCTTGCCAATATTGCTTCCGCCGGGGACAACGATATTGCAAATGCAACAGTTGTTTTTACAGAGTTCTGATATACTACTATTAAATAACGGCAAGGCCAAATACGACAGGAGGACAACGCCATGATCGACAAGAAAGCTTACCAAAAGATGGACTACGCGCTGTGCCTGCTCAGTGCCCACGCGGACGGAAAAGACAGCGGCTGCATCATCAATTCATTCCATCAGGTGACCAGCAGCTTCCCTGCAAAGTTTACCATTGCCGTCAATCGCGAGAATGTGACCGCCGCAGCGGTCGAGCAGGCGGGCAGCTTCTGCGTAACGCTGCTCGCCCACGATGCGCCCGCGGCGCTCATCAACGATTTCGGCTACCGCTCCGGCCGTGTCGCGGATAAGTTTTCCCCATACGAGGTCAGACGCGATGAGGTCGGAAACCCCTACCTTACCGACAGTATGGTCTCCCGGGTATCCTGCCGTGTAATTGACCGGCTGGAGATCGGAAGCTACACGCTCTATGTCGGGCAGGCGACGGAGGCAGAGGTGTTCGGCAGCGGCGAGGTGCTGACGCTCAACGCCTACGCCGCGCGGGGCAAGGCTGTACCACCCACCGCCACGGTGTACCGCGAAATGGTCGGCGGCGGCTTCAAATGCAGTGTCTGCGGGTACATCCACGAGAGCGAAACATTACGCGATGACTTCATCTGTCCCATCTGCCGCGCCACGGCGGACAAGTTCGTCCGACAGAAATAAGTATTTGGAACCGCATTGTGAAAGAGAAAGGAGTGTTTTATGAATTACATCGCCATGATTCAAAACCGAAGATCCGTGCGGGCCTTCCGCAGTAAAGAGGTGTCGGACGCAACGCTTGCCGAGCTGCGCACGCACTATGAAAGAAACTGCCGCCGTCTGATTCCGGAGCTTGCAACAGAGCTTGTAATTCTTGATGCGGACGCGCAGAGCGCACTCGAGGGCGCGGCCGGGTACCAGCAGTTCCTCATCGGCGCGCCGCACTATCTGATGCTCCTCAGCGCCCCGCATATCCACGCAGAGGAAAACGCGGGCTACATGATGGAGGAACTGGTGCTCAAACTCACCGAGCTTGACATCGACAGCTGCTGGCTGACCTTTACTGACAGCGCACGTATCAAAACCGCCCTTGGACTGACCACCCCGCTGGAAGTTGCCGCCATCGTCGCCTTTGGCTATGGGGAAAAGACGCAGAAAAAACTGCGGCTGAATATTCTGAATATGTCAACGGTCGATGTGACCGTCGAGCGGCAGTACTTTGCACCGAAAAAGGGTGTCAGGGAACTGGTCAATGTAGATACCTGGGGCAATAAGGAGGGGCTTGACGAGATGCTGGGCTTCTACGACGATATGCTCTGGCAGGCGTTTTACGCCGTATCCCTCGCACCGAGCTATCTCAACCGTCAGCCCTACGGCTTTCTGGTAAGAGATCATGAGATTATCTTCGTGCAGATACCCGACCCCTATACCGACGGCACGGATGCCGGTCTCGACGCCGGCATTGCCCTGCTGCACTTCGCGGCGGTCGCCGCTCAGCTGCTTGGTAAGGGACGCTGGGAACTGGATCCAGAGGGAGTCGAGGGTATTCCAGAGAGCGGCCGTGCATTGGCACGCTATTGGATGTAACTGTAATGAGGGAAAAGAAAGGCTGGCCGCAGCGCAATGACATCAGGCATAAATAGCAGGAGAACATCCCAACGCGCACATCCCGACCATCCCTACAGACACTATGAATATTAAGCGAGGAGGAATGATGATGAGTTCCATGCGTATCAAATCCAGAGACAATCCAAATCTGGAGATCTCCGCGTTTCGCGGACATTTTGCGACCCGCCACTCCCACAACAGCCACTACCTTGACATAACCCGCATGAAGCATGAGTACGGCATGGCGGCTGATGCGGCCGGTATCCTTGTGCAGCACTACATCTATGAGAAGCAGATCGACACGATCGTCTGTATGGACGGCAGCGAGGTCATCGGCACGTTCCTCGCAGGGAGGCTCGCCAAGAACGACCGCTTTTCTGTGAACTCCGGCAGGAACGTCTACGTCGTCACGCCCGAATATGACTCCAACGGCCAGCTCATCTTCCGCGACAATCTGACGGGCATGGTTTCCGGTAAAAACGTGCTGCTTCTGATCTCCACCGTAAACTCCGGTAAAACGGCGCGCCGTGCGATGGAGTGCATTGAGTATTACGGCGGAAGCCTGCAGGGGATCGCCGCAGTATTCAGCGCGATTGCAAAGGTGGACGAGGTGCCGGTGATGAGCATCTTCTCCCCCGAGGACATCCCCGGCTATATGACAAGCCTTGTGCCTGATTGCCCGCTGTGCAGAGCCGGACAGAAAATCGACGCACTGGCCAACAGCTATGGCTTTTCCGTTCTGAAATGAAATGACAATATGAAATAACCTGCGGACTTGCAGCTCATCTATTGTATATGTTTTAGGGAAGAATCACCCCAAAACTAGAGAGGAGTGCAGAATGAGGCGGATTATCACTGTGGGTCATGAATTCGGCAGCGGAGGACGGGAGCTAGGACGAAGAATCGCAGAAGAACTGCAAATTGCTTACTACGATCAGGAAATTATTACGGAAATCGCAAAAAGAACAGCGCTGTCCGAAGCATATATCCGGCAGATAGAGGAGAAACGTCCTGTTGTGAGTTTCCCAATTCACATTGGACACAGTTTTTATCTGAGCCCAGATCCTACGTTCCATCCGGATTTGTCCATCTACACGAAGCAGCATGATTTGCTTCACGAACTTGCGCGAAAGAGTGATTGCGTTATCGTTGGCCGCTGTGCGGACTTTATCCTCCGAGATCAGAAGCCCATTCGTATTTTCTCTTATGCAGATATGCCGAGTAAAATCAAGCGCTGCATAGACCGCCGGCCAGTAGACGAGAACCTGAGCGAGGCTCAGATGAAAAAACGGATTATGGAAATCGACCGGAGCCGCGCACAGTATTATTCCTTCTTCACTGAGCAGAAGTGGGGAGCGAAGGAAAACTTTGACCTGCTGGCAAACACATCCGGCACTGACATTAAAAAGATGTCTGAATCCTTATGTTGTTACATTAGGGCTTATTATTAACGAATAAGTGAACTTGCATATAATTAGCACACAGTATTGCAGGTAAAGGCTTTTCGCAGGCGGAGAGATCGTGCGAAAGATAAGGTGATGCTCGAGTGTCTGTACAGTATAGTCTATATAAAAATGTTGAGGCATTCAGGTTCATCTACTCAGTTTAGTTTGGACTCATACAGCACAACCACAACGGGAACTCAACCCATTATGGATAGACAGGATACTGGCTCAATGCCAGATTGGAGCAAACTTCGCTATGGAGGTGTTCCTACGAATGGAAATGTAAATGTTTTCAGCATAGACTGTAGACCGCAGTAATAGCAAACAGGGGGAGCTGGCTCTCCCAGAGTCAGCTCCTTTCTAATAAAGGGGGGTATTTTAAATGTATAAGAAAATAATGTTTTTGATTATAACGCTTAGTATAATAATAAACGTTGGAAATTCGACTGTTGTAATGGCAAAAGAAAATATAGTTACAGAAATTGTGGATTTTCCTGTAACTATAAATTACGAAGAATATAATGTTGATGACTATAATGCTAACGATATGATGTTATGTGAATACCCAATGGTTGTGTATAAAAATATGACTTATATTCCCCTCACATACTATAATTGCATCTTGTTAGGACTAGAGGTGCAATTTGATAAAAATATCTTGTCTGTAGAAAAAAGGGATTCTGAAAAACCAACAGAATATTTGAGAGACCAATCTTCTGAAAAAAATACAAAAAATATAATAAATATGGAAGTGTCTCCATTTATTGTCAATATACAAGATAACAATTATAATGATGAAGAATATCCGGCTCTTTTTTATAAAAATATAGTTTATCTTCCTTTGACATGGAAAGTGGTTTATGATTATATGAAATGGGATTACTTTTATGGGAAAAAATATTCTGATAGTATAACGGGAATTGAATTGTATACAGATAGTTTTTATTACTATTCAGAGGGAGATGCGTTTTTTGAAATAAGAGAAGATTATAGCTTGTCGGCAAGTGCGCCTTATGCAAAAACATATTACAAAAAAGACGATATAAGAATATATTCTTATATCGACCTTTGGTATATGGCAGGGCCGGCACAAAATAATATGGATATTATAAAAGGAGAAAATAAAATTACCGTTCCAGGATATACAGGACACGGGCAGAAAAGAGGAGCTTTATTTACCGTTAATGGAGAATACATATATACAGTTCATTCGGATCACAAAAAATATGCTCCTTGTAAAATAAAAATTGATACTGGAGAAATAATTTATACAGATGGAGAAAATTAACATATAATGTGCCTAATGATATGATGAGGTGTAATTACTCTGTAACCGTCAAAGCTGAGGGCGGCTGGACAGACATGGGACAATAGTGGTGGGAAGTTGCGAAACTTCCCACCACTATAACGCGTTCAGTGGTGTACAACAAATGACGAGCAATGAACGTAAGCGCTCAATAACGAGTTACACAGTCCTCTACAAATTCAGACTATCTAAAAATTCTCGGGCGACCTCATCCACATCCCGTCCGAGAACATCGACCTGATAGGTCAACTCCGCCATTTGTTCCGTTGGAATCTTCCCGGAAAGCCGGTTCAGAATGCCCTCCAGTTCCGGATACTGTTCCAGTACATCCTCACGGACAAAAAAGGCACCATTGTAATCTGGGAAAAAGCCCTTGTCATCCTCAAGGATTTTCAACCCCACCTTGCGGTTCAGGCCATCCGTTGCATAGACCACAGAAACATCAAAGCTGCCGTTTTCAATGGCAGCATACTTCAGCCCCATGTCCACAGGCTTGGCCTCTTTGAAATGCAGCCCATAAGCCTCTGTGAAGGGACCGTATTTCATACTGCCTTCCAGTGTAAAAAACTCCTGTTCTGCGCCGAAGGTTAGTTGCCCTGCGATCGGAATCAGGTCACTGATGCAGTTCAGGCCGTATTCTTCCGCCAGAGCCTGCGGTACACCGATGGCATAGGTGTTATCGAAACCCAGTTGATCCAACAGCGTCATACCATAGTCCTGTCGGGAAACCTGATTGACATACTCATAGATAGACATTCCCGCCGGTACATCGTCTACATCCTGCCCGAAGAAGGTGGTCAGCAGGGTACCATCATAGGAGATCATAAGGTCGCAGGTGTGATTGCTACCGACCATGGCTTTGAAATTATTCACCTGAGACATCTGGTCACCGATGTTGACTGAGAGGCCTGTTTGCTCCTCCACCAGCATTTTGACCATGTGGTGCATAAGCTGTGTTTCAGAATAGTCCCCATCATAAAGAGAGAGATCACCGGCGGAAGTCCTTCCGTAAGGCAGCAGAAGCAGAAAGCACACCAGCAAACCAGCCACAGGGATCCACATTTTTCGAGAACCGCCTCGGCTGCGGCGAGCCTGCCGCTCCAACCACCCCAAAAGTGAATCCGCCAGAACTGCAATGATCATCAGGCAGCCGGTGCCTGTAAGAATCAGGCGCATATCCTGAATGCGGATACCGCGATTGATGATGCCGCCAAGGCCTCCGCCACCCACAAAAGCCGCGAATACCGCAGTGCCGATGGCATTGACAACAGCGATGCGAACACCTGTGAACACGGTCGGGATCGCCAATGGGAACTCGACCATCAGGATGCGGTATGGTTTGCTCATGCCCATGCCGCGAGCGGCTTCCTTTACACCGGGATCGACCTGCTGCAGTCCCAGGCAGGTATTGCGGACGATGGGCAGAAGAGAGTAAAGTGTGATGCCTATGATCACGGTGATTTTTCCAGCTCCGAGAAAGACCATAATGATGCCAAGCATGGCCAGTGAAGGTATGGTCTGAAGCAAATCAACGACCCGCAGAATTACAGGGCGAGTTTTCGAGGAGACATAGGCCCAGATGCCAAGAGAGACTCCGACAAGAATAGACAGCAGACTGGCGGCAAGGACAATAAAGAGGTGTTCCAGCACAAGGTTCCAGCTCATCAGTTCCCCTCCTTTCGAAGCCCCTTCGGTGTCACTCTTTTCTGCAGAAGGTCTACAAAAGCTCCAATTACGACAGCCAACAGCGCAGACGGGATCGCACCAAGCAGGATCAGCGTATTGTTATTGGACGATGTTCCCTGATAGACAAAGTTCCCCAAACCGCCAAGTCCAATCATTGCCGCAAGTACCGCCCATGATACCGTGTAGATGGCGGACATGCGAAGCCCTGCAATGATGCTTGGCATTGCCAAAGGAAGCTCAACTCGCAGCAGGGACTGGAGTTGAGACATGCCGCAGCCTTTGGCAGCCTCCAGATATTTTTGCTCCACACCCAAAAGACCGGTGTAAGTGTTTTTCAGCACCGGGAACATGGCGTAGATAGACAGCGCAATGATGACGGTCATTGGCACCATACCCAGCCAGAGAAATAACACGCCGATAAATACGAGCCCGGGGATCGTCTGTAAAACAGAGATGACAGGCAGCACGATACCGGATATCCGGGGCGTTCGGGAAAGGGCAACGCCAAGCAACAGGCCCAGAAAAAATCCGACGGTCACGCAAATCAGGACATAGCCAGTATGAACCAGGATGGCATGCCCCAACATGGCACCGTATGTATCGAAGAGAGCTCTCATTTCTCATCACCCCACAGTGTCTCTGCAACGGCGCGGGCCACACTGGTTTTGGTGACGATGCCGGCTACAGTATCGTCCTCGTTGAGAACGATCACATAGGAGGCGCCGGATTCCAGCAGATAGTCAAAGGACTCCTTTGCGTCATCTCCGACTCGGACCGTCCGTGCAGTCTGGCGGACGATGGGATCGATGGTCTTTAATTCCTTACCCCATGCACGGATATCACCAATGGAAACTGTTCCAGCATAACGATTGCATTCGTCCACCACCAGCAGGGTGTCCACGCTGTGGCGTGCCATCCGCTCGGCACATTCCAGAATACCGCGATCCCGTTGGACGGACTGCACATTGGTGCGCATGAATTGTTCCACCTTAGAAGGCGGCTGCGTACCAGAAGCATGCTTGCCCAAGAAGTTTCGGACTCTTTCGGTGGCGGGGTTTTCCAGCATCTCCTCTGGAGAGGCCATCTGCACAATTTCTCCTCCATCCATGAAGATGATGATATCGGCCAGCTTCAGTGCCTCATCCATGTCATGGGTGACAAAAATGATGGTCTTGCCAAGACGCTGCTGCAGGTTTTTCACTTCGTCCTGAAGAGCCTCCCGCGTTTGCGGATCCAATGCGCCAAAGGGTTCGTCCATCAGTACAATAGGCGGAGAGGCCGCCAAAGCCCGCAGGACGCCTATACGCTGCTGTTGACCGCCGGAAAGCTCGGAGGGGTACTTTTCAGCATAGTCCTCCATACGAACCAGTTTCAGCATCTCCTGCACGATCTCAGCACAGCGGGTCTTGTCGTATTTGAGGAGTTTTGGGACAACGGAAATATTCTGGGCTACGGTCATATTTGGGAACAGGCCAATCTGTTGAATCACATAGCCGATATGGCGGCGCAGCTCCACCTTGTCCTGCAAGCGGATATCCTGCCCATTGATGGAGATGATGCCGGAGTCCGGTTCCAAGAGCCGGTTGATGAGTTTCATGGTGGTGGTCTTACCGCACCCGGATGGGCCGATCAGTATCACGAACCGTCCATCCGGGATCGTGAAATTCAAATCTTTCAGGATGGTGGTTTTTCCATAGCTTTTGGTAACATGCTCAAATCGAATCATAGGGCCTCCTTTCGGGGTGACTGCGCAACTTCGCAAATCTTGAATATCCACCTTCTAATCTGAAAATGAGTATATAATATTATATTATCGTATTTTCGGATAAAAGTAAAGTTAGGTTCCTATCAAGAGGATGCTTTTCCCTGTGGCCTCCTTATTTTCCGGCAACGCCACAGTAAAAGCTATAGACAAGCTTCCGTTGTTCAAACAGGGGGGCACAACCTAAAATCCACACCCGGTGTTGGCAAGGGATTCTTCGCTGATTGCCGCTCCAGTCTGACCTCAGCCCCTTTGCGCTGAGCTTTGGCCGACGCCTTAGAGCAGCGCTCAAGTACCTCTCTTGGTTTGACCGTGATCAGATAACTTGTAAGAAATACTGTTTTACCTCCTGACGGTGTCTGTGATCGATGCGGACAACAGAAGTGTTACGGCCAGAGCACTGCCATTGTCATTGCTTTCCTCCACCCAGACGCGGCCGCCGTGGAGCCGCGCAATCTCCCACACCAGCGGAAGGCCGAGCCCCGCTCCGCCAAGCTCGCGGCTGAGTGACTTGTCCACGCGGAAAAAGGGCTGAAAGATGCTCTGCCAGAATTCCTGTGGGATGCCGCGGCCAGTGTCCGCTACATGGATGACCGCCTGTCTGTCCCGCTGCTGAACATCTACCTTCACCATACCGCCGGGATGGTTGTATTTGACGGCATTCTCCACCAGGTTGGAAAACATACGGCAAAGCAGCATATCGCTGCCGACAACAGTAATATTCTCCCCTTCACGCGAGCGGGAAATCCCGTTGCGCTCGGCCAGCGGGGCGAGGTCGGCAAAGACCTCGTCGATCATGGGCGAGAGCAGAATGACATCGTTGCGCGGAACGGACTGAAGATCGCTCATGTCCAGCAGCGCATGAGTAAGCCGATTGAGCCGCTGGACTTCGTCCTGCAGGGCGGCGAGGAACGCCGCGCTTTCCGGCGGAATATCCGGATGCTCATCGGGGAAAAGCTCCAGTTGTGTTTGCAGCAGCGTCAGCGGCGTGCGCAGTTCATGGGCGGCGTTGCCGACGAACTGCCGCTGAGCGTCAAAGCCGCGGCTCAAGCGCTCCAGCATTTCATTGAGGGAGTGGGTGAGGGAGCGAAGCTCCGGCAGGGTCTCTTCGTCGAGCCGGATCTCGGAAAGGTTGCTTGTCTCCACCTGTTCGGCCTGTTGCGCAAAACGGCACAGCGGACGCAACGCATGACCGCTGACGAAATAACATCGTCTGATGGTATTGCCGCCGAAATGCTCTGATTAAGTGCTGTGAGGGTAATCTCTGTGAATAGAAGAAGCCAGATATGCTGGCTTTTGAACAATGCCACACAGAGGGCAGATACCGGACAGGAGTTGCGCCTGATGAAAATACTCAAACAACGCAAACAATATATTGTGCTTTTATATTGACATAAAACACAATATACGGTATGATTATTGTATTACACATTCTCGCTTAGGAGGAGGGAGGCATCACCATGCGCATTGGCGGATTACAGAAACTGACGCTGCTGGACTACCCCGGCAAGGTCGCCTGTACGGTGTTCCTATCCGGCTGTAATCTGCGCTGTCCCTATTGCCATAATCCGGGCCTGGTGCTGCCGGAGCAAAGCGAAGGGTCGGAAATACCGGAAGCGGAGGTACTTTCCTTTCTGGAACGGCGGAAAGGAAAGCTGGACGGTGTCTGCATCACCGGCGGGGAACCAACGCTCCAGCCGGAGCTGCCGGAGTTTCTCGAAAAGCTTCGCCGTCTTGGCTATGCCGTCAAGCTGGACACCAACGGCACCAACCCCGCCATGCTCAAGGCGCTTCTGCATGAGCGCGTTCTTGACTATGTGGCGATGGACATTAAGAACAGCCCTTCTCGTTATGCGGAAACCTGCGGCGGCATCGACTGCCTTTCTAGGGTGCGGGAGAGCGCCGCCCTGCTGATGGACGGCACGGTGGACTACGAGTTCCGCACCACCGTCTGCGCCCCGCTGCACACGCCGCGGGACATGGAGGAGCTCGGCCGCTGGCTGAAGGGCGCGAGGCGCTATTTCCTCCAGCCGTTTGCGGACTCGGGCGCGCTGGTCGGCGGCGGCGTGAGCCCCCTGAGTGAGGACGAGATCAAGGCGCTGCGGGACAGCGTTTTGCCATATATACCGAACACACAGATCCGCGGACAATAGAGAACAGGAGGAGACAAGCATGTACCAGGTCATCAAACGGGACGGAAGAAGGGTGGATTTTGACCTTGCCAGGATCGCCAATGCCATCACCAAGGCGTTTGACGCGGCGAAGATCCCCTACAACACAGCTATCATCGACCTGCTTGCCCTGCAGGTAACGGCGGACTATGCCGGCAAGGTCAGGAACAACGAGATCGGCGTGGAGGACATTCAGGACAGCGTGGAGGCGGTGCTGCAGCGCGCCGGGTATGCCGCCGTAGCGAAGTCCTATATCCTCTACCGGAAGAACCGGGAGAAGCTGCGGGAGATGCGCTCCACCGTGCTGGACTATAAAAAGCTGGTGGACGACTACCTGCGGGTGTCGGACTGGCGGGTCAAGGAAAACTCCACCGTCACCTACTCTGTGGGCGGGCTGATCCTGTCCAACTCCGGCGCTATCACCGCCAACTACTGGCTCAGCGAGATTTACGATGAAGAGATTGGCGATGCCCACCGCAGCGCGGATCTCCATCTGCACGACCTGTCCATGCTCACCGGCTACTGCGCCGGCTGGAGCCTCAAGCAGCTCATTCAGGAGGGGCTTGGCGGCGTGACGGGCAAGATCACCAGCGCCCCAGCCAAGCACCTTGCGACGCTTTGCAACCAGATGGTGAATTTCCTCGGCATCATGCAGAACGAGTGGGCGGGAGCGCAGGCCTTCTCCAGCTTCGACACCTATCTCGCGCCCTTCGTGCGCACGGACAAGCTCAGCTACAACGAGGTCAAGCACTGCATCGAGAGCTTCGTCTTCGGCGTCAATACGCCCAGCCGCTGGGGAACGCAGGCCCCGTTTTCCAACATCACGCTGGATTGGACGGTGCCCGCTGACCTCGCCGATCAGCCCTGTATCGTGGGCGGCAAGCCCATGGACTTCACCTACGGCGACTGTCAGGCGGAGATGGACCTCATCAACAAGGCATTTATCGAGGTGATGATCGAGGGCGACGCCAACGGCCGCGGCTTCCAGTACCCCATCCCCACCTATTCCATCACGAAGGATTTCGACTGGTCCGAGACGGAGAACAACCGCCTGCTCTTTGAGATGACCGCCAAATACGGTACGCCCTATTTCTCCAACTATATCAACTCCGACATGGAGCCCGGTGACGTGCGCAGCATGTGCTGCCGCCTGCGGCTGGATCTGCGGGAGCTGCGCAAGAAAAGCGGCGGCTTCTTCGGCAGCGGCGAGTCCACCGGCTCTGTGGGCGTCGTGACCATCAATCTGCCCCGCATTGCGTACCTCGCCGGGGACGAGACGGATTTCTTCGCCCGACTGGATCGTATGATGGACATTGCCGCCCGCAGCCTGAAGATCAAGCGCACAACGGTAGAAAAGCTTTTGGAAGAAGGGTTGTATCCCTATACCAAACGCTATCTCGGCGGCTTTGATAACCATTTCTCCACCATCGGCCTTGTGGGCATGAATGAAGCGGGGCCGAACGCCAACTGGCTCCGCAAGGATCTGACCCACGAGGAAACGCAGAATTTTGCCGTGAGGGTGCTCAAGCATATGCGTGAGCGGCTGAGCGACTATCAGGAACTGTACGGCGACCTCTATAACTTGGAGGCAACCCCGGCGGAATCCACCGCCTACCGCCTGGCCAAGCACGACAAGGCGCGCTATCCCGATATCATCACCGCACACGAGGGAGGGACGCCTTACTACACCAATTCCAGCCATCTGCCCGTTGGCTACACCGAGGATGTGTTTGCGGCGCTGGATGTGCAGGATAAGCTTCAGACCCTCTATACCAGCGGCACGGTGTTCCATACCTTCCTTGGCGAAAAGCTGCCCAGCTGGCAGTCTGCCGCCGCGCTGGTGCGCAAGATCGCGGAGAACTATGAGCTGCCCTATTACACGCTCTCACCGACCTATTCCATCTGCACGGAGCACGGCTACCTGAAGGGCGAACAGAAGACTTGCCCGATCTGTGGGAAGACCACGGAGGTCTACAGCCGCATCACCGGCTACTACCGTCCGGTGCAGAACTGGAACGATGGCAAGAGTCAGGAATTTCTGGACAGGAAGACCTATCAGGTGGGCGGTGCGCAGGAGGATTGCCCGAAGCGGCGGGAGGACAAGGCGGCCGGAAAGCCGGCCGGGGGATATTATCTCTACACCACCGCAACCTGCCCGAACTGCCATATCATCAAGCCCATTCTGGAAAAAGCGGGGATTCCCTTTGTGGAGCGGGACGCAGAGCAGTATCTTCAGGAAGCGACCGCACTTGGCCTGACGCACGCCCCATCCTTGGTCGTACAGGCCAATCCTCCCATTATCTACGCAGGCGTGGCAAGGATTAAGGAATTTCTGGAGCAAGCGTGATATGCCCGCTTTCTCCGACGCGTGTATACGATGACAAAGGAGATGAGAGAAATGACAGGAGCAACACAAAAAAGACTTTGCGTCAGAGGCTTTGCGTGGCGGCGGACGGTTGGCCTGCTGCTGACGATGCTCCTGCTGCTACTGGCGCTGTGCGCCTGCAGTGGGAGAGAACACGCTGAGGATGGCGACGGTCTGAACGATCCGGGATTGATGGAGACCGACGGTCAGGAGATGAAAAGCCTGACCGAGCCGACGCTGTCGCTGACGCTCACCGTTCCCGCTGCATGGGACGATGTTGCAGAGCTCTCCGCCTGCGACAAGGGGACTGCCTATCTGGGGTATCTCCGGCTCTTTTCATGATGCGGATAGAGACCTGCGGTTTTCGGCTTTAGAAACACCGTTGGTTCGACTCCAACCTGACCCACCACGAACAAAGGGTTGCCTCACATTATTGCGTGAGGCAACCCTTTCGTTATTCAATATGGGCGTTGATCCAATGCCGGAGTTCCGTTTCGCCCTTTGTGCCATCCGCGATACCAATGAACATATTGGCCAGTTCATTCTGCTCCAATTGGAACTGATATCCATTCCATTTGAGTAGCAGTTGCGTGACCATGGCGCCAATTCGCTTATTGCCATCGATAAATGCGTGATTGGACGCTAACCCGAACCCAACACGAACGATTTTCTCTATGTCAGTTGGAAAAAGATCTTCTCCTCCAAATGATTGAAGGGGTGCGGCAATAGCCGCTTCTAATCCAGCACGATCACGCAGACCATCAATGCCACCAGAAACATGAATGATACGGCTATGGATCGCTATGACATCTTCTGCTGTAACCCAAATCATTCCGCCATCCTCTTATAGTCAGAAGCGAACTCGCTCAATAGTTGATCGGTGTCAGCCAGCATTTTTTCGCGGCTCACAGCTGTTACAGGCTCCTGAATCGTGACAGCAAAAGGCATGCCTTTTGCTCGAACAAAGGCATTGGCAAAAATATTAAAGGCAGTAGAAGTTGACATGCCCAGTGCATCACAGATGGCCGCCATTTGCGCTTTTACTTCAGAATCCATACGAAAGGTTATGTTGGTATCCATATTCAAGCCTCCTTTGCACTACAATGTTACTACAAATCGCATGCATTGTCAATCCGCCTGTTTCTTGGTGGCAGGTGGATGCAGCTAAGCCAAAGGGAATTGATTATTCGGCATTCGATAGGTAGTGCTGTTAAGCCGCCTGCCACAGAACAGCACCATCCTTTCGGATGTTTTTATAAAACGGGAGAAGGTTGTCCTTTCTATTGGACAGGTTATGTGTTATATTATTACTAATTAGAAGAATAATCACAGCAATGGCCTGCGAAAAGCATGAAAACTAAGTCGAATGATATTATCGTGCTGAACTGCACTTCAGGTGAAGGTTGACCCATTCTGACCGAATGCAGGCTTCTTAATCAGGACCTATTGTTTGTAATAGGAGGGGGATTGCATGGAAAACATATCTCTATTTGGCAAGACCATGTGCGAAAAAAGCCAAGACAAGGATCTGTTCTCTGGAGGACCTCTTGATGTCGTGCGAATGGAATTCGTAGAAGCAGAGACGCTCAGATGGGAGGACCTGTTTTCCGGATTTGATTCGCTCCGCGCCATTACCTACTCATCTGCCATAGGGTTTGTTTATCAACTGGTAGATATGTTCGAAGATGTTGAGGTAATCTTTGGGTCCGAAGAAGTCCTCTCATACTCTCTGCAAGAAATCATGGCCTATCAATGTAAAATGGTTGATAGAATGCGTGATACTGCAAGTAAGATGAAGATTGACTTAATATCACGTGTTGAAGACAACACCCTTCATTTCTTCATTGCCAGAGAAAAACTGTCTCATGAAAAAATCTATCTCCTCTCATCTTCCGACGGGAGAAAACGCGTTGTGATGGGATCAGCCAATATGTCATTTGCAGCCTTTGGTGGAAAGCAGAGAGAAAATATCTGCTATATCGACGGCAACAGCGCCTACGATTGGTACCTTCATTCCTACAATGAATTTCGCGATGAGTGCACGGATCAGGTTTTCAAGGAAACGCTAGCGATTGCAGACTGCGGAGAGCATATCGAGGAAATACCTATTGCGCAAACGGTCAAGGTGAAGAAAGCACTAATGCTTGAAACAGTCGAGGCATCGCGAGAAGAAGTGCAGTTTGCCCTGGATGTGAAAAGCCTATCGGCAAGGTTTGCACCTTCTGTTCCGAGGCCAGATAAGAAAGGTAAAACCTTGTTGTCCCCAGAAATATTCAAAAGAATCCGACGGCAGATTGTTGCAGACCAAACGAAGGAAAAAGAACTAAGAAGTGAGTATCCGCAACTCGAAGTGTTTGTAGATGAATGCAGCGTCAAACTGAATGGCGAACTCGTAGACCTTGCACCATCAAGTAAAGCGATCGCACAGGATGTTTCGCTTTTTCTTCGCTACATGGGAGGTTATGAAAAATTCCACGGTGATGTGACTGGGATGCAAAGAAGGTACTTCGAGTTTGCAAATTGGTTTTTCTGCTCGCCATTTATGGGGTGTATGCGCGACATGGCTGTTCGCTACAATCAGAATACACTTCCCTATCCCGTCTTCGGCCTTGTATACGGTCAAAGCAAGGCAGGAAAGACAAGCTTTTTGGAAACGCTTCTTAAGATGATGATTGGGCAGAAAACGAAAATTTCTGCTCCGGATTTCACGCGTTCCAGTATTGAAGGCCTGAAAAGGACGGTGAAGGGCGCACCGATCATTGTTGACGATCTAACAAATACCAGATTTAATCAGCATGCAATTGAAACCATAAAAAATGATGACTTTGGCATTGCGGATCGCCTTGTTCATTATCCTGCGGTTGTAATAAGTGCAAACGAGGATGTAAAGGCTGTGGCGCCTGAGGTGATTCGCAGAACGGTTGTTTGCCGAGTGCAGGCAGGACTAACGAACACAGAAGTCATGCGCAGCAATGTTGTAAGAACGGTGCAGCGAGAAATAGGAACCGCTTTCTATCGGGAGTATCTGCGTCGGATGCTGGAAGTTGTTCCCGACTTATTAGAGGAAATCAAGTGCGACGAGAATGAGAGCGCACCTGATATTCTTGCGGTGTCTTCTGAGATTATCGTATCCATTATCCAAGAATACACGGAGGGTGAATTACCAGCATTCGTCCGCGTGCTCACCTTGGAAGACTATTTCAGTGAGCGTGTTACCGGTAGTTATGCAATGAAAGCAATCTGTGATGCCTGGAAGACCAGCCGAGCTTCTTTTGAAATATCTGAACGGGCAAATGAGCTGCGCTATAATGCAGGAGCGACTTGGGAAGCTGACCGCATTTTGAAAGAATTGCCTGAGACCCTTGAGGCACACAAATCCAGAGACTGGCTTGTTATGAACCTCAATGATGCGAGGGAATTCTTTGGCATTGGCTTTAAGAAGTCTTGGCTAAGCCGCTGGCGGTTGAAATAGAGCTCTACAACCTCTCCACGATCCTGCATTGTTGATGCTCTCCAGGAAAGCAATTTGGATTATTCCCAAGCGCTTATAACTGATTCAGTTTGGGAATCATAGCTTGCTAAATTGCCGCTATCAAATGTTTTTTACTATGGTGGAAGGATGATGAACATATGCCTCGCTCCTCATTTCAGAAGCTGAAGATTATCTACATCATGGAGTACCTGCTGAAAAACTCGGACGAAGAGCATGCCGTGACCGCCAGCCAAATCATTGCCTACCTGCAGTCCCACGATATTACCGCAGAGCGCAAGACGATCTATAGTGATATTGAAGCTCTGCGGGATTTTGGCTTGGACATCATTCAGGTATCTGAGGGGAACAATCACGGCTACTATGTAGCAAGCCGCGACTTTGAACTGCCGGAGCTCAAGCTCCTCGTGGATAGCGTCCAATCCTCGAAATTTATTACCCATAAGAAGACGCTGTCCCTGATCAAGAAAATCGAGAAGCTGGCCAGTTTCCACAGCGCACAACTGCTCAACCGGCAGGTATTCGTGAAGAACAGGATCAAGACGATGAATGAGTCCATCTACTATAATGTCGATGAGATTCATAACGGCATCTCAAGCAATCGGAAGATCCGGTTCCTGTATTTCGAGTATAATGTCGCCAAGGAGCGCGTGTACCGCCATGACGGAGCTTATTATGTTGTCAGTCCCTTTGCAATGACATGGGACGATGAGAACTATTACATGGTCGCCTTTGATTCTGAGGCCGGAATCATCAAGCACTACCGCGTCGATAAGATGGAAAAGATCACCGTTCTGGATGAAGAACGAGATGGTCAGGAAGCTTATGAGGCGCTCGACATGGCTGTCTATGCTCGCAAGACCTTTGGCATGTTCACCGGTGAGGAGGTCAAGGTCCATCTCCGTTTCGAAAATCATCTGGTGGGCGCCGTACTCGACCGTCTCGGGCGGGATGTGATCTTAGTCCCGGATGGAGAAGATCACTTTACAGTATGGACAGATGTGATCGTCAGCCCGCAGTTCTTTGCGTGGCTCTGCGGATTTAAGACGTCGGCGAAGGTTCTCGGCCCCGATGATGTGGTCAAGCAGATGGCAGAGCATGTCAGGTCGATCGCCGCGCAGTACAAATAAAGGTAGGAGAGAAACAATGAGATCCATTTTTCACAGTAAGGTTACCTGGTTAATAGGTCTTCTGGTCGCTGCAGTCTTATCCTTCTTCTGCATCGCCCCACATATGACTCAGCCAAGTACATACCAGAATTCACTCAACACTCTGCAAGGAAAGCAGGAAACCGTTCTTGAGCTGACAGCTGTTTCTGCAGCGGCATCAACAGCAATAACCGTGCTACCTGGTGACGTGGCTACCCCCATCGCAGATAAGCTGGCAGATCTAAGTGGTTATTTTCTAATCGTTCTTTGCGCAATCTTTTTGGAGAAGTATCTACTGACCATTACAGCAAGTGCGACATTTTATGTACTTATTCCCCTCTCCTGCGCTTTATGCGCTGCATATATTCTTTCCTCCAAGCGATTCTTTGGTGAACTGGCTTGGAAGATCGTGTGCTTCGGCCTTTCAATCGTTCTTATAGTACCAACCAGCGTTTATGTCTCTAATGTGATTGAAGAGACGTACAACACCTCAATCAGCACAACAATAGAAGATGCCAAGCGCGTTACTGAAGAGATACAGACGGACGACAGTACAAATAACACCGAGGAAAGTTATGGGATTTCGGGGCTCTTTTCCAAAGTCACCGAAGGGATCAGCAAAGCAACGATGAAAACCGTTGATAAGTTTAAGCGTGTGCTCAACAACATGATCGAGGCCCTTGCAGTGATGCTGGTAACCTCTTGCCTGATCCCAATCCTTGTAATCGTCTTCTTTTCCTGGCTGGTCAAGCTTATTTTCGGAATCAACATTCCGCTACCAAGCCATGATTCAATCACAAAAGCGAAACCCATGGCGCATCAAAAACAGGATAACTGAAAGAAGTGCTCATTACATAAATCATGTCAACTATTGACCAGACCCTTAAGCACCTGCAAAAATCCACCTTCCGCGCAAAGTTTCATTTGAGCGAAAAGGACAGGCAGTACATAATGGATAGGGACATGGACACCATTCAACGTCATGCCGCCGAATTCATCCAAACGCGGCTTGTGCCGGCGGTCATCCCCAATGACGGCAAACAAACGCCAATGCGCGGGCATCCGGTATTTATTGCCCAGCACGCCTGCGCCTGCTGCTGTCGCGGCTGCTTGAACAAGTGGTATCATGTCCCGATAGGTCGTGAGCTGACGGAGGATGAGCAGAAACGCATCGTGAGGCTGCTGATGGCATGGATCGAGCGACAGCTTGCAATGGGTGCGAAATAGCGAGAAATTGAGGTGACGACTATGTCTGCGATTGGAAATATTCTTTGGTTCCTATTTGGAGGATTGATCGGCGGGCTTGCCTGGGTACTGGCCGGCTGTCTTTGGTGCATCACCATCATCGGCATACCCGTTGGCCTGCAATGCTTCAAATTCGCAAGTCTCGCCTTTTTCCCGTTTGGGAAAGAAGTTGTGTATGGCGGTGGAGGCTTTTCCTTCCTCGTCAACCTGATTTGGATCATTTTCTTTGGCCTTGAGATGGCAATCGGATACTGCATTCTGGGCTGTCTCTGGTGCATCACGATCCTTGGCATTCCAATCGGAAAGCAATGCTTCAAAATGGCCAAGCTGTCTCTAATGCCCTTTGGGGCATCAGTCGTGTAATGCAATATTGTATGCGGCCGCTCCCGCATGGCCTTTTTCTGATCCGCGAAAAAGGCAACGGCTCTAATGAGAACACTCTCAATCGATTGAGGAGGATAAGACATGGGAGAGATCATCAATACGAGCACCGCTATAGAGGCTCAGCTTGGCGGTGATACGGGGACATTATTGGATGTTACCCAAAGCCTCTTGGCGGATGCAAGGACTGCCCTAAACGACAGAGACGTATTAAGCGTTCCCATTGCGGAACTCTCTACACTTGGCGCTGGGGTGTCTTCGCTCATCCCTGCATTGAATACCGTTACGCAGACAACGAGCATCGCAGCAGATGGCTTCTATACCATAGCCAATGCTGGTGTCGGTGATGTCCTGAAGGCGGCAAAGAACGGAAATTTCTGGGCCTCACTCAAAGCTGCGGAAGGAACATCTAAAATGGTTCAGCTGCAAAAAGCTGGGTCAATTACCGCTACCACACAGACAGCGGCAGCATTCAATCCCGCCACTATGATGATGGCGGTCGCTCTATTCTCAATTGAACAGGAGCTTGGGAAAATTGAGGATATGCAGAGGCAGATCGTCTCGTTCCTTGAAATCGAAAAGGAATCTGAGATAGAAGCGGATGTTGAAAGCCTCACGAGCATCATCAAAAAGTATAAGGATAACTGGGACAACAAGCATTTCGTCAGCGGCAATCATAACCAGGTCCTCACCTATCAGAATCGCGCACGCAAGAACATGCTTGGTTATCAGAAGAAGATCGCCGAGTCGATTGGGAAGAAGCCGCATATCGTCACGCAGGCTGGCGTGAAGCAGGCATTCACCTCTGTGGAGAAGGAATTCAAATACTACCGCTTGTCCCTTTATACATTCTCGTTGTCTTCTCTCATGGAGGTCATGCTCAGCGGCAATTTCAAAGAATCCTATATTTCCGGGATTCGGGATGAACTGCAGCAGATGTCGGACGCTTACCACGCTTTGTTCGAGGAGAGCTCACACTATTTAGAGAAACTGAGTAACTCAGCAGTAGATGCTAATGTCATGAAAGGTATCGGCACGGCAGGAAATGCAGTCGGGAAATTCATTGGAAGTATCCCGCTCGTAAAAGAGGGGCCAGTTGATGAATTCCTTCAGGATGGCGGAACACACTTAAAGAAGAGTGCTCTGGATATGGAAAAGGATGCCGTTCACCGATTCGCTTCCATAGGCAATCCTGGCACACGGATGTTCATGGAAAAGATGGATGAGATGATCCAGATCTATAACCGTACCGAGCAAATCTGCTTCGATGATAAGAAGATATATCTATTGCCGAGTAAGCTCGCTGTTTAATCACTCAAAAGGCAGCTATCACAGGAGGTCTGTTTATGCCGCTCCAGATCGTAAGAAATGACATCACAAAAATGAAGGTTGACGCGATCGTCAATGCCGCAAACAGTTCCCTCTTGGGCGGTGGCGGTGTAGATGGCTGCATTCATCGCGCCGCCGGCCCGGAACTCCTAGTCGAATGCGAAAAGCTCAATGGGTGCAAAACTGGCAGTGCCAAGATAACAAAGGGATATAAGCTGCCATGCAAATATGTGATCCATGCGGTTGGCACTCGCTGGTACGGTGGGCAGTATGGGGAGCATGACAAGCTTGTCTCGTGCTACCAGACGTCACTCGCGCTCGCAAAGGAGCATGGTTGCGAGTCGGTCGCATTCCCTCTGATCTCCTCGGGAATCTTCGGCTATCCAAAGGATGAGGCGCTCAAAGTAGCTATCGACACGATCAGCAGTTTTCTACTTGAAAATGATATGATGGTTTACATCGTCATCTTCGATCGCAAGGCGTATCAGATCAGCAGCAAGTTGTTTGCGGACATCAACGCCTACATAGACGACCGATATGTCGAAGAGCATCGAGACAGCTATGCTGAGCGGATCAGCCGGCTGCATAGCCTTGCAGCGGAAGAGAGCTGCCCTATCCCCGCTGCCCCTATGGTAACAAAGGCAGCATCCCTGGACGATGCGCTGAAGCAGATCGACGAGAGTTTTTCCGAGATGCTTCTGCGTAAGATTGATGAGTGTGGCATGACGGATGCAGAGTGCTATAAGAAGGCCAACATCGATCGAAAACTGTTCTCAAAGATTCGATTGGATAAGCTCTATAGACCATCAAAGCCTACTGTGATCGCCTTCGCGCTTGCACTCGAATTGCCGCTTGACGAATTGAAGGATATGCTCTCGAAAGCAGGATTTGCCCTGTCGCACTCCAGCAAATTTGACATCATCGTGGAGTATTTCGTGGAGCGTGGGAACTATAACGTCTTTGAGATCAACGAGGCTCTGTTTGCCTTTGACCAGAGTCTCATTGGTGCATAAGGAGAACAACATGAAAAAATCTTGGTTATTCAAGGCGGCGGAAGACCGCGTGGAAATACAGCGCAACTTGTTGATAGTTTTGTCCGTGGTGCGGAGGACGCAGGAAACTGCGTAGAAGTCATATCTCTCAACAAACATGAGGTAAAGGGCTGTCTCGGTTGCAATGCTTGCCGGTATGGAAAGCCGTGTGTTCAGAAGGACAGCTTCAACGAGATTATGCCTAAGATCAAGGGCGCGGACTTCCTTGTTTTTGCTTCGCCCCTCTACTTCTGGACGATTTCTTTAAAGCTGAAAGCGTTTATAGACCGCTTCTACTGCATAGCCGAGGAATACCCGAATCCGCCGCTCGACATATATGAGAAATATCCGGTTAAAGACTGCGCACTTCTGATGACCTCTGGCGACAACTTCTTCTGGACATTTGAACAGGCAGTTTCCTACTACAAGTTTGCACTTGTCAATTATATCGGCTTCCATGACAAAGGCATGATCCTTGCTGGCGGCTGCGGTGATACAAACTGTTGACAGCAAAGCTCCTATATAGTATGATTTTATGAACTACTATATAGGAGCTTTTGTATGAAAACAAATGGCGGATTTCTTGTCACCAAAATAAAACAGCTTGGTGACCGGATTTTTGAGAAGATTCTCAGCGAAAAGAATATTGATGCGTTCAATGGAGCCCAGGGACGTATTCTTTATGTGCTGTGGCAGGAGGATGGTATCTCAATCAGGTCACTCTCGACTAAATGCGGATTAGCGATAACATCTCTTACTACGATGCTGGAAAGAATGGAAAATCAAGGGCTGATAAGCCGTGTTCAGTCTGAAA
>ERZ1106939.911-NODE-911-length-24655-cov-21.961423_pt1 | contig 24655 bp, 21 predicted proteins | sample MGYA00403669_ERZ1106939 | MGnify/ENA primary metagenome ERZ1106939 (study PRJEB35170, sample SAMEA104062447) | human gut metagenome | biome: human gut; feature: human-associated habitat; material: faeces | place: Denmark | collected 2012-09-28 ...
AAAACGCCGCAGACGGCATTGGTCTGCGGCGTTGCGGATCACCAGCATTGGGACTTTTCAGCAGTCTGAATGCTTGAGGCCGAAATTTTTAGAATCGGTCGAGACCGCGTTCCTTGAGCTGATCCATTTCGTCGAGATTGACGGGAGGCGTCTTTTTGCGGCGCAGGCGGAGCTTCAGACGGCTGAAACGGCGGCCCTTGCGCGGCGAGGGTTCGAGCGAGAAAGGTTCTCCGCCGCTCGGCGAAAGCGCCCCGTATTCGGGGGTTTCGCCCAGCATGAACTTCGTGTCGTAATCCTTCAGAACTTTGGCGACAAGGCCCGAGAGCGCAAGCAGAGCGATCACGTTCGGGATCACCATGATGCCGTTGAAGAAGTCGGCAAGTTCCCAAACCAGCGTTACGTGGAGGAAGGAGCCGAGCATCAGGAAGCACAGAACAAGCACGCGGTAGCTCTGCACCCAGCGCAGACCGAGGAGATACTTGACGTTTTGTTCGCCGAAGAAGTACCAACCGACGATCGTCGTAAAGGCGAAGAAAAAGAGGCAGATCGCAACGAAACCCGGACCGATGTCGCCCAGACCGGCTGTAAAGGCGGCCTGCGTGAGGACGATGCCGGTGCTCTTGCCGTCAAGCACGCCGGTCGTGAGAATGACGAGTGCGGTCATGTTGAGCACAATAAAGGTGTCAAAGAATAGGCCGACATAAGCCACGAGGCCCTGTTCGCACGGGTGCTTAACCTGTGCGAGTGCATGTGCGTGCGGGGTGGAGCCCATGCCGGCTTCATTGGAAAAAAGACCTCTGGCAACGCCGTAGCGAATGGCTTCCTTCAGACTCGCGCCAATGATGCCGCCCGTCGCTGCAGACGGATCGAATGCGCCGACGATGATCTCCTTGAAAGCAGGCAGAATCATGTCGTAGTTGCTGAAGATGATGGTGAGAGAGCCCAGGATGTACACCACAGCCATGAGCGGCACCATCTTTTCGGCAAAGCTTGCGATACGGGGCATGCCGCCAATGAAGATGAAGCCGGCAATGGCAAAGACAAAAATGCCGGTAGCCCACTGCGGAATTTCAAAGGCTTTGTGGAAGCCGTCGGCAATAGAGTTGGCCTGAACCATGTTGCCGATGAAGCCGAGCGCGATGATGATCGAGACGGCAAAGAACGCAGCCAGGGGCTTGTTGTTGAGGCCGCGGCTGATATAGAAGGCCGGGCCGCCCATAATTTGGCCGTGTGCGTCACGGGCACGGAATACCTGAGCGAGCGTAGCCTCAGCAAAGATCGTAGCCATGCCGAAGAATGCGGCAAGCCACATCCAGAAGATGGCGCCGGGACCGCCCATGGCAATGGCTGTGGCAACGCCGGCGAGGTTGCCGGTGCCGACCTGTGCGGAAATCGCAGTGGCGAGCGACTGGAAGGAACTCATACCGTCCTTGCCCGCTTTGTCGCCAAAGAGTGTGATGCCGCCGAAGACCTTGCGGAAGGCTTGTCCGAAGCGGCGAATCTGAATGAAACGCAGCTTGATGGTGAGATAAATGCCAGTGCCCACCAGAAGCGGGATTAGGCAGTACATGCCCCAGAGCAGTCCGTTGACACTCTGAACGAGCTGGGTAAAGTCGTCCATTTCCATGGGCGATTCCTCCTACAGGAGCGATGGTCGAAGAAAGCAATACCCACGGGTTGCGCCCGTCCGAGAGATTGGGGGCACAGTAGTATCCAACAGCTTACTGATAACTGGAACTCTCATCACATCTGCATCATTTTCCCCCACTTGCCACTTGTCAACGGAAACAGCAATAACAAAAATGTTTGTTGCCAAATATGTGCTGTTTCCATCTGTAATTTCTAGAATGATTTGATTTCCTTCATTCCCGGGAATCAAATTCGCAAAGCGAGTTTCATAGTTTCCTTTGCATAGAATGGCTTGCGCAAGGACCTCTCCTGTTCCGAGATGCACATAAACTACGGTAAGGCCGTTGCGATAATCAGAGCCGTAGTCATCGAATCGACCAGTAATGATATACACTTCATCGTCAGCCCCACCAATACCATCTATGTCAACTTTCTCAAAGAGCGTTCCCTCACCTAAACTACCCTTTACCCACTCTGGTATATCTTTTCCCGTTGCATCTTTAGTGGAAAGTTCCTTACTTACAACTTGCTCGTCATTATTTACATTTCGCGTGGTCTTTGCACAAGATGTAAATATCATCAGGCAACACAAAGTTGCCATCGCAACCGACTTTATCTCCCGCTTCATGATTTCATTTGCTCTTATATATTACATTTCCACTACGAGAAGACGAAAAAGTCAGGGGCGTAATTAGCGTCGCTGATTGTATAGCCGATGTTCCGCAAATAGGTCTGCAGATCTCTGACACCCACAGCGTATCCAGTATCCTGACTTTTACTGAAAAAAACCGTTCCGCTTACAACCTGAGCAAATGTGTTAAGATGAATTAGCCATATTCCTTTCCTCTACTTTCTTTTGTTCTAAATTTTTCGATAAGGGATATCCCTTATCGTCTACATATATGTAGACGATCCACGGGCGCATTGTTTATCGGCAAACCTTTGTCACGCTCTGCTCTGGCTGCGCCACCCCATTGATGGTATAGTTGAGCTTCAGCGTGTAGCTCTTCCCACGAGTCACACTGCGCTGCCCAGATACAATCGCTCTGTAACTTCCTTCACCGTTCCACGAAGTCACATAGGTACTGCCCTGATAGAGTGTTAACGTCGCTTTAATATAATCGGTCGATTTGTCCCCTCTACAGGATGCTTCACATACAGCAGTTGTCTCATCGAAAGTCAGCGACAATGAGTATCCTGCTGCTCGTGGCTCTACAGCCTGCGCTACAATTCCGATTGTGAGCACAAGGCCACAGAGCACCGCTGCCACAACTCTTTTCACAAAATCACCCCCTTCCGCGTGTTCTCGGCAGATTGTTTCTGCTTCTACCCAATAGACGCGGAAAGGGGTATCCTTTCTTACAGCTTTTTGCGAAAATATCTTATTTCGTCGTTTCGACCAAATGCACGCTCTCTGCCATGTACAGAATGTCCTCCTGACCAAGCGGCGCATCAAGGGTAAATTGCAGGTTGCGCTCTGGATCAAACCACATCAGCGTGCTGTTGTTATTCTCTTCTTTGGGGATTACCAACAGACCCTCACAGTTGTTGACAAACACCGGAATCATATTCGCGTTTTCTGCGTCGACACTGCTCAAAGCTCCCTGCTGCATATAGATATATTCAAACAGGATTACATCGCCCTTCTCGTTCTCATAGAAATAGGAAGTCATTCCTGCACCTATAAATTGTCTTTCCGGATTTTCCACAAATCCTTCTGGTAGTTCCCCCAGTTCATACTGCGACATCTCCCCTTGGGCATCCTCTCCGGCATAGCGAAACACAATATGTGTTTCATACCATTCGGTAACCCACCGAACAATCGTCGCCCGAGCGGTCGGGCTGGCAAGCATCACGCTGCCAAGTCCCAATGACAGCATCAATAATATGACTGCTGCTGTCTGCAGCACCCTTTTCCAGACAGGCTTGCCCCGTTCTCTTGTCCAACGCACGGGATCTTTCAGCATCGCTCGCATTTGACGCCGGTGTCGTGCAGACGCAGCATAGGGGATTTTCTCCTCAAGGCGATCCTCATCAAATGCAATGGCATCCAGCAGCACCTTGCTCATGAAGGCATCAAGCTCTTTCTCTGTCATAGATGCAGCGCCTCCTTTTCCATAATCTCCCGAAGCATCGCGCGGCCGCGGGAAATGCGTACATTGACCGCATTTTCTGAAATGCCGAGCTTCTGAGAGATATCCTTCCCCGAGCAGTCCAGCAGGAATTTCATCTCCAGAACTGCCCGATAGGTCTCCGGCAGCCCCGCGAACAGGCGGATGATATCCTCATAGGACAACGCCTTCTCAATATCGGCACTGGCATCGTATGTATCCTCCATGCTCTCCAGCATGATGGCTTTTTTCTTCTTCCGCAGGAGCGTGATCGCTTCGTTCTTTACTATACAGACGCACCAGAAAGGTCTTTTCTTACAGGGAAGCTCTAAAAACTTTTCGAAATTACGAATTATTTTCAAAAAGGCATTCTGAACAGCGTCCTCCGCATCATGAGTGTCTTTCAAAATGCGAAGCGCTGCCTGCTCCATTCGCTCATGGTATTGCTCGTAGATCTCCGCAAACAGTGCTCGATCTGCATCGTTTTCAATCGTTGCTAAGAGCATGGGAAGCATAATTTCCCCTCCTCGCCGGTCAATTGTTCTTTACAAAGGTTTCTCTCAGTATAGCCAAATATGGGATGATCCGCAAGACTTATGTCTCCCTGCACTGAAATAAAAACGCTCAATCACCATCATAAGTGATTGAGCGTTTTGTGCGCAAACTTAATGACATTGCTCATAAAGGGAGCATATCAGAGATTGGCTGCTGCTCTGCCTTATTTCTTTTCTGCGTTCGCCTTTTCCAGATTGATCTGGCGGCGGTTCTTGACGGCGTCTTCCATCGGGTGGATCTCGCCGGCGGCCTGCAGGGCCATTTTGGTCAGCAGCGGACCGACCAGCTCGTAGATGAGGATGGCGAACAGCGTGATGTTGCGGATGAGGTCGCCCTCCGCGCCGAGCTGGCGCGCCGTCACGCACATGCCGAGCGCGACGCCGGCCTGCGGCAGCAGGGTGATGCCGAGATACTTGCAGATCTGCGGCTCACATTTCATGAGCTTTGCGGAGTAATGCGCGCCGAGATACTTGCCAAGCGAGCGCGTCAAAATATACACAACGCCGATGAGAACGATCATACCGTCTTTGAACACGCCCAGATCCAGCCCTGCGCCGGAGATGACGAAGAACGCCGCGAACAGCGGACTCGTCCACCGGTCGGCCTTTTCCATGATCTCACCCGACAGCGGGCAGAGGTTGCAGAACAGCGTGCCGAGCATCATGCATGTCAGAAGCGACGAGAAGCCGATCGTGACCGGGCCGATCTTGAATTCCGCCATGGCCAGCGCCGAGGTCAGGAAGACGAAGGCGATGGTCATGTTCAGGCGGTTCGTGTTGGAGTTGAACAGCTTTTCCAGCTGCGTCAGCACCCAGCCGCCGAGCGCGCCGAGCGCCAGCGAGCAGACGATCTCGATGAGCGGATCGACGACAATGGAGATCACGTCGAACGAGCCGGTATTGAGCGCCTTCGCAATACCGAACGACACCGCGAACACCACCAGACCGACCGCGTCGTCCAGCGCGACGATCGGCAGCAGCAGATCGACCAGCGGGCCCTTTGCCTTATACTGCCGCACGACCATGAGCGTCGCAGCAGGGGCCGTCGCCGTGGCAATCGCGCCGAGGGTAATAGCCTGCGCAATGGACAGCTTGCCGTTTGTAAGCAGCGCGATGGCAATCAGGGCGATATCGACCAAAAAGGTTGCGGCCAGTGCCTGCAGAACGCCGACGACAAATGCCTGCTTGCCGGTGTGTTTGAGTTCGGACACGCGAAACTCGCTGCCGATAGAGAACGCGATGAAGCCCAGCGCGACCTCGGAGATCAGAGAAAGACTGTCTACGTCTTCCTGCGTCGGGAAGCCGAGCCCCTCAATCCCAAGCAGACCCAGGCAATACGGTCCAATCAGAACACCTGCGACCAGATACGCCGTCACAGACGGCAGCTTCAGCGGCTTGGCAACGCGGGTCATCAGAAGGCCCGCGAGAATGGCAATAGATAATGATAACAGCGTGCGCATTTTCAAATTCCTTCATTTCTACTTTTTTGCACACATCATTATACGCACTTCCAAGCAAAATGCAAGAAGAACTTGTGAAAGATGAATGAAATCTAAACGATATTTTATTCAATCTGCCAGTATTTCCAGTGGAACAGATTTCTGCTGGACAAACGCTGCACGAGTCTGCTATGCTTGGGCATATGGAGGCGAGGAACATGGAAGATCAGATTACAGTCAACGGCAGAGTGTTTTCCATCCGGCGGCTGCTCGGCAAGGGAAAGGGCGGCTATTCCTACCTTGCTGCGGACGAGCACGGTGAATACGTCGTCAAGCAGATCCACCACGAACCGTGTGAGTATTATCAGTTTGGAGACAAGCTTGCCGCAGAGCAGTATGACTATGCGCGTCTTTTGGCCGTTGGAATCCCCATGCCGCGCCTGTTGGATGTTGACGTAGAAAACGAACGAATTCTCAAGGAATATATCCCGGGTTCCACAGCCGCGGAGTTGATCGCGGAAAACCGGCTTCCGGGCTTCTGTCTCCGGCAGCTGAAAGCCATGTGCGCCCGCCTGTATCCTGCAAAGCTGAATATTGATTATTATCCGAATAACTTCGTTCTGTCCGTTGACCGGCTTTATTATGTCGATTACGAATGCAATGACTACAGTCCCGAGTGGGATTTCGAGCACTGGGGCGCACAGTATTGGAAGGGAAAATAAACCGGGAAAACGGATGTAGTTGGTAGGGAGCAGAGCAAGGTACTGTCCCCATACTATCCAAGCTTTATTCAGATACCGAAGCGGGAGTTGATTTATTAAATGATTTTGAAGCAATGGCGTTCATTCTGTCTCGGTGCAGATGACGAAGCGCTCTTTCCGCGGGATGCGCAGCCGTGCGGCGCTGTGTTCGCACCGCTGGTGTTTCTCGTGCGGCGCGACCCGCGGCAATCGCGCGGATTATTTTATATCCATGATCTGGATGAACTTTCCGAGCTTGAGACAGTCCGCTGCCTGACACCGTGCAGTCCGGCCTTCGGTGAACTGGCCGATTTTGTGCGTGTGCATGGGGCGGGGGTTCTGAATGTTCGTTTCCAAAACGCATTCGCTGTGCTGGAGACGTGGCAAAGGCAGAGAAAAACCGGTCTTGTCCTGACACTCGTCGGCCTTGGCGACGTGGGCGGCACGGCGCTGCTGGCGCTGAAGCTGCTGGGACAGGAGTTTTCTAAAATCCAGATCTTTGACCCCAACAAGGCCCAGTGTGCCCGCTATGAACTGGAACTGAACCAGGTGCTTTCGCCGGACGGCCAGCCGCTGCCGAAGGTCGTGATATGCGAGGAAAAAGACCTGTTTGTCTGCGACTTGTTTGCGTTTACGGCCTCGCGCGGTGTGCCCGGACTGGATACGACTGTGCAGGACGTACGCATGGCGCAGTACGAGGCCAACCGGACCATGGTGGGCGCGTATGCCCGTATGGCGCGAAGCGTCGGTTTTACCGGTCTGTTCTGCCAGATATCCGACCCGGTCGATCATCTTTCCCGTTCTGTTTTCCTGCAAAGTAATCAGAATGAGGCAGGGGAGTATGATTTTTCCGGGCTGCTTCCCGAGCAGGTACAGGGCTTCGGCCTCGGCGTAATGGCTGCGCGCTGCGCGTATTACGCGCGGCAGTTGGGCGTAAGCGAGGAAACGCTGCGTGTTTACGGACCGCACGGACAGGGACTTATCTGTGCAAACAGCTGCGGCCCGGACTACGATGCGACCCTCTCCGCGGAGTTGACCGAAAAGACCCGCACAGCAAACCTGCGCGTGCGGGAACTTGGCTTCAAGCCATATCTGGCGCCTGCACTGTCCTCCGCCGCGGTGAGCATTCTGCGGCTCGTGCGCGGACAGGAGCACTTTGGTGCGGTTCCGCTCGGCGGCGCATATTTCGGCTGCCGCAGCCACATGACGCCGTTCGGCGTCAGCCTTGTTCGGGAGAAGATTGCCCCCGCGCTTCTGGGGGAATTACAAAAAACACATGCCGCATTGGAGGCGTTCAGATACTGACATGGAACAGGAACTGACGTTGGTGCGTATTGGCCGCAGTGCGCGGCTGGAGCGCCTGCTGCCGCAGGCGCTGGCTGGAATCCGTGTGAAAGAACTTTCGCCGGAGCAGATCGCCTCGGCGGCGGGGCGTCGGCTGCTTTTTGCAGCCGCGCTGGACGAGTACGGTCCGGATGAGACGTTTTTTGGCCTGCTGCGGACGTTCCGGAAGTATCCGGATTGCCTGAACGGCTGCCTCGGCGGCGTAATTATCGATGGGGCGGGGGAACTTTATACGAAGCAGGCTGCGCGGGAACTGATTCTTGCGGCAAATCTGGCGGGCTGTGCGTTCCCTGGCAAGCCGCTCGTTGAGGGGACAGGCTCTCTTTATAACCAGCATATCCAAGCAGGGCTCCTGCACTTAAGTTGGGAGCAGACCTATGCGCATCAGCTGGCGCAGCTGGCGCAGCGGCTTTTGCAATTTGAACTGCCAAGCTTTGACCGGCCAAAGCTTCTCATGCTCCACGCGTCGGACAACATGCGCTCCAATACGGTCTGGCTCGGCAAGCAGGTGCTCGCGCATCTGCCGGCCACGTTCGAGACAAAGACCATCTCTCTGCAAAACGGCTCCATCCATGACTGCCGGGGCTGCTCCTATGAAGCCTGCCTGCACTTTGCCGCGCAGAGCCGATGCTTCTACGGCGGAAGCATCTCCGATGAGGTATTGCCCGCCATCAGCGCCTGCGACGCGATGCTGTTCCTGTGCCCGAATTATAATGACGCAGTCAGTGCCAATATCATGGCGCTGTTCAACCGCTTGACCAATCTGCTTGTCAAGCAGGATCTGTATCAGAAATATCTGTATGGCATTGTTGTTTCCGGTTATTCCGGCAGCGATATCGTTGCGCGGCAGCTGCTGGGCGCGATGTGCCTGAACAAAACGGCCATCCTGCCGCCGAAATTCTGCCTCATGCAGACGGCGCACGACCCCGGCTCTGTCCGGACGGTGGCGGGGATAGACGCGCGCATCACGGAATTTGCTGCGCGCATTGCGGCAATTCAGATCGCACAAAAATGAAGAACCGGCGGGTATGTATTTTGTCAAACCTGCACGCTTGACGAAACAGGCCGCCGGGTGTAAAATTGCTTTATCATTTAAAGCTTCACTCAATAAAAGAATATCGCCAAATGCAATGAGGAAGAAAAGTAACGCGGGACATGGCCACAGAGAGCCGGGGATGCTGGGATCCCGGCGCCAACGCCTTCGTGAACGAACACTTCTTAGCAGCAACCTGAACCGGAAAAGACCACAGTAGGGAAGACGCGCAGCGCGGCGTTAAAGCGCAGGGGCTTGTCAGAGTCCCGGAAAAGAGACTGGGTATTCCAGTAAGTTAGGTGGCACCGCGGATCGGCAGCAATTCGTCCTAAAATTTATTTTAGGCAATGCTGCGCAAATGATTCGGAGGTGCTTTTTATGTGCGCAATTCTTGGTTTTACGTCCCCCAGTCTCAAAAAGGAACAGGTTCTCCCGTATTTTGAAAAAACGAAATCCCGCGGCCCGGACGATACGCGGCTCGAACCCGCAGGCAGCGGCATGCTGGGCTTCCATAGGCTGGCCATCATGGGTCTGCATCCCGAGGGCATGCAGCCGTTCCATCGCGGCGGTGATATGGCCGTGTGCAACGGTGAACTGTACGGCTTCCGCCCGGTCAAAAAGGCACTCGAGGCCAAGGGCTATGTGTTTGCATCCGATTCCGACTGCGAGATCATTCTCCCCTTGTGGCAGGAATACGGCACCGACATGTTTGCCGGGCTTGATGCGGAATTTGCCATGATTATCTATGATTCCGCGTCCGATTCCCTTGTCGCCGCGCGCGACCCTATCGGCATCCGCCCGCTGTTTTACGGCTATCTTGCCGACGGCTCTATCATCTTCGCCAGCGAAGCGAAGAATCTCGTCGGCCTCTGCGCGCACGTCTTCCCGTTCCCGCCGGGACACTATTACAAGGACGGCAAATTCGTCCGCTACGCTGATCTGACCACCGTTACACGTTATTCGGATGACGATCTTGACACCGTCACGAAGAAAATCCGCGAAAAGCTGATTTCCGCCGTGGAAAAGCGGCTTGACGCGGACGCACCACTCGGATTTCTGCTCTCCGGCGGCCTTGATTCCAGTCTCGTCTGCGCAATCTCGGCAAAGCTTCTCAGCAAAAAAATCCGCACATTCGCCATCGGCATGGACTTAGACCCTATCGACCTCAAATACGCGAAGGAAACCGCTGATTTCATTGGCGCGGAGCACACCGCGGTCACCATGACGCGGCAGCAGGTGCTGGATTCCCTTGAAGAGGTTATCGCTCTGCTCGGAACGTATGACATCACGACCATCCGCGCCAGTATGGGCATGTACCTGTGCTGCAAGGCCATCCATGAGCAGACGGACGTGCGTGTCCTGATGACCGGCGAAATTTCCGATGAACTGTTCGGCTATAAGTACACAGACTTTGCCCCCAGTGCCGAAGCGTTCCAGCAGGAGGCGAAGAAGCGTGTCGATGAACTGTATATGTACGATGTCCTGCGCGCAGACCGCTGCATTTCTGTCAACTCGCTCGAAGCAAGAGTGCCGTTCGGCGATCTGGATTTCGTCCGATACGTCATGTCCATCCGCCCAGAACTGAAAATGAACACCTATGATATGGGAAAATATCTGCTGCGCAAGGCATTTGCGGACGATCATATCCTGCCCGACGATATCCTCTGGCGGCAGAAGGCAGCTTTCTCCGACGCCGTCGGCCATTCGATGGTCGATGATCTGAAGGACTATGCCGAAAGCCTCTATTCGGACGAAGCGTTTGCGGAGGGCTGCGCGAAATACGAATTTGCAAAGCCGTTTACAAAAGAAAGTCTCCTGTACCGCGATATTTTTGAAAAATACTATCCCGGTCAGGCCAAAATGGTCAAGGATTTCTGGATGCCGAACAAAGCATGGAAGGGCTGCGATGTGAAAGACCCATCTGCCCGCGTTCTGTCCAACTACGGCGCCAGCGGCGTATAAGGTGCACACAAAAGCCCGGCGGATGGAACACCCATCCGCCGGGTTTTTATGGTGTTATGCGTTGGGTGAGAATGTCCTGAACAGCGGAGCGTAGGTGTCGGTGCGCAGCAGGAAGCATTTGATTTTCGCGCCAAGCTGCACCTTGAAGGTATATGTGCCGGATTCGGGCGTGATATTCTCACTGTGCACGGCAAGCAGCCGGCCGTCCGCGTCATACTCTGCCACAAACAGTACAAACGCATCGGGCTTGTAATTGCTGCTGGTCGAGACGGTCAGCGTGTCGCCCTCAAGCGTGGCCGAAGGCTTTGCGCATAGAGTCAGCGCACTGCCGGAGAAGAGTACGAAAGCGTCCGGATCATCTGGGGTGAAATACGCGCTGTAATCCTGCGTGCTGCCCGCAAGCAGCATGGGGTACGAAGCGGAGATGCCGCCGCCGAGTTTTGCGCCGTCTGTCAGTTCGCCGGAGATCGTGAGCAGGGAAGTGCTGCTTCCGACACAAATGCTGTTTCAAAAAATTCCATGGAAGCTGACCCGCGAATTCCCATTCATAACAAGCCTGCATCGGGTCAAACTACGGTTGAAGGAAATCAAAACGGATTTCCCCAAAACAAGTAAGGAGATGCAGAAACATGACGAACCGTAATTCTTCCAACATCAACATCCCGGAAGCCCGTGAAGCCATGGACAAGTTCAAGATGGAAGCCGCCTCTGAGGTCGGCGTCAACCTGAAGAACGGCTATAACGGCGACCTGACCTCCCGCGAAGCCGGATCCGTCGGCGGCCAGATGGTCAAGAACGTGTGCCCCATACGAACCGCGAGATTCATCAGGAAAGATAGAACCGCAGTGGGGCACGCGGTCGAGGTGCGGTACATAGCAACATTGGCAGTATAAAGGAACCCCCGGCAGATTGCAGAAATGCAGCCTGCTGGGGATTGGTATATTTGTCGACGTCCTGCCGACTTGATATGTTTGCAAGAAAAGAGAATTACGCATATATAGCGATTGTCAGAGAATCCATGAATATCAGCCTGCTTCTCACAAAAACTGATCGCTTTGGTGATAGAGTGTTATTCTTTGACCTTCAAAAAATCGTCGATAAATGCATCAGCACTTGGAAATTGGCTTTGAACTAAATTCAATAACCGTGTAATATATTCCCCATACTCATCAGGAGAAAACTCAACTACTTTTTTATAAGTTTCAGGAACAATAAACAGCGATGCTGGTTGATTCGTCGAAACGTAGATGACAATATTGGTTCCGTTTTTATTTGCATAGAAACTGTCTTCCGTATTAAAATTTGGCTTAAGTTTTTCCTTTTCGCCTACAAACAAACTATACTCCGTTGAGGTATATGTCCAATTCATCCCTTCATAAAGTGACTTATTGGAATCTAGATATTTCCAATTAATTTTCTTTTCTTTAGTTTCATTGATTAGTTTATTAAGAAAATCGACGTACCGGTTATCAGCCATTTCGCTTATCCTCCTTCTTTGATAATCTGCCCGATAATAATGCTAGATAGTTACAGACCTTGTTATAATTCACTTTATCTGTCTCTTTTCTTAAGAGAAGTGAGAATTTAAACAGAGAAAAACGATCAGAAGGCGACAAAATTTCGCCAAACTTTGCTCTATATGCCTCAACATTCTGTAGAATGTCTTTTAACAATTTGTTTGAGCGTAGACCATCAACAATAATACTATTCCGATGTCCTTCAAACGTCCGTTGAAAGGCTAAGCGTTCCTTATTGTACTGGCTAGTTAGTTGATTATGTTTCAGAATTTTGCTGATTTTGGACGTTCTGATTGAAACAAAAATCGTCAATACAAATCCAATGATACCTGTTAGCGAGACGACTCCAAGTATTACTTCATTTTTCCCGAAAAACTTCAACATATCAATAATCACACATTGTTCACCTCGCTTCGTTTTTTCTTGCCAGAAGAAGTAGATGTTACAGTTCCCTCATAATCGCCACAAACTGATCCAGCGTATATGCGCCATCGATGCCAAAATCACGGTTCTTGAACACCATGAAGTAGCGATAATTCTGTCCACACTGCGCCTGCCATTTACGGCCGAGCTTCAGCTTGCGGGCGCTGTTGCTGTTATCCCGGTCATCACCTTTATACTCAATCAGCACCAGCTTTCCGGACTTGGTCATTACCATGAAGTCAGGATAATGGTTGATAAAGCCATTCAGCCGGAAGCCCTTCTTTTCAATGATTCGGTGCCACCATTTGACATTGTCGAGGGCTACTACGGCGTCGATCAGCTCATGCTCTTCCGGGTTCATATCGTCTTTCTCAGCCTCATATAAGGACTTGGGAATGGCATCCGTTGTGTTGGCAGGCGTAATTACAGACGGCAACATATAATTCTCGCGACACACAATCTTACCTGCATCCAGCCAGCGAATGAACTGCTCTTCCCGATATGCGTCTTCCAGCCCTTCAATCTTCTTAGAAATCTTGGCTGCGTATGTCGGGATGGCCGTCTCCATAGCTGCCAACTCATCCTGCGTCATGCCGCCAACAATTCTACGCACATAGTCGTTGATCTCCGATGCTGCATATCGATTGTTCCGATTGATCTGAGCGCATAGCATCGTGGTGCAGCTTTGAATTTTCTGTTCTGGCGGAAGCTGTGCCATGCGATTGCGGATGTATTCACTCAGCTCACTGTCCGCACGCTTGTACTTAGGCACAGCCTCGCCGTGATCCGCCACATCCACGCGGTACATTTCTCCGGTAGCAAACTCAAAGCTAACCTGTGCATCCTGCCCGGTCAGAGAAAATCCCTCGGAAAGATTCTCCTTCTCCAGCAGTTCAAATTCATCGCCAAATAAATCCGGAACGGAACGAAGGAAAAACTGCGGAATCCGCAATGCGGATACCTCTTCAGCAAGATAGGGCTGTACCCTATTTTGTATCAGCATATCTCCCAGCTCACCTCCCATAAATCCGTCATCCGCTTCGTTGGCCGCCGCCGTGTAGGTTTCCGCCTGCACCGTTGCTTCCCGAACCATTGCAGAAATCGCAGCGCTTCCCTGCGCCGTGCTTTCCAGCGCCGTTTTCACTTCCTGTACATTTACATCGTCAAAGGCATCGGACTCAGTGGCTTGCGGCGCAAATGGAATTTCCGTCTGTTCTGCTTCCGGCTGAGTCACAGCCTGCGGTTCTTCCATCGCTTCACCGATACGGTAATCCTTTCGGCTGAAGCCCGCTTTATTTAGGCCAGCCACAATTTTCTCCAAGGTGGTGTGGAAATCCACAGAGTTCGTCAACACATAGGAGGTGTTCAGCAGCGGCGACTTGTGCTGCATTGCATAGGGCTGACGCAGAATGCGTCCCAAAATCTGCTCCACATCCACAGTGGAGGTGCGGTTGGCCAGTGACGCCAATATGTAGGCAAAGGGACAGTCCCAGCCCTCTTTCAGCGCATTGACGGTGATGATGTATCGGATTTCACAATCCCTGCTCATCAAGTTCTGTCCCTTGAGGTCATCCACATCAGATGTTTTCACCGCTATCTGGTTTTCCGGAATACCCATACCGACCAGCATCGCCTTGATTTTATCAAACGTATCACTGTTGTCCCCAGTGCGCGGCTGTGCCTGAAACAGTACAATGGGCCGAATATACTTCCCGCCAGCTGCTTCTGCGGCAATAGCTTCCTGCTCAATGCTTCCTCTCAGCTGGATGGCATCCTGAATGACACTCTGCCGGGTGGTGCGGTTATATACCACTACTGGGAGCTTTACCATGTGCTCCTTTTTCAGCTCACGGGCGTCCACATAGGAGATAATGTTGCTGTTTTTTCGCGGCGTTGCCGTCAGATCGAGTACGAAGGACGGATTCAGATTATTCAGCATCTCCGTGCTGAGCTTCGATTCTGCATTGTGGCTTTCGTCCACAACAACGATAGGCTCCAGATGGCGCAGCACCTGAATCAGCGCCGTATCCGGTGTATCGGCCAGCAGCGCCTGCGTGTCCTTGAAATACTCTGCAAAGCGGAACAGATTGCCGTTTTCCTGATAGACCTTGCGAACATCTTTCTTCCGGCTGTCAATGCGCAGCGAACCATAGCTCATCACACAGACGGTCAGCATTTCCCGCACTGTGTCCGGCGAAAAGTTCTGGCCATTCAGCAGCATTTCCTTGGTGTACACGCCGACACGTCCGGCAAAATCCTGATCCAGTCTCTGCCGGTAAGGGTGATTCGCATCGGACAGCGTGCGGATGGTCTGCGTCAGAATGGAATCACTGGGAACCAGCCACACCACCACCTGCGGCTTTCCGGTGGGCAAGGCATCAAAAATCCGCCTAACGGAAGCGCAGGCCATAAAAGTCTTGCCGCCGCCGGTGGGCACCTTCATGCAAACATGGGGCGCACGTTCAATAGAGTTATTATAGGACGGTACCCCGCCGAGGCCAACGGCCACATCCTTGGAAAACCAGTATTCCCGCCACGCGGAAAACAGATTGGTTCCACGGTTGACGCAGTCCAAGTATGCGGAGAGGTCACGCATGACTTGTTTTTGATAGTTGTTAAGTTCCATCACATGACCTCCTTACAGTTTCGTAATATCGCGGGGGATTTTCTTGAATGTGATATGGTACTTTTCCAGTTCTGCCTCACTGAGGGTGCAAAGGTCGGCGTAGATCACATAGGCATCGGCCTCGGTTTTAACCGTATGCAGGAACTCCCGGTTCAGCGTAGTAACAGCTTGCTTTTCATAATAGAAATAATAAGCGCTGCCAATGTGGACACCCATAAAATACGGTTCGTCCGGGTGCGATTCCGGCAGAGAGGCTTTCGTATCTGTAAAGTACACATACTCCCGGATCTTTTCAACGCCCACATTTTCGTTGAGCACATCACCGTGCAGCAGCGGTTCGCCAAGATCATAGAAGCTGAAATTGCCGCCTGTGCCCTCCACGGCGTTCTTGCCCTCACCGTAACCTTTGATAACACGCTTGACGCGCTCGGCGGTGATGCTGTCGGCGTAGTCCATCATCTCAATGAGGATGAACTTGCGGTGTCCGCCGTCCGCCTTGTTCATGTTGAGAACGGCGTGGGCGGTGGTGCCGGAACCGGCGAAGGAATCAAGGATAATTGAGTCATGGTCGGATGCGATTTGCAAGATTCGCTCAATTAAGCGAGTAGGCTTAGGCGTATCGAAGGGAGATCTCCCGTTAAATATTCCTGCAAGTTCATTTGCCGCTTCGCCCGTATGTCCGGTGTCCGTATGAAGCCAAAGGTTTGTAGCGACCTTTCCAGCACTACTGTCAAGATACTGCTTTCGGCGAAGACCGCCTTTTCCTTTGCCTGTAAAGTACAAGAGTGGCCATGGCTTTTCTTTCGATATTCCTTGCTCATATCGGTGCAATGCTTCACTTTTTGCTTCTGCAAACGGTTTCTTTAACATAATGGCGCAAACATTAGTTAATACACCTTTCTCACTTCCGCAAAGCTCACACCGCTTTGCATAATCATTAATTTTTCGTAATTCATATGATGTCCACTCATTCATACACTCCAGCATTTGAGGCTGACCAAAACTCCAGCACCGCCCAGCCGGAGGATACAACAACTCTCCAGTAATCGGATGTTGAATTGCGTACACCATACCTTGATGGGTAGCTGCGCCAGGTGCACTTATAGTAACGGATGACCACTCACGTGGATCACCGTCTTGACTACTATACAATTCGTCCATATCTGTTGTCCTTGGGAGCCGCTTTGGTTGCCATAATGCTGATTTTGAGTAAGTCAAAATATGCTCTACTTCGGCAGGGATCCCTTTGGAATCATTTCGCTTTGAGTAGGTACGTTGCCACGAAATATCCGACACAAAACAGTTGGCTCCAAAGATTTCGTCGCAAATTGCTTTTAGGTTATATAGTTCGTTATCATCAATGCTGATGAAAATAGCTCCATCCTCCGCCAGCAGCTTTTGCAGCAGTTTCAAACGCGGGTACATCATGCACAGCCATTTATCATGGCGGGTCAGATCCTCGCCTTCTTTGCCGACAACCTCGCCCAGCCACTTCTTGATCTTCGGATCATTGACATTATCATTGTAGACCCAGCCCTCGTTGCCGGTGTTATAGGGCGGATCAATGTAAATGCACTTGACGCGCCCCTCATACCGGGGCAGCAGCGCTTTCAGGGCTTCCAGATTGTCGCCCCGGATGATCATGTTTTCGCTGCCGTTATCTTCGTTGTGCTGTCCATTTTCATCAAAGCTATACTTGCGCTCCAACACCCGAAACGGCACGTCCTGATGGTGATTGATCACCTTGCTCTTTCCAATCCATTCAAGTGTCGGCATGAGTATCTCCTCCAAAGTTTAAAATACGATCAGCTTTCTGACTTAATTCAGTACGAATCAACTCAAACGTCCTCTGTTTAAGTTGAAGCAAGGGCCTAAAAATATCCGCATGCATTTTGGCTGTAGCCTCGTTGAGCTGTTCCAGTTCAATTTTAAGCTCGTCAAAATTTAATCCATGTGCTCTTGCGACAGCTTCCTGACACCTCATGCGCACCCGAATCGGAAGTGACTTTTGTTCCTGTTTTTCCACCTCAAGGATTCTCTCTGCAATTTCCTTCTCATTAACTCGAAATAGTTTCTCATAGATTTCCGCTCTATTCTGCATGACTTGGCAAAATTTTTCTCTGGCTCGTTCCATTGAGTTTGACAGTGTTCTGACTTTGCGATAATCTGCAGAATCAAGAGAAGTAAGAATCTGATCCAAGCATATGTTAGCATTTACTTGATATCGCTGAATCTGCTTAATTGCTTCCGTCGGTTCAATTCCATTAATCTCCATTGTTTCTATTAAAGGCGGCATTAAATTAATGGTGTTCAGCGCATTTGAGAATACCGATTCTACATTGAACCATTTTTCATTCTCTCGCCTAAGATAGCTATCGCGTTGAATCTGCTTATAGGTAAAAAGAATTGTCACAACTACAGTTGCAACCGCCACCAGCGATCCTAAGATCGTCCCATAATAGGCAAGCGCATCTGCTGCTCCCCACATTGTCATGTATCCGCTGTTCGCCTTATAAGATTCGTTAATTATAACGGGAATCCCTATGACTACCGCAAGCAGCGCCAGCACAAACAGGAACCATTTTACTCGTGGCTTTCTCATTTTTGCACCCTCATTGCAGATAACTGCTTTGCTTTCTACAGAGTAAGTCTGTAATTTTTTACAATTCTTCTGCCTTAAACGTCGTATACCCCTCGTAATAATAGCTGTGGTCAATGCCTTTCATAAAGACCTCGCGGCTATTCACATCATCCGTCAGCGCAGCTTTCAGCAGCACTTTGATCTCCACATCCTTAATTGGACTGCGCTCCATCGCAAGCAAATAGTCCTCTTTATCGACCTTGCTCCAATCCACGACCTGTCCGATACCGTTTTTCAGCATCAAATCGAGCCAGATGCGCATACTGCGCCCATTACCCTCGCGGAACGGGTGAGCGACGTTCATTTCCACATACTTTTCGATGATTTCATCGAATGTACGCTGCGGCATTTTCTCGATGTTGGTCAGCGCCGCTTCCAGATACATCAGCGGCGCAAAGCGGAAATTGCCTTTCGCCAAATTCACAGTGCGAAGCTCACCCGCAAAGTCATAAATGTCATCAAAAAGGTACTTATGAATTGCCTTGAGCGACGCGAACGTGCCGACAGGCAGCTTGTCCAGCGTGCCGCTTTCAAACAGCCACACGGCTCTTTTCTTGCTGATTCGCTCTTCCTCCCGCGCAAGGTCTGCAGAACTCGTCAGCCCCAATTTATTTTCCAGTGCCATGTTGCACCTCCAATTATTTGGAATTCCATCCTAACTAATGCGCAATATAAGCATCTTTCAATTTTTTGAAAGTGGAAGCCTTTATTAGATATAAATCACCACGGCTTCGTGTCATTGCAACATATAATTTATTGAGTGTCGTGAGTTTAACTTTTTCTGGGTCAAAAGATTCACTGTCAAGGTTATCCAAACCATCCGTCAAAATTACGCACGCAGAATTAACAGTATCTCCCTTTGAATATGACCAATTCATTGCGTGAAATGTATAACTTGCAGCTTCATTAAACACCAGTTTGGTAATTTGATTCTGATTCAGTACGACAGTCGGATCATCATCGATCCAGACTACAGATCCGCTATGATCTCCGTTTGAAGTAATGCTAATGTGAAGCTTTTCGCTTATATAATTACATATTTCTGCAGAACATCGTCTTGACTTATCTAGTGTTGTTAAATCAACCTCGAAACCAGAATTTCGCAGTTCGGCAACGAAATCGTCGTAGCTCACATCTTTTGATTTATTCTTAAAAGGCTTTCCGGAGTTGTTCGTTGCCGAAACAGAGTGTTGATGATAGTCACCCACAAGAACAACATTATTGAGCCGCTTTGTTAATGCCATAATCAATTCATAATCATATTCCCGGAAATCCTGAAATTCATCAATCAACACACAATCGTAAAATAAATTCAGCCGTGCGGCGACTCTCTTAACAAGTGATTCTCTTTTCTTCTTTACCTGTAAAACCAATTCAGACAGTGTTGCGCAATAGTATTGTCCTCTCGCGGTTATATAGTGTGCGAGTTGGTCTTTTTTCTTATAGAGCGGATTTGCAACCGGTTTTCCTTTTGCATTCTTTGTCGTTTTAGGTGGAGGATTTATTGTGCAGATTCCAGAACTAACAAATTTAGGACACCCGAAGTGTTCGGCTATGCTCGGCTCATAAGGTAATATCATTTGATGATAAACGAATGAATCGAAGGTGGATACCGTCGTTAATTCCGGTACACATCCATGTGCATCACATAGCTCTTTCTGGATATTGTGGATGTTTTCGTGGGTAAAAGCAAGAATCAAATTACGCTTAGTCGGATCTATTTCATGGAAAATATAATAAGTTTTCCCTGCACCAGCTACTGCCAAAATTACTCTCTTAGCCATTCAATCGCGTCCTTTATGTATTGCGGTACCACAAAAGTTTTACCGGAAGTAAGTATCTGATATGCTATATCGACCTTGTTATTTAGCATTTTGCCTAACACGGCACCATAATCCTTGTCATGGAACTTATACGCCGCTCCTGCCTGAACATCAATCATTCCATCCAAGGCGGCTTTATTCTCTTTGTAAACGCAGACTTCCCAAGTCCATTCGTCGACAGTTGCACCCATAAAAATGTGCTGCAAACTGTGGGCTTGATTGAAGGAATTCGCGTCAATTATTCGTTCCATATCCTTGTCGTTGTCTGTGATAACAGCAATTCTCTTTCCAGTTGGCTGTGCAATTTCAAGATAGCGTCTATAAGAAATACCGTTGCAAGAAATTACAGATATGTCGTCTTTCTCGATGGTATGACCTGTGATTTGTTGGTAAAACATAGGGAGTAGTAGGAACTCTGTTGCACCTTCAACCAGAAATATTTTCTTAGACAACAACAATTGCAAGAAAGCATTGTCATCGGCTCGAATGAAAAACTCCGCAACGTCAGGGCTTACACACACCAGACTCTTAACCCTATCTTCGGTGATCCAAAGGACATTATTCAGATTTAATCGGCTGGCAATCATATTATTGTGAGTTGCTACGATAATCTGCGAATTCTCCTGTTTCTCTGAAATCTGCTTGAGCATTTTACGCAAAGTCGAGAAACTAAGATGATTCTCAGGTTCTTCCATCAAGATAACATCTAGTCCATTCGCTCTGTCCAGTGCAATCTGTGTCTTGATAAAACTTTCCATACCGCTGCCACGGTTTTCGAGGGCTATAGAGTCCTCGTAAATGGACAACACTGCTTCCAGAACTACTTTCTTGCTGTCTACGCCAAACTTCTGTTTTTCGTTAAGTTCAGGTAGCCCAAGACCATCAAACGCATCAATTAACTTATCTCTGAAATCATTCTTAGCTTTTGCTTTCGTTGCACCGTCATATCTACTTGCGAACACTGTCCTGTTGAAATAGTTAAACGACGGAGCCGCAGCACTGCTTGTTGTATCAATAGCAAGGAAATGCAACGGTCTTTTAATTATTTGATACGGACGATTGGAAAAAGTTGTCCAAGTCAGAGCATAGTACTCATATGGAATCTTCCCTTCCTGAATAGACTGCTCCATGCCAGTACCAAGTTCCTCATCATATTTGCATTCAAAACGAATACCATACTTTTCGAACTGCTGTTTTCGCTGTCCATACACTTCTCCATAGAAGTAAGAAGCGTCCTTTTGCTGCGGATCAAGCGCCAGTTCCACCTCGATATAGATTCGAGGTAAAGTCTTAACGCTCGGTTTCTCCTTAAATACAGCAACCATCTGTGTGTTGAATAAATCTCGCAACACAGATTTGTCTGTATTTCTATACTGCTGGTTCAATACGGTTTTGAGCGCATCCAAAATTGTGCTTTTCCCTGCTTCATTCTCGCCAACCAAAATGTTCATGCGTTCATTGAATTGCACATCTAAGGAGACAAATTTCTTAAATCCCTCTATATGCAACGATTTTATATAGTTCAAATAACTTGCCTCCCAATTAAATCTTCATCAATAATTTTATATTATTGTTTGAACTTGTATTTCTTCTCAGTCCCTCTGCCGACGACCTCGATCAGCCCTTCTTCGCTCATCTGGCGGGTCAGCAGATAGGCTCTGGTCTTTTTGATATGCAGCAGCTCCTGCAACTCCTCATCGCGCATTTCGCCGTATTCCTTGAGATAGTCCAGAACGATTTTCATCTGCGGCGTAATGACCGGCGCGGCGGGTTTTGATTCTGCCGCAATTTCTGCGCCCGCAGAAACGGCGTTCATGTTCGGCAGCACGATTCTAAATGCATTTGTCGTTGCCTCGATGCTGGGCTGGACGGGGCAGCTTTCATAGAGCCTAAAAATGCGGCGGATGCCGGTGCCGTAGCTTTCAATCAGGCGCAGGCGGTGAAAAATCTCTGCCAGCTTTTTATTCCTCGGCTGAGAAACGCCGAGGCGGATATCCTCCGTGGAAAGGCCGGGCAGGAGGCCGCCCAGAGAAATAAATTCCATTTTGCTGTCGTTCACGTTGATGATAATGCTGCCGCTGAAGCTGTAGTCCCGATGCACCAGCGCATTGAGCAGCGCTTCGCGGATGGCTTCCTCGGGATAGTCCTGCTTATCCGTGCGGACGACGCCCTTGATGGTAGAGACGGTTCTGTTGCACAGCGCCAGATAGTTGATCGAGTTTTCAAACTGCTTGAAGATCGAGCCGCCAAACTCCTTGCTGTCCCGGAACTCTGTACAGGATTCATCGTTGAACACCGCGATTTTCGTCGTGTGCTGGCACTGATCGGACAGAAGCAGCGCCAGATTGGTGTACTGATCGTCGTGAATATTCCGAAGCCCCAGCGCAATATACTTGTCCTCTGAAAAATCCACCTTGTACCGCTTGAACGCAATCGCTGCTTCGTCAAAGGTCAAATCCTGCTGCACGGTACGCATTTCTTCAAACACGTCGCCGTCCGAATCTTTGATCATCTGCCGGATCTGCTCCGGCGACGCCTGTACACTCGTCGCGCCCTGCCGCACATAAACGCCGGCGGGCTTCAGACCCTTGCCCTTCAGATAATACGGCTTATAGCTGCCCTCACCGACTTCAATGCGGATGACCTTGTTCTCCTGCAGCACATAACGCACGAACATCGTCACGTCCGGCTGGATCGCGTCGCGGATACCGTTCGTCAGCCGCGTGTAGGTCTCGTCCACATTGTCAATGCCGGTCACATTTCCCTGATCGTCAATGCCGATATAGATCACACCGCCATCCGTGTTCGTAAAGGCGATGACTTCCTTGTAAATATCTTCTGTCAGTTGAGATTTATATTCCATGCGCTCGTTTTCGTACTGCATCAATCACACCTCCGTGTTGGTTGGTTTTATTATACCACTATTTTCACATGAAACAAGTGAAAATAGTGAAAATTCACATAATAATTTACAGGAATTGAATATTCAAAACTTCTCTGCTTGAACATAAAGGCCCGCACTGCCTTTCACTAGTGTGGGTCCCTTTTTATATGTCTTTCAGCGTATGATACACATCCCGCCAGAGGTGCAGGCCGCTGCCGGGATATCGGCTGCGCAGACGCTCCAGTGCAGCTTTCCTGGCTTTTGTCACGCCATCCGGCGAGAGCATTTCGCGCAGGCCAAGCTCGTCCGCAGACAGCTTTTCGTAGCCGAACACGCCATAGGTATGACCGAGAATTGCGCAGTCTTTCGCACTGAGCGTACGGAAAAGCCGCTCCAGTTCCTCCGTGCAGACCTGCCGATAAACAGCCTGTTCCGGCGTGAGAGCGTGCTGGTCGAGCAGCAGCCACGTAAGCGGATCATCGTCTGAATCGTCTCCTGAAAGCGCAGAGACAGAAAGTGCCTTCGTTTCGTAGCCGATCAGCTGCGCAGCTTTTTCTGCGGAAACGCCAAGCGTCTGTGCAACTTCATCCGGAGAAAACTTCTCCTCCTTGTGCAGCCGCTGCACCTGCTTCACACGCTGCATTTCATCCTTGGGCAGTGCTATAACGCCGACGTTCGCCTCCAAATAGCGATACATCTTCCCGCGCAGAAACGGATGCAGATATGTAGTCAGTTTCCCACGAGCCTCGTCATACTCCCCAGTAGAAAGGCACTCACAAAGCTCCAAAGCACCTTCGGCACACAGCTCGTCCAGCGTTTCTTTGTCCGAACAGCCAAAGCTCTGCGCCGCGTCCTTCGCAACAGAAGCGATGAATCCCTGCATTTGCAGATAGAGCCGTTCAAAGGCTTCCGCGTCGCCGCTGAGATACTGCCGGTACAATTCTTCATTCGTCATGCGCTGTCACCTCCATGCAGCTCGTCTTCATTTTTGTTTTCTTGGACGTCCTACGGGCTTGCTTTTGCGCTGTACACCGCAGAGCGGATAAAGATTCCTGGTTGCCAGGGATTCGTTGAAGGCTTCGTAGGGCATACCGGGCTGTGTTCGTGCTTCGTGATAAAGCTCCTCTGCCTTTGCGCGCAGGCGCATCTGCTCCTCTGCCGTGATAATGCCGCGGGCTTTATCCTTATCGATGCGCTGATAGCAGCGGGAAAGCGCCTGCGTCAGTGGACTGTCCGCCGCTGTTTCTTTGACGCCGCGCGTCCGGTAACCGAGCTGCGCACAGGAATAGCGCGGGTTATCCGGATTCGGAGAATCGCAGTATTTTGTGTGATAGCCCTTTTGCAGCAGAAAAAGCCTGCCGCACAGTTCGCACTTCCGAATCAGATGTCCGGCTTCCAGTCCTTTATAGAAATCCAGCTTCAAAAGCGTTTGCAAATGCTCTGTTTCGTAGTATTCAAAAACCCTGAATTGCCCCGAATCCGGTGCTGTTTCCCGCGGCACGAGGTGGATTCTGACATCATCAAAGAGCGTATAATTTCCAGTGCCTTCTATCGGATTGGCGATCCACTTGTGCCGAAATTCTGGAAAGAGAAATCCGTTCAAGGCCGCAATATATTGGTTCGGTGACAGATGTTCGAGCGTAGAAAGTGACTCCCGAATAAACGCACGAAGCGTCTGACAGACGGAGGCGACATCTTTAAGCACCTGCGCATAATTCATACAATATGCTTTATACATCTGCCACTTCAAATCCAGCGACACGGGCGCGATCAGCAGCGCCGGGGTTTTCGCTTCCGGCTTCGGCGGAATGGGCGGATACAAGTTCAGATACCATTCCCGCTGCGTCTCGCTCAATTCCTCCGGATTTTTGATCCTGCCGTATTTCTTCGGATTTTCCAAGTAGTCTTCATATGCACAGATCTGACGTA
>ERZ1106939.915-NODE-915-length-24579-cov-86.476594_pt1 | contig 24579 bp, 31 predicted proteins | sample MGYA00403669_ERZ1106939 | MGnify/ENA primary metagenome ERZ1106939 (study PRJEB35170, sample SAMEA104062447) | human gut metagenome | biome: human gut; feature: human-associated habitat; material: faeces | place: Denmark | collected 2012-09-28 ...
ACTCGGTAGCACGGACGGAAACCGTGCCTAACAGTCCGTCGAGTGGTGAATAAATCGGAGTCCTGCGGGATTTCAAGCCCCCGCGTTTAGGCGGGGGTAGTTGACGGGCCTTGTTGCAATGAAAGAAGGCAGCTACACCTTCGACCTTGAAGGCTAAACACAACAGTGTAAAAGCAAACCCTGCTCGCAGCAAAATGCGGGTAGGGTCTTTTTTTGTTTGACAACATGTGCGAGACGGCTATGATAGATATTGTATTAAAGATACCACTTAGCGATTCATTTTTAACATTCCGCTTTTGCGAGGACAGCCTCATTTCGAGGTTGTCCTTTTTGTTTTGCAGAAGCGACCGACCCGCTGTGGAGATTGCATCAAGAGCAGCACCCGGAACTATCATGAATAACATTAACATGAACGAAAAAGTCATCACCATCTGCCCCGATTGCGGTTGCAAATACACAACCTACGAGGCAAACCTTGTTAGAGCTAAGCAGCGTGGCGTAACTGCCTGCCCTGTCTGCCGATTCAAAACGGTCAAAAACCGTAAGGTAACTACGGCATTCAAAGCCGAAGAAACCCATAGCGAAAAGCTTGTTCCCGGAGTCAATGTTTTGGCTACCAAGTATCCCAAAATTGCAGCTATGTGGAGTCCTAAAAACACGATTCGTCCCGATGAAGTTCGCTGTGACAGTCCCGAAAAGGTGATTGTTGTATGCCCTGATTGTCATGCAGAGTACACAACAAAAATCATCTCTTTGGTCAAAGACATCGAGAATGGAACCTTCACTTGCCCCGTATGCCGTGGCATGAAAGTCGTTCCCGGAACCAATGACTTGGCAACCACATCTCCTGCCGTGGCAAAAATGTGGAGCAGCAAAAACGCTTTCTCCCCGCGTGAAGTAAGTGCCAATAGCTGCAAGAAGGTCGTCATTGTATGCCCGGATTGCGGAGAAGAATACGTCACTCACGTGAATTCTCTTGTCCACTGCATCAATAACGGCAGTGCTTCTTGTCCCTGCTGCACCAAGCATAAGCCGCTTCCTTTCGATTTTAAGGTCGAGTATAGCGGACCTATGACCAAGACCATGAATGATGGCTCGAAAGCAACCATCATTCGCATCATCAGCACAAACGCCGTTGACGTTCGATTCGAAGACGGATTTGTTCTGAAGCACGCCCGTTTGACACAGTTCAACAAGGGCACGCTGAAAGGCCATCACACGAATACTAACGTTTGAACATTACTATGAATAACAAGGAGATGCTTACTATGACTATCACCAACCCTCTGCTTCTTTCTACTCTGAACATGCTGAAGAGCATGAATCCGGAAATTTATCCGCGTGTCCTTGCTGCAGCCGAGGAAAGCGCCGACATGAAGGAGTTTAACGCTCGTTTGCAGGTTATGCTGGACGAGTGAAGCAATTCTTCATAAATAGCAGCTCAATTCCCATTGAACGTAAAGCAGTCACTTTTAGCCTCTAAAAGAGGGAAGTGGCTGCTTTTTATTTTTATTGATAACAAAGGAGAAATTTGTCATGAATACTAACATGAAAATTATGATGCACGCTAACTCTTGTAACTGCGTTTCTTGCGCTTCTGTTCCGACTCTTGGCATTGAGATGCCGTATAGCATCAAAGAAAATTGCCTTGCTGTTACTTGCCCGAAAGCTGCTGCTATGCTGAGCGAAAAAGACAAGCATTTTGCTTTTGAAATTACTGCTGGGAGCGGAAAAAGGCTCACTTTTGTTTGTCCTAAATGCAAGCAGGAATTCAAAGCGACAACCTACAATGTTGTTTATTCTGTGAACAAAGGCTTTACGGGGTGTCCTATTTGTGCAGGCAGAAAGGTTGTCCCCGGCATTAACGACCTTGCTTCGCAATGCAAGAAAGTTGCCGCAATGCTGAGTGAAAAAGACAAGCACTTTGCCTTTGAAGTCACCGTTGGCAGTGGGAGAAAACTTACTTTTGTTTGTCCTGACTGCAAGCAGAAATTTGAAGCCACAATTCGTTTTGTTGTTCGTGCTGTAGAAAACAACAACACTGGTTGCCCTGTTTGTAAGGGATTCAAAGTTGTTCCCGGTGTCAACGACCTTGCCTCCAAATGTCCGAAAATAGCCGCTATGTGGAGCAGCAAAAACAAAAAAGCTGCCTCGGAAGTTACTGCCAGAAATGCAAAAAAAGCCATCTTTGTATGTCCTGACTGCAAGCAGGAATTTGAAGCCACAATCTATAGCGTAGTCAATTCTGTAAACAACAACTGCACTGGCTGCCCTGTTTGCGCAGGTAAAAAGATTGTTCCCGGCATCAACGATTTGGCTACAAAGTGTCCAAAAGCCGCTGCTATGTGGAGCAAAAAGAACAAACATCTTGTTTCTGAGATTACAGTCAACAATAATAACGAAGCCATTTTTGTATGTTCAGATTGCGGGAAAGAGTTCAAAGCCAGAATTAACAGTGTTGTCCGTTCTGTAAACAACGGTTGCACTGGATGCTACGACTGCAAAATGCGAAGAATCAATGCCATTTCCAAACCGGAATGGTTTTACACGCGTCCAATGCTGGTATTTGCCGGGGAGAATGGAATTCCTAACCCCTTCTTTGATGTTCGAAACATCTTGGGCGAAAATAGTCTTTTGGGATTAGACTTCGTGGACCATATCCAGAAACTCGTCTATGAGTATAATAGCAAATATCCGCACGCAGATGCTGCCGAAAAGGACCGCTTCAAATTTGAAGCTGTACGTAAAGCTGGCTACAAAGGCATTCGTGTTCTGGAACCGGGGCTTGAAGTCCTTGACTCCAAGTACGACATCGTTATGCCCGAAGGTTTTTACCGTGACGGCAAATACGATGCCGAAATCATGGAAGAAGTTGGTCGTAAAGTCATCCACTTGCTGGAAGAAATTTATGGTCGCAAGGCTTCTCCTGAGATTTGGGCATTGAACAACTTCAAGGAGTTCGAGGCTTGGTATGATGCCAACAAGAAAGACCTTGAAGCCAATGCACGGAAGAAGGGCCCGAAGGGCAAAACCGCAGCGAAAATGGCTGCCTGATAGATTATAAGACCTCTGACGAACTCAGTCGCCTTTTTACATAGATAGTGTTTCCTGCCGTCCGCCCCTAACCGGGTGGGCGGCTTTTTCTTTTTGCTCATTTGCGTAGCTGCGCTTCTTTGCCGTTGGAACCGTAGGTGCCAGGATGCGTAGCTGCCGACACGGCTTGACCTGATGTGCGAGGCTCGTACAATCAGATTTGTACGACAGATATCAAACGCAAAATATGGTTTACATTGAGCTGCTCAGTGGCCTTATGGCTGTTGGGCGGCTTTTTCTTTTGTGCGAGTTGCGTACAATAAAAATCAAGCGGAGGAAACAACCATGAAAAAATTTATTGGAATTGTTTTAGTGTTGTGCAGCTTGGCCTTGCCTTTAGCTGGCTACAAAGAAGCCATCAGCACCGTGACTTGTAACACAATATCTGAACTCGAAGATATTCCGGGTCAGATATTGTCTACACCGGAAAGCGCTGAAACGGAACCGGAATACAATTACATCCATTTTCGTTACGACAACATCTGGACTGTATCTGCCCTCGTGAACTACGAAATCGTGGACAACGGCCAAAACATAAAATTTGAAATCAACGATAGTCGTTATCGAGACAAGGTTTTTTATACCAGCATGTCGAATGTAGAGCTCGTATACCGAGACGATAGCGTTGATTATGGCACGGACTACACCATTTATCCAGGGAATGCTTCGAAATTTGGAAAAGGTGGTAAGTGAGATGAGCGTAAATTTTGTCGATGGCAATATTTTTTCACGACTGTCAACGAACAAGACGACATATATCTGCCAACAAGTGAATTGTAAAGGTGTAATGGGAGCTGGACTTGCCATGCAAATTTGCATCCAATGGCCGGTGGTATATCAGCGCTATCTGGAGTTTTGCTATGGAAACGACGGCAACAAGCTCGGTACTTACCAGGAGGTTCTGGTAGAGCCGAAGCTGTACATCGTGAACCTGTTCGGGCAGAATGGTTATAGCCGAGGTGAAAGGCAGACGAATTATGCTGCACTGGCGGCTGCGCTGTTCTCGTTTTTTAGAGACTGCGCTCAAAAGTATCAGGACGTAACTATCCGGTTGCCATATGGTTTAGGCTGCGGCCTTGCCGGAGGCAACTGGGACACGGTTCTGGAAATCATCAGCGATGCAGTAAAAGCCTGGAATCTGAATGTTGAGATTTGGGAACTCCAGAAATAATAGCAATAAGACCTTTACCGAAATTCGGTAAGGGTCTTTCTTTTTTTGTAGGGATGCAAATATGTACAGATTGCAAACAAATGGCACCTGCCGCTGCAGAAAAAGCACGATAGTGGGATAATATTAGTAAAGAAACAACAACATCATCAGTAAAGTGAGTGAAAAAGCCTATGACAAACGCAGAACTAAAAGCAATCGTCCAGCGTGAGGAATACGATTTCCTGCGCACCAACAAACACTTGGGGAGCAACATTTTATTCCTAACGCTTAGCGGCAGTCATGCCTACGGAACCAACGTCGAAGGCTCCGATATCGACATCCGTGGCGAGGCAGGTTCACCTGAAATCTTGGGGTTTAACCGCTTCGAGCAGGCCATTGACAACCGAACAGATACAGTCATCTACGCTGTGAACAAGTTTGTCGGCTTGCTTGCGCAGGGTAATCCCAGCATTATCGAACTTCTTGGCAATGACCCGGAGCTATATGTGAACATGACGCCGGAAGGCCAAATGCTGCTTGACGAGTCAGCCGCCGCAAGCTTGTGACTTCAGTCATGAGTTAGGCGGCTTTTCTCTTGATTTGTAATCTCACATATGGTATAATAATTGTGGTGATATTATGCAAATGTTCGTCAATAATAACCTGTCATATGGTAGAGGTTATGTCTACAATATTCAATATCATATTGTGTGGTGTACAAAGTACAGAAAACCAGTTTTGATAAACGAAACAGAACAATCGCTAAAAGAGTCTCTGCAGCAGACCGCCGAAACCATAAAAATCAATATTGTAGAAATGGAATGCATGCCTGACCATATTCACCTGTTGGTGGAGTGTTCACCGCAGCATTTTATCCCGGATATGATAAAAGTGCTTAAAGGCAACAGTGCAAGAGCTATTTTTATCGCCAATCCGGACTTGAAGAAGCAACTTTGGGACGGGCATCTTTGGAACCCAAGCTACTTTATTGCAACCGTCAGTGATAACACGCGCAAACAAGTACAAGAATACATTGCATCTCAAAAAACAAGAAACTGATGAAAGGGGGCTTCGCAGTGGAAATCACTTCCAGCTATGCTGTGGAAATCAAAAAGCAGAAAATGTTCGACAATACTATAAAGATTTATCGCGAAGCCGTTTCTTTCTTGATTGGTTGTTTTAACAAAGAATGGGATTCTATTCAAAAAGTAGAGGGTGCCAAATCTCGAAAGAGTTTTGCCGAGAAGTTAATTCATACTACAAAATACAGCACTGCTAAATATGATTTCGATGCCAAGTTTTATAAGTTCCCCAGTTACCTGCGCAGAGCAGCTATTCAAGCAGCACTCGGCTCTGTAAGCAGCTACTACAGTAGCCATAAGAACTGGGAAGCTAACGGCAAAGTTGGCAATGAGCCAAAACTCCAATGCGATAGATTCTGTTTCCCAACTTTCTATAAAACCATTATGTTTTCTGAAAGCAACGAGCCCAACCAGTGCTACTTAAAGCTGTACAGTAAAAACGATTGGGTTTGGGTTCCTATCGCAATGCGTGCCACCGATGTCAAATACATCACGAAATACTGGTCACATTGCGAAAAGAGCGCTCCCGCCCTCGAAAAGAAGTACGGAAAATATTTTCTCCGCTTCGCTTTCGTGGAGAAGGTAGAACTCTCTGAAACTGAAATTCAAGACAGGCGTATCTGCGCTGTAGACCTTGGTCTCAATACTGACGCTGTGTGTAGCATCATGACTGCTGATGGAACTGTCATTGCAAGAAAATTTATCAATTTTGCAAGTGAAAAAGACCATCTGTATCACGTGCTCAACCGTATTAAGCGTAAGCAAAGAGAACATGGACCTAAGAGTGCTGCTGCTATGTGGCGTTACGCCAAAGCCTTGAATGATGATATAGCGAAAAAAGTTGCCGCCGCCATTACTGAATTCGCAGTGCTTTATTCTGCTGATGTAATTGTCTTTGAGCATTTATCATTTACAGGTAAAAAGCACGGCGGCGGTAAGGCACAGAAGCTGTCGATGTGGAAGCGTAATTCTATACAGGATTATGTGGAACACAAGGCGCACCGCTGCGGTATCCGTATTTCGCATATCTGTGCTTGGGAGACAAGCAAACTTGCCTTTGATGGCAGCGGCGCTCTCAAGCGTGATGAAACCAATCGCGCCCTTGCAACGTTTGCAAGCGGCAAACAATACAACTGCGACCTAAGTGCGAGCTACAATATTGGCGCTCGCTACTTTGTCAGAGAGTTGCTAAAACCCTTGCCAGCGATGGTAAGGTCTCAGCTTTCGGCTAATGTTCCGGATGTTGAGCGTAGAATCCAAGTTACACTTGCCACGCTTAAAGTTCTGTATCCTGAGCTTAAAAAACTCAGTACACAGGCAGCGTAAGATGTACAGATGCTAACTGAGTTATTAGTTTTCTTGCGGTGATGGCTTCCGTCTGGACGCCTGAGCTGAGGGATTACCGTATCTTTCGTTAGAACGCCGCCACCCATAAAAGGGGCGGGAAGCCCATGACTTCAGTCGTGGGAGGATTCACAATAGGGAACTGTTCTTGACTCGGCGCATTGCCTACAGCTATGGCGGCTTTGCAAACGACCAGCTCAGACGTTTGCAGATGGGACTCCTTCGTAATGGGGCCTCGCCGGAAGCATTCAAGAACAAATTCGAGAAGAGAAGCCTGGAACGGTCGATTACCGGATGGGGCAAGGATGACATTTTTGAAATCTCCATCAGTGAGGATACAGATGAAGAAGGCAAACATCCGCTCCTGATTTCTTGCAGCTTGAACGATTATCCAGTCACCTCTCTAAAGTCGCTGCTAAAGAGTCTGACTACGACCATCGACCAGTATGAGCAGCCGCAGCATCCGAAAGCACAAAAAGATGCTGCCCACATCAACAAACACGCGATGCACATTGTGCGGTTGTACTACACGGCGTTCGATATTCTGGAAAAAGGCGAGATTATCACTCACCGAGACAAGGAACGCGAGGAACTGTTGGCGATTCGCAACGGCAAGTACCTGCGTGAAGACGGGTCGTACGCACCCGAATTCTTTGAGCTTGTTGATGCACTCGAAAAGAGATTTCAGTATGATGTGAAGAAGACTGCGCTTCCTGCTAAGCCTGACTTTGGAAAAATTGAGGAGCTTCTGGTGGAAATCAACAAGTCATATTTGCGGCGTATCGTGTAAAGCGGAACACCAACGACAACAACCATCAAGGCTGTACAAGATTATGCGCTCATTCGCAAGTTGCGGGTTGGCGTTCTTTTTTGCCCAAAAAGCAAAAATAAAACATAGCAAAAGCCTTGCACATCTGTGCGAATCAGATATAATAACCCTAATAAGATAAAAATTGTGCCCTGACGGCATCTGAATTGGATGCTGCCGGGGCATTTTTGTTGTTAGGAGATATAGCTATGACGCTGAACGACTTGTCAAGCGAACAACAGGAATTCGTACATTTGGCATTGTCGGGAAAAAACGTATTGTGTGACGCTTGCATTGGCAGCGGAAAGACATCGACCATCAACGTGCTCTGTGATGCGTACCCTCCAGAACGGTGTATCCTGTACTTGACCTATAACCGATTACTCAAACTTGACGCCAAAGACAAAATCAAAAATCATAATGTCTTGGTCCAGAACTATCACGGATTTGCAAGCCTGCTGCTGAACAAAAAGGGAATCCGAAATTGCGGGCAGGGTGAACAGCTCGCTATGGTATTGGAAAAGAAAATTCCGATTCCGCCAATTGATACTCTTATCATTGACGAGTATCAGGATATCAATGACGAGATTGCAGAACTGCTCAAATATATCCGTTCTCAGAATCCGGGCCTTCAAATCGTCGCAGTGGGCGATATGAAGCAGAAAATCTACGATGATACAGCGCTGGATGTCTGGGAGTTCATGCAGGATTTTCTCGGCCGCCATGAACAGGTGGTTTTCACGAAATGCTTCCGTATTTCTCATGACTTGGCAGAACGACTCGGCAATATCTGGGGCAAGACCATCAACGGCGTAAATGGTTCCTGCATCGTGGAACAGATGTCAGTCGATGAGGTGACGGAGTTTCTGAATAAACAAAACCCGAAAGATGTTTTGTGCCTGGGCGCTCGAATCGGAGCTATGACAAAGGTGCTCAATGACCTGGAAAATCGCCCCGGAAACCTCTATGACAAGCATCACGTCTATGCAAGTATCGCGGACAATGACGGGGATAAGGCGGTAGCACCCTCCTCAGATGTTGGTATCTTCACAACATTTGACGGCAGTAAAGGTATGGAGCGACCTATCTGTGTCGTGTTCGATTTCACTGAAGAATACTGGTCGTCCCGCACAAGCAAGCCGATGTCACGATATGAGATTCTTCGGAATCTGTTTTGTGTCGCAGCAAGCCGAGGAAAGCAGCGGATTATCTTCGTGAACTATGACCATCCGTTGAGCGATAAATCTCTGATGACTCCGACTGGAATGAATTGCGTGTTCCGGCATCCGTTTTCGTTCTCCGAGATGTTCGACCACAAATTCATCGAAGATGTGGATGCCTGCTATAAGCTGCTGGAAGTCACACCGATTGAACGTAATGATACCACGACCATTGATGTACAGACAGCAGACGCAATGATTGATTTATCCCCCTGTATCAGTATCTACATGCAGGCAGGGTTCTTCAACTCCTACGACATTGATGACGCACTTGCATATTATATGGACCTACACAAGGACATGCAGTATTTGAAAATCAAGAAAGGCGCAACGGTCGAGGATAAGGTTTTGCTGCTCACGGCGCTTGAAACGAATCAGTGCCGGTATGTAAAACAGGTCAAGCCTCCTTTTGTGAGCGCAAAAGCCAAAATGTCGCTCAGTATGCGGCTTGGCACCGTGTTCACTCCCGATGAGTATGTTCAGGCACGCGGAGATATCGACATCCATACTAATGACCATAAAGTGATTTATGCCTCGGGCCTTGCGGATGTCGTAAAGAACAACACCGTCTACTGCATCAAGTTCATCAGCAGTCTGGCACACAAACATTTTCTGCAGTGTGCGTGTTCTATGATTGCGCTGGGGCTTCCATATGGCGTTGTCTGGAACGTGAAAAGTAACCTGATGTACAGCGTAAAAATCAAGGATATAGACGCTCTGATTGACGCAATCCTCAAGTGCATCACGAAACGAGCTTACAACGGCGCAGATTATTACACTTGCCGAAAAGGCTTTGTACAGGATACGGCATCGATTATCGACCGCTGGACTGACGACGGATATGCGGAAGAACCCACCGCCATCACTTCCGGAGATGGTATCGCCATCATCAAGCAAGGAAGCCGTTATTTCGTGATGGATGGAGCACGCCGAAACACTCTGAACGATAATTTTGGGCTTGGTTTTGCCGATGTGAAAGACGCTTGTCTTGCTTATGCGAAGAGTTGCGAACTTCAAAAAACCGTGGACCACGATTCTCCTTATTCCGAAGTCGAGTTCTGGCTCGACCAGAACAAGGCGTTTGAGGAATACATGACTCAGGTAAGCCATGAAATCGAACAGCACAAAGAAGGACCGTATGCAAAATACAAGTCTTTTGCCACATCTGTTGTCCAAAAGATGCTGGCGGAAAAGGGACTGACCATCACGTTCCCGGAAAAAGCCCTCATCAAGGTTTGGAAAATGCGCCGTGCCGAAGATGCCATGTATCAGAAAATCGAAGAAGCAAATAAGCAGAACAGCCCCAACGTACCTCTTGATGAGGCGTTCTTTGACTCTGAACTGGTGGATTCCGTTGAGGGAAGCATCGAAAGCGCCAAGGTAAAATCCAAGCCCAAAAAGGAATCCGCATTACCGTTTTCCAAGTACTGCGCAGATGAGAAGAAGAGCTATCGTGTCGTGAAAAGCGATGAACTCTCAAAGCCCAACCAGCCCCGTTATGTTGTGGTCGAGACCGCTACTGATAAGGTCCTGGACAATGCTAACGGATATGGCTACCTTTCCTATCAGGCTGCCTGGAAAGGGTATTCGTACAAGAGCAAGCATCATCTGGACGGCACGAAGAAACCGATAAGTAAGAGTGCAAAAGAGCAGGCAAAGAAAAAGGCGGCTTTCTTTTCAACTGACTCAGAGCAGCTCAGCTTTGGCTGATTCAGAAAATCAACAACAGATTTCACGATTAAAAGGAGGAGGAAATCATGGCAGCCAAAAAGGATAAGATGATTCCGTCTGAGAAAGAACGGAAAAGAGCACTGAAATATGCGACCCCGGCAGGTACGGGTCGGATGTGGGTAACAATGGGAATCGCCTTTATAATTTTCGGCATTATCTTGCTGCTGATTCCAATTGGCCTTGCTATCTCGGAGGCATCAGCGCAGAGATACGACCCCGAAAGCATCCATACAGCAACACTTGTATTCTATCTGCTTGGCGCATTTTTTGGTTTCTGCGGATGTTTCTGCGTTATCTTTGGTAAGCTTGCCGTCAAAGCATTTGCGGAAATACTGTGCAAGGGTGAAATTAACTATCCGGTAGCGGAATACAAAACACCTAAGAAACTGCTGCTTCAAGAGGCAGCAGCTATCAACCAGAGCCCTAATGCTCCATTGACAGCTTCCACATTCGGGAACTGGATTGATTTTGAAGCCGATTGGCAAAACTGCCTTTCCATTCATAATGGCATCTTGCAGAGTCATCAGATTTTCAAAAAACTGATTCTTGTACAAGACAATTTTACTTACAAAGAGCTGGACTACGAGAATAACTCGGAACTCGGCGTCGGAGTCAAAGCATTCGCCGCAGGAAGCACAACGACCATCGGCAAAATGAAAGGCCACAAGCTCATTTATAATATCGGCATGAATCTTTCCAATGGCAAACTGGGAGTTAACAGCTATTCCATCGATACATTGGACGTCACGAATGAAGTACATAAATGGTTAGCTGACCACGGATACACCCGCACAGACTAAGAAATAGCTTTGTTCGTTGTCGATACTTCCGGTTCAATGCGCGGAGAACCTATCAATGCACTGAAAACGGCCATGATTAACACCATCCAGTATATCAATGACGACAACTATATCGGCATCATCGATGAGTTGCTGGCGATTCTGGCTGATTCAGACGACAGAGCTAGGACTCATAACCTCAGCGGCAGGGATACCTTATCGCCGCTGGTGAGAGGAGGTGTTATGCACAGACTCAGAACGTTGCGCACTGTTTCGATGCAGCCACGCCAACTCGACCAACACGAATATAATCACAAATCGGAAAATCCTTCTGAATATCACATAACAAATATCAGACATATGCCCACATAGGCAGAAAGGAATTACAGATGGGACGCTATAATTTTAATCAGAGGACTCGGGACGGCTACGAAATCTCGCCCGAACAGGCGGCAAAATGGCTTGAGAGGAACGATAACAATCGGAACGTGAACGTCGCCAAAGTCAAAAAGATGGCGAAAGACATGAGAGAAGGGCATTGGGATACAACGCATCAGGGTATCGCCATTGCCTCCGATGGCACGCTGGTCGATGGTCAGCATCGACTGCTCGCTATCGTCGAGTCCGGTGTGACCGTGCGTATGAACGTGACCTTTAATGCCGCCAAGTCTCAGCACATCGATTCCGGGAACATCCGCTCCATGGCGAATCGCGTACAGATGTCCGAGTACGATATGAGCTGGACGAACAATACGATTCTCTCCGCAGCAAACCTCATCGGCCGCGTGTTCGCAGGCTCGAACCTCAGTCACGAGGAAGCTTTGAGCGAATGGCTGATGAAATACCGCACGCAAATCGAATCCGCCACCAAGTGCATCAAGAAGGCTACGCTGCCGGGACTCAATTCCGCAGGTACAACAGCCGCCATCATTGTGGCTGCCATGAACGATGTTCCCGCTATTTATATCGAGAAGTTCATGGACGTGTTCTATTCGGGGTTCACCAACAATGAAGCCGAACATTATGCTATCACGCTGCGGGACGAACTGCTGCGCGAAAACCGTGTCAAGCGCGGCACACAGTATGCAAGGTTTGCCTTTTTCCGTACTGCAAACCGACTGAACCAGTATTATAAGACTGCCACCGGGCAGCGCGTTGCTAAGCGCGTCAATAATGGTGACTTCCCATACAATGTCTACGATGCCAACGGCGGTATCGTAAAGCCCGAAACCAAGAAGACGAAGAAGGCGGTATAAACCTAAATTAAATCGGCTTGACTTTTTGCGGCTGTACGAATGTTACAAAGCTCAGATATAATCCCGAAATTCTGATAATACGCATGGAAAATTGTTGCAAGGAGGACGAAAACTATGAATGAATTCAAAGCAAGGAGCACGCTGGGAAGCGAGGCTGTCCCGGTTTTCGACGATGACGGTGAGCTCACGGAATGGCTGCACCGGGACAACTATACTGTCGAGGAATTGGAACTGATGAATTTTGTCGGCGATGAAAAGCCCGTCATCAAAAAGGACGGCGTGAAAATTATCCGGGATGGCACGGTCATTCGGAGGACCAACACTGAAACAAGAAAAACTGAATTTTTATTCATCCCGCGCATTGTCACCAGCGAACAGAAAACGGTGTGAGGTGCAACGTGGTCAAAATTTATGGGTCCAGTGACGACCTTGTCTGCCTGGATAATTCCAACTATGGGGTCGATGAAATCGGTTGCTTCGATGTCAAGGGAGTCCGGCTGTTCTTGGATGATGACACGATTTTGGTAGTGCGTTATACGAACGGTATCTGGCGCATCGAAATCGAGCGAAAGGGTACTGCACCATATCAGCATGAGGTCTGTGCGGGCAATGATGAGGCCGATTACAGCGATATCTTTTGTACGGAATCCGACGTTATTGCGCACGAAATCATTCGATGAGGATTGGAGCAGCCATGGCAAAAACTCTTCTGACTCAAAAAATAGAATCAGCGCTAAAGGTTTGGCATCCTGCCAACTATGGTGGATACCGGGGTGATTCGTTCCGTCAAGGCTTCGACGCTCTGGAAGTACCTGTCGAGTGCGGTTCGATAAAATCCGGCCTTGTTGACTTCGTTCGGGTTCAAGAGTGCTTCACATCAGAAATAAAATGTGGGACCTGCAAACTCTCAATGTACAGGGATGAGGACAGAGACTTAGTTATGCCGTCCATCCGGCAGTGGACGCAGGAAGTATCATGCCCTAAAGATATCGCCAACTGGAGTTTTCGTAATGAACCGTGTACGGAACGGTTCTGCAGGCTATATAAGACGAAACATACATACACCATCGACACCGTCATCACCTGCGTGGAAATTAAGGTTTCCGTGAGTGACTTTCACTCTGACCATGGCCACAACTTTGTGGGGCACTGTAACTACTATGCGATGCCGTTAGCGCTATACAAGAAGGTCAAAGATGAGATTCCTGATGGTATAGGAGTTCTGCTATATTACAACGGCGAAAATACCTGCGGGATTCGCAAGAAAATCGAATGCAAGCCCCGCCAACTCTCGGAGAAAACCCAGAAATGGCTCATCATGTCAGTTGCTAAGCGACTGACAAAAATGAGCAAAGCATAAACAATTATTCTGCGAATATCACGATGCCATAAAGATATTCGCAGCGATAAAAATTTTCTAAAAAAGGAGAGAGATATTAAGAATTGGGATATATCGGCCGTGACAAGTCGGTATAAAATGTTTTATAACTGCCCTTGCGGTGACATCTTTGCATCCGCAGCATAAAAGGAGAAATAAATGAAGAAGCTTTTGAAAATCATCATTTTCGCTATCCTGGTCGGATTTGGCGTTATCTGGTATTCAGAAAGCCAAAAGCGCCGGACCATGATTCCGCTCGAATTTCGAGGCGAGTGAGATGCGAAAAAATATCAAAATTGTGCTGGAAAGCATCTGGTATCTAATTCTGCCGGTGTTTATTTTTGTACTTAACATTAGATATTGGCATGGGTATCTAGCGAATCCTGGCTGGTCCTTGACTCATCCATCCTACATTGTTTTCGGATTTATTTTAAACGCTGCACTGTGCTTTGAAATTGTATATATCGACATTAAGTTTGGCGAAAAATAGCGCTTGCCAAAATATACGAACGCCGTACAATATAAAATGTGAACAGATACTAAAAATCAGTAGGATTCACAATCTGTATTTTAAGCGGACTTATCCCATCACGGGGTAGGTCCGCTTTTTTTGTTGAAAGGAGAAAAAGTATGAAACTCAAAAACAATCTATTCCGGAGCACGGCGGCAATCATCGCTACGCTCTTTGCACTCAGCTTCACCGGCTGCGGTCAGAATCCGATAATATCGGAAAGTCCATCCAGCACCGGGGTCGTCTCAGAAAGCACTGCAAGCAGTGAACAGACGGCTGGCGGTTCGGTGGACGGCAGCTTTACTATTCACTTTATAGACGTAGGGCAGGCGGATTCCGCCCTTATCACCTGTGACGGTCACTCGATGCTTATTGATGGCGGTAATGGAGATGATTCTAACCTCTTATATTCTGTTATGCAGCGTGAAACCGATGGGCACCTGGATTATGTCGTTGGGACTCACGCGCACGAAGACCACATCGGCGGCTTGTCCGGTGCTTTTGAGGCCGTCACTGCGGACATGACTCTATGCCCTGTGACAGAATACGACAGCAAAGCATTTCGGGACTTTGCAAGCCACGCGGAACAGAAAGGCGGAGGCATTACCATACCGGATGTGGGAGACACTTATACTCTAGGGAAAGCAGAATTCACGATAGTTGGTGTTAATTCTGTTCCCGATGACACGAACAATACTTCGATTGTTTTGCGTATTGTCTATGGAGACACCTCGTTCCTCTTTACCGGAGATGCGGAACAGGAAGCGGAAAACGTGATACTTGCATCGGGACAAGACATTCAGTCAACAGTTCTGAAAGTAGGGCATCATGGCTCAAGTACATCTACCTCAGAGGCTTTTCTGGATGCGGTAAATCCAACATATGCTGTGATTTCTTGTGGCACAGGGAACAGTTACGGTCATCCACATCAGGAAACACTCGACAAGTTGCAAAACAAAGGTGTCGAGGTTTATCGCACAGACCTGCTGGGTGATATTTACTGCACCTCGGATGGCAAAGAGGTAAGTTTCACTTCCGGTGAATATCATGATGAAAACCGGATTGAAGCCGGTAGTGCTGCAGATTCCAAGGATGAACAGGACAAAGCTTCACTTGTCATAGACGAGACATACGTTCTGAACACGAGCACTATGAAGTTTCACAAACCCGATTGCTCCGCAGTCGAATCGATGAGTCAAAAGAATCGAATCGACTATATGGGGCCCCGCGATGAGCTCATCCAGGAAGGGTATTCGGCGTGTGGGATTTGCAAACCATAAAAATTGCACCTGATTTACTCGACAAGCTGTGCGAACTGACTACAATAAAAAATGTACGATAGATAACAAACATCGAAATAGGCATTCTGCCTTTCGTACAATTCACAATTCTGCAGACATAAGGCAGACTCACCGTCTTGGTGGGCCTGCCTTTTTTGTTTGCGCAACTATAAAAAAGGAGTATAACGCAATGTTCAAAATTCACAATGACAAAGTCTATTTCGTCGCCGAAACCCCTAACATCAACAAAGTTATCGAAATCTTCCTACCTAAGGATGACCGTGGCACCATTATGGATTCACACGAAATCCGTGTGGACCTGTGCCGTGCTATCCGAAAGCTACAGCATGATGGCTATACAATCATGAAGGTTTATCCTGCCATGGGTGACCGAAGAGAGGTTATTGATGTGCTGTCTATGCCGGAATTCATCCAGTCTGCGAAATGCCCCGACAACGATGTTGAGGAAGCGGTCGTCTTTTCTTACTTCGAGTCCGGAGCAACATTCCAGTTGCCTTGCAAGGTAAACAAGGAAACGCACGAAATTTTCGACGTCACCTGTGCAGCAATGCCGTGTGATGACGACTGTTTCAGTTATGCAGAAGTGAAAATCAACGGCAAGGATTATCCTGTCAATTTTATTGACGATATTCTTCTCGAAAACAATGTTGATGATGCGCTGGATGAGTTTTATAGAATTCAGCAGACAGGCGAGTATTGGCAGCCTGATGGCAACAAAACGCTGGATGATGCCATTCACGAATGTCGTTGGGCTATCCTGAAGGATGCCATCCAAAAGCGTGGACATGAGGCTGTTGCTGATTTTGTCGGGACCGACATTTCCAGTGATACTTACGACCGTGTGATGGATGAAACCGAAGCCCAGATGCCGGACGAAGAGTTCGAGCGCTTCTGGGAAAAGTACATCTGACAAAAAACATCTCATACAACAGAAAGGAAGTATACCGCTATGGCTATCAACAATGTTAACGAATTTCTCCGCAAGACCTTTTCCAAAACCATCTTCGGCACCCCTGCGCTTCGGCCGATTGCAGTCTGTGCAGACGGCTTCAACCTGTCGATTCAGGCAAGCAGCATGCACTACTGCATACCGAACGAAGACCTGTCGGACGGCAATTACTCTAAGGTCGAACTCAGCTACTTGTCTGAGGAGGTCGAAGAGTTTCTGCCGTTTGCTGAAGACGACGAGGCACCGCTGGCTACGGTCTACGGGTATGTGCCCGTAGAAACCGTAGACGCGGTTCTGGCCAAGCACGGCGGTATCGTCAACGCGTGAGGGGAGGGAACTTACGATGGAAGTATTCACTATCGTCGCCAATGAGGTCATTGGCTTATCCGCAACGGAATGCACACTGATTCAGTTTAGCTACAATCCGGAGCAAATCCGTGACCCCGAAACGGTCCTGCGCAGTGCTGTCAAGGACTATCTCAAGACGGATGAAGGCAAACGACAGCTGGAAATCAACTGTGGTTGCTGGAACTGGGGCGATGTCGATGACATTCCCGGCTCGTTCTTCTTGAACTATGGTCTGACTAAAATCGCTCCGCCGGATGTGAATGTTGTCGTTGACCGCAACGAGAACTTCATGGACGACTACGAGGATTGCGAGGAAGAATAACAGAAAGGGCATGAAAAAATGCGTATTTATAGCGCAAACAACGTATTCATAGAAGTTACGCGCCGATGCAATATGTGCTGTGCGCACTGCCTGCGCGGAGATGCCGAAAGCATCGATATTCAGGAGAAGTACATCGATGCTTTTCTCGACAACTTTGAGAAGGGAGCTTATATCAGCTCTCTTACCTTTACCGGTGGGGAAATCTCTCTGAATATACCGGCAATTCGATACACCTTGAAAGCTGTCAAAGAGCGCGGTATCGCCGTTGGAAGCTTTTACATGGTCACTAACGGAAAAGCTGTCGATAAGATGGCTGACCTTGCTATGGCGAGTCTGGAGTGGTGGGCCTACTGCGATGAAAAAGATGACTATATGTGCGGTCTTTGCATCAGCAGTGATAACTTCCACGAAGCAATCCCATATGAAAGTGAAAGTATCCTTAGTGGCTTGAAATATAACCGTAACGATAAGGTAACGGACTTCCATCTGGCTTATTTACTGAACGAAGGGCGTGCTAAGAATCTCGATTCGAATATCTATAAGAAGCGTGAACCTCATGTAGACAAGCTCGAATACGAATTCAACAAAACCGGCGATATCGACTTTTACAGCGGCGAGCTGTACTTGAACGCCATCGGTGATGTCGTTTCCGGCTGCGATTGGTCCTACAAGTCGCAGAAGAAATATCGTTTTGGTAATGTAATGAACAAAAACTGGCTGGAGAACATTTCCAACAGCGAGTTGTACATTGCAAGCTAAACCATATCACTTATACATTGCCACTGTTTTCCTACAGAAACGGTGGCTTTTTTAGAAAAGGAGACCACAAATGACTGAAACAAAAGACATGTTTGAACAAATCAGCGCCATCTTAACCGATAAGAAAGATAAGCCGTTTTCCTATGAGGAGCTTGCAGCAATGCTCAAAACTGACCCTGATGCCCTCAAAACCTTTGATGAGGTCTATAAGACACAGGTTCTTGAAAGCGGAGAGCTGCATGAAAATATGCTCCAGTGGGATACAGCTACAGTCAAAGCAATTCTCGACAAAAAGGTCTACTTCCCACCGGAACTCAATTCGCTCATTGACCGCATCGTCACAGAACTGGTGCTTGAAACGCGTCTGTACATCTACAACGCGGAACGCGGTGGCTATTATGTGACATACTCTGCCAACCGCGACTTTATGACAGAGGTTACAAACGAGGAGTTGAAACGCTACCCCGAAGAACTCCGTCCGCAGCTCACCGGAAAGTTGATGAAGATTGACATTTCTGAGCCGTCGTACAAGGAACTGCTTCAAAACTACGCAGGCTACAAGAATGCAAAGAACGACAGCACAAAAATGTTCTACTACAACATGTTCCGTCAAGGTCTTGACATCCTCGACCTTGATGACTTCACTTATCAGATGCTTGAGATGAACCCCAACTCTATGGGTTTCTGGTTTCCTCCTCTGGTAGAGGGATTGTACGGCAGCGCATTTTTCAAGGTTCCGGACACAAAAATTCTTCGCGTACCTATCACCATGCTGCAGCTTACCCGCCTTGGTTTCGAGACGTTGAATCCCGTTACAAAGGAAATCGTGAACCGTTATTGCCAGAAAGTCTTCCATCTTGATGGATACGAAGACTATTTTATCAAAACGGGCACGTATTCTTCCAAATACGAATTCCGCAACGCTCATATCCATAACCCGAAGGAAATCAATGAGATGGGCGAGTATTTCTTGTTTTTGAATCATCTGACATGCTCGATGGCATCCCCTCTGAACAATCGCTGCTTCTACGGCGCGAACACCACGAACGAGTGGGTCGTCAGAGAATACATCAAGGACAAAGAAAATAACCCCACCATCTACAACGGTTTGCCGCTGCACACTGAATATCGCGTGTTTGTGGATTTTGATACAAAGGAAATCCTTGGCGCAAGTCCTTATTGGCGCAGCGATGTTATGAAGAACGAATTCAAAAAAGTCAGCAGCCCACAGGAACGCCATGATTATGTTGTCTACAAGATGCATGAAGACATTCTGAACCAGCGTTACCACGAAAGCGTTCAAACTGTTCTGGCTGAGCTGAAGAAGGTTATTCCTCGCATTGAGTTGACAGGGCAGTGGAGCGTCGATGTAATGCGCAACGGCAATGATTACTACATCATTGATATGGCGCTTGCTGAACACTCCGCTCTGAACGACTGCGTGCCAAAGAACCTGCTTCGAGCTTATCCGCAGCAGTGGCTGCCGGGGGAATCGAACAACTAATACTCCTAGAACGAAACTTTGATTCGGGTTCTTTCAGCAAAAAGCGTAGGAACCAAAATCATACGAAATGATTGTGTTGACACATAAAAACAAGTATAATATATGCAAGGAAGTGATAATAATGGTTCTGTATCATGGCAGCGATGTAATAGTCCGCAACCCTGAGGTCAGAAAAACAAGGTACGCCAAAGATTTTTCATGGGGATTCTATTGCACTAGCAACTACGAACAAGCCGCTCGCTGGTCAAAAAAAGGCAGGTCTCGTGGTATTGTCAACGTGTTTGAATATACAGAATCTCCCATGCTAAATATTAAGAAATTCCCCGAAATGAGTGATGAGTGGCTTGATTTTATTGCTATATGTCGCTCGGGCAAACATCATGACTATGATATTGTGGAAGGACCCATGGCGGATGACACCATTTGGAACTACGTCAACGACTTTCTAAGCGGTGATATTAGCCGTGAAGCTTTTTGGGCGTTGGCAAAATTCAAGCATCCCACGCATCAAATCAGCTTTCACACGGAAGCCGCTTTGAAATGTCTCTCTTTTAAGGAGGCGATTGAAGTATGACTGAAACTGCAACCTACAGCAAAAACGATGTCTTTTATACCTGCAGCCTGATTGAATATATCGGCCGCGTTACGAAGAATCATCGCAAGGATGTGGTTTCTGCTCTTGGCACAAACGGAGTCAAGGCAATTCTCGACTCAGCGGATGTGTTTCACTGCCAGAGCTTTGAGCAATCTGCCGATGAAATTCGTGAGCTTTTTCCTGTGCCGGAAGGAACGTATGATACGGTGTCTAACTGCCACTACAAGGTTCCATCTTATACAGATATCGGAAAAGTGTACCAGCGCATCATCTTTGACTGTACTAGCACTCCTGGTATCCAGGATGTAATTGATGTATTTTCCTCGTTCATTAGCGATGACATCTCAGATTTTAATGCCGCAACTTACTATTGTAATCCGAGCTATTTGTACCACTCATACAAGGCCGGAAAGCTCCTGGATTAACTCTTGCAAACAATCGCAATCAAGACCACTGCCCCGAAAAGGGTGGTGGTCTTATTTTTTGCACATGACTTACCATAAATTACCAGAAAGAAAAACATTGTGCATCTGTGCGAATTGCATATAATACAAAATATAGAACGAAAGGCATCAAAAATTATCGTTGGTCGGGCAAAATCCGACCGAAAGGCTAGGGCGGGCTCAGTTTTGAACCTGCTCTTTCTTTTTACGGAGGCTTTATGTCAAACAAAGAAGAACGCATAAACCGCAATAAAAGCATCATTGAAGATTACAAAAACGGAAAGTCGATTTTGGAAATCGCGAGGGAATACAATCTTTCAGAAACAATGTGCTACAAGATTCTAAAAGGCACGCAGGAGCCGCCTCGTTATTTTGAAAAAAAGAGGAAGAGACTTACCACTCGAAATGAGCAAATTGTTAAACAGTATAAAGGCGGTATGACGGCCAGAGAATTGAGCAAGATGTACGGCATTTCCATACAGCGTATTTATGCAATCTTGCATTCGAGCGGAGAGTACGAAAGCCAAAAATACAATCATATTGAAACGGCCCTCAAAAAAGAGAAAAAGATGCGGAACCAAACTTTTCTTGATGCTTACAAGAAAAATCCTCGAAAATCGATTATCGAGTTGAGCAGAGAGGTAAATATCAGCCCTTCACTGGGATACCTTATCCTTCATCAAAATGGGATTTACCAGTATAACGTAAAAACCAGAGCTAAGGAGAATAGCGAAAATGCCGATTAACAAGATTACCCACGTGTGTCTAACTCATGACAAAGTCAGGGCGCGAAATGAAAAGATGTTGGAAGACGCCAAGAACGGTATGTCCCAGGAACAGCTGGCTGAAAAGTATCAAATCTGTGTTTCTACTGTCCGATATAGTCTGAAGGACTTTTACGAAGAACAGGCCCGGCAGAGAAAAGCAAAGAAGAAAGCCTGGCAAACCCAGATGATTCATGAATATGAGATGGGCGCAAAATCTCCGGAGCTTCAGGAAAAATACGGCATCAGTGGAACGCTCTTTTATCGGATTCTTCATGCGCACGGAAAGAATGGCCGACAAATCCACAGCCAAAACCGTATCGAGACTGGCAAGAAAAGAAACGCCGAGATGGTCAGGAAATACAAAAACGGCGTTTCTGTCAAAGAGCTTGCGGAAGAATACGGGCTCAAAAAGGGAAGCGTATATCGCGCCATGAAGCGGTATAATCCAGGCCCAGGGAAAAGTAAAAGTTGTCAAAGTGAGGAATAATTGCATGGCTGCATCAAAGAAAGATGTTGCGAAGCAGCAGGTCAAAGAAGACCGCGAAAAGGTTCGGGAAATGTATCTTTCTGGCAAAACTGTCAAGGAAATCGCCAAGGAAACGTATTTTTCAAGCTCTTATTGCTATGCCATGGTGAGAGACCTAGCAAAAGAAAAGAATCTTGCAAAGAAAGCAAAAAGAGCACCTCTCAACGAAGCTATGATTCAAGATGCGAAAGCCGGGATGACGGTTGCTGAAATCGCAAAGAAGCATGGCGTGACCTATCAGCAGTGCTACTATACTGTTTCTGAATACGCTCAAGCTACGATTAAGAAGAACAAGAAAAAGCAGTCTGCTGCCACGAAAGTTCGCAATGCGGCTATGTTGGAAGATGCGAAAGCCGGAATGACTGATAAGGAAATCGCCAAAAAATACTTTTTGTCTCGAAGCAGTGTTCGTACCGTCCTTGCAGGGCATTTACATACAAATTCCAAAAAGTTGGATGAAAGGCGCAAGGCGATTCTTGCGGATTATGAGGCAGGAACGTCCTCAAAAGACATCTGTGAGAAATACGGTATTTCAAAATCCACTCTTTACAAGGACATGTGCCAAGTTGGAAAAACCTGTCAGGAATACTATCACAAGGCGCTGAAAGACAAGACCAATCAAAGGAATTCCGATATTCGAAGCAAAATCGAAAGAGGGGTCTCGGTCAGCACTATTGCCAAGGAATACGGAATCTCTAAAACGGCGATTTATGAAACCTTTCATCAGGAAAATGTCAGAGCTGGAATTTTGCAGAAACGCGGCCGTCCGCGAAAAAACACGGAACGTAATGCACTGATTGCTAAACGCCACAGGGAAGGCGAGGCAATACAGGCACTTGCTACCGAATATAATCTCTCTATTTCGACGGTAAACACTATTTGCAGTAGAAACAAAAATCAGAATATAGCCTCATATTAACAGGCTGCCATTTGGCGGCCTTTTCTTTTTTGGAGGAAAATTACAATGACCGATGACGTACGGAATTTGATTCGATTTGTGGTGGATGGCGATATTCGAAACGCGCAGACGCAGTGCCGAATCATGCTTGAAAAGAATGTCCCTGAAAAAGATGCCCGGTTTAAGGAGGCTGAACTCAAAAAACTGAATCTTCTGAAACCGGAACTCATTCAGCTGCCTGCCAACCTGGAAAACCTTTTGATTGCGGAGGACGCTACAAATTTCCCGGAAAGTCGGTTCCTGCTTCGCGAGGAAGAAGAGGCGGTTATCAACAAGCTCCTGGCTACCAGAAAAGCAGCTCTTGCCATCAAGGAATTGGGCATTCACTATACCTGTTCTTTGCTTTTGACTGGGCTTCCTGGCGTCGGCAAGACTGAATTGGCCCGTTACATTGCACACAAGGCAAATTTGCCGTTTGTTTTCCTGAAATTCTCTGGCTTGGTAGATTCTGCTCTTGGTCGTACACAGCAGAATATCGGCAGAGTATTTGACTACGCAAAACGCACGCCCTGCGTTCTCTGCGTTGATGAAATTGATGCCATCGGAATGTGCCGTGGCGGCCGTGATGACGTCGCTGAAATGAGCCGTGTCACCATTGCTTTGATGCAGGAATTGGACCGGCTCCCAAACGATGTTATTCTCATCGGCACCACAAACCGTGTCGATAATTTGGATGAAGCGCTCATTCGCCGATTCACTTTCAAGCACCGGGTCAAGCCTCTGGGTGATGACGACATGAAAGAGCTGTGCAAGAAGTTCCTTGCTTCGGCAGACTATCCCTTCACGGAATCCGAACTCGACGGACTCTGCCATTCGCTGCGTGAACAGCGGACTGCCAGCGCCGTTGTCAATGCCTGTACAGAACGTATCGTTGCACATATCGTATCGCAGCTGCCTGAAAATTCGGCAGATGCCGTGTAAAAGTATGATAGCCTGGGAAGAAAGCCCTCGTCAGTTTAAGATGTCAAAGCAGCTTGATGAGGGAAAATTCGGAGAAGACTTGGCTCGCAAATTCCTTAACGACCCGATTATCAAAGTGAATCATGGCATTAGCCATTACGATGACGTGACTCAGGATAAATCATATCAAGACAAAGATACCGATTTCATTGTCTGGAAGAAGAATGGTAAGACCTTTGGCCTGGAAGCGAAAGTGGACAGTCACAATACCGGAAATTTCTACCTGGAAACCTCGGTGGACTACTTCTCCATGGTGCCTGACGCTCTGAACGAACAACGGGTAGCGCGGCGGTATCGGGATGGCATCGACCCTTTATGGCACACCCCGGGCTGGGTATACAGGAGTGGTGCGGACCAGATTCTCTATTATTTCAGAACCACGCAGCTGCTTTACATTTTCTCCCGCGTTGATGTCTGGTTCTATGCTGAAAAGCTGATGCGCGGTGGAATCCATCTCGACCCCGGAATCAGAAAGCCAAAAATGTATTCTGCCGAAAATATCAGTGAACGCAATGGTTCCACTCTCTTCTTTGCCAACGGCTTATGCGTGAATGCTGAGCAGACATACAAGGCTTTAGGGGCGCAAAAAAGAGTCATCAAATACCAGGTTGAGAACCCGGATTCAGACGTCCCAACGTTCAGCTTTTGCCCTTTCAAATTGTCAACAACCCCGCCTAAACCGGCTCGCCGGTTATAGACGGGGCTTGCGGGGCAACCCGTAAGCCCGGTTGATTAGCCTCGGTGAACGGCAACTTCGGTTGCCGCGAACTCCGTTATGCATTTGATGAGCAATCA
>ERZ1106939.917-NODE-917-length-24507-cov-5.653443_pt1 | contig 24507 bp, 21 predicted proteins | sample MGYA00403669_ERZ1106939 | MGnify/ENA primary metagenome ERZ1106939 (study PRJEB35170, sample SAMEA104062447) | human gut metagenome | biome: human gut; feature: human-associated habitat; material: faeces | place: Denmark | collected 2012-09-28 ...
GATCACGCGCAGGACGGTGTGGCCGAAGCGGATTTCGGGCGTCGTGTCGAGGTCGGTGTCCACCGAGGGCATCTCGCCGACGGGCACGCCGAAGATGCTGCCGCTGGTCGAGGCGTTGTCCAGCAGGAAGGCGTCCTTGAGCGACATGGCGAACGGGATGCCGTAGCGTTTTTTGAGGTGGGCGACGCCCAGCGTGTGGTCGAAGTGGCCGTGGGTGTTGGCCGCCAGGACGGGTCGGAGCCCGTGTTCGGCGATGAAATTGTCGAGCGCGGCGTCCTCGCGCGGGTTGCTGTTGCCGGCGTCGATGACGACGGCTTCGAGCGTGTCGTCCCAGACGACATAGGTGTTTTCCTGGATAGGATTGAATTGCAGGCAGGCTATTTTCATGGTGCTGGCGTTTTTTTGCGGTTCCTGTTTCCGGAAAGACAGTGCGGGCCGGATGCCGGCTGTCTGCCTGTCTGAGCGGAGTATATTTCCTGCAAATATAGTGCTTTTTGCGGGATTTTTACCTATCTTTATGACCCGAATAAACTCTCTTGGATGAAACGATTGGTTACTTTGTTCTTCGTGCTGGCCGTGTGCGGCACGGGGGCGGTGGCGCAGGAAGGCGCCTATAAGACGGTGAAGGACATTGCCTACCGCGATGCCGCGGGCGATGGGAACATCGACACGATGTGCCGGCTGGATATTTATTATCCGGTCGGAAAAACCGGCTTTTCGACCGTGGTGTGGTACCACGGCGGCGGGCTGACGGGCGGACGGCGCGAGATCCCCGAGGCATTGAAAGACAAGGGTCTGGCCGTGGTGGGCGTGGAGTACCGCCTCTCGCCGACGGTGAAGGTCGCCGACTGCGTGGACGATGCGGCCGCAGCGGCGGCATGGGTGGTGAAGCACATCGCCTCGTACGGCGGCGACCCCGGGCGGGTGTTCGTGGCCGGGCATTCGGCAGGGGGTTACCTCACGTCGATGATCGGGCTGGACAAGCGCTGGCTGGAGCCTTACGGCATCGACCCCGATACGGCGTTCGTGGCGCTGATCCCCTACAGCGGGCAGGTGGTGACCCACTTCGCGCGCCGCCGCGAGATGGGGATTCCCGACACGCAGGTGGTGGTGGACGACATGGCGCCGCTCAATTACGTGCGGCCCGACTGCCGACCGATCCTGATCCTTTCGGGTGACAGGGAGCGGGAGATGCTGGGCCGCTACGAGGAGAACGCCTACTTCTGGCGCATGATGCGCGTGGCGGGGCATCCCGACGTGCGGATTTACGAGTTCGACGGCTTCGACCACGGCAACATGCCGCAGGCCGGGCACTTTGCGGCGGTGCGCTATATCCGCGAGATGGAGCGGAAAATGGAGCGGTAGTTGTGTAGAATCGGAGCTATGAAAATAAACGGATATGCGCTTTTGCAGGCCGCGGCAGCCTTGTGCGCCGCGCTTGTGCTGACGGGGTGTTCGCTGCTGAAGGTCGCCGTGGCCACGGGCGACCCCCTGTCCAAAGAGGAGATGAACGTGCGGACGATGACGCGCGGATTCTATTACGACATGGCCGCAGAGGTGGCGCGCACGGCCGATTCGATCGCCCAAGCGGCGCCGGAACTCGCCGTGCGGGTCGCCGCGGTGCGCTGGAAGATACATGCCACGCGGGCGGGAGTCTCGGCCGCCATGCAGGGGATTCCCGACGTGGCGCTGGCCGACATGTGGATACTCTGCCGGCGGATGAACGAACGCTTTGCGGCGACGCCCGATTCGCTGCTGTTCGGGGCGCAGAGCGGCATGGCGCGCGATGCGGCGGCGCGGCTCGACCGCCGGGCCGCGCGGCTGGCGCGGCAGGTGTTGGCGGAGGAGCGTTACGCGCTGATGGAGCGTTTTGTCGCGCAGTATGTGCGGGACAATCCCTCCGACGAGGGGATGGAGGCTTCGAATACGACCCTTGCGTGGATCGAGTTCCTGCGCGAGAACGGCGTAGAGCACGCCTATGCGACGGGTTCGATCGCCGAAGTGCTGGCCGACGTGAACGACCGCGTGAGCAGCCAGACGCAGCAACTGGCCAGCAGCGTCGGCTGGTCGAAGGACATTCTCGAAATGCAGCTGCAGCAGGACAGCCTGCGCATGGAGGTCGGGGCGCGCCTCGACTCGCTCGAACGCAGTTTCACGCGCATCGTCGTCGTGGCCGAGCATCTGCCCGAAATATCGGACCGGGTGCTGGACGAGCTGAACAAACAGGTGACGCAGCTGATATATACGATGAATTACAGCGTCGATAACGCCTTTGCCGATTTCGACCGCCAGCGCGACGAGCTGCAGCGGTATGTGACCGGAGAGCGGCAGGCGTTGGTCGAGCAGCTGCGGCAGACGGCCGGCGAGGTGGTGCGGACGACGCTCGACGCGGTGCCGGGGCTGGTGGGCAAGGTGTTGCTGTACGTGGTGTTGGCGCTCGCGGTGCTGATCGGGGGACCCTTTGCGCTGGGGTTCTGGCTGGGCGGCGTGAGGGCGAGGGCCGGAGCGAAGAGAAAGGAGTAGGCGGCGGTCCCGACCGGACTGCGGGTGTCTGAAACGGAACGGGTGCGGCGGCCAGATCGCCGTGTCGGCGGAGGTGAAGGACGAGGGCGGCGCTTCGGCAAAATGCAAGCGAACTTGCTTTTGCCCTCAGTTTGCACTATCTTTACAGAACATAGGCGGCGGCTCGGCAATGTCCAAATAAATTTGGCATTGCTCTCGCCTTGCACTATCTTTGCCGCAAATTGGAAGACGATGGCTCGCAAAAAGGCAAATTATCCCCTCATCGAGGGGCTTGAAATAACGACGCTCGCCGCCGAAGGCAAGGCGATGGGACGCTGGAACGACGTGGTGGTGTTCGTGCCGCTGACCGTTCCGGGCGATGTGGTGGATGTGCAGATACGCTCCAAGCGCCGCAGGTTCATGGAGGGATTCGTGGTCCGCTACGTCAGAAAATCGCCGCTGCGCGCGGAGGCCTTCTGCGCCCATTTCGGGGTTTGCGGGGGCTGTAAGTGGCAGAATCTGCCCTACGAGGAGCAGCTGCGCTTCAAGACCGAGCAGGTGCGCGACCAACTGACGCGCATCGGCAAGATCGCACTGCCGCAGATCGCGCCCTGTCTGGGTTCGGAGCAGACCCGGTTTTACCGCAACAAACTCGAATTCACCTTCGCCGACCGCCGCTGGCTGACGCGCGAAGAGGTGGAGAGCGGGACGGACTTCGATGCCGCGCCCGCGCTCGGATTCCATATTCCCAACATGTTCGACAAGGTGCTGGACATCGACAAGTGCTGGCTCCAGCCCGATCCGTCGAACGACATCCGCACCGAGACCAGACGCTTCTGCATCGAAAACGGCTACACGTTCCACAACGCCCGCGAACACCGGGGGCTGATGCGCAACATGATCGTCCGCACGGCTTCGACGGGCGAGGTGATGGTGATCGTGGTGTTCGGCGAGGACGACCGGGAGCGGATCGCCGCGCTGCTGGACCATCTGGCGGCGAATTTCCCGCAGATCACGTCGCTGTTCTACATTGTCAACACCAAATTCAACGATTCGGTCGGGGACCTCGATCCGGTTTGCTACAAGGGCAAGGACCATATCGTCGAAGAGATGGAGGGGCTGCGGTTCAAGGTGGGGCCGAAGTCGTTCTACCAGACCAATTCGGCGCAGGCGTACGAGCTTTACAAGGTGGCGCGGGAGTTCGCGGACCTCAAACCGGAGGACGTGCTTTACGACCTCTACACCGGGACGGGGACCATCGCCAATTTCTGCGCCGCGCGGTGCAGCCGGGTGGTGGGTGTGGAGTATGTGCCCGAAGCGATCGCCGATGCGAAGGTCAATTCGCAGATCAACGGCATCGGGAATACGGTTTTCTATGCGGGCGACATGAAGCAGGTGCTGAGCGACGGGTTCGTCGCCGCCAACGGCCGTCCCGACGTGATCATCCTCGATCCGCCGCGTGCGGGCGTGGACGAGCCGGTGATCGGCGTGATCCTGCGCGCCGCGCCCCGGCGGATCGTCTACGTGAGCTGCAATCCCGCCACGCAGGCCCGCGACTTGGCGCTGCTCGACGCCGATTACCGCGTCGAGGCGGTACAGCCCGTGGACATGTTCCCCCACACGCACCATGTGGAAAATGTCGTGAAACTCGTACGGCGATGAGACTGGACGGTTTCGGGATATTCGTCGAGCGGATGCCGACCATGGTCCGCTTCTACCGCGACGTGCTGGGATTCGAGATCCGCGAGGATGAAAACGCCTCGAACGTCTATCTGGAAAAGGACGGAACGCTGTTCCTGCTCTACCGCAGGGCGGATTTCGAGAAGATGACCGGCCGCAGGTTCGGCTATGCCGGCCCGGTGAACGGGCATTACGAGATCGCCCTGTGCGTCGAAAACCATGCGGCGGTCGATGCGGCCTTCCGCGAGGTCGTCGCCAAAGGCGCCCGGCCCGTCATGGAACCCACAACCGAACCGTGGGGCCAGCGCACCTGCTACGTGGCCGACCCCGAAGGCAACCTGATCGAAATAGGGTCGTTCAAGGCATGATTCCGGAGAGGGGATGCAGTATTTCGGATTTTTGGCGTTTTATTTGCAAGACAGTTACCTAAAAAACGGAAAATATGAAAAAACTGATTTTAATGGCGGCGGTGGCGCTGATGGCTCTTCCCGCGGCGGCACAGATGCAGGAGGCTTTCCCCAGCTATATTCAGGTGAACGGACGCGCCGAGAAGGAGATCACGCCCGACGAGTTCTACCTCTCGATCGTCATCAACGAGCGCGATTCGAAGGGCAAGATTTCGGTCGAGAGCCAGCAGCGCGACATGATCGCGGCCCTCAAGCGGCTGGGCGTGAACGTCGAGAAGCAGTTGAAGGTGGCCAACCTTTCGAGCGAGTTCTTCAAGAAGAACACTTCGGTGGCGACGGCCAAGTACCAGCTTCAGCTGGGATCCTCGGCCGAGGTGGCCAAGGTGTGGCAGGCGCTCGACGGACTCGGCATCTCGAACGTTTCGATCCTGAAGGTGTCGCACTCGAAGATCGACGAGTATAAGGAGCAGGTGCGCGTCGAAGCGATGCAGAATGCCAAGCAGAGCGCCCAGACGCTGGCCGGGGCGATCGGGCAGAATGTCGGCAAGTGCTTCTACATTTACGACTCGAACAACAACGTGATGCCGGTGCTGTATGACAACATGGCCGTGATGCGCAGTGCGAAGGCCGGGTATGCCGAAGAGGCCGCGGCGGACGAACCGCTCGACTTCAAGACCATCAAGCTGCAGTACAACGTGCAGGCGAAATTCGTGCTGGAGTAGCTCTCCGGCGGCATATGCGAAGAGGATGTCCCGCGAAGGGCGTCCTCTTCGTCGTCTCAGGGTGTCGCGGACGGAGGTTGTCGCGCTTCGGGTTCCGGATTCGCGGGCGGAGCGCGGAGGAAGGCCGGGCGTGGTCGCGGACGAAGCCCGCCGGGTGCGAAAAACGGCGCCGGATGGTGCGGATTCCGAAAAATTGTACTATCTTTGTTTACTTTGCCCCTTAAAAAAGGAGGAGTTATGGAAAAACAGTTTTGTTTCAACTACGAGCATTATGCGGCTCTTGCCGAGCTGTCCGATGCGGACCGAGAGCTGGTTCGGGAGGCCGAACGGGCCACGGCCAACGCCAATGCGCCCTATTCGAAGTTCCGGGTGGGGGCGGCTGCGCGGCTGCGCAGCGGGAAAATCCTCTACGGAAGCAATTTCGAGAGCGAGGTCTATCCCGCGGGGCTTTGCGCCGAGCGGACGCTGATGTTCTATGCGCAGGCCAATTATGCCGACGATCCGATCGAGACGCTGGCGATCGCTTCCGATCCCTCGGAGCGCGAATGCTATCCCTGCGGCCAGTGCCGTCAGGTGATGGTGGACGTCGAACGCCGTCAGGGCGCGCCCATGCGGGTGGTCATGAGCGGCGGCGGCACGGCGACGGCCGTCGATTCGGCGGCGCTGCTGCTGCCCTTCACGTTCGTGCTCTGACCCGCAGCGAGCATGTCCGAGATACCGGCTTCGGCGGCGCGGCCCGCCGACGGCGGGGAAACGTTGCGTTGAAGTACAGGCCGCTTTTAGAAATACCCGAAAAATGTTCACTCCCGAAGATATCCTCTACGAAGACAATCATCTGCTGATCGTCAATAAACGCTGCGGCGATCTGGTGCAGCCCGATCCGTCGGGCGAAAGCGCGCTTGAAGACCAGATAAAGGCCTTTGTCAAACGCCGCGACGCCAAGCCCGGCGACGTGTTCCTCGGCGTGGTGCACCGCATCGACCGTCCGGTGAGCGGCGCGGTGCTGTTCGCCAAGACCTCGAAGGCCCTCACGCGGCTCAACGAGATGATCCGCGAGGGCCGCATCCGCAAGGTCTACTGGGCCTTGACCGAACGGACGCCCGACCCCGAAAGCGGCGAACTGCGCCATTACATCCTGCGCGACGCCCGCACCAACCGCTCGCGGGCCTGCGACGGGCCGAAGCCCGGCGCCAAGGAGGCGCGCCTGCGTTACGAAACGCTGGGGGCGGGGACCAACTATACGCTCGTCGAGGTGGAGCTGCTGACGGGGCGTCACCATCAGATCCGCGCCCAGTTGTCGAAGATCGGGTGTCCGATCCGCGGCGACCTGAAATACGGCGCGCGGCGTTCGCTGCCCGGCGGCGGCATCTCGCTCCATTCGCGGCGGGTCGAGTTCGAACACCCCGTGCGCCGTGAACCCGTGAGCGTCACGGCTCCCGCGCCTGCGGACGACAACCTGTGGGCTTATTTCGAAACCCGTTGATTTACCGGAAAATATGCGATTGTTGATTCAGCGTGTGAAGAACGCTTCCGTCAGCGTCGGCGGCGTCGAGCTGTCCCGGATCGGGCAGGGCCTGCTGGTGCTGGTCGGCGTGGGCGTGGAGGACACGGACGAAGATATGGAGTATCTGGCGGGCAAGCTGGTCCGTCTGCGGATTTTCGACGACGGGCAGGGGGTGATGAACCTCGACGTGCGGCAGGTCGGCGGCGAGGTGCTGGTGGTGAGCCAGTTCACGCTGCAGGCTTCGACCCGCAAGGGCAACCGCCCGTCGTACGTCAGGGCGGCGCCCGAAGCCGTCTCGCGCCCGATGTACGAGCGTTTCACGGCCCGCGTGGCCGAGCTGCTGGGCCGGGAGGTGCCGACGGGGGAGTTCGGCGCCGACATGCAGGTGGCGCTGGTGAACGACGGTCCGGTGACCATCTGGATAGATTCCAAAATGAGGGATTGTTAACCGAAAAATAGAAGATGAAAAGATTATTGACAGTTTTGCTGGCAGGTATTTCCGCGGCTTTCGCCTCCTGCGGAGACGACGGCGCGGAGAAGGGGGACACGTGGTTCCTGAAACCCGAAGCGGTGGTTTCGGGAACGACGGCGGAGATCTCCTGCCGCACGAAATTCGCCGACGGCGTGCTGACCGAGAGCGGCGCGGGGTTCGTATACACGCGGATCGGAGCCGCGGACGGCTATTTCGACGCCGAGCCGGTGGAGGTGAGCGGGAATGCGCTTTCGTGCCGTCTGAGCGACCTCGAACCCGAAACCGACTACTTGGTGTACGCTTATCTGGAGCTGGGCGGCGCAGGGCGCATGCAGAGCGAATCGGTCTCCTTCCGGACCGGGACGGGGAGCGATCCGGGGAATGCGCCGGTATTCGGGCAGCCCGCTTACTCGGAGGTGACCTCCTCTTCGGCGGTGGTGAGCTGTACGTTCGCCTATCAGGGTGCGGAGCCTGTTTCCGAGGTCTATTTCCTCTACGGGACGGGCGGCGTTTCGAAACGCGAAGCCGTGAGTGCGCAGCCCGGCGCGAAGAGCGTCCGGCTTTCGGGGCTGGACGCTTCGACGGACTATACGTTCCGTTTGTGCGTCGCTGCGGGCGGAAAGACCTATGAGAGCGGAGAGGCGGCCTTTACGACCGATGCGGGCGACGGACCCGGACCCGGTCCGAATCCGGGGCTGACGAAGTTTTCGGGCTGGCCCGAACTGCCCGTCGAGGTGAAGAACGGCGATTACCATTACGCCTACCATACGATCAGCGACTTCAAGGTCGGGAACTACAACGCCCGCAACTACACGGTATGTTACAGCGCCGAGAATCACGGTCCCGTATGGGTGGCCGCGCCGCTGCACAACTGTTATGTGACCAAGAGCGGGAACCGCAGCTACAGTCAGGACCCGGATGTTCCGGCGGGCATACAGCCGGCGTCGAAGTCCCTCGCCAGTCCCTACAACAAGGGCCACATGCTGGGCAACCGCGAACGTTCGAGAACGGCCGTCATGCGCAGGCAGGTTTGCTACTACACCAATATCGCGCCCCAGCACGGCGGGACGTTCAATACAGGCGGCGGCGCGTGGAACAACCTCGAAGACCTGATAGACACCTATTGGGATTCGACCGAGAGTGCCAATGTGGGCGATACGCTCTATGTGGTCGTCGGGGCTTATTACAAGACGTGGACCGACTCGTACGGCAATACGGCTTCACCCAAGAAGGCCGCCTTCGGCGGTCAGCAGGCGGGCGTTCCGACCATGTTCTACTACGCCATGCTGCGGACGAAGAACGCCAAGTCCGGCAAATCGGTGCTGCGCTGTTCGCGCGAGGAGCTGCAGTGCGCGGCCTTCGTGATGAGCCATGCCATGCAGAAGGGGCACAAACCCTCGCGCAGCGATATGCGCAGTGTCGCGGAGGTCGAGCGGCTGAGCGGGTTCCAGTTCTTTACCAACGTGCCCAATGCGCCCAAGGATACCTATAACCCTTCGGACTGGGGATTGTAGCGATGTATGCGTGGGGCGATAACAGGCGGTTCAACTCCTATTCGGGGTATTTTCGCCGCATGTTCGGCTGCCGCGTGCAGAAACTGTCGGTGGACGCCGGGTTCACGTGTCCCAACCGGGACGGAACGATAAGCGGGGGAGGATGTACGTTCTGCAACAACGGGGCGTTCACTCCCTCGTACTGCATGCCGGCCAAGGGGGTGCGGCGGCAGATCGAGGAGGGGATCGAGTTCCACCGCAGGCGTTACCGCACGGCGTCGAAGTATCTGGTCTACTTCCAGTCGTTTTCGAACACCTATGCGCCGCTGGAGCGGCTGAAGGAGGTGTACGGCGAGGCGCTGGCGCATCCCGACGTGGCGGGCATCGTCGTCGGCACGCGGCCCGACTGCGTGGACGCCGAAAAGCTGGACTATTTCGCGGAGCTGGCGCGCGGGAGGTACGTGGCCGTCGAGTACGGCATCGAATCGACCCGCGACGAGACGCTGCGGGCGGTGAACCGCGGGCATGACTTCGCCTGCGCGCGCCGCGCCGTGGAGATGACCGCCGCGCGGGGACTGCACGTCGGGGCGCACTTTATCCTCGGACTGCCGGGCGAGACGGACGCGATGCTGCTGGAGCAGGTCGCGGCGATCAATTCGCTGCCGCTCACGACGCTGAAATTCCATCAGCTGCAGGTATTCCGCGGCACGGCGATGGCCGCCGAATACGACGCCGACCCCGGTCGCTTCCGCTTCTGGGAGATCGGCGAGTACATCGACCTTTTCGTCGAGGTGCTGCGCCGCCTGCGGCCCGATCTGGTCGTCGAGCGGTTCGCGAGCGAGGCGCCGCCCCGCTACCATTACGGCCGCAACTGGGGGCTGGTGCGCAACGAACAGCTGCTGGCGATGCTCGAAAAAAGATTGGAGGAACGAAATGCGTATCAAGGCGAAATTTTTGTATCTTTACAGTCGCTGTGATAGGTTCGGACAGGCGGCACCGCGGCAACCGGCAAATTTATTTGCCATTGCGCCCTGCCTGCACTATGTCTTAGATAGGCGGCGCTTCGGCAAAATGCAAGTGAACTTGCTTTTGCCCTCAGTTTGCACTATCTTTGCCTTCGCAATTGCTAATATTTCCGTACCGAAATGAAACCCATCATTAAGGAGCTGATGCTGAAGCCCGTCAAGGAGTATTTCCTGATGACGGTCGGCATGATCATGTACTCTTTCGCGTGGATCGGCTGCATCCTGCCCGCCAAAGGCGTCGGCGGAGGGGCCGCGGGTCTGTCGCTCGTGTTGTGCCATGCCGTCGAGGAGTGGCTCGGCGTCTCGATTCAGATCGGTACGATGGTATTCATCATCAACGGAATACTGCTGCTGATCGCGGGATTCATCATCGGCTGGAACTTCGGCGTGAAGACCGTCTACTGCGTCGTGGTGATCTCGCTGGGGATGAACTTCTGGCAGTCGGTGCTGCCGGAGGGCGACTTCCTCCACCTCGAACGTATTCTGTCGGTGATCCTCGGCGGCATACTGGCCGGCATGGGCGTGGCGATGTGCTTCGCGCAGGGCGGCTCGACGGGCGGCACGGACATCGCCGCGATGATCATCAACAAGTACCGCACGATCAGCTACGGCAAGATCGTCATCTACTCGGATTTCGTCATCATCGGATCGTCGATGCTCGTGGGATTCCATATCGACACGGTGATCTACGGCTATGTGATGACGGCGGTCTTCGGCTATACGGTCGATATGATCATGGCCGGGAACCAGCAGTCGAGTCAGGTCTTCATCGTGACGCACGACTATGAGAAGATGGCGGAGGCCATCGTCGAGAATATCCACCGCGGCGTGACGCTCATCGACTCGCAGGGGTGGTACACCAAGAAGCAGTCGAAAATCGTCATGGTGGTATGCCGCAAGCGCGAGACCGCGATGATCCTGAAATTCGTCAAGACGATAGATCCCGACGCCTTTATGACCGTGGGGTCGGTGATGGGCGTTTACGGCAAGGGATTTCAGGCGCTCAACAAACTCTGATGCCCCTCTATGCCGACATAGTACTGCCGCTGGCGCAGCCCGCCTATACGTTCGCCGTGCCCGAAGGGATGCACGTGGCGGAGGGGACGGCGGTAGCCGTGCAGTTCGGACCCCGCAAATTCTATACGGGCGTCGTTTGGCGGGTGCATGACCGCCGTCCGCCGTTCAGGACAATCAAATCCATACAGCGCGTGCTGTACGACGCGCCCCTGCTCTCGGCGCAGCAAAAGGCGCTCTGGGAGTGGATCGCCGCGTACTACATGTGTTCGGCGGGCGAGGTGATGCGCGTGGCGCTGCCGTCGCTGATGAAGCCTTCGGGCGATACCGAGGAGGAGTTCGCCGAAGACGAGTTCCGCCCCCGCACGGAGTGCTACGTGGCGCTGGCGCGGGAGCTGCACGACGAAGGGCGCCTGCACGAGGTCTTCGAGAAGCTCGGACGGCGCGCGCCCAAGCAGTACGAAGCCCTGCTGGAGATCGCGTCGGCGGGGGACGAGACCCGGATTTCGACGGGCGAGGTGGCCCGCCGCCTGCTGCGGGCCGACTATGCCGTGCTGCATGCGCTGGAGCGCAAGGGGCATATCGTCTGCACGGAGCGCGAACGCACCGTCGAGCGGGGCGGCTCGGCGTTCCGGCTGCCCGAACTGACCGCGCCGCAGCGCGAAGCGCTCGGTTCGCTGCGGGAGCAGTTCGCCGAAAAGCCTGCGGCGCTGCTGCACGGCGTGACGGGGTCGGGGAAGACCGAAATTTACATACACCTGATCGCCGAAACGCTGGCGCGGGGCGGCGACGTGCTGCTGCTCGTGCCCGAAATCGCCCTGACGGCGCAGCTGATCGGGCGCATGGAGCGCATCTTCGGCAGCCGCGTGACCCCCTATCATTCGAAACTTACGAACCGCCGCCGCACGGAGACCTACCTGCGGCTGAACCGCTCCCAAGGGGGCGAGTTCGTCGTCGGCGTGCGGTCGTCGATATTTCTGCCGCTCAAGCATCTGCAACTGATAATCGTGGACGAGGAGCACGACGCCAGCTACAAGCAGGCGGATCCTGCGCCCCGCTACAACGCCCGCGACTGCGCCGTGGTGATGGCCCGCCTGTGGGGCGGCCGCACGCTGCTGGGAAGCGCCACGCCGTCGCTCGAAACGTGGCTCAACGCCGAGGGCGGGAAGTACGGCCGCGCCGTGCTGGCGGAGCGTTACGGCGACGCCCGGCCGCCCGAAATATTGGTTTCGGATACGATCCGCGCCGCCAAGCGCGGCGAGCGGCATGCGCATTTCAACAAACTGCTGCTGGACAAGATGGAAGAGACGCTGGGGCGGGGCGAGCAGGTGATGCTGTTCCAGAACCGCCGCGGATTCTCGCCCTACGTCGAGTGTTCTCAGTGCGGGTGGACGGCCCGCTGTCCGCACTGCAACGTGACGCTGACCTACCACAAGGGCGGCGCCAGACTCGTCTGCCACTACTGCGGCTACACGGCCCCGGTGCCGGCGAAGTGCCCTTCGTGCGAGGTGACGGAGGTGCTGCCGCGGGGGTTCGGCACGGAGAAGGTCGAGGAGGAGATCGCCCGGCTCTTCCCCGAAGCCCGCGTCGCCCGGCTGGACCGTGACAGCGTGACTTCCGAGCGGGCGTTCAACGCCATAATCTCCGATTTCGAAGCCCGCAAGACCGATATTCTGGTCGGGACGCAGATGATTACGAAGGGATTCGACTTCGGCGGCGTGTCGCTGGTGGGAATTCTCAATGCCGACAACCTGCTGAACAACCCCGATTTCAGGGCTGCGGAGCGGGCCTTTCAGCTCATGCTGCAGGTCGCCGGACGCGCCGGACGCCGCTCGGACGGCGGCGAGGTGGTGATTCAGACCTCCGAGCCGGGGCATCCCGTGATCCGGCAGGTCGTGGCGGGCGATTTCGCCGGGATGGCCCGCATGCAGCTCTCCGAACGCAAAGCGTTCTTCTATCCGCCCTATGCGCGGCTGACCTCGCTGACGCTGCGCCACCGCGACGTCGCGCTGCTGCGCCGCGGCGTCACGGAGCTGGCGGCGCGCCTGCGCGTCAGGTTCGGCCGCCGCGTGCTGGGGCCGATGACGCCCCCGGTGGACCGCATCCGCGGCGAGTATCTCGCGGGTCTGTTGCTCAAGATCGAAAGCGGCGCTTCGTCGGCCAAGGCCCGCGCACTGCTGGCCGCCGAGCTGAAGGCGTTCGCCGAAAATCCCGAATTCAAAACGATCACCTTCATCTGCAATGTCGATCCTCAGTGACCTGCTGCGCGACGTCGCGGCGCTTTTCTTTCCGCCGCGCTGCCCCGTCTGCGGCGTCCCGCTCGCGCAGGGCGAACGCACGGTGTGCACGCTGTGCCGCACGACGGCGCCCCTGACGGGGTTCTGGCTTGAGGCGGACAATCCCCTGCTGGCGAAGTGCCGGGACATGCTGCCCGTCGAGCGGGCTTCGGGTTTTCTCTACTACATTCACGGAAGCGGGTGGCGGGAGCTGATCCGCGGATTCAAATACCGCGGAGCGTGGCGCACGGCCCGCGCGATGGGCGAGTGGTACGGACGCTGTCTGAAGGAGAGCGGGCTGTACGACGGGGTGGAGGTGGTCGTGCCCCTGCCGCTGCACCCCGTCAAGCGGTGCAGGAGGGGGTATAACCAGTCGGAGTACATCGCCGAGGGGATCGCCTCGCAGCTGGGAGCGGAGGTAGACCGCCGGAGCGTCCGCCGCAAGCGCAATACGGAGAGTCAGGCCCTCAAGCCGCGGCGCGAGCGCGCCCGGAACGTGGACGAGGCTTTCGCGGTGCGCCGTCCCGAACGGCTCGAAGGGCGGCATGTACTGCTGGTGGACGACGTCTTCACGACGGGCAGCACGATGCTTTCGTGCGCCGGGGAGATGCTGCGCGCCGCACCCGGATGCCGGATCAGCATCGCGGCGCTCGCCGTCTCGCGGCGGGAGCTGGGGGTGAGGGAGTGATCGGAAATTAAAAATTCTTTTTCAACAGGCGTTATCCCCTGCTGCGGGGACTGTTTGCGGGAGAATCGTGTCATCAACATGATTTTCGATAACAACTTTGCCGCGGCCGTTTTGTTTTCTCCGCCCGAATCGCTATTTTTGGGCTCTGAACGAAAGGATAAATCATGGCTAAAGATTATAACCCCTCCCAGCGCAACAGGGAGGCATTCGAGGCGCTGACCGACACCGCCGGCAACGTGCCCCCGCAGGCGGTCGAACTGGAGGAAGCCGTGCTCGGCGCGCTGATGCTGGAAAAGGACAGCATTATCGCCGTGCAGGAGTACGTCACGCCCGACGCTTTTTACACCGAGGAGCACCGCACGATCTACCGCGCCATCGAGGAGCTTTCGATGGAGCTCAAACCGATCGACCTCTATACCGTCACCGAGCGGCTCAAGGCCAAGAAGGAGCTGAAGAAGGTGGGCGGCGCGTCGTATCTGGCGCAGCTGACGCAGAAGGTCGGCTCGGCCGCAAACGTCGAATTTCACGCCAAGATCATCGCCCAGAAGTACGTGCAGCGCGAGCTGATCCGCTCGGCGACCGAGATTCAGAAGCGGTCGTACGACGAATCGACCGACGTGACGGAGCTGATCGGATATGCCGAGGGCGAGATATTCAAGGTGGCCGAAGGACACGTCAAGCGGTCGGTGCAGGCGTCGAAGGATATTCTGGCCCGCGCGCTGATGCAGATCGAGGAGGCGTCGAAGAATACGAGCGCCTTCAACGGCGTGCCGTCGGGCTTTATGGCCATCGACCGCGTGACGCTGGGCTGGCAGCTCTCGGACCTGATCATCATCGCCGCACGCCCTTCGATGGGCAAGACGGCGTTCGTGCTCTCGATGGCCCGCAACATGGCGGTCGATCACGAGCAGGGCGTGGCGTTCTTCTCGCTCGAAATGTCCGCCGTACAGCTGATGATGCGTTTGATTATCGCTGAGACGGGACTGAGCGGAAACGACGTCAAGTCGGGCCGTCTGACGCCCGAACAGTGGCGGCATCTGGAATCGGCGACCAAGCCGCTGGGCAGTGCGCCGCTCTATATCGACGACACGCCGGCGCTTTCGGTCTTCGAATTCCGCTCGAAGGCCCGCCGTCTGAAGATACATCACGACATCAAGATCATCATCATCGACTACCTGCAGCTGATGACCGGCAATCAGGATTCGAAAGGAAACCGCGAGCAGGAGGTGGCCTTTATTTCGCGTACGCTCAAGGCGATCGCCAAGGAGCTGAACGTGCCGATGATCGCGCTGTCGCAGCTGAGCCGCGCCACCGAAATGCGCGGCGGCTCGAAGCGTCCCCAGCTCTCGGACCTCCGCGAGTCGGGCGCCATCGAGCAGGACGCCGACATCGTGGCCTTCATCCACCGTCCGGAGTATTACGGCATCAATCAGGACGAGAACGGCATGCCGACGGCGGGTATGGCCGAGATCATCCTCGCCAAGCACCGTAACGGCGCCGTGTGCGACGTCAACCTGCGCTTCCTCAAGGAGCAGGCGCGTTTCGCCGACGTGGATGACACGATGCTGCCGCCGTCGCAGGCGGCTGACAGCCAGCAGGCCTACGACGACTATGCCAGCGGTTCGAACGCCGTGCCGGGAGCCGGAATCGGCGGCGGACTGGGCGCGGGAATCGGCGGCGGGGAGTTCGACCCCAATCCGCCCGCGCTGAACGACGAGGCGCCGTTTTAGAAGAGCCGGTTTAGAGGGGCGCTGCGGCTGATGTGGCCGGCGAAGTCGGTGCGGCTGAGGCGGTCGGTGCAGGCGATGCAGGCAGTGCGGTCAGTGCGGACGACTGTGGAAGAGGCAGGTAACAGAATGGTTAATTGATAATATTTTTCTGATAGATGTTTGTCCGGACCTATGCAGGAGCGATCGTGGGGATCGATGCCGCGGCGGTGACCGTCGAGGTCAATATCGCCGGCGGCGGACTGGGAATGTACCTCGTGGGGCTGCCGGACAGCGCCGTGAAGGAGAGCGAGCAGCGCATACGTGCGGCGTTCGAGAACTCCGGGGAGCGGATGTCGGGCCGCAAGGTGGTCGTGAGTCTGGCTCCGGCCGACCTGCGCAAGGAGGGCGCGTCGTTCGACCTGCCGATCGCCGTCGGGATTCTCGCGGCGATGTCGCGGGTGAATGCCGAAACGCTTGCCGGGACGATGTTCGCCGGGGAGCTGTCGCTGGACGGGACGCTGAAACCCGTGCGGGGCGTGCTGCCGATGGCGGTGCGCGCGCGGGAAGAGGGATTGCGGCGGCTGGTGCTGCCGGCGGCGAATGCCGCGGAGGCGGCCGTGGTCGAAGGCGTCGAGGTGATCGGGGCCGGAAGCCTGAAGGAGGTGATCGGACTGCTGAACGGCGAACGGGAGATGACGCCGGCGGTGCCTGCGGACCGGGAGCCGTTCGGGGCGGAGGCGGGCCGTTATGAAGAGGATTTTGCCGATGTGAAGGGCCAGACGCATGTGAAGCGTGCGCTGGAGATAGCCGCCGCGGGCGGTCACAACGTGCTGATGATCGGGGCGCCGGGTTCGGGCAAGACGATGCTGGCCCGCAGGATGCCGACCATCCTGCCGCCGCTGTCGCGCGAAGAGGCGCTGGAGACCACCAAGATACACTCCGTGGCTGGGAATATGGCGGCGGGCGGCCTGCTGGCGCGGCGGCCTTTCAGGGCGCCGCACCATACGATTTCGCAGGCGGCGCTGATCGGCGGGGGACAGTCGCCGCGGCCCGGCGAGGTGTCGCTGGCCCACAACGGGGTGCTGTTTCTCGACGAGCTGCCCGAATTCGGGCGCAGCGTGCTGGAGGTGCTGCGGCAGCCGCTGGAGGAGAAGAGGGTGACCGTCTCGCGGGCGAAATACAGTGTGGAATATCCCGCCAACTTTACGCTGGTGGCGGCGATGAACCCCTGTCTGTGCGGCTATTACAACCATCCGGCGAAGGAGTGCGTATGTTCGCCGGGGGCGGTGCACCGCTATATGAGCCGGATTTCGGGACCGCTGATGGACCGGATCGACCTGCATGTGGAGGTGACGCCCGTGCCGGCGGCCGAACTTTCGGCGGCGGCGCCCGGCGAGCCGAGCGCCGCGGTCCGCGAGCGGGTCGTGCGGGCGCGGGAGGTGCAGGCGGCGCGTTTCGCGGGGACGGAGGGCGTGCATACCAACGCCATGATGAACGCGGCGATGCTGCGCGAATACTGTCGGCCGGACGCCGCTTCGGCGGCGCTGCTGGAGCGGGCCATGGAGCGGCTGTCGCTCTCGGCGCGGGCTTACGACCGCATTCTGAAAGTGGCCCGCACGATCGCCGATCTGGCGGGGCGCGAAACCATAGCGGCGGCCGATGTGGCCGAAGCGATCAACTACCGCTCGCTGGACCGGGGAAACTGGGGGCGGTAAAAGGAGGACGAAAGGGCGGCGAACGGGAAGAATTCGTAATTTTGCAGGCGGCTTGCCTTGGAATGTTGTCCGGGGCGGAGGCCGGCACCCCGGTTTTCGGATCGCCGGGTCTTAGGACCGCCGGGGGCGGTGCCGCGGTCGGGCCTTTGAGTTGTCGGGGCCTTCGGGTTTGCGGGTTGTCGGGGCTTCGGACTGTCGGAGGCGGGGTTGAAAGATATTGATTGTAAGTAAAAAAGATAAAATAGCATGACAAGGAAAATCATCCTTTCGGGCGGCGGAACGGGCGGACATATCTATCCGGCCGTGGCTGTTGCGGAAGCGTTGAAACGGCGGTTCGGCGACGGGGTCGAGATTCTCTTCGTGGGCGCCGAGGGCAAGATGGAGATGGAGAAGGTGCCCGCGCTGGGCTACCGCATCGTGGGACTGCCCATAGCGGGTCTGCAGCGGCGCATGGACTGGCACAACCTCGCGGTGCCGTTCAAGGTGCTGAAGAGCGTCTCGATGGCCAAGAAGACCATTCGTGAATTCGGGGCCGATGCGGTCGTGGGATTCGGCGGCTATGCCAGCGCTCCGGTGCTGTGGGCCGCGCAGCGGCTGGGCGTGCCGACGGTGATTCAGGAGCAGAACTCCTATGCCGGGCTGACCAACAAGATTCTGGCCAAGCGTGCGAAGCGCATCTGCGTCGCCTATGAGGGGATGGAGCGTTTCTTTCCGGCCGGCAGGATCACGATGACGGGCAATCCCCTGCGGGGCCGTTTCTCGAAAGAGGGGGCCGACCGGGGCGAAGCGTTGGAATATTACGGCTTTACGCCCGATCTTCCGGTGGTGCTGGTCGTGGGCGGATCGCTCGGAACGCGGTCGCTGAACGAGATGATGAAGGCGTGGATACTCGCGCTCGAAGGCGCGGACGCTCCCGTGCAGGTGATCTGGCAGACGGGCAAATATTATGAGCGCGAGATGCAGGCGTTCTTGGCGGCGCATCCGGTTGCGAATATCTGGCAGGGGGCCTTCATCGACCGCATGGACTATGCCTATGCGGCGGCCGATCTGGTCCTCTCGCGCAGCGGGGCGGGGACTGTCTCGGAGTTGTGTCTGGTGGCGAAGCCCGTGTTGTTCGTGCCCTCGCCCAATGTGGCCGAGGATCATCAGACCAAGAATGCCAAGGCGCTGGAAGCCAAGGGCGCGGCGGTCGTGGTGCCCGATGCCGAGGCCCGGACGGCGGCCATGAGGCGGGCGATGGAGCTGCTCTCGGACAAGGAGGCTTTGCGGACGATGAGCGAAAACCTCGAAAAGCTGGCGCGCCCCGATGCGGCGGAGCGGATCGTGGATGAAATCGAAAAGGTAATGAAATAGCGCCGCTTCCGGCGTTTCCCCTGCGCCGCGCGGCGGGTGTTTTTGCCGTGCGGGCGATGAATGCGGCGGGGGCCGTGCGGAGGGAGGAGCGGTGCGGAGAACGATAAAACTTAATCGGATGGAGTTTCAAAATATCTATTTTCTGGGAATCGGCGGCATCGGCATGAGCGCCTTGGCGCGTTATTTCCTGCATGAAGGCAAGCGGGTGGCCGGTTACGACCGCACGCCCTCGCATCTGACGGACGAACTGGCGGCCGAAGGCGCGGAGATCCACTTCGAGGACGACGTGCGGCGGATTCCCGCGGAGTTTCTCGACCCGGCGGCGACGATGGTGGTGTATACCCCGGCCGTGCCGCAGGATCACGGGGAGTATCAATATTTCGTGAGTCACGGGTTCTGCGTCGAGAAGCGTTCGCAGATGTTGGGACATCTCGCCGAGGGCAAGTATGTGATGGCCGTGGCGGGGACGCACGGCAAGACCACGACCTCGACGCTCGTGGCGTGGCTCAACCGCGGCGTGACGGGCGGAGGAAGCGCTTTTCTGGGCGGAATATCGAAGAACTTCGGCGGCAATCTGGTGCTGGGCGCGGGGGCGCGGCTGGCGGTCGAGGCCGACGAGTTCGACCGTTCGTTCCTGCGGTTGTATCCCGACGTGGCGGTGATTACCTCGGCGGATGCCGACCACCTCGACATTTACGGCACGCACGAGGCGGTGAAGGAGGCTTTTTCGCAGTTCGTGCGGCAGATCAGGCCGGGCGGGTTCCTCATTATCAAAGAGGGGGTGGATATCGTGCTGGACAATCCGCAGATCACCGTTTACCGCTATTCGTACGACGTGCCGTGCGATTTCTACGCCCGCAACGTGCAGCTGCTCGAAGGCGGGCATTACCGCTACGACATCGTGACGCCCGGCGGCGTGGTCGAGGGGTGCACGCTCGGCATTCCGGGATGGGTCAATATCGAGAATTCGGTGGCGGCCGCGGCGTCGATATGGTGTGCGGCGCAGGCCGAAGGCACGACGCCCGATGCGGAGAGGCTGAGAGAGGCGCTGGCGTCGTTTGCGGGCGTGAAGCGGCGTTTCGAATTCTATGTCAATACGCCGAAGCAGGTTTACATGGACGACTACGCCCACCATCCGCGCGAGCTGGCGGCGACGCTGACGTCGGTGCGCAAAATGTTTCCGGGACGGCGCATCACGGCGCTGTTCCAGCCGCACCTCTACACGCGGACGCGCGACCTTTACAGGGAGTTCGCCGAAGCGTTGTCGCATGCCGACGACGTGGTGCTGCTGCCGATCTACCCGGCGCGCGAGGAGCCGATCGAAGGCGTGACGTCGGAGATCATCGCCCAAGGCGTGACGGTGCCGTGCCGCATCGTGGAGCGGGCGGCGCTGGCCGATACGGTGGCGGCGATGGACACGGACGTGGTGGTGAGCTTCGGCGCGGGCAACATCGACGCCTGCTGCGGGGCGATCGCCGAAAAGCTGAAAGCGAAGAGTTAGCCGGGGGACCGGCGGCCGGGGCGCATGTCCGCCGGACCGGATGTAAAAACCGCAGAAGACGAACCGACGGATAATCAGAGAATAAAGACGAGTTTGAAAAAATACCTCCGATACGCACTGCTCACGCTTTTGTGGGGCACCGTGGCCGCATATGTCATTTATGCGGGGACGGCGGCGGGGAGGTTGCGTGCCGGGAAGAAGGTCGGCAGGGTCGAGATCGAGGTGGTGGACAGCTCGTCGATGGGCTATCTGGTGTCGGGCCGCATGGTGCGCGAGTGGATCGCGCACAGCGGAATCAAGACGAACGGCACGGCAGTTGATGCGGTAGAGCTGGCGGCCATCGAGGCCCTGATCGCCAAAAACGGATTCGTGGAGCGCGTGGACGCCTATGTGACTTACGGCGGCGTGCTGCATATCGACATCAGCCAGCGCAGGCCCCTGCTGCGGCTGCTGACCGACGGCGTGGATTCGTACGTCACGCCCGAAGGCTATGTCTTCGCCGCGCCGCGCGCCTCGTCGCTCTACGTGCCGGTGGTGACGGGGGCTTACCGTCCGCCGTTTCCCGCGTCGTTCGTCGGCTCCGTGCGCGGGCATATCGACCTCGAACGGGCGAAGATCGACAAGCGGATCGCGGAGCTGGAGCGTGAGAAGTACCCCTTCTTCCGGCGCGAACTGCAGAACGACCGCAACATATCGGCGCTGCGCCGCATGCGCATCAAGAAGCAGTGGTGGCGGATGGAAAGCTCCGCGGCGTTCGATGCGCGGGTCGAAGAGCTGCGCGCCCGCAAGGCGGAACTGCGGCGCAAATACCGCTACGAAGCGCGTCTGGTGCAGGAGGGAATAGACCGCATCGCGCAGCGGCAGGAGGCCGAAAGGCTGAAACAAAAAAAGTTGGAGAAAAGCTACGAAGATTTCATGAAACTGCTTACCTTTGTAGAGTTCATCGAAGATGATGACTTCTGGAGGTCGGAGGTGGTGCAGATTGCCGCGCATACGACCCCCAGCGGAGCTTTAGAGGTGGAGCTGGTGCCCCGGAGCGGCCGCCATACCATCGTCTTCGGACGTATCGAGCAGGTGGAGCGCAAATTCGACAAATTGCTGCGTTTCTACCGCAGCGGTCTTATGAACATCGGCTGGGGGGAGTACCGGACGATAGATATCAGATACAACGATCAGGTGGTTTGCAAGAAATAAAAGGATTATACCGTGGAAAGAAAGAATTATACCGTTGCCGTCGATCTGGGTTCGTCGAACGTCGTGGTGGCTGTCGGCGAGAAGAACGCCGAAGAGCGGCTCGATGTGGTGTGCGTCGTGTCGAAACCCGTCGAGGGGGTCAATGCGGGCAAGATTGAGAATATCGAACTGGTGAGCCGCGCCATCCGCGAAGCCGTGTCGGAGGCCGAGGAGCAGTTGGGAATCCGCATCACCGAGGCCTATGCCGGTATTTCGGGCGACTTCGTGCGCTGTGCGCGGCATATGGACCACGTCTTCGTCTACGATCCGCAGAACGGTGTCAATCAGAAGGACGTCGATGCGCTGTTCGACCGCATGCGCAACGTGCAGGCGCCCGACGACGAGACCATCATGGACCGCGTACCCCAGAACTATGTGGTGGACGACAATCAGGAGGTGAAGAATCCCGTGGGGTCGTTCGGCAAGAAGCTCTCTTCCACGTTCAACTTCATCCTCTGTCTCAAGACCCCGATGCAGCGGCTCGACATGGCCCTCAAACGGGTGGGAATCAAGATGCTGAGCGTTACGTCGAACGCCATAGCCACGGCCGAGGCGGTGCTGCTGCCCGACGAGAAGGAGGAAGGCGTGGCCGTGGTGGATATCGGCGGCGGCGTGACCGACGTGGCGGTTTACTACCGCAACGTGGTGCGTTATATCGCCACGATCCCGATGGGGGCGACGGCGATCAACCGCGACATCCGCACGATGAGCGTGCCCGAAAAGCATGTGGAAAGTCTCAAACAGAAATACGGCTCGGCGGTGGCCGAGCTGGCTCCCGAAGACAAACTGATCCGCGTGAACGGCCGCACGGCCCGCGAGGCGAAGGATATTCTGCTGCGCAATCTGGCGACGGTGATCGAAGCCCGCGCCACGGATATCGCGGAGTTCGTATTGCAGGAGATCAAGGATTCGGGATATATCGGCAAGCTGGCTTACGGGATCGTTCTGACGGGCGGTTCGGCCAAGCTGAAGGACCTCGACGAACTGTTCCGCCGGGTGACGGGCATGGATGTGCGCGTCGCGTCGGCCGAGACCGGGATTGCCGAGGAGTCGAAAGAGAAGGCCGCCGATCCGGCTTACGCCACGGCGGTCGGCATTCTGCTGAAAGGCGCCGAGCAGGGCGCCTGCGCATTTGTCGAGCGGCCCGTGGCCCGGCCTGCGGAACAGCAGGGCTTCCGGCCCCCGCAGCCGCAGCCCGCTCCTGAGTTCCGCCACACGCCGCGCTTCCAGCAGCCTGTGCAGGCGCCGCCCGCAGCTCCGGCGGCGGAAGAGGCGGAGGAGGATGCCGCTGCGGAACGTGAGGAGGCCCCGGTGATCGAACCCAAGCGCAAGCGCGACTGGGGCTCGATTTTCCAGAAGACCTTCGACAAGATCAACAAGAGTTTCACGGCGGCCGAGGACGAAGAGATTTAAGGGATAATTTGCCGCGCCCCGGTGTCCGGCCCACGCGGCGGTCTTACGGCGGTGTTTGCGGCATGAATTTCGTGTTTGCGGGGACGGTTCGGCGATGTGAAGGTCCGGCGATGCGGAGGTCCGGCGATGCGGCCGCGGTTAACGCCGGTTTTGGCCGGGGAGCGGTTTCTGCAGATGTGGCGGACAGCCGGGGGAAATTCGGACGGCGGGATTCAGCGGACGGCGGATGCCGCGGATGCCGGGAGCTGCGGACGGGACGCCGGGCAGCGGTTTTTTGAATTCCGCGGATTGCGGACGGAGAGCCGGATGGCGGAGTCTGTAGATGCCGCGGACTGTGAACGGTCGGCGGGAATGGGTAGATGCCGCGGGGTGCCGACGAAGATTCGGACGGCGGGATTCAGCGGATGTCGGGAACTGCAGACGGGAAGCCGGCTGCGGGAATGATTTATAGTTAAGAATGTGGAGAAAGGAGTTAGAGATATGACAGACGAATTGATGTCGGAGATCAAAGCCCCGAAGACGGACGGTTCGATCATTATGGTGGTGGGCGTCGGCGGTGCCGGCGGCAATGCCGTGAACCATATGTGGAACCTCGGTATACGGGGTGTGACGTTTCTGGTTTGTAACACCGACCAGCAGGCGCTGGACAAGAGTCCCGTGGAGTTGAAGATACGCCTCGGCGCAGAGGGACTGGGGGCCGGAAACGACCCGGAAAACGGCCGCCGCGCGGCCGTGGAGTCGCTGCCGGAGATTCGTCAGCACCTCGAAGAGTCGGGGACGCGCATGCTCTTCATCACGGCGGGCATGGGCGGCGGAACGGGTACGGGCGCGTCGCCCGTCATCGCCAAGCTGGCCAAGGAGATGGGACTGCTGACCGTGGCGATCGTCACTTCGCCGCTGGCCGTCGAAGGCAAGATCCGCTACGAGCAGGCTTTCAGGGGCATCGAGGAGCTGCGGCAGAACGTGGATTCGCTGCTGATCATCAATAACGAGAATATTCTCGAAATATACGGACGCCTGTCGCTCAAGCAGGCGTTCGGCAAGGCCGACGACATTCTGTGTTCGGCGGCCAAGGGCATCGCCGAGATCATCACGGTGGAGAGCGACTTGGTGAACGTCGATTTCGCCGACGTGTCGAAGGTCATGCGAGACAGCGGCCGCGCCCATATGGCCGTGGCGACGGCCGAGGGCGACAACCGCGCCGAAGCGGCGGCCGAAGCCTGCCGCCATAAGAACGCAACCGATCTTCATGTGCAACACTCCTTTGCTGGTAGTATACCCAGCTTCTCTCTTTTTTGTCAATGAAATGCATCATTATTTGCAAAATAGAATCACGCTTTCCCTTTTCAAAAAAGCATTTGTATGGTACAATTCATAACAGTATTATGTTGAATCACTATATCTTTTTATAAAACATACATAAGGGAGGCTATACAATGCCAGCAACGAAAATCGGCGACAAGGTCATCCGCGTGGATGCCATCGAAAAAGCCCGGGGCGAGGCGACCTATGTCTGCGACATGACCCTGCCGGACATGCAGTACGCCTATATGGTGCGCTCCACGATCCCCAGAGGCACCATTGATGCCATCCACCTGCCGGAAATGCCCGAGGGGTATTATTTTATTTCCGCCAAGGACATCCCCGCACAGGGCAAAAACGAGCTGTGGATGATCATGAAGGACTGGCGCTGCTTTGCCGAGGACTATGTGCTGTATGTGGGCGAGACCATCGGACTAGTGGTGGGGCCTGACCGCGCGACTTTGAAAGACCTGCGGGATCAGATCAAGATCGACTACA
>ERZ1106939.927-NODE-927-length-24334-cov-12.087977_pt1 | contig 24334 bp, 18 predicted proteins | sample MGYA00403669_ERZ1106939 | MGnify/ENA primary metagenome ERZ1106939 (study PRJEB35170, sample SAMEA104062447) | human gut metagenome | biome: human gut; feature: human-associated habitat; material: faeces | place: Denmark | collected 2012-09-28 ...
CTGGCCCTGATCAGCAAGGAAGTGTATTCCTCTCTGTTCCTGGGCTGCCTGGTCGCGGCGCTGCTGCTGGCTGACTTCGCTCCCTGGCAGACGGTGGTGAACTTCATCGGTGCCGGCGAGGGTGTTGGTATGATCAACGCCATCGACATCTCCATCCTGATCTTCCTGGTGGTCCTGGGTGTCATGGTGGATCTGATGAACAAGGCCGGCGGCTCTGCCGCCTTCGGCCGCTGGGCCAAGAAGGCTGTTAAGACCCGCGTGGGCGCGCAGCTGCTGACCATGCTGCTGGGCGTGCTGATCTTCATCGACGACTATTTCAACTGCCTGACCGTGGGCGCCGTTATGCGTCCCGTCACCGAGAGCCACAACATTTCCCGGGCCAAGCTGGCGTACATCATTGACGCCACCGCCGCCCCCGTGTGCATGCTGGCTCCCGTGTCTTCCTGGGCCGCCGCCGTTGCGTCCTATGTGCCCGAAGGCTTCCCCGGCTCCCGTATCTCCATGTTCATGAGCCAGATCCCCTACAACTACTATTGCATCCTGACCCTCATCATGGTCATCGTTGTCTCCGTGTTCAACATCGACTACGGTCCTATGCTGACCCACGAGTACAACGCCCAGGTGAAGGACGACCTGTTCACCACCGAGCATCGCCCCTTTGCCGGCGCTGACGATTACGAGGAAGGCGAGAAGAAGTCCTCCGTGCTGGATCTGCTGCTGCCCGTTATCGTGCTGATCGCCCTGTGCGTCGTCGGCCTGATCTGGACCGGCGGTATGTGGGATGCCGAGAGCGACAACTACCACAACTTCATCATGTCCTTCTCCGATGCGTCCGCCGGTCCTGGCCTGTGCCTGGGCTCTATCGTGTCCCTGGTCTTCACCTTCATCTATTACTGGCTGCGCGGCCTGATCGGCTTCGAGAAGTCCTTCGAGTCCGTGCCCAACGGCTTCATTCAGATGGTCGCTCCCTGCCTGATCCTGACCTTCGCTTGGACGCTGTGCTACCTGTGCCGTGATGACGGCCTGCAGGTCGGTACGTTCGTTCGCGAGATGATGGCTAACACCGGCAGCCTGGCCAACTTCCTGCCCGCCGTGATCTTCCTCATCGCCTGCTTCATCGGCTTCGCCACCGGTACGTCCTGGGGCACGATCGGCATCATGGTTCCCCTGGTCTGCGCCGTGTTTGACTGGACCGATCAGCTGACCCTGCTGTCCATCGGCATCGCGGCCTCCTGCGCCGGCGGCGTCTGCGGCGACCACCTGTCCCCCATCTCCGACACCACCATCATGGCCTCTGCCGGTGCTCACTGCTATCATCTGAACCACGTCTCCACCCAGATCCCCTACGGTGTCACCGTGGCTGCCGTTTCCTTCGTCAGCTACATCATCGCCGGCCTGGTGCAGAATGTGGTGATCTGCATGATCATCGCCATTGCCCTGCTGGTCGTCACCCTGTTCGTCATCAAGGCCATCGTGGCCAAGAAGCACGCCTCCGCCATCGCGGAGATCGCTGCCGCCAACAAGGCACACTTCGCCAACAAATAAGGCGACACATCACTAATAAAAGGAGAGACTGCTTCGGCAGTCTCTCCTTTTATATGAAAAAAGCTATCCGGGCGGCCCGCCGCCCGGATAGCTGCACTCTCAGAAATGCGTTTCCACGAACTTATTGAACTTCTTCACGTCCATGTCTTCCTTGTAGGTATTGCGGAAGCGCTTCACCGTCAGGCTGTTGTACTGCACGATGCTGCGGTATTTCAGGAAGCCCACCACCGTGGCCACGCCGCCGCAGGCATAGCCCCAGGGGGCGCTTTTGGCGCAGGTGTAGATCAGCACTGCCAGCACCAGCGCCGACACGATGACACCGGCGATCTGCTTCTTGGGGTGGATGCGCTGCACATCCTCCGCCTTGACGACGCCTTCGTCGATCATGGCCTTGGCGAACTGCTTCTGCACGCCAAACAGGCTGACGGCGTTCAGAATGCACGGCGCGACCACGAAAAAGCCGAACAGCGTGTCGATGATTCCGATGACCAGTGTTGAAATATCTCCCATTTCCTCACTCCTCCTGTGTGTGTTTGAAATTGATGCGCATATCACTTCGCGCCGTGGCGTACAGCATATGGCTGTAGCACAGCGAAAACTCCACCACGTCGCCTACCGCCAGCAGCCGGGGGCAGTCCTCTACGTCCACGATGCAGTGGTCGGATGAACCGCCGATGACCGTAAGCCCCGGCTCACGGGGAATCAGGCTTTCCAGTTCGCCCACGTCGGCACGGCCCAGCGCCAAAATGGCCCGACGCCGCACACCCCGGTCCTCATACACCGGCTTGCGGCCAAAGGCGTCGATGGCGAACTCGCCGATGGGGTAGGTGGGCTTGTCCTTCACCTCGATGACCTCAGCCCGCAGCGTCAGGGCGTCCATCTGCAGGTAGTCCATATCTCGGATGCCCCAGTCTACCTGCAGGTCCTTGCCCAGCAGGATGGCCTCACCTATACGGAGGTGGTCGATGCCCACCGGCATTGTGCCCCAATGTACCAGAGTAAAGGAGCTGGTCGCGCCGCCGGAGGTGACCTCCAGCCTGCGGCCAATACCGTCCTCGACCCGCCGGCGCAGCGCCAGCAGCTCATTCATCTTCTCCGGTGTGGGCTTGGTCGAGCCGTAGCACGTCAGGTTCACGCCGATGCCGGCCAGGTGTACGTGGGGCAGCTCCCGCTCCACGCGGACGCATACGTCCACCAGCTCATCCTTGTCCCAAAAGCCCTCTCGCAGGTCGCCCAGATCGGCCATGACGATGACCCGATGGATCTTGCTCTGCCGTGCGCACTCCCGCTCCAGCGCGGCCAGCGTAGTCCATTCGCTCTGCAGCGATGTCTCGCACAGCGATACCACGGCGGACAGCTCCGTCAGAGCCGGGATGCGGATCAGCAGCCACGGGCCGTCCACGCCGGCGGCCCGGCATTTGGCCACCTGCTCCAGCCGGCTGGTGCCCAGCTCGTCCGCGCCGCATTGACGCAGTGTCCGCGCCACCTCCGGCAGCCCGTCCGCGCCCTTCACCACGCCGCACACCCGGATACCCTGTCCATGACAGCGGGAGATCACCGCCCGGGCGTTGCCCCGCAGCTTCTCCAAATCAAATTCCAGTTGCGGGTATTTCCGCATGATCCGCGCCTCCTGTGTAGCAAATACTAAAAGTCATTCTACCATACTTTCCGGCGTTTGTCACACCTTTTCATAAAAAAGGCCGCAGAGATGAGGCGTGATATAAATAATGGGAGCGCGGAGCGCTCCCATTATGCTTCGCTGTTTTCGATCGTGCCGCCGCCCAGCACCACGTCTCCGTCGTACAGCACCACGGCCTGTCCGGCGGTGATGGCCCGCTGGGGCTGATCAAACACCACCCGCAGCCCGCCGCCCGGCAGGGGGTAGGCGGTGCAGGCCGCCTCGGTCTGACTGTAGCGGGTCTTGGCGGCGCAGCGTACCGGCCCGTCCGGCGTCCTGCCGCTGATCCAGTTTGCATGGCTGGCCAGCAGAGAGGAGGCGTACAGCTTCTCGTCATCCCCCAGCAGGATGGTGTTGTCCGCACCGTTCTTCCGCAGGACGTAGACGTGCTTCCCGGCGGCCACGCCCAGGCCCTTCCGCTGACCGGCGGTGTAGCAGGGCAGACCCCGGTGGCGGCCCAGCACCCGGCCGTCCTGGTCCACAAAGTCCCCCGGCGTCAGCACCACGCCCTCCCGTTGGAGGAAGCCTACATAGTCGCCGTCCGGCACGAAGCAGATGTCCTGGCTGTCGCCCTTATCGGCGTTTTCCAGCCCGGCCTGCCGGGCCTGCTCCCGGATGGCGGGCTTGTCGTAGTCACCCACCGGCAGCAGCAGGTGGCGAAGCTGGTGCTGGGTCAGCTGATAGAGGACGTAGCTCTGGTCCTTCCGCCGTTCCCGGCCGCGGAGCAGACGGTAGCATCCTGTGTCCGGGTCAACGTCCACCCGGGCGTAATGTCCCGTGGCGATGTAGTCATAGTCCAGCGCCAGCGCCCGGTTCAGCAGCGCACCGAATTTCAGCTCCCGGTTGCAGTCGATGCAGGGATTGGGCGTCCGCCCGGCCACATATTCGCTGACAAAGCGGTCCATCACGCAGCGCTGGAACTTCTCCGTTTCATTGAATACATAAAACCGCATTCCCAGCCGCGCAGCCGCCTGCCGGGCGTCCTCCGCGTCATCGGCGGAGCAGCACCGACCATCCTCGCCGCGGTACAGCTTCAGCATCGCGCCGTCACAGTCGTAGCCCTGCCGCACCAGCAGCGCCGCGGCGGCGCTGCTGTCCACGCCGCCGGACATGGCCACCAGCACTCTTTTGCCATTGCTCATGGTAAAGTTCTCCGTATATTCCTTCCTGTGGGATACATACTATCAATCGTCCAGATGGACCTGTTGGAAGGCGTGGAACGGCAGCCCGTCCGCCAGCTCCAGCAGCGCCGGCTGGAAGCCGCCGGCGTAGTCCGCCCGGGGCTCTTCCAGCACCGCGTCCGTCCGGTGGTCCGGCAGGGCCAGCGTTACGCAGGTGCCCTGGCCCACCTTGCTGTCCAGCAGCAGCTGTCCGCCATGGCGCTCGGCGACCTGCCGCGCCAGCGGCAGACCCAGGCCCAGACCGTGGGGGTTCTGGTCAATGCGCTGGGGCAGCGCATAGAGACGGAACACGTCTTCGATCTGCTCGGCGGGGATGCCGCACCCGGTGTCCGATACCTGGAGCAGTACCTGCTGGTGCTGGCACTGCAGCGTCACCGTTACCGTGCCGCCCGTTTCGGTGTACTTCAGGGCGTTGCCCAGCAGCTGCCACAGAGACCGCCGCAGGTGCGCCCGATGCACAGCCACCACATGGCTGCGGAGGGCACACTGCATACGCAGCGTCACGCCCCGCAGCTCAAACAGCGGCTGGGCCTCCAGGATCAGGGCCTGTGTCCACTCCACCAATTCCGTGTTCTGGGTGGGCAGCGGCCCACGGCCGGCCAGCAGCGGCGCGGCGTCCAGCTCGTTGGTCAGCCGCAGCAGGCGGAAGTAGCCTTGCAGCAGCATGGCCGCGTTCTTGTCCAGCTCCGGGTCTTTGGCGCGCTTTTCAGCCGGCGCCAAACGGCTTGCCGCCACATAGACCCCGGCCAGAGCCAAACGGATCTGCGTGGCCACGTGGGGCATCATCTCGTAAAGGACCTGTCCGTCCCGATCTTCGTTTCCCAAAGCCTTACCCCTTTCACACGATCGTCATCGTCAGCATCTCACCAGCGTCCCGGACTACTCGTGTTGCTTTCTGCCCTTCTGACCATATCATACCAAACGGGGCGCTCAAACACAAGATATTTGTCAAATTTTCGCAAAATGTAAAGCAAAACAAAAAAAGTTTCAAAAAGGGCTTGCAATTTTCAAAAAAGTGGATATAATTCTAAACATACCATACATTTAGGATATTCCAGTCAGAGAGGAAGATGTATTTATGAGCATCAAAGTCGGTATCAATGGTTTCGGCCGTATCGGCCGTATGGTCATGCGCTGCTGCATGAACCATCCCAATATTGAGATCGTGGGCATCAACGATCTTTGCCCCGCCGATTATTTGGCCTATATGCTGAAGTTCGACACTATGCACGGCCGCTTCCAGGGTGAGGTCTCCGCTGACGGCACGAACATCGTGGTCAACGGCAGGGCAATTCCCGTGTTCGCCGAGCGCGATCCCGCCAACCTGCCTTGGGCTAAGGTGGGCGCTGAGTATGTTATCGAGTCCACCGGTCTGTTCCTGACCAAGGAGAAGGCCGCGGGCCACATCGCCGCCGGCGCCAAGCACGTGGTGATGTCCGCCCCCTCCAAGGACGACACCCCTATGTTCGTCATGGGCGTGAACCAGGATACCTACACCTCCGATATGCAGTTCGTGTCCAACGCCAGCTGCACCACCAACTGCCTGGCCCCCATCGCCAAGGTGCTGCATGACAGCTTCGGTATCACCGACGGCCTGATGACCACCGTTCACTCCACCACTGCCACCCAGAAGACGGTGGACGGCGTGTCCCTGAAGGACTGGCGCGGTGGCCGCGCTGCCTCCGGCAACATCATCCCCAGCTCCACCGGCGCTGCCAAGGCTGTGGGCAAGGTCATTCCCGCGCTGAACGGCAAGCTCACCGGTATGTCCATGCGCGTGCCCACTTTGGACGTGTCCGTGGTGGACCTGACCGTGAACCTGAGCAAGCCCGCCAGCTACGATGAGATTTGCGCTGCCATGAAGAAGGCCAGCGAGAACGAGCTGAAGGGTATTCTGGAGTATACCGATGAGGCCGTTGTTTCCTCTGATTTCCTGGGTGACACCCACACCTCCATCTTCGACGCCAAGGCCGGCATCGCCCTGACAGACACCTTTGTCAAGGTCGTCAGCTGGTACGACAACGAGATGGGCTACTCTGACAAGGTTCTGTGCCTGATCGAGCACATGGCCAGCGTGGACCACAAATAAGTTGCTTTTCCACCTGTAAGGTTTTCCTTCTTTTTGTTCCGGAAACAGCGCCGTCCCATCCCGGGACGGCGCTGTTTCCGCAGCGAAGGACTTTTCTGCATAAGAAGCTGGACCATTCACTTCGGAAAGGAAGATAGTGTGAAAGAAACCCATCAGGGGTGTCTTTCGCGTTCGATCAAAAATCACAGTTCCCGCTGCGCGGGAACTGTGTAAGCCGACCGACGGAGGAGGGCGGACAGCGCCGTCCCATCCCGGGACGGCGCTGTTTCCGTATTACTATTGCCAATCTGTACGAATTTTTCGTCGCTGCGATAGAAAATTTTACAAAACCTCAAATTACCTCTACCATTCCTTTGAATTGTATGGTACAATAGGTACAACTTACCCAAGGGTACGCAGGGAAAGGACACCCATCATGGAACAGAATCCCATTCTCCACAGCGCTCTCTCGCTGGACAGCGACATTCCCCTTTATGCCCAGCTTGTGGGCATTATCAAACGGAACATCTCTACCGGCGTGTTGGCCGTGGGCGCACTTCTGCCCAGCGAGGCCGAGCTGTGCCGGTGTCTGAACATCAGCCGCAACACCGTCCGCCAGGCTATCGGCGAGCTGGAGGACGAGGGCCTGGTGGTCCGTAAGCGCGGCCGCGGCACGTTCGTGGCTGACCCTGCCACCAACCGCCGCGGCGTCCGCTATTCCTTCACCACCGAGGTCTCCTCCCTGGGCAAAGTCCCCTCCTCCACCCTGGTGGACTTCGCCGTGGAGACGCCCAGCGGCGTTGTCTGCGAGAAAATGGAGCTGCGGGAGGGCACACCGGTCTACTGCTTCACCCGTGTCCGTAACGTGGATGGCGAGCCTCTGATTCTGGAGACCAGCTACTACCCACAGTACATCTACCCCAACCTGACCCGGGATATGCTCCAGACCCATAGCTTTTACAGCCTGCTGTACCACGTGGGCATCGTCCCCTTTGCCGCCGACGAGAGCTATGAGGCGGTTATCCTGGACGGTGAGCGGGCCGCCCTGCTGGGCGTCGAGCCGAGCAGCTGCGCCTTCTTCCACCAGCGCCTTACCCGCACAGAGGATGGCCGCATCTACGAGTACACCCGCAGCTATATCCGCGGCGACCGGGTACGGCTGGACGTACATATGCAGAAGAGCGGCATGAGCTTCGTCCGCACCATCGACTGAGACTGAAAAAAGAACGCCCCTCGGGGCGTTCTTTTTTGTTCCGTTTACAGCGCCGCCGCGCCGATGATACCTGCCTCGTTACCCAGCCTGGCGCATTGGATCACCGGCGGCTTCCGCAGCCGTCCGCCGAAGCAGTGGTCCGCCACATATTCCCGCACCGGACCTAACAGCGCCTCGCCCTGACGGCTGATGCCGCCGCCCAGCAGGACCATCTCCGGCCCGAGGATGTTCACCAGATCGGTGACGCCCGCTGCCACATACACGCAGTACTGCGCCACTACGGCCTTGGCCGCCGCGTCGCCCTTATCCGCCGCGTCGAACACATCCTTGCCGGTGAGACTGCCGCCATAGCCGGCCAGCAGGGAGGCAGGCTGGGCCTGTGCCGCCCGCTTGCCCTGACGGATCAGCGCTGTGGCGGAGGCATACGCCTCCCAGCAGCCATTTCGCCCGCAGGTGCAGGGCTCGCCGTCCAGCACCAGCAGCGCATGGCCTACCTCCGCGCCTGTGCCGCCCACGCCGCTGACGATCTTCCCGTCCTGGATGATGCCGCCGCCCACGCCTGTGCCCAGCGTCACCAGCACCATATTCCGGCAGCCCACGGCGGCGCCGGCCACCGTCTCCGCCAGCGCGGCACAGTTGGCGTCGTTGCTCAGGCGGCAGGGCAGACCGAAATGCTCCGTCATCATGGTGCACACCGGCACATTGAACCAGCCCAGGTTGTACGCCCGGGCCACCACGCCGTTTTCGCCGTCGCACGTACCCGGCGAGCCGATGCCAATGGACGCGCAGTGGGCCGGCGTGATGTCCGCCTTCTCCATGGCCAGCTCCACAGCCCGGCACATATCCGCCACCACCTGCTCCGCGGGGCGCTGCGCCCCGGTGGGAAGGCTGGCCTCCGCCACGATCTCATAGTGTTCATTCACCACGCCCACGGCGATATTCGTGCCGCCCAGGTCGATACCGATACGGTACATACTCCCGTCTCCTTTGCAGTAGAAATAGAGAATGGGGCGGGCTTTCCGCCCGCCCCAGGTCACATTTTGTCAGATGTGGGTCACAAAGTCGGTGTTCACCGGCACGGTCCTGCCGATGTCGGAGGACTTGATGCTGCCGAAAATGGCCCGCATGGTGGTCAGCGCCTCCTTGCCGGACACCTCCGGCTCGCGGTCGTGCACCAGCGCGTCCACAAACTCGTCAATAACGCCGGAGGAGGTGGGGATGCTGTCGAAGTTGTAGCTGGTGCGGTTGCCCTCCAGGTCGGTAACGATGATGGGGGCGGTGGGTTCACTGTAGATCATCATCAGACCCTTCGTACCGTACAGCACTGTGGATTCGCACTCCTTGCCGTACACCGTCCAGCTGGCCGCCATCGTACCCAGTGCGCCGCCGGACATCTTCAGGATGCACAGCGCGTTGTCGTCCACGCTGATGAGCTTGCCGTCGTTGTCCCGCTTGTTCAGCGTCACCACCTTGGCGGTGGTCTCGATGACCTTCTGTCCCAGCAGATACTGAAGCAGATCCACCTTGTGGATGCCCATGTCGGACAGAGCGCCCATGGCAGCCTTATTCTTGTCGAAGAACCAGGCGTCGCGGTCGGGAGACCAGCCCTCCGGGCCGGAGTTGCCGAACACAGAGCGGAACGTGATCACGTCGCCGATGATGCCGCTCTCCAGCAGCTTCCGGGCCTTGCGATGTACCGGATCGAACCGCATATTGTGGCCGATCATCAGATGCTTACCGTTGCGCTCCGCCGCGGCCACCATGCTCTCGCACTCCGCCAGCGTCACAGCCATGGGCTTCTCGCACAGCACGTGCTTGCCCGCGTACAGCGCAGCCGTGCAGATCTCCGCATGGCTGCGGTTCTCCACGCAGATGGACACTGCGTCGATGTCCGGCTCGTCGATGAGCTGATAAAAGCTGTCGTAGACCTTGCCGCCGTACTTGGCGGCCATCTCCTCGGCCCGGGCCATGTTTTTGTCGTAATACGCCACGACCTGCGCATTGGGGTTGGCTGCGTACTCGGGAAGATGGCGCACCTGTGCGATCTTGCCGCAGCCGATGATGCCGACTCGGATCATAAAAGCGTACCTCCTCAGAAAATCCTCAAATCACCTGCCGCTTTCCGGTGCGGCATATCTCTACAGTGCTATTCTAACAAATTCCGGTGCGGTTGAAAAGCCTTTTTTGACGCACTTTGCAAATTTTTTCACAAAATCTGCGCGGCCACCGTCACGGCACAGCCGTTTTTCTCCGTGTAGTCCAGCGTCACGCCCACAGGCAGGAGCAAACGGCTCAGCGCCAGCAGCGGCCCTTTGCCCATCAGCTTGAACAGGGCTTCCTTGGCCGTCCAGACCTCCCAAAACCGGCGGCAGTCGCCGCTGTCGCCGGGACGGATGCAGGCCATCTCCGCCTCGGAGCATACGCGCCGCATGAATTTCTCCTGGGTGGAGCGGATGACCTCCACGTCCACGCCTACCGGCACATCCGCCGCAATACACACCGCCCACGCACCGGAGTGGCTGACGGACACGTATGTCCCTTCCGTTGTCACGGTGGGCTTGCCCAACTCGTCCCAGGTCAGCGGCACGTCCGCCTCGCCGCAGTGCAGCTTCTCTGCCAGCATCCGCCGCGCCAGCAGCTCCCCGGCCACGGTACGCTTCCGGTCGTCCTCCCCGGCGATGTCCGCCACCCGGCGGCGGCGCACGTCGTCCATCATGGCTGCGATCCGGGCTTCCTCTGCCGCGTCCAGCTGCCGGATGTCATACCACTGCAATTCCATATCCCATGCCTCCCGTGTATTTTTTGTTTCTGCGTCATTGTAGCACGTTTCGCCCTGGACTGCCACCCTTTTTTAGCATCCCCTTGCAATTTGCCTGAATATGGCGTACACTACCCATGTATCAGGAGGTATATTCCATGGTTTCTATCGTTCCCGTTACCACCCGCGCCCAGCTGCGCCGATTTGTGGACTACCCTAACGAGTTATATAAGGACGTTCCCCAGTTCGTCCCCGCTACCTATGACGATGACCTGTCCGACTGGGACAGGAGCAAGAACCCGGCCTTTGACTACTGCGACGCCCGCTGCTGGCTGGCGGAACGAGACGGTGAGATCGTGGGCCGCATCGGCGCGATCCACTCCCGTAAGGCCAACGACAAGTGGGGAACGAACCGTCTCCGCTTCACCCAGGTGGACTTTATCGACGACCCGGAGGTATCCGCCGCCCTGTTTGGCGTGGTGGAGGACTGGGCCAGAGAGCTGGGCTGCACCGCCGTCCACGGCCCGCTGGGCTTTACCGACATGGACCGGGAGGGTATGCTGGTGGAGGGCTTTGACCGCCGCAGCTGCTTTTTTACCTATTACAACTACCCTTATTACATAGACCACATGGCCGCGCTGGGCTACGTCAAGGATGTGGACTGGATCGAGCAGCTCATCACCGTCCCTACCGACGAGGCCACCATCAAGCGCTGGGAGAAGCTGTCCGACTTCGTGCTGAAGCGCCGCCACCTCCACATCCACGAGGCGAAGAGCCGCCTGTCCTACCTGCCGCTGCTAAAGCCGTTCTTCGAGTTGGTGAACGTGGCCTACGCCCCGCTGTACGGCACGGTGGAGCTGACGGACCGACAGATCAAAAAGTATTCCGCCAAATTCGCGCCTCTCATCAATCCCAACACTACCTGCTTTGTCATGGACGAGAATGACCGCATGATCGCCTTCGGCGTGGGTGCCCCCAGCCTGGCGGCCGCGCTGCAGAAGCACCGCGGCCGACTGATGCCCACCGGTTGGATCGACGTGCTGAAAGCGTTCCGGAAGAATGACACGGTGGATCTGCTGCTCATCGCCGTCCACCCGGACTATCAGAAAATGGGCGTCAACGCCATCATTCTCAGCAAGGCCATGAAGGGCTGCCACAAGCTGGGCATCAAGCAGGCGGAGACCGGCCCTATGCTGGAGCTGAACGATAAGGTCCAGTCCCAGTGGAAGGATTTCCAGACCGAGCAGCACAAGCGCCGCCGCTGCTTCATCAAGGAGCTGTAAAACAGAGAAAGACTGCCCCGGGCCAAACGGTCCGGGGCGGCCTTTTTGCCGTTTGCTTATTCCACATCGGCCAGACGCAGGTGGGTGGCGCGCTCCTCCATGGGGATGTACTTCTCGTGGGTGGTGACGGCGCGGTAGGCCGGGCGCATGATACGGTGGCAGGTGACCACCTCTTCAATGCGGTTGGCGCACCAGCCGGCAATGCGGGCGGAGGCGAACAGGGGCGTGAATACCTCCTCCGGGATGCCCAGCATGGTGTAGACCAGGCCGGAGTACATATCCACGTTGGCACACATGGGCGTGTCGCTGCCCCGGCGCTCCTGGATCAGCGGAATGCCCAGCGTCTCTACCTTCTGCAGCAGGGCGAAGTCCTCGGCGTAGCCCTTGATCTCCGCCATGTGCTGGGCGTACTTTTTCAGCAGCACCGCCCGGGGATCAGAGATGGTATACACCGCGTGGCCCAGGCCGTACAGCTTGCCGGAGCGGTCTCCGGCCGCGCCGTCCAGCAGCTTGCACAGGTAATCCTTGATCGAGCCGTCGTCATGGGGATCGACATTTTCCTTAATGTAGTGGAACATCTCCATGACCTTGGCGTTGGCGCCGCCGTGAAGCGGGCCCTTCAGCGAGCCGACAGCCCCGGCGATGGCGCTGTAGGTATCCGTGCCGCTGGAGGACATGGCGCGGCAGACGAAGGTGGAGTTGTTGCCGCCGCCGTGCTCCGCGTGGACCATCAGCATCATGTCCAGCAGGTGGGCCTCCTCATCGGTGTAGCTCTTGTCAGGCCGCATCATCCGCAGGAAATTCTCCGCCGTGGACAGCTCCGGCACGGGGTAGTGGATGTGGAGGGAGTCGCCGTGGAAGTAGTGGCGCTGCATGGCGTAGGCGTTGGCCACGATAGAGGGGAAGTAGCCGATGAGCTTCACGGACTGCAGCAGCATATTGTCGATGGACGTGTTGTCCGGGTCGGGATCGTAGGAGTACAGGCTCAGCACGCTGCGGGCCAGCTCGTTCATGATGCTGCGGCTGGGATGGCGCATGATCATACCCTCGGTGAATCCCTCCGGCAGCTTCCGGGCCTGGTTCATGATCTTGTCAAAGTAGACCAGCTCACTCTTGGAGGGCAGATAGCCCATCAAGAGCAGGTAGGCCACCTCCTCGAAGCCGAAGGTGCCGGCCCTGCGGTGGGCCTCCACGATGTCTGTCAGCTCGATGCCGCGGTAGTACAGCTGGCCGGGGATGGGAACGCGCTGGCCGTCCTGCAGCAGATAGCCCTGGACGCTGCCTACCTTAGACACGCCCACCAGAACGCCTGTGCCGTCGCTGTTGCGCAGGCCCAGCTTCACGTCGCCCCGGTAATGCTCCGGACTGATGGCGTATTCGTCCTGTATGCTGCGGCTCAGCGGGCCGGTGTACTGCTTCAATATAGTGGCATCTTTCTCGAACATGGGGGGCACTCCTTTCAAGATTTGCTGTGGTGATTATAATGCGTCTCCTTTCTTTTTGCAAGAACAAAAAATGAAAAATTCAAAAAATTTCTGTAACTGCGTCAATAATTGACTGATTTACGATAATTTTGCATGAACTAAAAATACAACTTGCAAAAATTTGCTTTTCTCTGTTGCATTTCTGAAAACCTGTGGTATACTGTTGCCCATGATAATTCTCCGAAAGGGCGTGAGTATATGATCAAGCTGCACAGCGGCGGCGTGGTATGGAACAGCGGCACGGTGACGAAAGCACCGGAGGCTATGGCGGGAAACCGGGAAAAGACCATGGCCTATCAGATCCTGCGCAAGCATCATAGGGGCGGAGAGGACGGGCTGCTGCACCTGACCTTCGACAGCCTGATCTCCCACGACATCACCTATGTGGGCGTGATCCAGACGGCCAAGGCCAGCGGCATGGAGCGCTTTCCCGTGCCCTATGTGCTGACCAACTGCCACAACAGCCTGTGCGCCGTGGGCGGCACGATCAACGCCGACGACCACGCCTTCGGCCTGTCGGCGGCGGTGAAATATGGCGGCGACTATGTGCCCGCCAACCAGGCGGTGATCCACCAGTACGCCCGGGAGATGCTGGCGGGCTGCGGCAAAATGGTGCTGGGCTCGGACAGCCACACCCGCTACGGCGCGCTGGGCACGCTGGGCGTGGGCGAGGGCGGCGGCGAGATCGTGAAGCAGCTGCTGGAGAACACCTATGATGTGACGCCGCCCCAGGTGATCCTGGTGCGCCTGACGGGGAAGCCGGGCCACGGCGTCGGCCCCCACGATGTGGCGCTGGCCCTGTGCGGCGCGGTGTATAAGAACGGCTTTGTTAAAAATAAGGTGCTGGAGTTCGTGGGCGACGGCATCGGCGGATTGTCCATGGACTACCGGATCGGCATTGACGTGATGACCACGGAGACGGCCTGCCTGACCTCTATCTGGGAGACGGACGGCGCGGTGGCGGAGTATCTGGCGCTCCACGGGCGGGGCGGCGACTTTGCGCCGCTGCACCCGGAGGACGGCGCGTACTACGACGGCATGATCGACATCGACCTGAGTCGTGCAGAGCCTATGGCGGCGCTGCCCTTCCATCCCTCCGAGGCACTGCCCCTGCGGGAGCTGATCGAGAACCCCGGCGACGTGCTGCGGCAGGTGGAGCTGCGGGCAGCGGAGCAGTTCGGCGGCAAGGCGGCGCTGCACCTGACGGATAAGGTGAAAAATGGGCGGCTGACGGTGGAGCAGGGCGTCATCGCCGGGTGCGCCGGCGGTCTGTACGACAACATCGCCGAGGCGGCGGCCATTCTGGACGGCTTCGATGTGGGCAGCGGAAACTTCGACTTTTCCGTGTATCCGCCCTCCGTGCCGGTGGAGCTGGAGCTGGTGGAGAACGGCGTGGCCGGGCGGCTGCTGCGCAGCGGCGCGGTGTGCAAGCCCTGCTTCTGCGGCCCGTGCTTCGGCGCGGGGGACGTGCCGGCCAACGACGCGCTGTCCATCCGTCACACCACCCGGAACTTCCCCAACCGGGAGGGCTCCAAGCCCGGCGACGGCCAGCTGGCAGGGGTGATCCTGATGGACGCCCGTTCCATCGCCGCCACCGCCCGCAGCCACGGCGTGGTCACGTCGGCGGCGGACGTGGACTACGACGCGCCCGCGCCGGTGCAGCGCCGGTTCGATCGTGAGGTGTATGACCGCCGGGTCTACTTCGGTTTCGGTAAGGCGCAGCCGGATACGCCCTTGAAGTATGGCCCCAATATTGCCGAGTGGCCCGCCATTCCGGCACTGGCCGACGACCTGCTGCTGCAGGTGGCCTCCGTCCTGCGGGATGAGGTGACCACCACCGACGAGCTGATCCCCTCCGGGGAGACGTCGTCCTACCGCTCCAACCCCATGAAGCTGGCCCAGTTCACCCTGTCCCGCCGCGACCCGGACTATGTGGCCCGGGCCAAGGCCACGGCGGCGCTGGAGGCGGACCGGGCCGCCGGGAACACGGCGGCACTGGATACCGTGCTGGCAGCCCTGGGGCTGGACGGTCAGGCGGCTGGACATCTGCATATCGGCTCAGTGCTGTTCGCCAACAAGCCCGGCGACGGCTCGGCCCGGGAGCAGGCGGCTTCCTGTCAGCGTGTGCTGGGCGGCAGCGCCAATATCTGCTATGAGTTTGCCACCAAGCGCTATCGATCCAACTGCGTCAACTGGGGTCTGCTGCCCTTTACCATGGCGGCGGGCGACCGTTTTGACGGCGTGCCGGGGGACTTCGTGTACGTCCCCGGCGTCCGGGAGAAGGTGGCCCGGGGCGACGAGGAATTCCAGGCGGTGCTGGTGCGCGGCGGCAAGGCCGCACCCCTGACGCTGTATCTGAGGAACACCAGCGCCGAGGAGCGGGAGCTGCTGCTGGCCGGGTGTCTTATCAACCATTACGCGGCAAAGAAAAGAGGCTGAGACAATGGAAAAGATCAGAATGCCCCAGCCCATTGCGGAGCTGGACGGCGACGAGATGACCCACGTTCTGTGGGGGAAGATCAAGGACGAGCTGATCTGCCCCTATGTGGCGCTGAACACGGAGTATTACGACCTCTCTCTGCCCAACCGGGACAAAACGGAGGACGCGGTGACGCGGGAGGCGGCAGAGGCCATCAAGCGGCTGAAGATCGGCGTGAAGTGCGCCACCATCACCCCCAATTTCCAGCGGCAGGAGGAATACGGGCTGAAGAAGCTGTGGAAATCCCCCAACGCCACCATCCGGGCGGCGCTGGACGGCACGGTGTTCCGCGCGCCCATCCTCATCTCCCGGGTGAAGCCGGTGGTGTCCTGCTGGGAAAAGCCCGTGACCATCGCGCGCCACGCCTACGGCGACGTGTACCGGGCGGTGGAATACCGCGTGCCCTGCGCCGGGAAGGCGGAGCTGGTGTTCACCGACGACAGCGGCCGGGAGCTGAGCCGCCAGACGGTGTACGACTTTGCCGGGCCGGGCGTGGTGCAGGCCATGCACAACCGGGACGACTCCATCCTCTCCTTCGCCCGGTGCTGCTTCAGCTACGGGCTGGATGTGAAGCAGGACGTGTGGTTCTCCAGCAAGGACACCATCTCCAAGGACTACGACCAAACGTTCAAGCTGCTGTTCCAGAAGGTGTACGACGAGGAGTACCGGGACGCCTTTGAAAAGGCAGGGCTGCGCTACCTCTATGCCCTTATCGACGACGCGGCGGCCAAGGTCATCCGCTCCAAGGGCGGCATCGTGTGGGCCTGCAAGAACTACGACGGCGACGTGATGAGCGATCTTATCGCCGCGGCCTCCGGGTCGCTGCCCATGATGACCAGTGTGCTGGTGTCGCCGGACGGCTGCTTCGAGTACGAGGCGGCCCACGGCACGGTGACGGACCACTATTACCGCTGGAGGAAGGGCGAGAAGGTATCCACCAACCCGGTGGCCACCATGTATGCCTGGGCCGGCGCGCTGCGCAAGCGGGGCGAGTGGGACGAAAACCCGGCGCTGGTGCGGTTCGCAGGCTGCCTGGAGCGGGCGGGGCTGGACGTGCTGGAGCAGGGCTATCTGTCGGAGGATCTGGCCATGCTGTGCGACAGGGCGGACTATGTGGAGATGCCGGACAACGACCGGCTGTTCACCCTGATCCGCCGCCGGCTGGAGGAATTGCTGACGGAATAACGGAAACAGAAGCGGCAGAGGGGACGATTTGGGCGAAACGGCCGAATTGTCCCCTCTTTATGTTCAGGTATATTGACAGACAGGGGGCATATCTGTATAATATAGGTAATTCTACTTCAACAGGGGGTTCAATCAAAGGATGGACACAGCCGGCAGCGACTCTTGCCCTGAACGAAATCAGAATAGTGTACGGATGTGAGACATGACCTGTGCGCGCTGCACACAGGCCGTGTCTTTTGCGCTTTTTGCCGGGAAGGTAAGAAGCAGGAAAGGAGTTTTATATTTTGGAGACCTCAATAGGTTGGTTATTGCTTTTGCAGGTAGCGCTGATCCTTCTCAACGCCGTGTTTGCCTGCGCCGAGATCGCCGTTCTGTCGGTGAACGAGGTGAAGCTGAACAAGATGTGCGCCGAGGGAAACCGCAAGGCCAAGCGGCTCAGTAAGCTGACGGCCCAGCCCGCCCGCTTTCTGTCCACCATCCAGGTGGCCATTACGCTGGCCGGCTTCCTGGGCAGCGCTTTCGCGTCGGAGAACTTCTCCGACGGGCTGGCGGATTGGCTCATCAGCCTGGGTGTCGCCATTCCCCATGGCACGCTGGACACCATCTGCGTCATCATTATCACGCTGATCCTGTCTTATTTTACCCTGATCTTCGGCGAGCTGGTGCCCAAGCGCATCGCCATGAAGAAGTCGGAGCAGGTGGCCCTGGGCATCTCCGGGCTGGTGACGGTGATCTCCAAGCTGTTCGCGCCCATCGTGTCGCTGCTGAGTGTGTCCACCAACGGTGTGCTGCGCCTCATCGGCATCGACCCCAATGAGGAGGAGGAGCAGCTGGGCGAGGAGGACATCCGCATGATGGTGGACGCCAGCAGTGAACATGGCGGCATCGACCACGAGGAAAAAGAGTTCATCCAGAACGTGTTTGAGTTCGACGACCTGACTGCCGAGGAGATCGCCACCCACCGCACCGATGTGGACCTGCTGTGGATGGACGAGAGCATGGACGAGTGGGCGGAGACCATCCGCGGCACGCGGCACAACCGCTATCCCATCTGCGAGGACAGCGCCGACAACGTGGTGGGCATCCTGAACGCCAAGGAGTACTTCCGCCTGGCGGACAAGAGCCGTGACAGCGTGATGCGCTCCGCCGTCCGCGCGCCGTATTTCGTGCCGGAGACTATCAAGGCTGACGCGCTGTTCCGCAACATGAAGCGCACCGGCAACCCCCTGGCCGTGGTGCTGGACGAGTACGGCGGCATGGTGGGCATTGTGACGCTGAACGACCTGGTGGAGGAGCTGGTGGGCGACCTGGGCGACGATGACAGCGGCCTGGTCAGCGAGGATGAGCCCCGCATCGAGAAGCGGGAGGACGGTTCGCTGCTGCTCACCGGCAACGTGGAGCTGGACGACATCGAGGACGCGCTGGGCATCCAGCTGGATCAGGAGGAGCACGATACCCTTACCGGGCTGGTGTTCGACGCGCTGGGCGTCATCCCCGACGACGGGGAGCAGGACATCGATCTGGAGACCGAGGGGATGCACATCCACGTCACATCCATCCGGGAGCATCAGGTGGATCGGGCGGAGGTGCGATTGCTGCCCAGGCCCGAGCCGGAAGAGACGGACGAGGACGACTGATACGGGCATCAATGAATAAGAACATACTCAAGCTGCTGGCGGCGCTGACCATGGTCATCGACCACGCCGGGCTGCTGCTGTTCCCGCAGGCGGCGGTGCTGCGCTGGATCGGGCGCATCTCCTTCCCGCTGTTCGCCTTCTGCGTGGGAGACGGCTGCGTACACACCCGCAAGCCTCGGGTCTACTTCTGGCGGGTGCTGGGCCTGGGTCTGGCCTGTCAGATCGTGTTCGCGGCGGAGGAGCTGCTGGACGGCGGAACGCTCCGGGGCTCGCAGGCGCTGTATCTGAACATCCTGTTCACGCTGGCGCTGGCCATATTGCTGTGCACATCGTTCCTGCGCCTGCAGCGCCAGCCCAACGCCAAAAATGCCGCCGTGTGTGCCGCCGCGATGCTGGCCGTGGCCGGGGCGGATATGCTTTGCCAGGCCATCACCGCCAGGACCGGTGTGCTGGTCACGTTCGATTACGGCGCGATGGGCGCGTTTCTGCCCCTGTTCGCCATGCTGTCCCAAGAGAAGCACCAGCAGTTCGTCTTGTTCTCCCTGGGCATGGCCATCTACTGCCTGACCCAGTGCGGGGATATGCCCTACGTGTGGTGGTCGCTGCTGGCGCTGCCCATTCTGTGGTGCTATAACGGCCAGCCGGGCTGCCGGGGCTGGAAATGGGCGTTCTACGTGTTCTATCCCGCCCATCTGGCCGTGTTGTATCTCATCGGTGAGATCATGTAAGGAAAGAATAAAAAAGGGGCTGTCTCACTAAGAGGCAGCCCCTAAAGATTTTGAAGCCCGGCTCTTGCACAGAGTCGGGCTTCGGCGTATTATTTAAGTGTGACATCAAACAAGACGCGAGTAGAGTATACAGCATACGGGACTGGATATCAAGTCTGCTTGCCTATGAATTTAGACCTCTATACGCAATATGTAACTAAAAGATACTCTATGGATCTCCACTTATCCACAGAGCATGACTTTGGCGGAGAACACGCCATTTTGATAGGAAAACGTACTTGCACCACCGTTTTTTTCTGCAATATGGTGGACTGACTGGATGCCGATACCGTTTCCATTTCGCTTGGATGAGCGGAAAACGCCGTTTTTTTCTTTGACTTTGCCATCAAACGTGTTTTCAACCTCAATCAGAAGAATCCGCTCGGCATGAACATATGCGGTGATTTCAATCTGCCGCCGAGCGGCCGATGTGCGAAGACTGGCTTCCAGCGCGTTTTCAAGCAAATTGGACAGTACCAGACACATATCGATCTCGTCGACTGGAAGCACTTGCGGCAGATCGAGCTTGGCGCGGAAGGGAATGTCCTCGCGCTTTGCGAGGGCACAATAATAGCCGATGACGCTGTCCGCCGCGCGGTTTTCGCAGAAGCGCATATCCAGATTCGGGATCCGCGAGATGGTTTTTGCAAGATAGTCTTTTAGACCCGCCAGATTGCCGGTCTCGGCCAGCGCAGAAATTTGATGGAATTGGTGGCGCATATCGTGCCGCGCCTGTCGAGCCTCTTCGACGGCGGTTTTGAGGCTCTCATAGCGCTGCTGCTGCATGGAAAGCAGCTGGTTTTCCTGCTGTAATCTTGCGTTGCGGTTGAGACTGTTCGCCATCAGAAGGAAAATCGTGCAGAACAAGAGGAGCAGCACCAGAAGCGCGATGCTGAGCACAATGTAACCCTGTAGAACCCTTCCTGTCTGAAGTGTTGTCTGGTAACGCGGGATCATGAACAGATTTAGGAGGATGAACACCAGCGGTAAAACCCAGAACACATACCATGTCTGTGCATAATTGTCATCCTCGACCATCGCACGCACCGCATGAGCCGACGGATAGGATGCCGCCAGCACAAAAAACCAGCAAACCGCGTTATAAAAAATGCAGGCGGCAAAGCAGAACCATGGCTCGTCCGGCGGCAGCTGCATTCGAAGAACCATCGCGGCGCTGACGGCGCGGGACAGGCTGTTCACGCAGGCAAACACCGCACAGACCGACAGCGCGATCGTTCCGGATTTCCAAAGGGAAATGCGGAGCGTTTTGATATACAGGACAATTGCAAGCAGTGTGAGAAAATCCAGCGCAAACGCGGTGGAAACACGGAGATGATAGCAGACGAGCCCGCCGCCGATGCTCAGGCCCGCCATCAACGGCAGAAGCCACAGGGCCAGTTTTCCGGGCGGCTGCTTCAGATACGATTTGACCGGAAAAAACGCAAGCAGAAGCCCGGGGAGCACAACGGCCAGTTCCAAAATCGGACGCAGAACCTCTTTCATCTCATACGTCCCCCTTGCAGCAGAAATTCCATAAACGCCTGCCGAGCGGGCTTCAAAAGCTCCTGGTTGACATAGACACGGCTGCCGTCGGTCATGCAGAAGGCGGCATCCTGAAAATCAGCGGCGTGCTCTAAATTGACGATCACGCCGCGGCCGCAGACGAAAAAGCGTGGATCTTTTTTAAGCGGCTCGGTGAACGCCTTGAAGCTCTGGCGCGTGGCAAGCGTTTTTCCGGCGGTGGTGCGGATATTGATCATATGGGCAAAATGCTCGGCGGAAACGATGTCCCGGTAGCGAAGGCGAACGTCGCTGCCGCTGACCTTCACAGTCAGAACCGGCTCAGGACGCGGGAGTTTTGCAAGCATTTCGGTAAGCAAATCGGAAAACTCTTCCTCGGAAAAGGGTTTTACGAGATAGTGAAGTGCCCGCACCTGAAAGCCCTCAAGCGCGTGGTCGGTAGATGTCGTGGTGAAGATGAGAAGGCAGTCCGTGTCCGTTTTTCGAAGCTCCTTCGCTGCGTCCATGCCGCTTAAGCCCTCCATGTAAATGTCGAGAAACGCAGCCGAAAAGCGCCGCTCTTTTTCTGCCGCGAGAAAAGCCTCGCCGCTTTCAAATTCCAAAATATCCGCTTCCACACCGCGAAGCGCCAGCTGCTGCGATAAGCGTTCCTTCAGCAGTGCGCGTTCGGTCTTGAGATCATCCACAATTGCAATCCTCATGCTGACCGACTCATCCCCTCCGTAAAAAACTCCAGTATGATTATATCACATCTGTCCAGCCCCGGCACACCAGCAAACCTGGATTTCGTGCCGGAAACGGGGCTTTCGTGCCAATCAGCTTGAAAAGCGTGTGCGCATCCGTATACTAACAAACAGAAAATCTCAACGACGGCAGAAAGGAGGAGCGCTGTGTACCGAATTGTCGTGCTGACAAATAGTGAAGCGCAAGAAGTTTTTTTTACAGAGCAGGTCTCGCAGTTCTGCGCCGAATGTGGACGGTTTCCCGTAATTGAAACATTCTGCGATCAGGAACAGTTTTTTGAAACCGCACGGAAAACGCCGCCGACCAATGCGGTGATCGCCCTGCCGGGTGTCGACGGATTGAATGCGGTGGAACATCTGCGTGCGCTTTGCCGCAATACGCGCATCATCTGGTGCAGCGATCTGGATTTTTCGCTTCATGCTTTCCGTCTGCGTGCAGATTATTTTCTGCTGGAGCCGGTAACAAAAGCAGCTTTCCAACAGGGACTTTACGCCTGGCTGAACGAGAAAAATTCGGTTGCTCAGCTCCGGCCCAACTATGCCGAAACCAACAAGGAGGACTATTCATGAAAAAGAGAAGCATCATCCGTTCTGCGCTATGCCTTGTGCTGGCAGCAGTATTGTGTCTGTCAATGGCCGCTTGCGGAGGAACACAGACACCCGCAGATGAAGGTACAACTTCGGAATCTTCTGCACCGCCATCTGCAACGCTGCCCGTAAAGGCTTTGCAGCCCAAGCAGGTGGAGGAGAACCCATACATGGCAAAAAGCGACGCGAATATCCACCACGACGGCTACAACACCGACTCTACGGATGAAATTCTGCCGGTCGGCATCTATCCGGAGATCAATGTTTCCTATGAAACGACGAATGCGAATGCATCTCCCGCTATTTACTTTGACAGCTATGGTCATGCGGTTGTCCCGCTGCTCGGCGGCATCGCCATCCGCGACCTCAGCGCCGAAGAGGCGAAAACGCTCGGTTATTTTTCCCCGAAGCAGCATGACGGCGGCGGCTACGTGATTCAGAGCTCCTACACGTTCCTGGACGCGGAAAACCGCATCGTCTGTCCGACCAGCAACAACCACGTGCTGATGCTCCGCGCGACGGAGGAAGACGGCAGCGTGATCCCCGAATTTGAAAAGGTGCTCGACATCGATATCAAGGCGGCAGCAGAGGCTGCGCTCGGCAAGGAGCTGACGCAGAACCTTCTTTCCGTGGTCTTCGACTACGACGGGAACCTCTGGTTCGCCACGGGCGGTTTCCGCATCTACCCCGAGCGCCAGCAGCAGGGCGTTCTCGGCTACATCGCCCATTCGGCGATGGAAGCGATTCTGAACGGCGAGCAGACCGATCTTTCGAAGGCGGTCTTTGTCTATGAGCTGACGCCCGGCGAGGGCGCGGAAAACGGCATCGCCGCCTCCAAAGACGGCGCGGTCATTCTGACCAATAAGAACTGCTACCTTCTGCGCGCAGCGGATGGCGTGGACGTTGCATGGTCTACGTCGTATGAGAGCGTCGGCGCGAAGGTCAGCGGCGAAAACGATAAGACCACCGGCGGCGGTCTTGCATGGGGCGGCGGCTGCTCTCCCACGCTGACGCCGAACCTCGTGATGTTCACCGACAATGCAGACCCCGTGAACCTTCTGGCTCTCGACATGAAGACAGGCGAGATCGTGGCAAGCATGCCGGTGCTGGATGATCTTCCTGAGGGCTATCAGGTGGCCGTCGAGAACTCCGCGATCGTCTACGATGACGGCGCGGGCACGGTCAGCACGATCGTCTGCAACTGGTTTGGTGCCGGTAATGCAGGGTTAGCCGACCCCAACAGCGACTCGTCCATTCAGAGTTACGCCAACATTTATGACCAGAACTGGCTCATGAAGGGCAACGTCATGATTGCTCCGGGCGTAGAGCGCGTGGACACCGTGAAGACCGATAGCGGCTATGAAATGAGGAGTATCTGGAGTCGGAATGACCTGAGCGATACTTCGATTTTCAAGCTCTCCACCGCGACGGGCTATATCTACGGCTATGTGCAGGATCTGAATACCGGCATGTGGCAGTACATCATTCTGGACTTTGCCACCGGCGAGACAGTGTTCACGATGGACGTGTCCAATAAGTACGGATACAACAACATGGCCATCGGTATGTATGCCGGCAACAGCGGCAATGCGCTCTACTGCCCGACGGGCTATCTGGAACTGCTGCGCTTGCAGGATCGCTTTGTGTATCTGCCGGAGATGCCGTATCGTGAGGTGGACCTGGATAAGGCGGCAAGAAACGTTCTTTCCCAGGAGCAGTTTGAGCGGGGCGGCGGTGAAGGTACGGTTGCAAGCTGGTGCAATACCGCAACCATTCGCAACGTACATCCCAACACCACGGTAGCCTTCCGTATGAATAATTTGTCGGGCAGTACCTCTGATCTGACGCTCTATGCCTATGGCACGGACGGCAGGCTTCAGCAGGTCGCTTCTGAGCTGTGGAAAATCACGGACGAAACTGGTGAGGCTGTGACGGAACTGACTGACGGCGTGCTCTATGAGCTGCGCGTGACCGTCGCCGACGGCGGCGATTTTGACCTGAGTGAGGCGGAAAAAGAAATCAAGATTTCCGTTGTGCTTGGGAAATAAATCAATTCTAAATCCTCTGAATCCGGCGTTCAAAGCGCCGGATTCTTTTCAAACAACCATAGCAGCGGTCGCAGAGGTCTTTGACGCTCTTCGGTATGGGATTATCCTTCATCCAGATGATGTCGTTGCGCAGATACCAGCCGGTATCGCGGAGGG
>ERZ1106939.931-NODE-931-length-24266-cov-5.715873_pt1 | contig 24266 bp, 15 predicted proteins | sample MGYA00403669_ERZ1106939 | MGnify/ENA primary metagenome ERZ1106939 (study PRJEB35170, sample SAMEA104062447) | human gut metagenome | biome: human gut; feature: human-associated habitat; material: faeces | place: Denmark | collected 2012-09-28 ...
AATTTTGAACCGTTCATATTTGATATTGATGCTTATTATTTTGCATATTGATGATTTTACTTTTTTATAAATTTAGAATTAAAATATTATTGCCGATGGTGTCTGATTTTTGGATATGCTAAAATCGAAATTTTGGGTGCCGGTTTCATTCCGATGCCAGTATGAAAAAATGGCTTAAGCGATGTGGAATTAAAGTGATGTAACGACTTGATTTATAGGGTTGTTGCATTTTTTTGTATAGGAGAATAGGTGACGAGATGGTAACGGTTTATTTTCAGTCTATTGCACTCAAATACCGCATTTCAAATAACCTATCTGCAAGATACGAAAAGTTTTTGGGATTGGCAAATCAAACAATGCGTCGAAAACCTTCTATGATTTACTTTTGTGTACGTTTAAGTTCAAACGCAAGTAGAAAGGGCCTTACGTCGTGTATGTCCCGTCCGGGCCAGACTGCGTTAAGGCGAAACCTGCTCCGCGATAATCAAAAACGGTGCAGAGAGGTTCTGCACCGCACTGATCGGAAACGAGGGTGTGTTTCCGGGGATCACTCTTTCGCTCCGCCGTCGATGGCGAAAGCCAATACGATTACCATCTTCTCGTCCACCTTGTGGAGGTTCGAGGGTCTGCGTCTCGCTTTCCGGCAAACTCTTCGAAATTGCTCTTGGCGACGCCGGAAACAGGGCATGCCCGGTCATCGGGACTCTCTTCGAAAGGCGTTCCGGGGGGTGGAAATCCTGCCGACGCCGTATACCGATAATATATAGGCGAAATCATCCGTCCCCTCTTTTGCAAAGCGGTTCTGGGGCCGTTTTTGTTGCCGAACGGGCCGTTTCAGTCACTCCGTATCGAAAAACTATTTCACCGCAAACTACTCAATTATTATTTTTATCACTATCTTTGTCGAAGATAGGAATCATTGACGGTTTCCTGTCCGACAAAAGCATTCGGGAAATTGGAAAATTCATTAAATACAACATTATCAGTGACTTCCATTCTGATTTTCATCGGGGGGGGATTTTGTAATGGGCGAATTCTGAATCGGGTTCGCCGGTATTTTCGTGTACCGGACAGACGGGACTTCAAATGGCAGACGTCAAGACAGACAGCATTTCCTCCACGGAATTCGGAAAGTTGTTTTTCGAATTCAAGCCCCGTTTTATCGCCCTGGCATACCGCTATGTCCGCGATCGGGAAACCGCTGAAGATCTGGTGTCGGACAGTTTCATGACTTTTTGGGAAATGCATGAAAACCTGCCGGCGGACACCAATGTGCCGGCTTATATCCTCACCTCGGTCAAAAACCGTTGCCTGAACTACCTCAACGCCCAAATTCGCCACCGCAGGGCGGAGCAGGACATGCATTCGACGCTGACGCGCCGGCTTCAGGCCGATGTGCGCTCACTGTCGGCATGCGATCCTGACCTGCTCTTCTCCGAAGAGATCCGCGCAATCCTGAAACAGGCAGTCCGTAAGATGCCGAAAATGACTCGCAACGTATTCCTGTTAAGCCGGATCAGGAATATGACGTACAGCGAGATCGCCGCTGAACTGGGAATTTCCGTCAGCCATGTCAATTTCGAAATCCGTCGGGCGCTCAACCTTATGCGTTTCGAACTGAAGGATTACCTCCCGGCCGTACTGATCACCCTGATACTCTCGTCTCGGTGGTAAAATAGCGCTCCGCAGGGCTGCCCGGAGTGCGTTCCGATCTTTGTCTGAAAAAAATTGCATTTTTTACTACTTACCCCGTCCGTGTGTTTGTTATAACTATATAACACGAACACATGGACGATCTTTTATTGCAGAAATACTTGAGAAACGAGACCTCGGAGGAAGAACTCGCCGAGGTACTCGACTGGTTGGACGCGTCAACGGAAAACCAGCGGTATCTCGATCGGCTCGATTATATTTCCAATCTCAATATTCTGGCCGGAGAGGCGCAGCCCCGTGTCAGCAGACGCACTGTTTCGCTCTGGAAGAGGACGGCTCAATGGAGTGCCGCGGCCGCAGCCGCGCTGCTTGTATGCGCCGGGGTGAGCCACTATCTGGCCGACAGGATTCTCGAATACCGTACCCGGGACATGATGGCCATTACCGCGCCCAACGGGCAGAGCATGTCCGTCACCTTGAGCGACGGGACGACCGTATGGCTCAATTCGGGCGCCAAATTGGAATACCCTTCGATCTTTTCCAGAAAGACACGCCGGGTCAAGATTTCGGGCGAGGCCATGTTTGAGGTGAAGCACGATGCCAGCCGTCCGTTCATCGTGGAAACATTCGCCTGCGATGCTGAGGTGCTGGGTACGAAATTCAACATCCTGGCCGATGCCCGAACCGCCGATTTCTCGGCTGCGCTGCTCGAAGGACGGCTGAAAATCTTGAACCGCCTCGGCGGCGGCGAATCCTTCATTCTCTCCCCCAACGAGCAGATCGACCTGGTCGACGGACATCTCAAACTCAACCGGATAACCGATCCGGACGACTTCCGCTGGGTCGATGGGCTGATGAACCTGAACACGCTGTCGTTCGGGGAGGTGATCCGCAAATTCGAGAACTATTACGGTGTCCGGATCACGATCGACAATCCCGAGGATATGCCCGTGCTCAAGTACCACGGCAAAATCCGCGTGTCGGACGGTGTGGATCATGCGCTGAAGTTGCTCCAGATCACCAATAACTTCTCCTTTACGCGCGACGACGAGACGAACACGATACACATAAAAATAACAAAAATCTAAACCGACTCTATGGAATAAACCGACTTCTGCCTCAAGACACTTTTATGCTGCACCGCCGACGCGCTCGGGCACGCTCGTGTCCGCCGGCGGGAGATAAACAGTGATTCGATTGCTAACCTATTGATCTTAAATCAGCAAACTTATGAAAAATTTAAGTATTAGGCAGATAAAATGCCTGATTACTCTAATTCTCTCCGTGTTCCTGTGCGGTGTGCCTGCTGTGGCTCAAACGCAGAAAATCGCGGTGAAGCTCGACATGACGAAGGTTCCGATGAAGGTCGTCATGAACGAAATCGAAAAGCAGACCAAGTATCTTTTTCTTTATACGGACGAAATCGACACGGAACGCATTGTCTCGATCAAGGCCGATTCCAAGCCTCTCAACGAGGTGCTGCCGCTGTTGTTCAAGGACACGGACATCACCTATGAGATCACGGTTCCCAACATCGTGCTGTCGAAGCGCGTCTCCGCTGCAAGGCCGTCGGCCATCTCGGGCGTGGTGAAGGATTCCGGCGGTTTGGGCATTATCGGAGCCACCGTTCTGATCAAGGGGACGACCGTCGGAACGACCACCGGTATCGACGGAGACTTTACCCTGACGCTCCCCGCCTCGGTCGACAACCCCGAACTGTCGGTCAGTTTCATCGGCTACGAAACCCGTGTCGTGCCCATCGGCTCGCGCACGACTTTCGACATCACACTGTCCAATTCGTCCATCGAGGTCGAGCAGGTCGTTGTTACGGCCCTGGGCATTAAACGTGCCGAGAAGGCGCTGTCGTACAACGTACAGCAGGTGGATGCTGATGCCGTCATCGCTAACAAGGATGTCAACTTCATCAACTCGCTCAACGGTAAAGTTGCCGGCGTGAACATCAACGCCTCGTCGGCCGGCATGGGCGGAGCCTCGAAGGTTGTCATGCGAGGCACGAAATCCATTTCACAGTCTTCGAATGCTCTTTATGTAATCGACGGCGTGCCGATGTTTACCAAGGCGATGGACGGCGGCACGGAGTTCGCGTCGCAGGGTACGACCGATCCCATCGCCGACATCAACCCCGAGGACATCGAGTCGATTTCGGTGCTGACAGGTGCCGCGGCCGCGGCATTGTATGGCTCGGACGCCGCCAACGGTGCCATCGTCGTCACGACTAAGAAGGGACAGGTCGGACAGCTCTCCGTCACCGCGACGGCCGGTGTTGAGATCATGAGCCCGCTGGTGCTGCCTGAGTTCCAGAACCGTTATGGCACGGGCAACCTTACTACGCCGATCAACGTGGCCAGTTACAGCTGGGGCAAGCGGCTCAACCGCGCCAACCGATACGGCTACGATCCCCGCGAAGACTATTTCCGTGCTGGCGTAGTCAATTCCGAGAGCGTTTCGCTTTCGACCGGAACGGAGAAGAATCAGACCTATTTCTCAGCCGCGGCCATCAATTCCGACGGTATCGTGCCCAACAACAGCTATGACCGCTACAACTTCACTTTCCGCAACACCACCTCTTTTCTGAACGACAAGATGAGACTGGACGTAGGAGCCAGTTACGTACTGCAGGAAGACTGCAACATGATCAATCAGGGAACCTACAACAACCCTCTGACGGGAGCCTACCTCTTCCCGCGCGGCGATGACTGGGCGGATATCGAAATGTACGAGCGCTACGATCCCATAGACAAGATTTCGAAACAGTACTGGCCGATGGGCGACGGCTCCATCACCATGCAGAACCCCTACTGGGCGAACTACCGCAACCTGCGCGAGAACCGTAAGGATCGTTACATGCTCAACGCGGCGCTGTCGTACGACATCCTCGACTGGCTGAATGTCTCGGGTCGCATCCGTCTCGACAACTCGCACAACACCTATACCGAAAAGATGTATGCGTCGTCGAACGTGCAGCTCACCGAGCAGTCTGCCAACGGCCTTTACGGCGTCACCAAGACGATGGATCGTCAGGTTTACGGCGACGCCCTGCTCAATATCAACAAAACGTTCGGTGACGACTGGTCGTTGCAGGCCAACATCGGCGCTTCGTTCTCGGATATGAAGAACGACGCTCTGAAGATCCGCGGTCCCATCGCCGACGGTACGTCGGGCGAGAAGCAGGGGCTGGCCAACGTTTTCAACATTCAGAACCTAAGCAACTCGACCAAGACCGTCCGCAAGCAGGAGGGCTGGCGCGAACAGACGCAGTCGATCTTCGCTTCGGCCGAGGTGGGCTACAAGGGCACCTACTACCTGACCCTCACGGGCCGCAACGACTGGCCGTCGCAGCTGGCGGGTCCGCATTCGAATGCCAAGTCGTTCTTCTATCCTTCGGTCGGACTTTCGGTCGTGTTGTCGCAGCTCATTCCTAACATGCCCGAAAATCTCTCCTATATCAAGTTGCGCGGTTCGTTCGCCTCGGTGGGCGTCGCCTTCGAACGCTACATTGCCAACCCGCTCTATTCGTGGAACGAAAGCGGCCTGTCGTGGAACACGCAGACGCAGTATCCCGCCTATCACCTCAAGCCCGAGCGCACCAAGTCGTTCGAGGTGGGTCTGACGATGCGTTTCCTCAAGCATTTCAACCTCGATTTCACCTACTACAATTCGCATACGTCGAACCAGACCTTCGACCCGCAGATCTCGGGCGGCACGGGTTTCTCCAAGATCATCATCCAGTCGGGTAATGTCCGCAACCAGGGTATCGAATTGGCATTGGGCTACCGGAATACCTGGCGCGACTTCACGTGGGATACCAACTACACCTTGTCGACCAACCAGAATAAAATCGTCTCACTGGCCAACAACGTTATCAACTACGCCACGGGTGAGCGCTTCTCGATCGACCGGCTCAATATGGGCGGTCTGGGCGACGCGCTGTTCCTGTTGCAGGAGGGGGGTACGCTGGGTGATCTCTACTCCCGCCGCGATTTGCGCTACGACGAGAACAACGCCATTTACATCGACGAGAACGGAAATGTGGCTACGGAGACGATTCAGGATGTAAAAAAATACGTCAAGCTGGGCAGCGTGCTGCCCGACGCCAACATGTCGTGGCGCAACGACTTCCGGTGGAAGAACCTGAACTTCGGTTTTATGGTTGCGGCCCGTTTGGGCGGCATCGTCTATTCGCGTACGCAGGCTATGCTCGACCAGTACGGCGTGTCAGAGGCTACGGCCGCGGCGCGCGATGCCGGAGGTGTGACGCTCAACGGCGGCGACGTGGTGGATGCCTACACCTGGTATTCGGCCATCGCGGGCGGCAATTCCATCCCGCAGTTCTACACCTATTCGGCTACGAACGTGCGCTTGCAGGAGGCTTCAATCGGCTACACGATTCCCCGCGAAGTGCTGCGCAACGTCTGCGAGATCACGGTTTCGATCGTGGGCCGCAACTTGTGGATGCTCTACAACAAGGCTCCGTTCGATCCGGAAAGCATCGCGACGACGGGCAACTACTATCAAGGTATCGACTACTTCATGATGCCGTCATTGCGCAACGTGGGATTCAATCTCCGTTTCAAATTCTAAAACAGCGACACGATGAAAGACAAAATGATAAAAGCGGCGCTCTCCTTCGCAGTCTTGTGCGGGTTGGGCGCATGCACCAAGAATTACCTCGACATCAACAGCAATCCCTATGAGGTGGACAAGGAGCAGATGGAGGCCAAGGACTACGCCATCGCCTCGGGACTCTCTGCCATGTTCGGTACCGTCGTCTCGACGGATGTCAATACGGCGCAGTTCACTGACTGTCTGCTAGGCAGTACGCAGGGCGGTTATTACGCTGATGCGAACAACGGCTGGACGAACACCATTTCCAAATACAACCCGACCGACAACTGGACGAACGTGTTCATGTACAGCGACAAAGTCATCCCGCAGCTGTACAGCAACATGTCGAACGTAGAGGGTATTTCGGAGGATCCGCTCGTTCTGGCCATCCTCAAGATTGTGAAGGTCTGCGTCCTGAACCGTGTGACGGACACCTATGGGCCGATTCCTTATTCCGAGATCGGAAGCACCGGTAAGATCCAGGTGGCCTACGATGACCAGCCCAAGGTCTATTCGCAGATGTTCGATGAATTGGACGAGGCGATCGCCCTGTTGGACGAGAACATCGACCGGAGTATCACGAGTACGACCGACCAGGTCTTCGACGGCACAGCCGTGAAATGGTGCCGTTTTGCCAACTCGATGAAGCTGCGGCTGGCCATGCGGGTGGTATACACCGATTTCGTAAGCTCGAAGGGCCTCTCTCCGCAGCAGTTGGGCGAACAGGCCGTGGCGCACTCTGTCGGTGTCATGCAGTCGAACGCAGACAATGCGCAGCTTTCGTCCCTGGCCTTCGGCAAGGACGGCAATCCGCTCTATACGGCATGCATGTACAACTCCCCAGCTGGGTCGGTGACGGGCGGCGATTCGCATGCTGCAGCTGACATCATCTGCTACATGAACGGTTATGAGGATCCACGCCGCGAGAAATATTTCAGCAAGGCGCAGTTCTCCGGGGACAACGCTCCTGAGTATGTGGGCATGCGTCGTGGTATCGCCATTCCAGCGCTCAGCACTGTGGGGCTGCTCTATTCAGGCGTCAACTTCGTAGACGGCATGGCTACTCCGTTGCAGTGGATGAATGCCGCCGAGGTGGCCTTCCTGAAGGCGGAAGCCGTCGGCGTGTTCGGCTGGAACATGGGTGGCAGCGCCAAGACCTTCTACGAGCAGGGCGTCCGCCTCTCGTTCGAACAGTGGGGTGTTGCGGGCGTCGACGAATACCTTGCCGGCACCACTCTTCCGGAATCCTACACCGACCCCAACGGCGGTGCAACCTCCTATTCTACACAGCTCTCCCAGCTGGGGGTGGCTTGGAACGACGGCGCCTCGAAGGAGGAGATGCAGGAGCGCATCATCATCCAGAAGTGGATCGCCAACTTCCATCTTGGCAACGAGGCGTGGGCTGATTTCCGCCGTACAGGCTTCCCGCACCTGATTCCGGCCATGGAGTCCGCCGTGGGCAATAACTCGCAGGGCATCCGGAACCTTACGCTCGGCGCCCGTCGCATGTCCTATCCTGCGGACGAGGCGACCAACAACCCGGAGAACTACGCCAAAGCCGTGGAGATGCTTGGTGGCTCCGACAACATGGCGACCCGCATGTGGTGGGACTGCAATCCGGCCGTCAAATAATCGCACACGCCGTTTAACCCATTAAAACGAAATTTGACATGAAGCGCATATTTATTCCGTTTTTCGCCACGGCGGCCCTACTGGCCTCGTGCAGCGACTGGACGGAAGTCGAACACAGAGATCTTTTGCCGCAGATGAATCAGAGCGATCCGGTTTTTCTGGCATCGCTCCGGGATTTCAAGGCCGGCGAACACTTGGTGACGATGATGATCGTCCGAGGAACCTCGACTGCTCCGAATCGGCAGAACCAGCATCCTATGTCTATGCCTGACAGTGTGGATTACCTGCTCATGACCGACGTCGATAACCTACATCCGGCGCTGATGGATGAGATTGCCGAGGTGCGCTCGAAGAAGGGCACCCGCACGCTCAACGTCGTGGACTACACGACGATCCGCAGTGCATGGGTCGCTATGAAGGAGGAATCTTCCGGTACGGAGCACGAGGGGGACTTTACGGAGGATAAGTTCGCTGAATACTGCAAGATCGAGACCGAAAAGCAGCTTGCGGCCTGCTCCCGGTATGGATTCGACGGCATCGTCGTCTCCTATCTGGGCGGTTACGACAGCAGTGTCGCCGCTCCGTTTGTGCTGGCGGCAGACACGTGGCGCCGCGACAATCCCGACAAGCTGCTCTTCTTCCGCGGATACCCCGCCTTTATCACGAGCATCGAGAACCAGACGATTCTTTCGGAGTGTGACTACGTCATCATCCTGACCGAGGGTGCCTCGTCGTCGGTGGCTATCTCCCGTATGGTGCGCGATCAGCTCGAAGAGGGCGTTCCGAGTGACCGGATCGTGCTAGAAGCCTCTGTGCCGTCGATCGCCGACGGCGGCAGCGACGCTCAAGTGGGCGCTTCGCTTCAGGTGGCCGCCCAGTGGGTGATGGATCCGAAAACCTCCCAGACTGTACAGTGCGATAAGCTGGGGCTCTGCGCATCGAACGCACAGGAAGACTATTTCAATACGCCAACCTACAAGAGAATCCGCGAGGCGCTCGGCATCCTGAACCCCGAGCCCGAAGAGGAGTCCGAAAACAATCCTGAAAATAAAAACGACGATGAAAAATAAATTAGGATTCGCATTGTGCCTGCTCTTGGCGGCTGTATTCACGGGCTGCAAGGAGGATGAGGAGGGCAAACACCACTTCAGCAATCAGGTGTTCATCTCCGCAACGTCGTTCACCGACGACGTGTTTATCAAACGGGACAACCTCGACGTGACCCGGGAAGAGAGTTGCGACGTCACCGTCGCCATGGCCCAGCCCCGGGAGCGCGACATCACGGTCACGTTCGCCGAGGCTCCCGGTCTGTTGGAGCACTACCGGATGTTCTACGACGATCCAACGGCCGAACTGCTCCCTGCCAACGGCGGCTATTACGATTTCGCGGATAATTCGACTGTCATCACGGCCGGGATGGTGGAGAGTGCGCCGCTCACCTTCGCCTTTACGAATTTGGATAATCTGCCCATCGAGGAGAAGCAGCGCTACGTGTTGCCCGTACGCATCGTGTCGGCCGACGGCATGAATATCCTCGAAAGCGCCCGGACGGTCTATTTCGTCTTCTCGAAGGCCGCGCTCATTAACGTCGTGGCCGAGATGGAAAATAATTGCGCCTGGCCTGAGTGGACGGCCGACACCGAGGCGGTGAAGGACATGGAGACCTTCACGCTCGAAGCGCTCGTCTACGCCAACTCGTTTGACCGCAAGATCTCGACGATCATGGGCATCGAGGATACGTTCCTCATCCGTCTGGGCGACGATGGCCGTCCTACCAACCAGTTGCAGGTGGCCTTCGCCAAGAAGGTTTCGGAGGAGGAGACCTCGCCTGCACGCGGGAAGATTCCGGTCGAGGCCGACAGTCGTTACGACCTCAAGCAGTTCGTTTGGCATCATATCGCCGTCACGTTCGACCGCGGCACTATCTGCGTCTATATCGACGGCAAGCTGAAGGATACGGCCAAGGCCTCAGTATCCGGTACCGACGGGCAGGCAGTGATCATTGACAAGATCAACTTCGCCATTCCGCATTCCGATGAGACGGACGGCAAGGAGCGCTGCTTCTGGATTGGTCACTCGTACCGCCTCCAGTCGGACGGCGACTTGTTCTACGAGCGTCGTTTCGACGGCATGATGGGCGAAGTGCGCCTCTGGAACAAGGCCTTGACGTCCGAAGAGATCGCTTCCGAGAACCATTTCTACAAGATCGATCCCGCATCGGACGGACTGGTGGCCTACTGGAAGTTCGACGACAATACGAAGGGTAAAATCGTCAAGGATTATACCGGCAACGGCTTCGATCTGAAGACCGAGCGCGAAGTGAATTGGCAGAGCGTCGCGCTCCCCGAAGAGTGAGAGATTTATTACCTGAGGAATCGTAATACCTTAACTTTAATTTAACCTTTTTAATTAACCTAATCAACCAAACATGAAAAGAAAGTCATTTCTGATGCTTTTGGCGGGTATGTTCGCCATTTCATCGGGGGCTCTCGTCGGCTGCAACGATGACGACGATGATGTGAACAAAAAGAATTCTTTGTCGGTAACGCCCTCGTCTGCTATTGAGTTCAAGGCCGGCGACAATCAGGACGTTGTGCTGACTGTCAAGACCGACGCCAAGTCGTGGGCATTCGAGAAGAACGGCGAATGGATCGTCGCCAAGCAGGACGGTGACAAACTAACCGTGAACGCCCAGGCCAACACCACGGAGTCCGTACGTCCGGGCCGCATCACGATTACAGCCGGTAACGCCGAACCCGTCAACATCAACGTAAACCAGAAGGGGCTTGAAGTAGGTGAAATCGTACTGAGCGTTTCGCCGTCGGATCCCATTGGGTTCGAGGCTACTGGCAATAAGGCCGTTGAGCTGACCGTTACGACCAATGCACCCGACTGGACGTTCTCCTACCCCGAGGAGTGGATGACGGCCGAGAAGCAGGGCGACAAGCTGACGGTCAACGCCAAGGACAATACGGGAGACGCCCGTGTAGGGCAGATCGTCGTGACGTCCAGCGAGGGTGAGAAGACCGCGAAGATCGCCGTATCGCAGAAGGCCGGCAGCGAGAATCCCACCCCGGGCGAGGAGATCGCCGGTTCGCTCTCGACGGCCGATGATCTGAACATCCAGTTCGCTCACGATGCCGTGGAGCCCGTCAAGAAAACCCTGACCTTCACGCTGGAGAAGACCGCTACGGCTGAGACCAAGGTGAAGCTCGTCTTCGACGAACGCCATGTCGATGAGTACAACTTCGACCACGCTACTGAGTACGTCGTATTCCCCGAGAAACTCTGCACCATTGCGAACGACGGCGTGATAACCATCCCTGCCGGCGAAACCTCTGCGCAGATCGAGGTAACGCTCTCGCCGAGTGCTTCCGATCTGGAGTATGTTACCACCTACATGGTTCCCCTTCAGGCCGTAGCCCAGACGGAGGGTATCGTCGTCAAAGATGAGGCTGAATACGTCGACTTCCTAGTTTCGCGCATTGGTTCGAAGAAGATCCGCAACATCTGTTACTTCGAGGTGAACGACTGCAACCCGCTCAACGCCATCGAGTACATTCTGGAGGACGGTCAGCCGTTCTTCGATGCCGTCGTGCTCTTCGCTGGCAACATCAACTGGGATGCTTCGAAACAGAAGGTTTACATGAACGCCAACCCCAACGTGCAGGCGCTACTCGACAACTCGGAGGAGCTGCTCCAGCCGCTGCGTAAGAAAGGTATCAAGGTGTTGCTCGACATCCTGGGCAACCATGACCAGGCCGGCATCGCTGGTTTGAGCGACTGGGGCTGTGAGCAGTTCGGCAAGGAGCTGGCTCAAATCTGTCTCGACTATAAGCTCGATGGTATAGGTTTCGATGACGAGTATTCGAGCTACTCCGGATCCGGAAAATGGTTCGCAGGCCCCAGCTCCCAGCAGGCCGCCCGTCTCTGCTACGAGACCAAAAAGGCGATGAAGGAATTGTGCCCCTGGGAGACCTGGGTACACCTCTATTACTTGGGCTATATCCAGTCCTCGCTGCCTTCGGTATTCATCGACGGTGTGGAGCATAAGCCGTCTGAATTCATTGACAACGTCTGCGCCGACTACGGCGGTGCAGCAAGACCGGTAAACGGTATGGGACTGAGCGGATGTGCCGGTAATTCCATCCAGCTCAACTATGGCAACTCCATTTCGTCTGAGAGTGCCAAGGCACTGATGAATCAGGGTTACGGCTGGATCATGTGGTTCGCATTCGATCCTTCCGGAACCGGAACAGTCAGCAACAACCGTTCGCACTCGCTCAAGCAGTTCCGCAACGTGGCACAGGGCTGCTACGAGCAGAACGTACTCGATCCCAAAAACGTCTACAACAAGATCGGCGAGGGGCAGTACGATCCCGCACCGCACCCGATCAACTAACCTGAAAACGAATGACGAGGTCGTGCGTCCCGGCTTTGGCCGGGATGCCGCCGACCGTTCGGCCGGAACCGGACGAAGCCGTTGTCCGGTTCGCCGGCAATGAACAAATCCTTAAAACCTGAATGACAAGATATGAAAATTTCGAAAATATTTCTTTTTACAGCTGCTGCGCTCGCACTCTGCGGAGCTTGCGATGACAGCGACGACAAGGTGGATCCTTCGACTACCGAAGACAAGATTTCCATTTCGCCGACGGAAGGCGTCGTGGGGAGCAAGGGCGGCGATGTTTCGACCATGGTTACCAGCTCGGGCGAGTGGACGCTCGAAGGCGCCGAGAACGCTTATGTGACCCCTTCGGCCGCTAAGGGCAAGGACGGCGACATCGTGGCCTTCACGGTGAAGGCCAACGACAAGGAGGAAGACCAGGTCTTCACTTATACGTTCGCGTGCGGCAAGAAGACCGCTCCTTTCAAGATTACGCTTAAGAAAAAGGCCTCCGAGACCGAGGAGCAGCTCGAACTCTTCTATGCCGAGGAATCGAACATCATACCCCGCGAAGGCGGCAAGGTGACGGTGCTGGTTACCAGTTCGGGCGCGTGGACGCTCGAAGGCACGGCCGATTTTGTCCATCCTTCCTCAACCTCGGGCGAAGACGGCGCTGAAGTGGTCTTCGAGGTGGATCCCAACGAAACTGAGCAGGAGCGGAGCGCCGACTACGTCTTCAAGATGGGCAGCAAACAGGTCGAATTCCAGATCGTCGAGAAGGGCGAGGTGCCCGAGACCATCGAGATCACCTCGAAGGCGGAGATGCGTCTGGCCTATACGGCTGAGGAACGTCTGGCCGTAGAACTGTCGACGAATGTTAACTACCGCGATCTGACGGCCGAAATCGTATCGGAGGCCGAAGGCTGGCTGACCTATACGATCGCCCGTCCCACTGAGGGCGGCGCCGATACCGACGTTACGGCCTATTTCTCCATGGCTAAGAACGACGGCGAGACTCCGCGCGAGGCTACCGTGACGATCAAGGGCGTGAAGAACGGCGCAGCCGTGCTGAAGGTAACCCAGCTTCCCCAGTCGAAGATTGAGCCCGAGAAGCTGGCCTATTTCCTGGATGTGGAGGCTCAGACGCTCGATATTCCGGTAACGGCCAATGTCGAGTTCGACGTGACGGTGGGTGAGGGTGCCGACGGCTGGTTTACCTATAATAATGCCGACGATAGCGGCCTGCACTTCACAGTGGAGGCTCTGGTTGACGGATCTGCCCGCAGCTGCGAGGTCGTGCTCACCGAGAAGAACGCTCCCGACAATGCAGAGCCGCTGACGGTCAACATCAAGATTTCGCAGAAGTCCAAGGGACTGATTGAGTGCGTGGCCGACATGCGTCGCGCGCGCTGCTACTTCCCGTATCTGAAGAATGCCAATGCGCTCAACGGTCTGAAGAACGGAGCCATGGAGGCGCTGGTCAATATTCAGGATACGCGCGTAGCCGGTTCGTTGTCTACTATTATGGGTATCGAGGGGAAATTCCTCCTCCGTCTGGGCGACGTCGGTGTGCCCTGGAACCAGATTCAGCTGGCCATGAGCGGCGGAAACCGTACGGATGCCAAGCTGGAACTTTCCGAACTGGATCGCTGGTACCATGTCGCAGTAACGTGGGACGATACCTTCGCTTATTTCTATGTTGACGGAGAACTTTTGTATCAGGCCGGTATCTCCAATTACTCCGGTTTCAATCTGGGTGTGGCATACGGAGGCAGTGAGAGCGACTGGAACCGTGCCTTCTGGATCGGTTACGCTTATAATGCCGACCGTTTCTTCCCCGGTTACATGGCCGAGGTGCGCGTATGGAACCGCACCTTGACCAAGGAGGAGATCAATGCCGAGAACCACTTCTACTCCGTTCCGGTGGATTCGGAGGGTTTGGTAGGTTACTGGAAGCTCAACGACGGTGCCGGTGCAATCGTCAAAGACTCGTCGCCGTCGGGCAACGACATGGTGGGCGAAATCAATGTCCGCTCTTCAAACGGCCAGCAGATTGGCGACGAGGGTATGAACTGGGTGGAGATGAGTCTGCCCTAATTTCGAGCGGATAAAATAAGCGTTGCCTGTCCGTCGGGAACGACGGTTCGTGTGTGGCAGCTGAATCCCATTCTGCTATGGGATTGAAAGAGCGTAACGACCCGATTTATCGAGTCGTTACATTCTTTATACAGTAGAGAAGACAACAGTCTATTTTCAGCCTATTGCGTTCAAATACCGCATTTCAAATAACCTAGCACGAGATACAAAAAAATTTCGAACAAGTCTCTTTGTTAAAAGGCAAGGCTGTATTTCGCGATTATCGCATTATATCAGAATAAATAATATTTAGTATAAACATATAAAAAAGTTGTTTATGTCGGAGCAAATCCATATGTTTATAATGCTTTAAGCATTCTTCTATTTGTGTATTATGCAATCTCTTAGCCATCTTAAACATTCTCCTTTGAAATGGGGTTCGTCATTGTACTTTGCGATGGGTTCGCCGTTTGTCGTTCTGCACATGGTCTCGGCAGTTCTGTACAAGGAGCTGGGGATCTCGGATGCTCAGATAGCGTTCTGGACGTCTCTGATCATGTGGCCTTGGACGATCAAGTTCCTGTGGAGCTGTTCCTGGAGTTGTACCGGACGAAGAAGTTCTGGGGCGTCGGGAGCCAGATGCTGAGCGGTGTTCTGTTCGGCGCAGCGGCCCTTTCGCTTCAGCTTCCGCTGTTCTTCGCGGTCAGTGTTGTTGTCTTTGCCGTTGTTGCCTTCAGCGGTGCTACGCACGACATCACGGCCGACGGGGTCTAAATGTCGGAGCTTCCGCCGGCGTCCCAGGCTAAATACATCGGCTGGCAGGGTGCGTTCTACAATTTTGCGAAACTGGTTGCCCCAGGCGGTCTGGTGTGGCTTGCGGGGTGGCTCTGCGACGGCTTCTCGGCCGTCGGCGCGTCTTCTTACGACGCCTCTGTTCGTTCGTGGACGGTCGTTCTGTTGCTCCTGTGCGCCGCGCTCGTCGCTTTGGGCCTTTACCATCTCCGTGCGCTTCCTTCAGGCGGCTCGGCTTCAGAAGGCCGCTCGCTGCAGGATGACCTTATCGGCCTGCGTGAGGTCATCGGCGCTTTTTTCACGAAGAGACACATCTGGTATTATATCGCCTTCATCATCCTGTACAGATTGGGCGAGGGCTTCGTGATGAAGATCGTTCCTCTGTTCCTCAAGGCGGATACCGCATCCGGGGGCTTGGGTCTTACGAACCAGCAGATCGGCCTTTACTACGGGACTTTCGGCGCGGGGGCGTTTCTGCTGGGCTCGCTTTTGGCGGGCTACTACATCGCCCGACGAGGTCTGCGGCGCACACTTTTCACGCTGTGCTGTATCTTCAACCTGCCGTTCGGGGTCTACGCCTTGCTTGCATGGTTCCAGCCTTCGAGCATGTGGCTCGTGGGCGGTGGCATCGTCGTGGAGTACTTCGGCTACGGATTCGGATTCGTGGGCCTCACGCTGTTTATGATGCAGCAGGTCGCTCCGGGGCGTCACCAGATGGCGCACTACGCTTTCGCTTCGGGTATCATGAACCTCTCGGTGATGCTCACGGGCATGGCTTCAGGCTTTTTGAGCGATCTGATGAGCTACCGGATCTTCTTCCTCGCGGTGATGCTCGCCACCATTCCGGCTTTTGTGATCACCCGGCTGGTTCCCTTTACCTATGACGACAAACCAAACGACAAATAATTTATATGGATACACTGAAAATTGCGGGCGCGAATCAGCCCGATATGCCGTGGGAGGACCGTCCCGCCGGCTCCAAAGAGGTGATGTGGCGTTACAGCGCGAACCCGATCATCGGGCGTCATGCGCTTTCGACGTCGAATTCGATCTTCAACTCGGCGGTCGTTCCCTTCAAAAAAGGAAAATATAACTATGCGGGCGTTTTCCGGTGCGACGACACGAACCGCCGGATGCGCATCCACGTAGGCTTTTCGGTCGACGGCCTTCGGTGGGAGATCGAGGAGTCCGACTTCCGGCTGGAGGGTGCGGACGCCGAGATCGGCCAGTGGGTCTACGGCTACGATCCTCGCGTTGCGAAGATCGGCGACAAATACTACGTTACGTGGTGCAACGGCTACCACGGGCCGACGATCGGCATTGCGTGGACGGATGATTTCGAGACGTTCCACCAGCTTGAAAACGCATTTCTTCCCTATAACCGCAACGGGGTTCTGTTCCCGCGCAAGATCGGGGGCCGGTTCGCGATGCTGTCGCGTCCGAGCGACACGGGTCACACGCCCTTCGGGGACATCTTCTATTCGGAGTCTCCGGACATGGAGTTCTGGGGCCGCCACCGGCATGTGATGTCTCCCGCAGCGTTCGAGGTATCGGCATGGCAGTGCATGAAGATCGGTGCGGGCCCCGTTCCCATCGAGACCTCGGAAGGGTGGCTTCTGTTCTACCACGGGGTGCTTCGCTCGTGCAACGGCTATGTCTACGCCTTCGGCTCGGCGCTGCTGGATTTGGACGAGCCGTGGAAGGTCGCGGCGCGCAGCGGTCCTTACCTGATCTCCCCGCGTGAACAGTACGAATGTATGGGGGACGTTCCAAACGTGACGTTCCCGTGCGCTGCGCTGCACGACCCTGCGACGGGGCGCGTGGCTGTTTATTACGGCTGTGCCGACACGGTTACGGGCCTTGCATTCGGCTATATCCCGGAGATCATCGAATTCACGAAGAAAAACAACATCCTGTGAGACCGCTTCGATTCACGCCGCAACTCAAATCCCTGATCTGGGGCGGCGAAAAGATCGCGCCCTACAAGGGCATCCGCACCGGAGGGCGGAATATCGGCGAGAGCTGGGAGCTGTCGGGCGTCGCGGGCAACGAGTCCGTTGTCGCTGAGGGCGAATATGCGGGTCGGACGCTCCCGGAGCTTATCGCCCGCTTCCGCGGCGAGCTGGTCGGCGAAGCCGTCTACGAACGTCATGGAACGGAATTCCCCCTGCTGGTGAAGTTCATCGACGCCCGTCAGGACCTCTCGATCCAGGTACACCCCGACGACCAACTGGCATGGACGCGCCACAAGAGCAACGGCAAGACCGAGATGTGGTACGTCGTGGCCGCAGATGAGGGGGCGCACCTGAAATCGGGTTTCTCGCAACAGCTCACTCCTGCGGAGTATGAACGCATGGTCGCCGACCATACGCTGACCGATGCCCTGTGCGACTATCCCGTCATTGCGGGCGACCTGTTCTTCCTGCCGGCGGGACGTGTGCATGCCATCTGCGCCGGGACGTTCGTGGCGGAGATCCAGCAGACCTCGGACATCACCTACCGCATCTACGACTACGGCCGCACGGGGGCGGACGGGAAACCCCGCGAGCTGCATACCGAACTGGCGAAGGATGCCATCGACTACACCGTGCTGCCCGACTACCGCTCGCATTATGTCGCCGGGAAGAACCGGGAGGTGCCGCTCGTGTCGTGCCCCTATTTTGTAACATCGCTTTACGATCTCGACCGGGCATTTGTCCGGGATCTTTCGGAACTCGACTCTTTCCTGATCGTCATGTGTCTGGAAGGGAACGGCGTGCTCTGCGACGACGAGGGGGACGAAGTCCCCCTCCGTCGCGGCGAGACGCTGCTTGTCCCGGCTTCGACACGCAGCGTGCAGTTCGTCCCCGACCCGAGTCTCAAACTGCTGACCAGCCACCTGTGACCATGCGAAAAGGAATCATAACAGCGCTCGCCGCAGCCGTTTTCGGCGCTGCGGCTTCGGCGCAGACCCCTGCCGATAAGGTCGACCCGTTTATCGGGACGACCAACTTCGGGACTACGAACCCGGGAGCCGTCACTCCGCACGGAATGATGTCGGTGGTTCCGTTCAACGTGATGGGTTCTGCGGAGAACCTCTACGACAAGGACGCGCGGTGGTGGTCTACGCCTTACGAGTACCATAACAAGTTCTTCACGGGCTTCGCGCATGGGGCGTTGAGCGGCGTGGGGTGTCCGGATATGGGGTCGCTGCTGACGATGGCGACGACCGGGCCGCTCAAGGTGGACTACCGGGAGTACGGCACGGCTTATAGCGGCGAAAAGGCGTCGCCGGGCTATTACGCTGCGACGCTCGACCGGTACGGCATCCGCGCCGAGGCCACGGCCACGGCGCGCACCTCGGCCGAACGGTATACGTTTCCTGTCGGACAAGGACATATCCTGCTCAATCTGGGCGAGGGCCTTACGAACGAAAGCGGCGCGATGGTGCGCCGTGTGAGCGCCACGGAGATCGAGGGTATGAAACTGCTGGGGACGTTCTGCTACAATCCGCAGAAGGTGTTTCCGGTCTATTTCGTCCTGCGGGTTTCGAAAACCCCGTCGGCTTCGGGCTACTGGAAGAAACAACGCCCGATGACGGGCGTGGAGGCCGAGTGGACGCCCGACAACGGCAAATACAAACTCTATACGGAATACGGCCGCGAGTTGGCGGGCGACGATGTGGGCTACTGGTTTACGTTCGACGATCTGCAAGAAGGCGAGCAGGTCGAGGTGCGCATGGGCATTTCCTACGTCAGTACGGAGAACGCGCGCAAAAACCTCGATGCCGAGCAACCCGCGGGCACGACGTTCGACGCGATCCGCACGGCGGCCCGGGAGCAGTGGGACAAGGATCTGGGGCGCATCCGCGTCGAGGGCGGCACGAAAGAGCAGCAGACGGTGTTCTACACGGCGCTCTACCATGCGCTGATCCACCCGAATCTCTTGAGCGACGTCAACGGCGAATACCCGCTCATGGAGCGCGCGGGCACGGGCCTAACTGAGGGCGAGCGCTATACGGTCTTCTCGCTGTGGGATACCTACCGCAACCTGCACCAGCTCATGACGCTGGTCTACCCCGAACGTCAGCGCGAAATGCTGCGCTCGATGGTTGCGATGTACGACGAGTGGGGCTGGCTGCCCAAATGGGAGTTGTACGGCCGCGAGACCTTCACCATGGAGGGCGATCCGTCGATTCCCGTCCTGGTGGACAGTTGGATGAAGGGCCTGCGCGACTTCGACGTGGAGAAGGCCTACGAGGCCATGCGCAAGTCGGCCACGACGCCCGGTGCACAAAATCGGATGCGTCCCGACATCGACCCCTACGTCGAGCGGGGTTATGTGCCGCTGGGCTTCTATGCCGGGGACCTCTCGGGCGACAACTCCGTGTCGCATGCGCTGGAGTATTACATCGCGGATCATGCGCTGTCTCTTCTGGCCGATTCGCTGGGCAAACACGACGACGCGAAACTCTTCCGCGAACGCTCGCTGGGATACCGCCACTATTACAGCCCGGAATCCGGAACCTTCCGGCCGATTACCAAGGAGGGCGAATTCCTGACGCCCTTCGATCCGCAGCAGGGCGCGAACTTCGAGGCCGTGCCGGGCTTCCACGAGGGCTCGGCCTGGAACTATACGTTCTATGTGCCGCACGATGTCGAGGGGCTGGCCGAGTTGATGGGCGGTAAACGCAAATTCGTCGAGAAGCTCCAACGGGTCTTCGACGAGGGACTGTACGATCCGGCCAACGAACCCGACATCGCCTATGCGTATCTTTTCAGCTATTTCAGGGGCGAGCAGTGGCGCACGCAGCTTCAGACGCAGCGTCTTCTGGCCGAATACTTCACCACCGCGCCGGACGGCATTCCCGGTAACGACGACACGGGAACCATGTCGGCCTGGGCGGTGTTCACCATGCTGGGCCTCTATCCCGATTGCCCGGGCGAGCCGTTCTACACGCTCACGGCCCCGACTTTCGACCGCGCGGAGATCGACACCGACCGGGGAACTCTTCTAATCGAGAAACGCGGCGAGGGAACGATTCGCCGCATGACGCTGGGCGGAAAGCCGCTTGCGAAATACCGCATCGGTCACGACGAGCTGCTCCGCGGCGGACAACTGACTTTTGAACTTCAAAACAAGCGATAGATGAATATCACACAACTACTGACCGCAGCGGGGCTGCTGCTGACAGCCTGCGCGCAGCCTGCCGCCGAGGAGAATTACACGCGCTTCGTAGATCCGAAGATCGGTACGGGCGGCCACGGGCACGTCTTCGTGGGTGCGAACGTGCCGTTCGGCATGGTGCAGGTGGGCCCTACGAGCATCCCGCAGGCGTGGGACTGGACTTCGGGCTACCACGCGAGCGATTCCACGGTAATCGGCTTCTCGCATACGCACCTCTCCGGCACGGGCATCGGGGACCTGTTCGACATCACCGTCATGCCCGTTACGGGCGAGGTGACCTATGCCCGCGGGGAGGAGAAAGACCCTGCTTCGGGGATGTGGTCCTACGCCGATCGGACAAAAGAGATCACGAAGCCGGGCTACTACTCGGTGCCGCTGACAAGGTACGGCATCACGGCCGAAATGACCGCCACGGAACGTGTGGGGCTGCATCGCTATACCTTCCCGGCGTCGGACGCCGCGGCCGTAGTCTTCGATCTGGAGAACGGCGGCTGCTGGGACAAGGCCACCCAAACACATCTGGAGAAGGAGGGCGATAGCCGCATTACGGGCTGGCGTTACTCGACGGGCTGGGCCAAGGATCAGCGGGTCTATTTCGTGGCGGAGTTCTCGAAACCCTTTGCGAAATTCGAAACCGTCGGGGACAAATATGCCCGGGCGTCGTTCGCAACGACTGACGGCGAACAGGTGTTGCTGAAAGTAGCCCTTTCGCCCGTGAGCATCGAGGGTGCCAAGGCGAATCTCGTGGCGGAACTCCCCGGCTGGGATTTCGACGCCACGGTAAAAGCCGCCGACGCGAAATGGAACGCCGAACTGTCGAAGGTGAAGGTCACGACGACGGACGAGGCGGCGAAACGGATTTTCTACACGGCCCTCTACCACACGATGGTGGCTCCGTCGCTCTTCTGCGATGTGAACGGCGACTACTACGGTTCGGACCATGAAATCCATCGCAACGCCGACTTTACGAACTACACGACCTTTTCGCTCTGGGATACCTACCGGGCTGCGATGCCGCTGATGACGATTCTCCACCCGGAGAAGATGCCCGACATCATCCGGACGATGCTGGCAATCGCCGACGAGCAGGGACGGCTCCCAGTGTGGCATCTGTGGGGCAACGAGACCGACTGTATGGTGGGCAATCCGGGTATCCCGGTCGTTGCGGACGCCCTCGTGAAGGGCATCGAAGGTTTCGACCGGGAAAAGGCTTTCGAAGCCATTAAAAAGACGGCGATGAACCCCGACCGCGGCAACGGCCTGCGGATGCAGTACGGCTATATCCCGTGCGACCTCTTTAACGAAGCGGTGGCCTACGACATGGAATATGCTTTGGCCGACGGCGCCGCAGCCCGGGCCGCCGAAGTGCTGGGCCGTATGGAGGATGCGAAGTTCTTCGAGGAACGCAGCCATTCGTACCGTAACTATTTCGACCCCTCGACACGCTTTATGCGGGGCCGCGACTCGCGGAAAGGCTGGCGCACGCCCTTCGATCCCTTCCACTCGACGCACCGCGCCGACGACTACTGCGAGGGCAACGCCTGGCAATATACATGGCTGGCGCCGCACGACGTCGAAGGCTTGCAGGGGTGCTTCGGCTCGCGCGCGAAGCTGATCGAGAAACTGGATTCCCTTTTTATCGTCAGCCCGGTGATTCAGGGCGGTAATACCTCGCCCGATATTTCGGGACTTATCGGCCAATATGCTCACGGCAACGAACCGAGCCATCACATTCTCTACCTCTACACGATGCTGGGGCAGCCGTGGAAGACGGCGGATAAAGTAAGGGAGGTGCTCACAACACTCTACCACGACGCGCCCGACGGACTTTCGGGCAACGAGGATGTGGGGCAGATGTCGGCGTGGTACATTCTCTCGTCGCTGGGTATGTACGAGGCGGAGCCGGCCGGTGGTCGCTACTGGTTCGGCTCGCCGCTGTTCGACAGGGCCGAGCTGAAAGTCGAAGGCGGTGTGTTCACGATCACGGCCGAGAACAACTCCGCCGAGAACAAATACATCCAGCGCGTATGGCTCGACGGACAGCTCTATACGAAGCCGTGGATCGCACATGCCGACGTCGTGCGGGGCGGGGAGCTGCGCTTCGAAATGGGTGCCGAACCGAAGGTGTGGTACTGTCCCCAGGAACCGGAGGCGTATGCCGACCAGCGGCCGGAAAAGCGGCTTTTCACCTCCGAGGCCGTCGAAGCCGAAATCGGGCGCGTCAGCGCACAGCTGACCAACGACCGCATCCGGTGGATGTTCCGCAACTGTTTCCCCAATACGCTCGACACCACGGTGCACTATCGTGAGGACGAGGACGGCAACCCCGATACATATGTCTATACGGGCGACATTCCGGCCATGTGGCTGCGCGACTCGGGTGCGCAGGTGTGGCCCTACGTGCAGCTGTGCGGTAACGATGTGCCGTTGCGGCGGATGATCGCCGGCGTGATCCGCCGTCAGTTCAAGCTCATCAACATCGACCCGTATGCCAATGCGTTCAACGACGGTCCGACCGGAGCGGGCGAGGATGCGGAATTCTATCCCCAGAACCCCTGGGTGTTCGAACGCAAATGGGAGATCGATTCGCACTGCTATCCCATTCGTCTGGCGCATCACTACTGGAAGACTACGGGCGATGTGTCGGTTTTCGATGCGGAGTGGGTCGCAGCCATGCGCAATATCATCAAGACGCTCCGGGAACAGCAGCGCAAAGAGGGCCCCGGACCGTACACGTTCCTCCGCACGACCGATCGTCAGTTGGACACCAAGTGCTGCGTGGGACGCGGCAATCCGGTGAACCCCGTGGGGCTGATCGCCTCGGCATTCCGTCCCTCGGACGATGCCACGACGTTCGAGTTTCTCGTGCCGTCGAATTTTATGGTCGTCTCGTCGCTCAGGAAGGCCGCCGAGATTCTCACGGCGGTGAACGATGAACGGGAGCTTGCCGACGAGTGCACGGCGTTGGCCGACGAGGTGGCTGCGGCATTGCAGAAATACGCCGTCGTGGAACATCCGGAGTTCGGAAAAATCTACGCCTTCGAGGTCGACGGTTTCGGCAGCGCGCAGCTTATGGACGACGCCAATGTGCCGTCGCTCTTGGCCATGCCCTATCTGGGTGACGTGGAGCGCACGGACCCGATTTACGAAAACACCCGCCGGTTCGTCTGGAGCACGGAAAATCCCTATTTCTGGCGCGGAGCTGCCGGCGAGGGCATCGGCGGCCCCCATATCGGGGTGGAGATGATCTGGCCCATGAGCATTATGATGCGGGCCTTCACGGCGACCGACGACGAAGAGATCCGCGACTGCATCTGCCAGCTGATCACCACCGACGCCGGGACGGGCTTCATGCATGAATCCTTCTCGCGCCACGATGCCGCGGATTTCACCCGCGCGTGGTTCGCCTGGCAGAACACCCTCTTCGGGGAACTGATTCTCAAGCTCGTAAACGACGGGAAAACGGACCTGCTGAATTCCATATACTAACCATGAAGAAACTTACAATTTACGCCACCTTCAACGAGGAGGGTATTTCGTTCCCGTTTCCGCAACTTACGATTCTTAATTCGGGGTGATAAAGTCTGCGGCACCGGCAGAGAGGAGAGCGGTGTGAATTTCGAGTGCCGCTCTTCTTATATTTTCCTCTCTCTGGCGTTTTCGGAAGTTAAAGAGTATCTTTGTACGTTTTTTCAACCCATGTGTTTATGGAAACGTTAGAAATCAATAAAGTAGAAATTCGCAATCTTCAGAAAGAGGATTACGACCAACTGGCCAGTTCCTTTACCCGCGTCTATGCCGATGGAAGCGACGTTTTTTGGACGCCGAAGCAAATCGACAAACTGATTCGCATCTTCCCGGAGGGGCAGATCGTCGTAGTCGTGGACGGCAAGATCGTAGCAGGTGCTCACGGCGCAGGCGGCGAGGTTGGTCA
>ERZ1106939.937-NODE-937-length-24227-cov-12.240733_pt1 | contig 24227 bp, 15 predicted proteins | sample MGYA00403669_ERZ1106939 | MGnify/ENA primary metagenome ERZ1106939 (study PRJEB35170, sample SAMEA104062447) | human gut metagenome | biome: human gut; feature: human-associated habitat; material: faeces | place: Denmark | collected 2012-09-28 ...
AAAGAAGATTATTTCGTTCTTATTTCTTTTTTGTTGAAGTTCCAAATGGAAAAAGATAAAATAGGAAAAGAGAGAACAGGAAAAGAGGGATCCTATGAGTAAACAGGGAAAAAGAGATTTTAGACCGAACATTCATTTTACACCGGAGAAAAACTGGAACAACGATCCGAACGGACTGATTTATATCGATGGTATCTGGCATCTGTATTATCAGCATAACCCAAATGACGTTGTATGGGGACCGATGCACTGGGGGCATGCAGTATCGAAAGACCTGATTCACTGGGAGCATCTGCCGGTCGCCCTGTACCCGGATGAGATCGGAACGATGTACTCCGGAAGTATGGCATACGATGAAAATAACACCAGCGGATTTGCGAAATACGGTGAGAAACCGATGGTGGCTGTCTACACGGCGCACAATATGGAAACGGGCCTGGAGCAGCAGTGTATTGCATACAGCCTGGATCAGGGAAAGCATTTTGAAAAATATTATGGCAACCCGGTGATCGAAAACCCGGGCACACCGGATTTCCGTGATCCACGCGTCTTCTGGAATGACAAAAAGGACTGCTGGAGCCTTGTTCTGGCATCCGGCGACCACGCAGAGTTTTACGCATCCCAGGATTTGAAAAACTGGAAGAAAACAGGCGAGTTCGGTGTCGGTGTCAATAAAGTGCCGACTGTATGGGAATGCACCGATCTGATCCGTGCTAAAACAGGAAATGAATTTGACGGATTCAAATGGATTCTGATAGTCAGCATGATACATCCGGGAACCGAAGGCCGTGCCAATATACAGTATTTCGTCGGTGATTTTGACGGAGATACCTTCCAGTGCACCGAGATCACAGACGAGCCGCTGTGGATTGATTTCGGATTCGACAATTATGCCGGTGTAACGTATGGAAACTACGACCGTCCGGTTTACCTTGGATGGGGCGTTAATCCGCTCTACGCGAACTTTGTTCCGACCGGTGAGTATTCCGGCCTGATGACACTGCCAAGAGAACTTTCACTTTGTGAGACCGAGGAGGGCTACCGCCTGAAAACAAAACCGTTCGGGATCGATGAGTACCGTGCGGGTGCCTTCCCGATCGGAAATCAGAAGCCGCTGCTGACCGAGAGCTTTGGACTTCTCGTGCAGGGCAATTTCGGAAGAATTGCGCTGAAAAACAGCAGAGGTGAGGAAGTAGTCATCGAGGTAACGGTGGACAGCATCACGGTGGACCGCTCTAAGAGCGGCGACCTTAGTTACTTTGATGATGTAGATCCGAAGCTCTTCAAAAAAGAGGATCTGCTGGTATCTACAACAAAACGTTACATGCGCGGAAATGTCAACATGGAGATTATTTTTGACGTTTCCTATCTGGAGATTTATGCAGATGGTGGTCTGGAGACCGCTTCCGTATGCGTTTACCCGGATGCTCCGTATCAGGTGGTTTCCACAGACGGAGATCTGGAAGTGAAAATGTACACTATTAAAAAATAGGGATGGAACATTTATAAACGGTAACGATGCAGCATGGCAGAATCGAGATGGGACTCTGAAGCGTTACTATAAATAAAAACGACGGATGTCTGCAAAGCCGATGGAAGTGGTTTTGCAGACCGTTGTTTATCTTGGGAGGTTTTACAAAAATGATGAAAAAAAGAGATTACAGACCGAAAATTCACTTTTCACCGGAAGAAGGCTGGATGAACGACCCGAATGGCATGGTTTATGTAGATGGCGTGTACCACTTCTTTTATCAGAAGTACCCGTATGATACCAGCTGGGGACCGATGCACTGGGGGCATGCAACATCCCGCGACCTGATTCACTGGGAGCATCAGCCAATCGCACTTTATCCGGATGAACTTGGATTTATCTTTTCGGGAAGTGCTGTGTATGATACGCAGAATTCTTCTGAGTATGGTACCAATGAAAATCCGCCAATCATTGCTATTTATACCAGCCATCACAAGGACGGTTTGGAACAGCAGAGTATTGCATACAGCAATGATAAGGGCCGGCATTTTGAAAAGTCATATCTGAATCCGGTCATCAAAAACCCGGGAATTTCCGATTTCCGTGACCCGAAAGCGTTCTGGAATCCGGTCAGAAGATGCTGGAGTCTTGTTCTTGCAGCGCAGGACCGTGTCTTCTTCTACGCATCCCAGGATATGAAAAACTGGGAGAAAACTGGAGAATTCGGACCGGAAGGAAACCATGTGAAGGGTGTATGGGAATGCCCGGATCTGTTCCCGATTGAGTATAAAGGAAAAAATGTATGGGTTCTCGTTGTCAGCATGACGAAAGCTTCCGAAGATGACCACTGCAAAATGCAGTATTTCCTGGGTGATTTCGATGGAGAAAAATTCCTCTGCACCTATCCATCCGATGAGCCAAGATGGCTGGATGAAGGCTTCGATAACTATGCAGCCGTTACATTCCAGAATGCGAAAGATGTTCTGCTGATGGGATGGGGTATGAACTGGCAGTATGCAGCGCAGACTCCGACAGAAGGGTACTGTGGACAGGCAACTCTGGCAAGAAAACTGTCCCTGACAGAAGTAGATGGTGCTCTGACCCTTGCGGCTGCTCCGGCCGGACTGGAAAAATTCCGCCACAGCAGCTATCCGATCGAGAATCACACAACGATCCGCACAGAGACCTTTGGACTGAAGGTTTCCGGAAAAGGAGATGCGAAAATCTGTCTGAAAAACTCAGTGGGACAGAAATTGAAGATTTATGTAACTGACACCAAAATCACGGTTGACCGTACCATGGCGGGCTACAAAGAATTCAGTGAGCACTTCATGACGGAAAAATATTCCATCAGCACCGCAGCGAGAAAGAAAGACGGAGCATGGAATCTGGAGCTTGTTTTTGATGTTTCCATTCTGGAACTGTTTGCTGAGGACGGCGTAGATGCTATTTCTACAGTGGTTTATCCGGAGACACCGTACGACCGTATAAGCTGGAAGGGTGATCTTTCTGTTGAACTTTACGAAATTGATGCATAAGGGCTGCGAGAAAGGGGAAAAGCAAAATGGGATACTTTAAAGATGTGACACCGGAATCAGCTGGAATCAGCTCCAAAGGAATTTTGAATTTTCTCGACCGAATCGAAGAGAACCAGATTGAGCTGCACAGCTTTATGGTGATCCGCCATGGACAGTGTGCGGCGAAGGGCTGGTGGAAGCCGTATGATGAAAAATTTCGTCATCCACTGTATTCGTTCAGCAAATCGTTGACAGCAACGGCGATTGGTTTTGCAGAGCAGGAGGGAATCTTATCGCTGGATGAGAAAATTGTCGATATCTTTCCGGACCTGCTGCCGGAAAATCCATCCGAAAATCTCAAAAAAATCACGCTGCATCACCTGTTGATTATGGGTTGTGGTCACGAGACGGAGATTATGGACAATTCCGAAAACTGGATTTCTACCTTTCTTCATCATCCGGTGCTCCATGAACCGGGAACATTTTATAAATACAATACAACAATACAGCCGGAACTAACATGCTGGCTGCCGTTCTGAGGAAAAAAACGGGACAGAACGTCACAGAGTTTCTGAAATCCCGTCTGCTGGAGCCGCTTGGCATCACATCCCTTACCTGTGCGTTGCTCGGAGACGGAACGGAGCTCGGTGGAGGCGGTATGAAGATGGTGACGGAGGATATGGCAAAATTCACGTATTTTCTGTCCAGACAGGGCGAGTGGGAAGGAAAACAGCTGCTTCGAAAAGACTGGTTTGAACGCGCCTGCCGCAAACAGATTGAGACGGAGGGCGATTCGGAAGGCCACGTAAAAGACTGGGCGCAGGGCTACGGCTATCAGTGCTGGATGTGCCGTTATCCGGGCTCCTTCCGCGCAGATGGTGCGTACGGTCAGTTCGGCGTTGTGTTCCCGGATCTCGATCTGATTGTGATTCTGACAACAGCAACTGAGCAGACACAGGAGGAACTGAGCGCACTGCAGGAGGAACTGATCCCGTATGTGAAGAAAGAGGCAGGAGAGCTGCCACCGTCCCCACTTGCCGGTGCAGTAAAAGAGCGTACCGCAGATCTGGCTCTGCCGCCGCGCAGAGGAACGAGAAATCCGTTTATGGAAGAGAAGGTAAGCAAGCATGTTTATGTATCTGCTCCGCTGATGGGGAACCAGCAGCTGCCGGATTCCGCAGAAATTCTGATCGGCGGAAGCGGTCTGTTTTCGCTGGAGACAAGTCCGATTCAGGAGATGCGATTCTCCTTTGGCAGCGATAAGATGTACTGGGAAGTACAGGAAGGCGGGAAAGAAAAGGAATTTGTCCTCTCCATGCGCCGGGATTTCGCCTACAGTGAAGCAGACGGCCATATTTACGCAGGATCCGCTGCATGGCGTACCGTCAACACGCTTGAGATGGAGCTTCGCCGGATGGATGGCTTAAGCGGCGGCCGCATGATCGTCAGATTCCAGGAGGAAAAGCTGCTGTTAGAGGCAGAGGATACGCTGATCAGTGTCGGCGGACTCGGCATTTCACCGCGTCAGGCGTTGACAGCTTTTGAGGTAAAAGAATCTTGAAAAGTGTGAATGGACAGGCTGTTCGGCAAATTTGTAGCTTGTCACTCTGATAAAGGTTCGATATAATAAAGAAAAGGATATTCTAGAATCGGTCATCTCGGGTGGGTTCCGGTGCATAGCGGATAACATAGTTTCGCAGTGCTCCGGACGGGAACCTGAAGGTGGCCGGTTTTCGCTGTCATAATCTGTTTGGACAGAAACAGATTATGACAGCGATGGAAAATAAAATACAAATGGGGGTTTGTATCATGAGTGCAGAGAGCAAAACAAGAATGACGGAAGGCAGTATCTCCCGGAAGATCATCCTGTTTGCCATCCCGCTGTTCCTCGGGAATCTGTTTCAGCAGTTATACAATACGGCTGACTCACTGATTGTAGGAAATTTTCTGGGAAGCAATGCGCTGGCAGCAGTCAGCTCATCCGGAAATCTGATTTTTTTGATGGTGGGCTTTATTAATGGCATTGCCATGGGTGCCGGTGTCGTGATTGCGAGATATTATGGGGAGAAAAATCACAAAAAACTGCAGAAGGCGATCCACACGACTGTGGCATTCGGCCTGGCAGCCGGTCTGATCCTGACGGTGGCCGGCATGTACCTGGCACCGAAAATTCTGGTACTGATGGGAACGCCGTCCGATGTTCTGCCGCAGTCGATTGCATATTTCAGAACCTACTTTGCCGGTTCTCTCGGCTTTGTAATGTATAACATTTTTGTCGGTATCCTGCAGTCCATAGGAGACAGCCGCCATCCGCTGATTTATCTGATCGTATCCTCGTGCATCAATGTTGTGCTGGACCTCTTTTTTATCGCAGGTCTTGGCATGGGAGTCGGCGCAGCGGCGCTTGCGACAGCTATTTCCCAGTTCGCAAGTGCGATTTTCTGTCTGATCCATCTGCTGAGGACGAAAGAGGAGTACCGTCTTTATATCAGCAAAATCCGATTCGATGGCAGAGTGCTTGGCGAGATTATCCGAAACGGTGTGCCGTCCGGTTTCCAAAATTCGGTTATCTCAATCGCAAACGTTTTCGTGCAGACAAATATCAATGCATTTGGAAAAATGGCGATGGCAGGCTGTGGTTCCTATGCAAAAATAGAGGGTTTTGCGTTTCTCCCGGTTACATGCTTTACCATGGCGCTGACCACATTCGTCAGCCAGAATCTTGGTGCAAAACAGTATGACCGTGCGAAAAAAGGAGCACGCTTCGGTATTCTCTGCTCTGTTGCCATAGCCGAGCTGATCGGATTTGTCATCTATGTGGCTGCACCAACGCTGATTGCGGCATTTAACAGTGATCCATCTGTCGTTCACTATGGTGTCATGCAGGCGAGGACGATTGCGCTGTTCTACTTCCTGCTGGCCTTTTCCCACTGCATCGCGGCGGTGCTCCGTGGCTCCGGACATGCCTCGATTCCGATGGTTGTCATGCTCTGCGTCTGGTGTCTGTTCCGGGTCAGCTACATTACCGTGACGGTTCGTCTGATTCCGGATATCCGTGTGATCTTTTGGGCTTATCCTCTGACCTGGAGTATCAGCTCCGTCATTTTCCTGTATCTGTTCCTGAAAGGGAAATGGGTATACGGCTTTGAAAAATCTGATAGAAACCCAAAGAAAAGAGGATAAAACAATGGATATAGAAATGTTTGGTAAGCTTTCCGATGCATTTGGACCAAGTGGATTTGAGGAGGATGTCATCCGTACCATAGCAGATTACTGCAAAGAATTTGATGTGGAAAATGACGCAATGAATAACCTGTATGTGCGGATGCCGGGAACAAAGCAGGATTCCCGTCCGGTCATCCAGCTTGATGCCCATCTGGACGCATGCGGTTTCATGGTACAGAATATCCAGGACAACGGATGCCTTGGCATTATCATGCTTGGTGGCTTTCATCTGACCAGCCTTCCGGCACATGCGGTATGGATCCGCACCAGATCCGGAAAGATGGTACATGGTATTATCTGTGCAAAACCGGTTCATTTTATGACAACAGCGGAACGCAACAGTCAGACTCTGGAAATTGAAAAAATGTATGTGGATGTCGGAGCAACCGGCCGCGAGGAGGTTGAAAATGTTTTCGGAATCCATATCGGTGATCCGATGATGCCGGATGTAACCTTTGAATACGATGCAGAGCATGAGATCTGCTTCGGAAAAGCATTTGACAACCGGGCCGGCTGCGCATGCATCGTAGATACGATGAAACAGCTGGAAAAGGAGCAGGCTTCTCTTGCGGTTAATGTTGTCGGCGCCTTTGCAGCGCAGGAGGAGGTCGGAACCCGCGGTGCTGTGGTGACGAGCCAGATTGTAAAACCGGACCTTGCCATTGTATTTGAGGGATCTCCTTCCGATGACTTTTTCATCAGCGCAGGACAGGCACAGGGCTGCATGAAGAAGGGAGTTCAGATTCGTATTCTGGACAACAGCTATATTTCCAATACGCAGTTTATTTCACTGGCCGAGGAAGTAGCAGAAAAATGCGGAATTAAATACCAGGAGAGCGTAAGAAGAGGTGGAAGCACAAACGCAGCAAAAATCAGCGTGACAGGAAAAGCAGTTCCGTGTCTGGTGCTTGGTGTTCCATCCCGCTATGCGCACAGCCATTACAATTTCTGCGCAAAAGAAGACCTAGAGGCAGCAAGCGCAATGGCAGCCAATGTCATTCGTGCTTTAGATGAGGAAAAGATCCGTCATATCTGCCATCAGGATGTACTGTAAAATATTCGATAACGAAAGAAAAAGCATGCCGGAAGCGGGTTCACAGGAAAGGTGAAGACGTTTTCGGCATATCTGGTAAAAAAGGAGAGTTTACAAGTGAGAAAACCGATCATTGGAATCTTGGGAAATACGTATAAAACACAGCCGGGACTTTTTTCGAGCGCGGAGAGAATGTATGTCAACAGTGATTATATCGAAGCAGTTCTGAACAACGGCGGAATTCCGATGGCAATTCCGGCAGTTGCCATGAAAGCGAATCCGGAAGATGTACTTGCCGTGTGCGATGGCATTCTGGTTCCCGGCGGAGAGGACTTAAATCCGTGGTATTATGGGGAAGAGCCAAAAACGCAGATCCAGACCATTCGCCCGGAGATCGACGAGGCATGGTTCGCACTTGGACGGGCGGCAAAAGAGATGGGAATGCCCATGCTTGGCATCTGCAAGGGAATTCAGTTTTTAAATGTCCTGTGCGGCGGTGATCTGTACCAGGATATCTATACACAGAAGGAAACCACAATTTTGCATCTGCAGTCCCTGGAGCGGTCATACCTGCACAACCAGTCATCAGAGGCAGATTGGAGTCTGTAAAAGTCAGATTTTGCAAAATAACTGGCACCGAACGGAATATCAACTGCATTCAGAGAAGGTATAACATTAGAGCAGGCAAGAAAATCATTGATTGGTTTTGCCCATTTATCATAATCAATTCCATTGATACCCACAAATACACCCATGATAGTGCCTGCATTTCCTACATTACAGTCTGTATCCCAGCCACACATGTTACAAATATTGAGTGTATCTGAGAAATCTTCATGACCGTACAGCATAGAGAGAACCATAACCATGTCAGAACGATTTTGAAACCAGCTGCCGTGTCCTCCTTAAGTGACAATATCCTCCGGCATACAGATATTCTCATTCCAAACCAGGCTGAGATGGCACTGCTTTGCAATTGTTCTGCTTCCATAGATATCACTGAACTTTCCCGCCAAGCAGATACCATGCTCCAAAAGGGCGTTGGGGCAGTTGTTATCACACTCGGAGAGCATGGTTGTTTTCTGAAAACCGCATCTATGGAACAGCATTTTCCGGCAGCGGCTGATTTTATCCCCATGGATAGCACAGGCGGAAGTGATGCTGGTTTTTGTATTTCAAGACAAGGTGTTGTTCCGGCGCTGATAGATCAGACCTCGCTTGAAAAATACATAAATAATGTTTTACCCGATCTTTTAAAAGAATCTTGAATTCGGCAAGTACCGAATTATGATATAGTTGCTCAACCGTGCAGAAGAAATCGTATTTGGATTATTTTATGATTTAACATGAGTCTTGATATGAAAAGATAATTGAATGCACATTCGTGTATTGGAATTAGATTCAGAGCATGGACTCCGTATATTGCTATAGGGCGCATGGATAAATACAGCTTACAGAGTAATCACGAGCTTAAACCAGCCGCCCTCTGTGGAAAAATCATAAAAGGCATTATGCTTTTCACAGAAAGCCATGATGGAGCGTGTGCCAGTTCCATGACCTGTTCTGGTGGAGGTGGGGAGTCCGTTTCTTCCCAGGGTAATCTGTCCTTTGTAAGGGTTTGCAATCTCAAACATAAAGGCAGGCCTGTAGATACAGCGGATGATAATTTTTCTCTCATTTTCAGGAAGCTCTGCACATGCTTTTGTGGCATTTTCCAGAGCGTTGGCAAAACAGATGGAAAGCTCGGCGGAATCAACAGGGAGGCTTTCCGGAATCGCAAGATGGTGCTCTATGGTAATGCCCAGATTCCGGGCTTTTTCAAGATAAGCAGTGAGGGTAGCATTTAATATGGGATCACTGCAGTAATAAGAGGGAGTGCTGATCCGGTTCAGCTCAGTTGATTCGGATACAAGCTCAAGGATGGCCTTAGCATTTCCTTCCTTAGCAAGCGCAGCGATACCGGACAGCATCTTGTGAGTATCCTGCCAGATAAGCGTTACTTCTTTGGCGTTCCGTTTCGTATCTTCAACATGTTTTTTTATGCCCTGAATCTGGATTTCCAGAATCTCACGGTTCTGTTCATCCATCTGATACTGATACTGAGTCCGCAGATATTGGAAAACGGCATAATAAATGATGGCGATGACAGCACCTGAGAGGCAGAACAGAAGTGGAAAAGCCGGGTTTTGTGTGTAATGGACCGGATAGAGTGCAAGCGTCATCACAAAGAGGAAGAAGGCGATAGGGATCAATGCGAGAATTCCAAAGCCCCGGGTATTGATCCCGGCTATATCCGGAAAAACCCTTTTCAGAACAAAAAATTCCAAGGCAATCGCAGCAAGATAGGCAGACAGAAGAAGTATTGCGTTTGACAGCAGCGTGCCTTTAAACAGTGTGTTGAGCAGTGTCACACTGATCAGAAGGTAGAGAGAGAGCAGGAGCTGCGACAGGCATTTGAAGACATGCCTTGAAACGGTAGTGTCTGCGGTCATATAGATCATGATTACACCCGGCAGAGAAATAGTAAGGATAGCGATTCTGAGAAAAGACAGAAATCCCCAAAAATGCATGAAAAAAAAGGTGAACACAATTGCATAAATGGCATATCCGCCTAAAAAAAGCAGGTTTCTTTTATCGTTTTTTCTCATCGGAGAAGTGGCGACTACCATGCCGAGCGTGCCAAATACAGCGACAAAGATACGGTAGATCTGGTAAGCCGTATTATCATCAAAAATCATAGTATTCCTCCATTTTGAACATTATCATAATGTGACCATAACCTTAAACCAGCCGTCTTCAGCTGTAAAGGTGTAAAAGGCATCATATTTTTCGCAGAATGCCACGATGGAACGGATATGGGCTTCCATACCGCCCTCCGGTAAATGTGGAAGACCATTTCTGTCAAAGGTTATCCTGTCCGGCTGAGGATTTTCAAGCTCAAACATCAGCCTGGGTTTTCCAATGCATTTAAAAACAATTTTTCGTTTCTCCTTTGGCAGCTTTTCACAGCATTCGATGGCATTTCCAAGCGCATTGGCAAAGCAGATGGCAAGTCTGGCAGGGTCAACCGGTAGAATATCCGGGATAGTGACGGAGGTTTGAAGCAGGATACCGGATTCCTCTGCGGATTTAAGATAAGAATAAAGTGTTGTATCCAAAAGGGCATCTGTGCAGTAATGGAAGGCTTCAGGCATATCAGGCTTCTGGCCGGCGATGCCGGTAAAGTCAAGGATCGCCTGCATATCTCCACTCTCGGCAAGAGATGCGATAGTGGAAAGTATGTGCCGGGTGTCATGCCGGATGATTTTTGTCTGCTTTGCAAGCTTTTCCATGTCGGCAGCCTCTCTTTGTATATTTTGTACCTGCAGCTCGAGAATTTTTCTGTTCTGCTCTATTTCCTGCCTGTGATACTGCATAGAAAGAAATACGCCGATCGCAGTGTAAAGAATGACAATGACGGCACCAAGCAGATAGATCAATATAACACTTGTGGGGCGTTTACTATAATGCTCCGGATAAAAAGCAAGTGCTACGGCAAGGATGATCAGCGCACAGGGAATCAGGGAAAGGATTCCCCAGCCTTTCCGGATCTCTGTAATAAAATCCAGATAGATGCGGCGCATGAAATGAAAATCAAACAGGATGACAAGCAGATAGGCGAGCAGACGCATCAGGATATCTGAGAGCTCCGTTCCGTGCAGCGCAGTATTTATGAGTGTGATGGTGCCTGCAATATATATAGAAACAAGTATGTGTGTTGCACGGATGAATACAAGCCGTGGAAATGGCTCGTCAGACATATTATGCAGCAGAAGGATGGCGGGACAGGATATTGTCAGGATAAATACCCGCAGTAAATGCTGGTAGCTGAAAAAATAGATGATTGCGTAGGATGAAATTATGACATAAATGAAGTAGGAAGCAAAAATCATGATACTTATGGGCTTCTCCTTCACATAGCGGAGCTTCGTGGTGGAGCCCATCATGCCAAAGGTACCTGCGCAGGTGATTATAACTTTTAAGATCAAAAAAATAATATTATCCTCAAAAAGCATAGTATCTGCCTCCATTCAGCCAAAAGTCCGCCCACTCCTTCTTGACTGTTTCGTACATACGGCGGGGAACCGGAACACGAAGCTCCCCGGTCAGCAGCAGGTCTGATCTTGTAACCTCTGTGACATGGAATAAATTGACGACAAAGGAGGAACCTACCAGAAGCCTTCTTTTGTGTGCCAGCAGCTCAGACACAGCATTCTGGAAAGAACCGTTGAAGCTGGTGCTGTGTATCACAGTATTATCTGTCAGATGATAATCAATATGTTTATCTATGCGCTCTGCATACCGTATGTCGGCGATGGGGATCATACGGATACTGTCCGTGGTCTTTATGGCAACGGTCTTTTGCATGATCTGTGAAAAAGAGCGGTAAGCCTTGTCGAGGCTTTGGAAAAACAGTTCACTTTCGACAGGCTTTAACAGATAATCAAAGGCATCTACCCGGTAAGAATCCAGTGCAAAGTCAGGGGAGGTGGTGAGGTAGATCAGAAATCCCGTATTATCACGCATTCTCAGGGCAGCGCCAAGCTCAATACCATTCATTTCCGGCATAATACAGTCCAGAATATAGAGGTCAAAGCCACCGTGTTCATCTACATGGTTGATAAGTTCTTTTCCTGATGCAAAAGAAGATAAGGAAAGAGTCCGGTCAGAATGTATCTGTTTATATTGTCTGATCAGCTCCCTGGTCTTTTCATGGTTCGTTATTTCATCATCACATAAAGCAATCTGCAAGGCATGATCCCCCTCCCGGTTTATTTTCTGAATAGTTACCGTCATATATAAAAGCCTGTAAAACGCCTGTTCCGGACGCATGAAACAGGCGTGATCATTATTTGCGATTACATCTATAGTGTAGCAAAGAAGGCAGGATGAGTCAACGAAACAGGGGGTGACCAAATCCGAACAAAAAGCTGCCAAATCCGCAATGATGACCATAACAAAAAGTAATTCCGATATACTTTAGCTGAAAAGACAGAAAAAGCTTTTAGAAGATAAAATGGGAAGGTGAGTATTATGAAGATACATAAGCTTAAGGCCGGAGAAAAAGCTGCGCGTATCACAGCACTGGTTCTGACAGCAGCACTGGTATTTACAAGCATTGATCTTGCCGTGTTTGCAGCTGCCAATGAAGGAATAAAAACACAGGAAGTGATCACGGGCTTTGGAGCTCTGGATGAATCGGCCGCAGTGCAGCTTTTGCCGGTCGGTGCACAGGAAAGTGAAATCGTATTTCCTGATACCCTTACTGTAATGTTGGAAACAGACAGTGTGGAGGAGTCCACCGGGGATGTAGCGCAGGAGACAGAGGATTTTACGAAGGAGAACGCAGAAGCTGAAAAAATCCAGACACCGGAGAAAGATACAGAACATGGAGAAAGCACAGCCTCAGGAGAAAGCACAGACACCGGGGAAGGTATGGACTCAGGAGAAAGCGCAGCTTCAGGGGAAAGTGCAGCTTCAGGAGAAAGCACAGACACCGGGGAACATATGGACTCAGGAGAAAGTACAGACACCGGGGAACGTACAGCTTCGGAAGAAAACGCAGGAACGGAAGAAGATGCGGCAGAGGGAGAGCAGCCGGAAGTGGAAGAAACGATTCCCCCTGTAAAAAGCACGCGGGAGACTTCCATTCATGTGACATGGGAAAACAACACAGCGGACAGCTTTGACTCTTCCGCATTGGGAAATCATTATGTTTATATTCCGGTTATTCCGGAAGAATACAGGGTAGCGGATGGTGTCAGCCTTCCGCAGATCAGTGTGACAATTGCAGCTAAGGAAGGACAGGAGCTTGCAGAACTGCTTGCATTGTTAGAGAAGCTGCCGGATCCCCTTACCTACCTCTCCACAGGTGTAGAAAATAAGGAGATCATTGATCCTGAGCAGCTTGCCGGGGCGAGGGAGCAGCTGGATGCATGGCTTGCAGAAAATAAAACAGAGGATACAGAGAATAAAGAAACACTTTCCGGGGAAGAGGAGGAGCGTCTGGCGGAGCTTATCCGGCGTCTGGAGGGCCTGGAGCATATACGTGATACGGAGACGGACTGTATGGATCTGGAATGCCCCTACCACTATCCGGAGATGATACAGCAGCGCATGGCAGCGGATGAGCTGCCGGAGCTTCTGACACTGGAGGATCTGGTGGAGGACTACGGCGTGGAGCCGCCGGAAGAGAATGTCATGCCTGTTGCTGCCTGGGGTACAGACCAGCCCCGGCGGGCTCCTGCCAAGGCACCGGCTCTTACACCACATCCACAGACCCTGATGGTTACGACTGATAACGAGAACAACAGTCATACGGGGAAGGCAGATGGCGACATTGATGTGAGCATGGGTTCTTCAGACAAAAAACATCCCATCGAGCTGGCTTTTACACTGGATGAGCTTCCGACCCAGAGTGCCTATCTTGCGGTGAAGGCCTATGATGTGGATGAGGATTACGGTGAGACAGATTACGTGTACCTCAATGATGACATCTATCTGCCGATGAATCAGACAAATAAATTTAATAAAAACTATAATAACGAGACGCTCGGTTATCTGTCGGGCACGAACAATACGTGGAATACGACGGTATTGGAGATCCCCCTTGAAAAATTAAAAAAGGGAAAAAATATCATATCTGTAATGGTAGCACCGAAGACCTGGATTGTAAGAATAGACTGGATGCAGCTTGTGCTGGACGGTGGTGCAGCAGATTCAAACATTGAAAAATTTTCCCTGGAGCTTCAGGACACATCCACAAAAGGTAAAACGGTTACCGTACAGTCTCTTGTGACAATCCGGCAGAAAGGAAACAAAGAATATGCGACGGAGTATACACTGACACAGACAGAGACAGGCAATGCACTGGATGCCTGCTTTGGCAAGGCTAAGTCACAGGAGCAGATTGCCTTAAGCATGCCATTGGACTCGCCAAGCGGTGTATATAAAATTACCGGAATTCTCAAGGATCCGGATACAGAAGCAATCAAGGCAACAGACAGCTTCAGCTTTTATTTTAATCAGGGCGTGGGTCTTGGCCCGAAGGTCAGCCATACGCTGTCGCCGGATACACTCACCAATCGTGATGTGACGATAACGGTAAAGGCTGAGAATATGCCGAAGATAGGAATCACGGATGTAAAGGTTGCAGATGGCGCAACGAAGACAGCGACAGTAAACAAAAAATACACCTTTACGATAAACTATAAGTTAAAAGGCAGTGACAAGTCCTTCCTTTATCAGGTATGGGTGGACAATATCGACAAGACGGCACCGGTAATCACCTATACGCCGGTTACTGTGGTGGAGGAAGAGAAGCAGGAGACGGTGGAGAAGCTGTTTGGTGAGGCGCTCTCTGTATCGGATAACCACAGGCTTGCCGATAAGCCTCTGACTTATACCATACTGAAGGATATCGCAGCTCTTCCGGGAACAAAGACAATCAGTGTAAAGGCATCCGATGCCGCAGGAAATACGACCACTCATAATTGTGTAATCACGGTGACTGCAAAGCCATTGGAACTCAAGCTTGGCGCACTTACCGCAGCGGCAGGAAGCAAGGACAGCTTCGATCTGAAAGCGGTTCTGGCACATACCGGTGGGGATACAATCAAGGAAACCGGCTTTGTATGGGGCGTGATGCCGACTCCGACGCTGGACTTTCATAACGGAAGTGTCAAAACGGCTTCGGTTATTAAAACAAAAAATGGAAATCTGATCGCAAAAGCCACAGGACTAACTTCCGGCGTGGAGTACTATGCGCGGGCATATGCGAAGGTTACATCTGACGGCAAAGAGAAGGTGTATTACAGCGAAGCGGAAAAATTCGGCTTCGGAATTCCACAGTATGGTACATTTTCTGTGAGCAGTGTCACAGGCAGTAATGGCAAAGCAACCTTTACGATCACAAGAAGTAATGGAACGGATAAATATCAGGAGGTATATTACCGCACGGTAAATGGCTCAGCGGTCGGCGGCACGCATTTTACCCATACGGAGGGGGCTGTCTACTTTGCGGAGGGAGAAACGTCAAAGACCGTGACAGTGACGGAGCTTGGCGTGACAGAGCCTTATCAGAGTAAGGCGGGAACAAAGTATTCCAATGCCGACAGAACCTATTCGCTGGAACTCTACCGTGTGGGGGTGGGCGGCGGAACGATTGATCAGACACGCCGCTCAATGCAGCGGACAATGCCGAAAGACAGCAGCTATACCGTGGACCGGTCGGTTTACACAACAGAAAAAACAATCACGCATGTCGCTGATACATCCGGGAAAAATGGAAAACGGATTGCGGATACAACAAATAACCAGGGTGGAAAAGCAACCAATGTGAGTTTTCTTAAAAACCGCTTCAATACTATAAACTATAATACCCGCAGTTCTTTTTCCAGCTATTATACGGATGCAAGGCAGCAGGAGTATCTAAAGTCCACAGCCGGCGGGTGGTATTACCGGTATGTGCTGAGGGCATATGAAGATAAGGACGGTTATGAACATGCCTATATGGGAACCGAGCCATTAGAAGATAGAAATTATGATACAAAGAGTAAAAAAGCGGATGCAGCTGTTGCAGGAGTAAACGGGCAGCTCTGGGCATGTAATTTTCTGCAGCCGGCAGGAAAATCAGCCGGAACTTATTATTTTCCTGACACCAGAACAGGTGGAGGGGAAGGATCCTATTATCCCAAAAACAGCTCCGGTACGGCGTATGGTTACAATGGAAAAACCTGGGTGAAGCTTGGGGTGGATCAGACCTGCTACGCCTATTTTGGTGCGACTGGTGACTTCGACGATGTATGGTATGTAGACGGCCTGCAAAGCTTTGTGATGGTCAATGACGAGAAGGAGCCGGCACTCCTTGGTGTTGCACCGATGGCAGGAGGCACCTATCTTCCGGGAGATCCGATCACCGTAGCGCTGGTTTTTGACGAGATTGTGGACAGGCAGAATAGCAGCTTAAGCAGCAGCCTTACGATTTCTACCAATGTGGGAACCCTGTCCTATGCCGGTGGTGCGGATACGAATGTGCTCTATTTTACAGGGAAGGTATCCTCTGCTGTCAGCTTAAACAGCGGCACTGCGCTGCAAGTTTATAGTATCAGCAATCCTGGCAGCATTAAGGATATGTGCAATCTATCCGGTACGAGCCAGACCTTTTCGGGCGGCAATACCAATATCAAGGTGGATGCCACGAAACCGGCACTGACCGTTAGGGCGGATACCAGTGGCAGTCTGCCTCGTCACAAAGCAACGATCACAGCCACAGGAGCAGACTCCATCCGGTATGTATGGACGAAGGATGCTGCGCTGCCCGGCTATGGCTGGCAGACCATCAAAAGCGGTACGCAGCTCACAGAGAGCAGAGGAACCGCAGGACAGACACAGACCTGGTATCTGCATGTGCTCGCCACTGCAGCATCGGGTGCATCGACCCATCAGTATCTGGCCTTTACCTTTATGAATCCTGCGATCACGGGTGTGTCGGTGAGGGCTGGCAATACGACAGCTTCAGCGGATGCAGCCGATGTGTGGAAACCGGACAAATATATCGTGGTGCAGTATGCGGGTGCCCAGAGCACAGGGACTAAGCTTACCTTTGACGGACCAAAGAAGGAAGAGAAAAGTATCACATCCTCCAGTGGTTCTGCCTATTTATATGTCACAGAAAATGGAAGCTATACCGTCACACTGACGGATACCTATGGGAATGTGATATCCAAGACCATTGAGGTTAAAAAAATAGATCGTAAAAAACCGACCGTGACGCTTCGCAGCGGCAGCAGTACCGGAGCGGACACGGTATACAATGAGCTGACCATTGCCGTACTGCCGGAGGATACCGGTGGCAGCGGTGTGGCAAAGGTGGAGTATGCATGGACGAATACGACAGGGACTCCTTCTACTTCTGCATGGAAGACACTGACTGCGGCAGCAGATGGCAGCTATCAGGCAGAATATACCGCAGCAGAGATATCAAAGACCACAAAGTATCTTCATGTAAGGGTGACAGACGGAGCTGGAAATGTATCGGAAACCGTGAAGTCGGGACCTTATCAAGTGATAAAGAAGGCAGTGGCAGCAGCCCTTCCTTCCATTACGGTAACGGGAAATCCGTCTTCGTGGACAAAAAGTGCCACACTTACATGGAAAGCTACACCGGGAAGCGGCACAGGTGCGGGACCACTTGCGTTTGTCTATACGCCGAAGGGGACAGTGACTGAGAATATGACCGTCGGAAGCTGTACTGTGACGAAAAACGGTGTCTATGAATTTATGGTAATGGATAAATTCGGGAACTCTGCGGCAGCAGAGGTGCTTGTGACCAGAATCGACAATGAGGCACCGAAACTGGCATCTCTTACAACTGCCGGTGGCAAGCCGGGAACAATAGGGCTGCTGGGTGTTACAGATAACCATACGGCTGTTTATGATCAGAAGGGAAATATTACAGGATATCGTGGCAGCGGCATCCGTACCAGAGAGTACAAGATGCAGGGAGAGAGCACCTGGACAGCCTTCACCGGAGACAGCTTTACCGTAGCGAAAAACGGAAACTATGTGGTAAGGCTTACGGACAATGCGGGAAATGTCAGTGAAGAATACCGTGTGGAAATGACAGGTATGGATGTGACAGCGCCAACAGTCAGCTGTACAGTCAATGGAACGCGCAATGGAACAAGTGGATGGTATCTGGATTCCAATGTTTCGGTAAAGCTTACCTTTGCGGATGAGGCAGGGGCTGAGGGAGGCACACCCAGCGGCGTTTGGAGTGCAGCGTATCAATGGGTGACAGATACTTCCCAAAAACCGGCAACAGGAATGGTCAATCTTGACGCAGCCGCGGTTGCAGCGGGTGAGTATACGATTTCCTTGTCAGACTATTATGGAACCTGTTATTTATATTATAAGGTGACAGACCGGAAAGGAAATATACGGGATGGTTTTTCAGAGCAGATAAAAAAGGATGATGTCCATCGTCTGGAATTTACCGGACCAAACAAGGCACAGCCCTTGTCCGCAGGACTGCCCATGAGTATTTCCCTTACCTATGGACCATCAGGAGGAAAGCTTACCGGAACGGCACAGACGGAGATACTGGCAGAGCTACCGACCTATCAGGGAATCTACCGTTTCTCAGAGCTGAAAAAGATACAACCGGTCTATACGGTAAAAAGCACCGGCACAAAGCAGATTCAGTATTATAAGAAGGCATACAGTGACAGCACCGCCTGTGAGCAAAAGACCTTTTATGTCAGACAGATTATCTTTGACAGTCAGGGCGGAAGCCGCGTGGAGCCGCAGCTGATATGGACGACCTACAATGGTCTTATTCCGGAGCCGGCTGTGCAGTGTGCGGTCACGGAGCCGCAGGAACCTGTCCGTGAGGGCTGCACCTTCGGAGGCTGGTATAGGGATGCAGAATGTACAGACAGCCGGAAATTTGATTTTGGTACCCAGTCGCAGGTTATGACGGACACAACGCTTTTTGCAAAGTGGATACCGAATGCCTATCGCGTGTATTATAATCTGTCCCTGCCGGATGGCAGTGTTTATGAGGCTGAAGACAGTTATAAAAGCTATGTCCATGGACAGGAGCTGACTATGCCGGTTCCGTCACAGGAAGGATATGAGTTCTGTGGATGGTATGACAACGCCGGTTATACAGGAACAGCTTATACAAAGATCGGGGCAGCGGAATATGGAGACAAAACCTGCTATGGTTATTTTAAGGATGTACAAAAGCCAGAGCTTGCTGCGTCAGTAAAGAGTAATGTCAGCCCGAATACAAAGGGCTGGTATAATACGGATCAGATCCGCATTGCCCTGTCTTATTCCGATAACAAGGGAGTCAAAAGCCTGTATGGTAAGGTAGATGATGGCGGATATGAAGAAATCGCCGATGTTATTACAAAAAGGGGAACAACCGTAACAAAGGATTATGCCTGTGTCGAGGGAACCCACACCTACACCTTCAAGGCAGTGGATGCAGCAGGAAATGAAACAGTGACAGATGCGCTGACCGTAAAGCTTGATACGATAAAGCCGGTGATGGGTGATGCAGCCTTCAATGAGGGATATAAAAATCTCTGGAACTGGCTGATCCGAAAAGACAGTCTTGAAATTACAATCCCTGTCGAAGAGGCGGGAAGTGGAATAGAGAGTGTAGAGTATAAGCTGATACCGGAAGATAGCAGTACAGCAGGCCAGCCATCGGTAAAAAAGGCTTCCGTGGAGAATCGTGCCGGTTATAAGGCGGTGATCTATATCAACCCGGACTTTAAGGGGAAAATCAAAATCACTGCAAGGGATTATGCAGGAAATGTGTCGGATACGAAGATGATAGGTACGGATGGCAGTGGCATCCATGGCATCATCGTGGAGGATCATGCACCGGAGATCACATTTTTGGTAAATGGCAGTGAAAGTCCGGAAAAAGAATATGAGAAAGCGCCGACAGTCATTGTGACGGTAAAGGATGACAAGGAGAATGCTATTTCCGCGGGACTGGCTTCGGTAGCTTATCAGGTTGGAAACAGTGCAGAATGTGTAGTACAGGAGGATTTTACCACAAGCATTAGAACAGAGGTCAAATTCAGTATACCAGAAGAGAAGCTTCCGGCAGCCGGTGCGGACATCACCGTGAAAGCCGTGGATAATGCCGGAAACCTGGCAGAAAAGAAAATCACGGTAAGGATACATACTCACAGAGCGGTTCTGGTGCAGGCTGTAGAACCAACGTGTCTTGCAAAGGGAAACAAAGCCTATTATGTCTGTGACTGTGGAAGATGGTATGCCGACAGCAGTTGTACGACAGAAATCACATCGAAGGATGTGGTACTGCCGGCAAAAGGACATAGTTTTAGCGGAGATTACGTATACGATACAGATGGACATTGGAAAGTATGCAGCCGATGTGCTGCATTGGGAAAAAAGCATAGCCATGTATATGACGATGACAGGGATACCATCTGCAATGACTGCGGCTTTGACCGGACGATAAAGAAGCCGGAACCGGAGAAACCGGGAGGCGGCGGAACAGAAACACCATCACCAACAGTCCAGCCGGAAAAACCGGAAAATACCCCGGAGAAGAAGCTGGAAAACACCCCGGAGAAGAAGCCGGAGAAGAAGCCGGAAAACACCACGGAGAAGAAGCCGGAGAACACTCCGGAGAACAAACCGGAAAACACCCCGGATGAACAGCCGGACATAGGAGATGTATTAAATGTACCGGAGATGACAGAGGATGGCAAGGCAAACACATCGGGTGAAGCTGTGCCGACAGGAAATGTGAAGGGCATGGCAGATACAAGTACTGCCCTGAAAATTGGAGAAGGCACAGTCACTGTAACGGTTGTCTGTGAGGAACAGGAGTACACGGCAGGAGTGTCTGATACTGCTGCGGTGGTGAATGCAGTGCTGACACCGGCACAGCTAAAAAGTGCAGCTGCTGGAGAAAACATAGAAATCCGGGTAGAGGTGAAGGATATTTCCGGCAATGTTCCAGAGAAGGATAAGAGTGCGATCGAGAACGGTATAAAAGAGTACCGTAAGGAAATACCTGATCTGGTACTTGGAATGTATGTTGATATTTCTCTGTTCGTTAAAATAGGAGAAGCTGACTGGAATGCCGTTACGGGAACGGTAGAACCGGTCGAGGTAGTGATCGGTATTCCACAGAAGCTGCAAAGCATTGACAGAGAGTTTTTCATTATCCGTTCCCACGAAGGGGAATATACCCTTTTAACGGATATGGATGATGCACCGGATACAGTAACGATCCATACAGACAGATTCTCTGCTTATGCCATTGCGTACAAGCAGGTGAGCCGGACACCACAAGCAGGTAAATGCAGTTTATGCCACATTTGTCCGACCTTCCTTGGCATCTGTTATTTTGTGTGGCTGATACTTATTATGGCAGTGCCTTTGATCGTCTTTAGAGTGATACGAAGAAACAGAAATGTGAGAGAAAACCAGAAGCCGTAATAGAAAATGAATTGTGGAAGCATACATTTGTTGTATGTGCAGTGCTGCAATAAAGTAGAAAGTAAGTGACTTTATTGCAGCACATTTGATGATATCCTATATCCGGAAACAGGAATCAACCTGCGAAACAATTTCAGCGTCAATCCAGCCCTTGTCTGCCATATCTTTTAGAATTCCACAGGCTTTTTCATGAGACATCCCCTGCTTATAAGGGCGGCTCTCGGTTAAAGCCTGATAAATATCTACACATGCCATCATGCGCTCCTGGGTGTTCAGGTCGGCAGCCGTTTTGCCAAAGGGATAACCGGTGCCGTCTAACCGTTCATGGTGAAAAGCCGCCCAGTCCCGCAGTTCTTCGAAATCATCAATTTCAGACAGAATATAATAGGTATAAGAGGCATGGTCCTTCATGGTAGTAAATTCCTCATCCGTTAAGCGGCCGGGCTTTTCCAGGATTTCATTTCCGACGGCAACCTTTCCGATATCATGTAATGCACCTGCCAGATACATTTTCTGTGCAGTCTCTTCATCGAATCCCATGTAGCGCGCCAGTTTTTCTGCATCAATGGCAACACCGATGGAATGGGTGCTGGTAAAGGGCGATTTATAGTCGACAATATGTGCAAAGAAATCAGCCAGTACCTTAATCTGCGAAAACGTAAGCTCCTGCCTGATGCGGGGAACCTTGTTCCATAGACAGGCATCCAGATCCCTGCTTCCAAGAGAAAGAAAATGGGCCTCTGAAAAGCTTTTAAGAAATGCATTTACACATTCCGCATCGAACATGCGTCCCTTTGCTTTTTGAAGAAAATCGAGGGCCTTTTCCCAGGTGGCGGTAGTAAAGGTCTGGGTGCGGCAGGCCACATCCAGCAGGTCACACAGATGAATAATACGTGCAAAAAGAGGCGTTTCCTCCCATTTTTTGCCAAAAGAACCGGTTCCATCCGCATTCTCGTGATGGTATAAAATCACATTCGTTACATCTGTGTGAAAGGGCAGACCCTGAATATTATGCTCTCCCATAGAACAATGTGCGCCCAGTCTTGGAAATTCCTGTGCAGCAGAAGCCCGGGCAATATCGTTATGCAGCTCCTCCTGAATATATTGCGTCAGGGCATTGTCATGCAATAAGGCACAGACCGCCAGATCCTGCAGCTCTTTGCCCTGAATGCCCATCTGTTCTGCAACGCAGACACTCATATATGCAACACGCTTGGCATGCTTACTGGTTACATGAACCAGCTCTGCCTCTACACAGTCCAGTGCATAAGAGCATGCCGAAAACAATCCTAAAACATCCAGTTCCATAAAGTATTCCTCCCGATGATGATAAAACTATTTTACTCTCAAATCGGTGGAATGCAAGCAGAAAAGTGTGGACAGGTGAAGAGGGTCTTGACTATTGTCTGCGGTTGGTATCTAATAATCGTAGAATCCCTGAATGGGACAGGTGTGCGCCCGCTTGCGCATAATATAAAAAGATTGTGAAGAAGTGAAACCATGAGTAAAAAGCTTAATTTTATGGAGATCATGAAAGAAACCGGAATTCTGACCGTGGCAGTAGTCATTATTGCGGCGGCGGTATACTTTTTCCTGGTGCCAAGCCATGCATCCGTCAGCAGTATTTCCGGTCTGGGAATTGTACTGTCTAACTTTGTGCCGCTTCCGTTGTCCGCGATTACGATGATTCTGAATGTGGTGCTCTTATTGATTGGATTTGTGACCTGTGGAAAAGAATTCGGAATCAAAACAGTATATACAAGCATTATGCTGCCGTTATTTTTAGGACTTTTTGAAGTGTTATTTCCAAAAGCCGGTTCAATGACGGATAGTCAGGAACTGGATGTACTCTGTTATATTCTGGTGGTTAGCGTGGGGCTTAGTATTCTTTTTAACCGGAATGCATCTTCCGGTGGCCTGGATATTGTTGCGAAGATTATGAATAAGTATCTTCATATTGAGCTTGGCAGGGCAATGTCACTTTCCGGAATGTGCGTGGCGCTTTCCGCAGCACTTGTATATGATAAGAAAACGGTGGTTCTGAGTGTTCTGGGGACATATTTCAATGGAATTATTCTGGATCATTTTATTTTTGATCAGAACCGAAAACGGCGCGTCTGCATTATCACCGGGAAGGAAGAAGAACTTCGACAGTTTATTATTCAGGATCTGCATAGTGGAGCAACAGTCTATGAAGCGATAGGAGCCTATAATCTGGAAAAGCATAATGAGATTATTACGATTGTGGATAAAAGTGAATATCAGAAGCTGATGAAGTTTATCAATGAAATTGATCCGAAGGCATTTATTACGGTTTATAATGTATCCGGTATGCGTTATCAGCCGAAGCATAAAAGCAGTATTTAAGCGGAATGCAACTGACGGGTGACAGATTTCCAAGGCGGTTTGGTAGCAGGTAACCGGACTTTCTGTTAGAATGGGTTCATTCAATGAAGAAGGAGAACAGTTATGATTTTAGCAGAAAAGATTATGAAGCTTCGGAAACAGCAGGGATGGTCGCAGGAGGACCTGGCAATCCGCCTAGATATATCAAGACAGTCTGTTTCCAAATGGGAGAGTGGGGTTTCACTTAGATAAAGATACCACACCATTCCCACGCTGACTTTTGCTCAACCGATACAGCCGGAGGGCTGGATAACAAGAAAAGGCGGTATGCGCCCCGTGGAGGGGTAGCGTACCGCCTTTTCTTGTGGGGGTTTCCAAAGGGGGCAACGCCCCCATTTGGCACACGACTTTGCGAAGCAAAGTGTAGTGTGTTATACGCTCTGTCGGCGTTGCCGTGAAAATGCCGTTGCCGCCGGGGAGGGCAAGGGCATTTGAAGCGGCAGGAAAACAGGGCTGTGCTTGTGTGGCGTGGAGCCGTAAGCGCAGGTCTGGTTTCAACAGCAGACAGGGCGTATATGAAAGCCCCCGTTCATCGTCC
>ERZ1106939.938-NODE-938-length-24196-cov-23.936912_pt1 | contig 24196 bp, 25 predicted proteins | sample MGYA00403669_ERZ1106939 | MGnify/ENA primary metagenome ERZ1106939 (study PRJEB35170, sample SAMEA104062447) | human gut metagenome | biome: human gut; feature: human-associated habitat; material: faeces | place: Denmark | collected 2012-09-28 ...
AGCCGCGGGACTGCAGCTCGAGTTCTTTCTGATAAACCTTGAATTCCATTGTGTTGACCTCTAAATATAAATCGTATGATAAATTCGCGGCCTTACTCGCCGATCAGCATGACCTGTACGGTGCGCTTGCGCGCGCGGGTCTGGTCCCAGTCGATGAAGTGGATGCGGCCGAATTCGCCGAGGTCCAGCTCGCCATCTTCCATCACGATGGTGACGTTCCGCCCGATGATGGACGAGCGCAGGTGCGCATCGGTGTTGTGGCAGCCAAAGTTGTCCTCGCCGACGGACTCAGCAAAGTCCAGCGCCTTGCGGCCGGGATGCAGATACATCCCCTCGTAGCGGCAGGTGGGGATCCAGTTTTCAAAGACGTTGACAAGATCCTGCTGCAGCGTCTCAAGCCCGGTCATGGACATATCAAACGCGCATTCCTGCGTGATGACAGAGCAGGTCGTATGGTGGGAATAGACGACACAGATGCCGTTTTTCATGCCGGACTTTGCGGCAATCTCCTTGACCTGCTGGGTCACATCGTGAAACGACACCGCGCGGTCACGCGACTGGAGCTTCAAACTTTCTCTGTAAACCATATCAGCCCTCCTGTTTTTTCAGATCGTCGGCCGCACGGCGCGTGGCGGCGATCATTTCGTCGATCATGGCGATGGGGTCTACGGCGTTCATGATGCCGGAGGCTGCGCCGGCGGCTTCGGAACCAGCCATGATGAAGTCATAGACCTCCTGCCCGCAGGTGATGCCCGCCGCCTGCTCGACCATGATGTTGGGGTCGATCTCCTTGATGACCTTGATGGAATCCCGGACATATGCCATGGGGCTCGCGCCCTTGCCGCCGCCGATGATCTCGGAGGGCTCGGGGTTGATGATGTCGGGGTGCAGCTGGGCGATGGCCTTCGCTTCATCCAGCGTATCGGCGCAGGCGAAGACAAGGAAGTCCAGCTCCCGCGCGCGGTCGATGGTCTTTTTCATCTGCGGCAGGCTCATGGGCTTTTCGCAGTGGTTGATCATCACGCCGACCGCACCGGCGGCCTTCAAGCCCTCCGGCAGGATATCCGCGCAGCCGCGGCCGGGGCGGAGCGTGTCCATATACGTCGCCAGCACGAACAGGTGCTTTGTGTTTTCCGCCACGCGGCGGACCTCCAGCGCCGGGCAGATGAACAGCACGTCAATGTCGTACTTTTCGGCCGCCGCGTCCGCTGCCTTGGCGTACTCCAGGAGCTTGTCGCCGTATACATAGTTTTTCGTTCCGACTTCAAAATACGGGGTGCGAATGACTGGTTTCATAACGAGATTCCTTTCTTCTCTTCGGTTCCTTTCGGAGGGAGATACACGTTTATGTTTCGTCCGCAGACGGCTTGGATACGTCTGCGCAGATCACCCGGACGTGCGAGCTTTTGAGCTGCGCGAGCATCTCCGGGCGGATGCCGGTGTCGGTGACAATGGTGTGCAGCATTTCCAGCGGCGCATACGCGACATGCGCCGAGACGGAAAATTTGGACGAATCGACGAGCATGATATTCTGGTCGGTGTTGCGCATGGCGATCTGGTTCATCCGGGCGGTATCAAAGTCCGTCGTGGTGAACTGCCGGCCGTGGACGCAGCCGTCCGCGCCGACAAAGCTCTTGCTGAAATACAGCCCGGTCAGCGCCTGATCGGTCAGATAGCCGCAGAAATCCTTGCGGTTCGGTCGGTATTCGCCGCCGATGAGCGTCACGGGCATATAGGGCGAGAGCAGCTCCAGATTGGCCAGCGAATTGGTATAGAGCTTGACGTTCAGCCCCTCCCGCTTGATGCGGCACACGAGCTCGGCGCAGAAGCACTGCGTCGTCGTGCCGGTGTCGCAGAAGATCACGTCGCCGTTTTTCAGCAGCTTGCAGGCCTCGCGCGCGATCGCCGTCTTTTTCTCGATATTCGTTTTTGTTCCATACTCAAAGGAGTAGCGCGTCATAGCGCCGCTGGCGCTCTGGATGCCGCCGTGGGTGCGGATGGCGACGCCCTCCTTCTCCATTTTCGCAAAAATGCGGCGAATGGTCGACTCCGAGACGTTCAGGATCTCCATGGCCTCGGCCAGCGACAGCTTCTGCATGATCGACAGCCGCGCCATCAGCTCCTGCTGCTGTTCCAATTTCAATCCGGGCACCTCCGAAACAGGCGTGTCAGCAGCACGTACATGAGGTCGAGCCGCTGCTCTACGGTTTTTGTCATGAGATATTCCTCACGGGTGTGCATCTTGCCGCCGCAGGGGCCGCAGCCGTCCAGCGTGGCAACGCCGTAATGCGAGATAAAATTGCCGTCCGAGCCGCCGCCGGTCACGAGGCACGTGACCTTCTGGCCGACCGCTTCTCCCGCGCGCTCGAGCTCGTCGAGCAGGGCATAGGTCGCCGCGTGCGGCTGCATGGCCGGGCGCAGGGACTTCTGGATGATCTCCATGTGCGTGCGCGGGTCGAAGGGCTCGGCCTGCATCCGCTGCAGAAGGGCTTCCAGCCGGTCCAGCGCGGAGGCATCGAGATAGCGGTAGCTGAGCGTGCACTCGGCATAGTCGGGTACGGCGCCGTTGTCGCCGCCGCCGTCGAAGCGGCCGACGTTGACGGTCGTCCCGGCGGCAAAGTCGTTGAGCTTGTAAAGCTCATTCACCCACCGTGACAGCTCCAGAATGGCGCTCGCGCCCTTCTCCGGCTCAACGCCGGAATGCGCGGAGATGCCGTGGCATTTGAAGATGTAGTTTGCGCCGCCCTTGCGCTGCGAGACAAATTCCTCGTTGGGCCGCCCCGGCTCAAAGACGAAGCAGTAGCGGCTCTTCTGCGCAAGCGCCTCAAAATACGGGCGGGAATAGGCCGAGCCGCGCTCCTCGTCGCTGTTCATGGCCACGCAGAAGCGGAACCGGCAGTCGCCCGCCTGCAGCATCTGCCGCAGCAGATAATACAGGCTCAGGCAGCCGCCCTTGCAGTCGATGCAGCCCGGCCCGTGGGCAAGTCCGTCGGCGTCCACCTCCAGCGGCCACTGCGCGCCGGTGCCGACGGGGAAGACAGTATCCATGTGTGACACAAACAGCACGTCGATCTGCTCGTCCTCGGAGTTGCGCGCGGTCAGGAAGGGGGCGAAGTCGTTATTATCATAGTACCGCCGCTCGGTCTTAAGACCCAGCGCCCGGTACCGGCTTTCAAAGAAATCTGCGACAGCCGCCGTGCCGGGGGCGTTGAAATGGCCGCTGTCGATGGCGCACAGCGTGCGCAGGTCCGCGAGAAAGGCGGACAGGTCAAAATCTTTCATAGCAGGGATCCCTTACAGCTGGCGCAGGAAGCTCCGGATCTCCGTCAGCCCGTCCAGCACGCCGAGCTCCAGATGATTCTCCACGCTCGCGTACGCGGGCAGGACGGCGAGCTTGCCCTCCTTCGCGGCCTCGTCGCGGTTGATGCCGAACGTGTTGCACGGCTCGAGCGCCAGCACATAGTCGTGCGATTTCATCATCTTCCACTGCACCATGTTGGGCAGATTCGCCGTGTCGAACGCGACGTACGCGCCGAGCTCCAGCCGCTCGTTGTACACCACGCCGCAGGCGCGGCTGCCGAGGTTCGTGCGGAAGTACAGCTCCTCGCCGCGGCCGTCGACCGGGGCCATCATGTGATGATAGTCCGTCGAAAGCTCGTTCATCGGCGTGCGCTCCGCCTTCGAAGCTTCGACCAGCGTATCGGCCTGCAGCAGGGGATAGCCGAAGTTGAAGTGGTAGAGCAGCATATACGGCTCGTCCTCGGCCTCAAAATTCGTGAGCACGTCGTGCAGGCGGATGACGCGGCTGTTCAGCTCCGTCTCAATGGTGCGGCGGATGGACAGGTGCCGGCTGTACATCTTCGTCTGGTGTACCTCGCCGCGGGCACGCAGCAGATACCGCTCGCCGTCCCAGTAGGTCTCGGTACCGAAATTCTGCGCCGGGACGTGGGAGATGCGGCCGTGCGTGGGGAACTGGCCGCCGTTCGTGGCGTGGCCGCCTACATTGCCGAGACCGCAGGTCACGAGCATGCCGCCCGGCCACTGCTCGGAGAATTCCCCGTCCGACGGGCAGAAGGCCTGCGGCGAGGCCAGGCCGTTTTTGCTCTGGAAGCCCAGATTGACGCCCTTGTAGCTCAGATCGAACAGATCCATGCACCGGTCCGGAACGACCGTGAAGCGCAGACCCGCCGCGTTGTAGAATTCCGCGATGGCAATGCCCTCGCCGCGGCCGCGCAGCAGCCGCGATTCGCGGATCCCGGCGATCTGGCCGATATTTCCTAATTGCTTGAGAAGTTCAACGTTCATGCCTAGTCCTCTTCCGGACATGCGCGTTCAGACCCGGATGCGCCGGGCCTGAACGCGCATGCATTATTTGATCTCGATGACCTCGAAGCCCATCATGGTGCCGAACGCCTTGATCTCTTCGATGTTGGCGTCGTAGACCAGGGCGGAATGGTGCGTGCCGCCGGCCAGGGAGAATTCTTTCAGGAACTGCGGCAGCGGCTTGCACGGCTTCATCCAGCCCTGCGTGCTGTGGCGGTAAGCGCCGCGCTCGAGACCTTCGTCCAGCATCTCCACGTCGGAGACGATGAGGGTGAAGTGGTCCTGCATGGGTGCGAGGTTGACATACACGGCCTTGCCCTTGCGCAGGCAGTTGTACATGGCGGTGGTGTCGCCGCAGGAGTTGTAGTTGAACGGGCAGTCGCTGATGAGCGGCTTCCACTGCGCCAGCTTCGGGTTGCTTTCGCCCATGTGGCTCAGGAGGATGACGTCCTGCTCCCAATCCGGGCAGAACATCTCGGTAAAGGTCGTGTTGGGATAGACCTGCAGCAGCGCGCCGACCAGACCGGCCGTCAGCACGTCGCCCTCACCGGCGTAGCCCTGCCCGCGCTCCATGATCTTGCAGCACTCGATGAACGGCATCTTCGGCAGGCCGCAGATATCGAGCGTGAGGAAGTTGACCGTCGCGGCGTGCAGGCCGTTGTCCTGCATCCACTTCCGGACGGCAAGGCCGGAGCGGGTGGCTTCGCGGTATTCGGCCTGGAAGGTGATGTCGGAATCGTAATGCGCCGCGTCGTACGCGAGCTCCGCGTCGATCTCCTCCTCGGTGACCTTCGGCAGATACTCCTTCACGACCTCGGTGGTCATATATTGGACCTCGACGCCGATGTCGTTCTTATAGCGCTCGTCGGAGACGAGGAAGTCGCCCATGCCGGTGAACGAGCCGCCGACGGAGCCGACCTTCTCGGTCTGGAACGCCTTCTTGACCGCAGCCGCGCGGCACATGCCCACGACCTCGGAGACGACCTCGCTGTGCAGCGCATGGCCGACGCAGAGATAATACGGCTTACCGTTCCGCTTGAGCAGGTTGCACATATCCTGCACGCCGTGGATGCCGTGGTTGGCGCTGATGCAGCCCTTGTAGTTGGCGACCTTCAGCAGCTGATAGTCGGGCGTGGTGTCGAAGACGATGATCGGCGCGTCAAGGCTCAGCAGCGCCTCAATGGACTCCAGGGAAGGGGAGTAGGCCAGATGCTGCGTGATGACAGCGGAGACGCCGGCGTCGTTGAACTTTTTCGCCGCCCGGTCGAATTCCGGCTTGATGCGGCAGACCTCGTCCGCCAGAACGACCTCGAGGCCCTGGCTTTCGAGCATCTTGATGAGCATGTGCATGTAATCGACCATCGGGTCGCGGTAATGCGGGTTGGAATCGTCATACAGCTTGATGTACAGAGGCAGATAGCCGACTTTGATCTTTTTCATATCGTTCGCTCTCCAGTCTTTAACCGTAAATGGATTTGCGCGCGCCCTCGATCAGGTCATGCGCATTGTTGTACATGATGTCTTCCACGTCCTGCTTCGTCAGGCCCAGCGTCTTGCACGCCCGCTTGAACGCCAGCAGCTCCTCATACAGGAAGAACGTGATCTTTTCGGCTTCTTCCGCCGATACCTCGCGCAGGTGACGGTCCTGCTTCGGGTCGCCGTAGAGGCCGGGGGGAACAAGGTTGATGTAGGTGCCGTTTTCCTCGATGCGGTGCGTCCGCATACGCAGGATGGGCATGTCCGTGCCGTACATGACGTGCTTCGGGCCTGCATGGCGCAGGACCTCGGTGATGGCATATTCGCAGCAGTTGGCGCAGAAATCGTACATGAGATCCGGCGCCTTGTCGAGCGTCTCGAAAGCGTTGCCGACGTCTTCCCTGGTGTAGGCCCGGCCGATGTGCGCGATGATCAGGCGGATGTTCGGGAACTCCTGCTTGATCTCCAGGATCTGCGCGAGATTGACGGGGTCCTTCAGCCGTCCGTTGCGCGGGATGTGCAGCATCACGATCGCGCCCAGCTCGTCCATTTTTTTCAGCTGTGCTTTCGGGAAGAAGTCAAAGATGCGGATCTCCGCCTCCGGCAGGTACTTGGGGGACAGGCTCAGGTAGGACTTGAGCCCCAGGAACCCGCCCTTGCGGATCTCCTGCTCCAGCTCCTCCGGAGACTGCTCCGGGCGGCTGTAGTAGAGCGCGGGGAAGCCGGTCCTGCGGGAGCACTCGGCCACGTAGGCGTTGTTTTTGTCCCACGCGCCGCGGCTGGTGAACATGAGCGCGGTGACGTCCTTGCCCGGCAGCATCAGCCGGTAGGTCTCCTGCAGGTCCTCAATGGAGTTGTCGAGCGCAACGAGGCTCGGCCACGTGACCGTCCGCTTCACCTCGCCCGGGGCGAGGGGCTTGTGGTCGAGATACTTGTCCAGCCAGACGTGCGTGTGCACGTCGAGGATCTTCTGCGGCAGAAAATCCTTCAGCTCTTCTTCGTAGATCCTGCGATCATACGGCGTGACTTCAAATAAAGCCATAAAACTGTTTGACCTCCCGGCCTCAGCCGTAGATAGACTTGCGTGCGCCTTCGATCAGGTCGTGCGCGTTGTTGTACATGATATCTTCGATGTCCTGACGGGAAAGCCCCAGCGTCTTGGCTGCGCGCTTGAACGCCAGCAGCTCCTCATACAGGAAGAAGGTGATCTTCTCCGCCTCCTCCGCCGAGACCTCACGCAGGTGCTTGTCCTGCTTCGGGTCACCGTAGAGTCCGGGGGGAACGAGGTTGATGTAGGTGCCGTTTTCCTCGATGCGGCGGGTGCGCATGCGCAGGATGGGCATGTCCGTGCCGTACATGACGTGTTTGACGCCCGCGTGGCGGATGACCTCCGTGATGGCGTACTCGCAGCAGTTGGCGCAGAAGTCATACATGAGATCCGGCGCCTGGTCGAGCGTTTCAAAGGCATTGCCGACGTCTTCTTTCGTGTAAGCCCGGCCGATGTGCGCGATGATCAGGCGGATGTTCGGGAACTCCTGCTTGATCTCCATGATCTGCGCGAGATTGACGGGGTCCTTCAGCCGCCCGTTGCGCGGGATGTGGAGCATCACGATCGCGCCCATCTCGTCCATCTTCTTCAGCTGCGCCTTCGGGAAGAAGTCAAAGATACGGATCTCCGCCTCGGGGATATACTTGGGGGAAAGGCTCAGATATCCCTTGATCCCGAGGAAGCCGCCCTTGCGGATCTGCCGCTCCACCTCTTCCGGGGATTCCTCCGGCGCGCTGAAATACAGCGCCGGGAAGCCGGACCGGCGGGAGGCGTCGGCCACGTAGTCGTTGGCCTGCTGGCTGCGGCCGGAGTTGGAGAACATGAGGGCGGTGACGTCCTTGCCCGGCAGCATCAGCCGGTAGGTCTCCTGCAGATCCTCAATGGAGTCGTCCGCCGCCACAAGGCTCGGCCAGGTGACCGTGCGCTTGACCTCGCCCGGAGCGAGGGGCTTCGGCGGGAAGAATTCCTTCAGATAGACGTGCGTATGCACGTCCAGGATCTTCTGCGGCAGAAAATCCTTCAGTTCCTTCTCGTAGACTTCGCGGTCGTAGGGTTTTACTTCGAATAAAGACATGGGTGCATTCTCCTTTTTGTGCGGGAAGGCTGGATATCAGCCCTTGACGGCGCCGGCAGCGATACCCTTGATGAAGTATTTCTGCAGGCAGAGGAACAGTATGATCATCGGCAGGCTGACCAGGATGATACCGGCAAAGGCATAGCCGAATTCCATGGCGCGCGCGCCGAAGAAGCCGTTGATACCGACCATCAGCGTCGGGTTCTTGTTTTCGTTCAGCAGGGAGCGGCAGACCAGATAGTCGTTCCAGATGCCGACGCCGCAGCGGATGGCGCAGGTCGCGGTGACCGGGGTCAGCAGCGGCAGGAACACGCGGGAGTAGACGCCCAGCGTCGTACACCCGTCAATGTAGGCCGCTTCCTCCAATTCGCGCGGCAGGCTCTGCATGAAGCCCGCGAACAAAAACGTCGCAAACGGCATGTTCCACGCCGACTGGATCAGGATACAGCCCCAGATGGAGTCGTAGGTGCCAAGGCGCGTGGCCTGTACGGTCAGCGGGAGCAGACAGCCGATGAACGGGATGACCATCAGCGTGACGAGCACGCTGTAGTAGCCGCGGAAAAGCTTGCTGCGGATCCGGGCGATGGCAAAGCCGGCCAGCGACGCGCAGATGATGACGATGACCAGCGACGCGAGCGTGATGGTGACCGTGTTCGCCAGCGCCTGCCAGTATTTCATTTTGTTGATGACGTAGGGGAAGTTTTCGAGCGTGAACAGCTCTTTTGTCAGGAGCAGCGGATATTTGATGATATCCTTGCGGTCCTTGAATGCGCCGAGCACCAGATAGTAGATCGGCACCAGCATGATGATCGTGCACAAAGCGAGCACCAGCTCTTCGATAAACGAGTGGAGTTTCTTTTGTTTTTTCATCAGAAAATATCCTCCCTCTTACGAAGCACGACGAGCTGAACGAGAGAGATCAGCGCGATGATGAGCAGCAGCACGACCGACAGCGCGGAGCCGCGTCCGTAGTCGAACGCCTGGAAGCCGAAGAAGAAAATTCTCTGTGTGATCAAAAGCGTCGAATGGCCGGGCAGACCCTTCGAGATCAGATACGGCAGCTCGTAGGCCTTGAACGCCGCGATCGTGGTGGTGATGACGTTGATCGTGATGGAGGAGGCCATCATCGGGATCGTGATGTTTTTCAGCTGCTGCGAGGGGGTCGCGCCGTCGATGGAAGCGGCCTCATACATTTCCTGCGGGATCGACTGCAGGCCGGCCAGGAAGACCACCACGCAAAGGCCAATCTGGACCCAGGCCGCGCCGATGATGATGGCAATATTCGTAACGCCGCGCGTCTCCAGCCAGTTGACGGCCGGCAGGCCCGCGGAAGTAATGATCTTGTTGATAACGCCGTTGTTGTAGTTGTACATGATGCGCCACAGAATGCCGACGACCGCGCCGGACAGCAGCGCCGGGAAGAACCACAGCGCGCGCATCAGCCCGCGGGGCAGACGGTCTCTGCCGCGCTTATCGAGCGCGAGCGCTGCCAGGAACGAGACGATGATGGTGATCGCGGTCACGCCGATGGCGAAGGTCACGGTGGCGAGCATCATTTCGCCGAAGCCCTCGATCTCATGCAGGTGCATGTAGTTGTACAGGCCGACGAAGTTGTAGGTCTTGGAAAGTCCGTCCCAGTCGGTGAGACTGTAGCGGATGACATTGATCAGGGGAACGACCATAAAGATCGCGCAGAGCACCAGCGAAGGCAGGATAAAGAAGATACCGGTGGTCCGCTGATTGCGCTCAAGCTGCGTGAGCCGTCCAGCGCGGGAAGAACGTTTCATAGGATCCCTCTTTTCTCTGGGTTACGTTGGGTAACGCGAATGGGCTGAATGCAGGAAAAAAACGCTCTGCGCAGCTCCGGAGGAGGGCAGGAACCTCCCCGGAGCCGGCCCATGCAAAACGCATGGGCCGGGCAGAATCGGGACACAGGGGAAACCTCTGCGTCGGCCGCCGGAGCGGCCGGGTCAGAGCTTTCGATTATTTGTTGAGGGGGGAAGCCTGCTCGATGGACCACATGGTGGCAACGGCGTCTTCCGCAGTGTTGTCGCCGGTCAGAACGCCCTGGATCTTCGCCATGACAGCATCCTTGAATTCGGCGCTGTAGAGGTTGAAGCCCATGAGGACGAACGGAGCGGAGCCCATTTCAGCAGCAACGGGGATCATAGCCTCGGGCAGAACGATCTGATCCTCGGTCATGGAAGTGATGACGGGGACAGTGCCGCGGGCGTTCTGGATCAGCTGGAAGTTCTCGCCTTCAAACAGCCAGTTGAAGAAGATCTCCAGAGCTTCCTGCTCAGCAGGCGTGCGGTCCGGGTTCTCGGTGATGCAGAATGCGTCCTCGGGAGAGGTGGAGATGTACGGGAGCTCACCGGCAGCGCCGAACGGGGGCAGGGAAGCCGCGCCGTTTTCCAGGCTGCCGAGGATCATGCCGCCGTTCCAGTTGCCGGCGAGGCACATCGCGGCCAGACCGTCAGACATGTAGGTAGCAGCATCTTCTTCCAGAGCGGAAGCGGTGCCCTCGAGGAAGTACGGAGCGATCTCCTGCAGGCGGGCGGTCGCTTCGGGATACTTGGTGAAGTCGAACGTGCCGTTCTTGAAATCATCCTCGTAGTTGCCGAGCTCTTCGCCGGCCACGTTGGCCAGGATCAGCTCATAGATCATCCAGCAGGTGGTGTGTTTGCCGGCGGCAGTGACCAGAGGCGCAACGCCGGTCTTTTCCTTGATGTCCTTGCAGCACTGGATCAGCTCATCCCAGCAGGTCGGGACGGTATCCCAGCCGGCCTCGTTCAGGATGTCCATGTTGTAGAACATCGTGGAGAACGCGGCGCCCTGGCACATACCGACGAGCTTGCCGTCAAAGGTGTAAGCGTCGGCGTAAGCCTTCGGCATGACCTTGGCGCATTCCCAGTTGGTGAGGTCGGTCAGCAGGTTCTGCTCGACCATGGCGTTCATCATGACGCCGTTGTTGAGCTGGATGGCGTCGGGCAGGTCGTTGGCCGCCAGACGCTGCTGCAGGAAGTCTGCATCGGCACCGAGACCGACGTGCTCGATGCTGATCCACGGATGCTGCTCTTCGAAGCGGGCTTCGAGCTCATCCCATGCATCGGCCCAGTCGACCTGCGCGAGGAAGACCTCGAGGGTGGCGGGTTCATGCTCTTCCGTGGCGGGCTCTTCGGTCGCCGCGGGTTCTTCGGTTTCAGTGGTATCGGGGGTGGTGGTTTCGGTTTGCGTGGTCGCGGGCTCTTCGGTTTTTGCGGGGGTGTTGGCCGCGCATGCGACCATGCTGAGAATCATGAGGACAGCCAGTAACAGAGCAATCGTTTTTTTCATGTTTCTTCATTTCCTCCTTGAAAATTTTCTGCTCGCAGTCTTACAGACCGTAGACGTCGCCCAGCGCCTGTACGCTGCGTTTATATGCCGGCAGGAGCCTGCGGTATTCCGCGCTGCGCTCCGGGTCGGGCATAATGACGCGCTCGTCAATTGCCAGGTGTTTGTATCCCTCTTCGGCATTCTGATAGATGCCGGTCCCAACGCCCGCGAGGATCGCCGCGCCGACACAGGCGAGGTCAGCCACGGCGGGCACTCTGACAGGAAGTCCGGAGATGTCCGCGGTGATCTGACACCACAGCGGGCTTTTGGAAGCGCCTCCTGCGAGCTTCAGTCCGTCCGAAGACGGCTTGCTTCTGAACGCTTCCATCATCCAGACGACCTGGAAGACGATGCCCTCCATGATCGCACGGGCCATATGGAACCGGTCATGGGACAGATCCATGCCGATAAAGGACGCTTTGGAGAAACGCTTCTGGCCCGCGTAGCCCTGGAAGGGCACGAAGAACAGGCCGTCGTCGGCCGCGCGGCGCGAAGCCGCTTCGCGGTTGAGCGTTTCGTAGCCGACGGGCTCGCCGTCAGATCCGACGGCCACGAATTTCCGCAGCCAGTCGAGGCAGACGCCGCCGGAGGAGAGAGATCGCAGCGATCCCCATAAGCCCGGCACCGCCGCAACGGACTGCGACAGGCCGGAGGAAAAATCAGGTGCATCGCCGATGGCCGTGATGACCCAGCAGGTACCGGAGCCGATCAGGATATCACCGGGCCGGACCGCGCCCGCACCGAGCGCGACGGCGTACTGGTCATGCGCGCCCGCGACGAGCACGCAGTCGGTCGTGAGGCCGAGCGCCTGTGCGGCCTGCGGCGTGAGCTGACCGATCCGGTCACCGGAGCGGACGAGCTTCGGCAGCTGCTCCGCCGAGATCCCGGCGTAGGCGAGCAGCGCCTCGTCGTATGCCCCGCGGCGGATGTCTGCGAGCTGGTCGATGCCGGCGTCGGAAAGATCACAGGCGGCAACGCCTGTCATATGATAAGAAATGTAGCTGGGCACGGAGAGGAACATCGCGGTCTTTTGGAAAAGCTCCGGCTCGTTGTCCTTCATCCAGCGGATCTCCTGCGCCAGAAGGCCGAGACCCAGATGCCAGCCGGTCTTCTGATACATATCCTCGTCGGTGCCGACCTCGCGCAGAAACGCTTCGCGTTCTTTCGCCGTGCGCTCGTCGTTCCAGACGATGGCGGGGCGCAGCGCGCGGCCGTCTGCATCCGTGGGGACGAAGGTGCCGCCCTGCAGGGAAAGGGAGATGCCGGCGACGTTCTTTGCCACGTCCGGATCTTCGCAGACCTGCCGCACCGTATGGACGACCGCCTGCCACCAGTCCTCCGCCCGCTGCTCGCTCCAGCCGACCTGCGGCGTCAGGAGCGGATAGGCCTCATAGGCGTGGCCGATCAGCTGGCCGTCCGCGCGGAACAGCAGCGTCTTTGTGCCGGTCGTGCCGACGTCGATCCCGAGTAAATACTTCTTCATAACAGCCAGCCAAAACTCCTTCCAGCCGTAGTTGGTATATACTGAAATTAGCACGTTTGTGTCAGCTTGTCAAATGATTTTGACCGATTCAGCCAATTTTGGACGATTTACTAAATTGAAGCCTTCATTTTTGGCGCATTTGAAAAAGCTGTCTGGAAAACAGTCTGCTTCTTTTTCTGCAAAAGAGAGCGGAAAACCGCTTTTTGCGTAGCATTTTCGGCCGCAGCATGCTATAGTCTAGGTGCGTCAGCTGACTGCATGACAGGAACGCTGACTGGAATTTGGAAAAATTGAATGATTTTGCGGAGGAAACGCATCATGAAAGAGCGAAACGGGCAGCTTCGCTATCTGAGTATTGTCATCGGAGCCTTTCTCACGGTCGGTGTGATCGTCGGTCTGACGAACAACCTCTACTCGCTGTACGTCATCCCCATTACGACGGGCCTTGGCATCTCGCGCGGCCTGTATTCCATGGGGATCACGGTCCGCTATATCGCGTCCGCCTTCTGCAATCTGTTTATGGGCCGGCTCTATCAGCGTTTCGGCTACCGGCGGCCGACGGTCCTTCTGGTCCTGCTCGTCGCCGCGTCCTACGTGGGCTACGGCACGGCGCGCAATGCCGTCCCGCTGTTTCTCGGCGCGCTGATCTACGGCGTCGGCGAATATTTTATCAGTACGGCGGCCCTGTCCCGGATGCTCGGCAACTGGTTCCAGAGCCACCTGGGCGTGGTGACCGGCATCGTCATGGCGGCCAGCGGCGTCGGCGGTTCGGCTTTGAGCCTGGTGCTCTCGGGCATTATGGAATCGGCCGGCTGGCGCGCGTCGCTGCTGTTTGCGGCGGGGCTGCTCGCGGCCGTGGCGGTCATGATCTTCTTTGTCATGAAGGACCGGCCGGAGGAGCTTGGTCTGCAGCCCTATCACGACCCCGAGCGCCGCGGCGCGGCGCATAAGCCCAAAAAGGTCGCCTCCCCCTGGGCGGGCGTGCCCATGCAGGTGCTGCTGAAAAAGCCGTATTTCTACCTGACCATGATCGGCATGATGCTCGCGACCATCGCCTCCAACGGCGTCTACAGCGCCGTCGTGCCCCACCTGCAGGACCGCGGGCTCTCCGCGGCCTACGCGGCGAAGATGCTGAGCCTGATGCTGGTGCTGCTGGCCGTCGACAAGATCGTCCTCGGCATGCTGGCCGACCGCTTCGGCGCGCACTTCTCCACGCTGCTCTGCGTCCTGTTCACCTTCTCCGGCATCGTGGTGCTGACGCTCGTGAAAAACGAGTGGCAGGCCGTCATCGCGGTCGTGCTGCTGTCGGTGTCCGTCTGCCTCAACGGCTTCATCCAGCCGCTGCTGGCCGCGGAGATCTTCGGCCGCAGCGCCTACAATACGACGCTCGGCATCATGATGGCCATGCTGTCGGTCGGCGGGCTGCTGTCTTCGCCGCTGGTGAACTTCAGCTTCGACGCCACGGGCTCCTATACCCGCATCCTGATCGTCCTGGCCGTCATCGCGGCTGTCGATGCGCTGTTCCTCCTGCCCGCGTTCCACGCGGAGGCAAAATACCGCCGCGAGCTGGAGGCCTCCGGCCAGCTCGGCGACGCCGGATCCGAAACATGACCCCAGGCCGCACTGCCGAAGCTCCGGCAGTGCGGCCTTTTTGCAGCTCCCGGGCCGCCGCGCCCCGCGATCACCCTGCAAAACGGGCTGATCTGCGTATTGACTTCGCCGCTTCCCGCCCGTATCATACGAACAGAGGGAATTGTCTGACAATTCCGCGTCCGAATCCAAGGATCCAACTAAAAACAAACAGAAAACAGTTTACGGAGGACTGCTGGTATGGAACAGAAAGCATGGATCATCGACGAAAAGACCGCAAAGCAATACCTGACCGTGGAAGACGCGATCGACTGCGTGGAAAAGACCTGGAAATGGTACGGCGAGGGCAGAGTCATCATGCCCAACAAGATCACGACGGATATGTCCGAGCTCGGCGTCGCCGGCTGGTTCAACTCCATGCCCGCCTACATCGGCCCCATGGATGTCGCCGGCATCAAGGTCGTCGGCGGCTATGACGGCAACAAGGCGCTCGGCCTGCCGTACATCAAGGCCAACGTCCTGATCACCGACTCGAAGACCGGCATCCTGCGCGCGCTGATCTCCGGCGACCATATCAATGACCTGCGCACCGGCGCGCAGCCCGCCGTCATGGCCCGCCTGCTCGCCGCGAAGACCGACGTCGTCACCATCATCGGTACCGGCCTGCAGGGCTACATGAGCCTTCTTTGCATGTCCAAGGTCCTCGATATGAAGGAGATCCGCGTCTGCGATATCTCCGAGGCCGCCATGGACCGCTTCATCGCCCGCTTCCCGGACGCCCCGTTCCGCTTCGTCAAGTGCAAGAGCAACGAAGAGGGCTGCCGCGGCTCCGATGTCATCATCACCGTCACCAACGCCAACGCGGATCTGGTCGAAGAGCCGTGGGTCAAGCCCGGCGCGCTGGTCATGACGATGGGCTCGTTCCGCGAGACCTCGTTCGACGTCGTCCGCAAGGCGGACCGCATCGCCGTCGACCAGGTCGGCCAGTCGCTGCACCGCGGCAACGTCAAGGAGTTGGCGGAGATGGGCGAGATCACGGCCGACTCCTTCGATATCATCGTGCCCGACGTGCTGGCAGGGAAGATGCCCGGCCGCACCGACCCGAACCACCGCATCTACGCGCAGATCATCGGCACCGGCATGCTGGACGTCGCGCTGGCGGGCGTGCTGCTGGAAAAGCTGCACGCGGCAGGCGCGCAGCCGCCCGTGTTTGACATGATGGGCGAATGAGTGAGACGATCCAGCGGACCAAGCTCTACGAGGACGTGACCGAGCGCATGCTCGACCACATCCGCACGGAGACCTGGGCGCCCGGCATGAAGATCCCGCCGGAGGTCGAGCTGGCAAAGCTCTTTGACGTCAGCCGCTGCACCATCCGCGAGGCCGTCAAGAGCCTGCAGATCGCGGGCTTCCTGCGCTCGCGCGCCGGCTCCGGCACGTTCGTGTCCGAGCGGGCGCCGACGCTGCTGCAGACGCAGGCGCTGGCCGGGATCATGGCCGACCCCGCTGCGCTGCGCGAGCTGGTGCAGGCGCGCTATATTCTCGAGCCACAGCTGGCGCAGATGGCCGCGCAGGCCGCGACGGAGGAGGAGATCCGCGGGCTGTTTGCCATTCTGGACCGTATGAAGCGCGGCCAGACCCGGTTCGAGCTCATGTCCGTCGGCCACCAGTTCCATCTGTCGCTGGCCCAGCTGGCGCACAACCGCGTCCTGTATGGATTCTATGTCTCCGCCGCGAGCCAGATGCGCAGCATGCGCGTGCTCGAGTCGCTGACGCTGGAGGTCTACCGCAGCGGCATCCACGAGCATGCAGCCATCGCCGAAGCCATCGCCCACCGCGACGGCGCGCTGGCCGCCCAGCGCATGCGCGAGCACCTGCAGAACGACTACGGTCCCTACCTCTCCGAGCTCACCGCGCCGCAGCCCTGAAAAACAAAAGACCCCCGCCGCAGCGTTTCAAACGCTGCGGCGGGGAATGTTTTTTGCAGCCGCGGCTCAGAGTGGGCGGCTCAGATAGACCATATCGCAGAGCGTCACGCCGCATTCCACGATGGGATGATCGTAGTTGTCCAGAAAGAAATTTTTGACGCGGTGGTGCTCCGTGAACCCGCAGCGCTGGTAAAACGGCACGGTCAGCGGGCTGTCACCCGTGCCGACGAGCATGGTGTGCCCCTTCCCGCGGTACTGCTCCATCACGTATTCGATCAGCGCCCGGCCGTACCCCTTGCCGTGCAGCGCCGGGTCCGTCGCGATGTTCTTGATCTCGTAGACCCCGTCATCGACCTTGCAGACCACGCACTCGCCCACGACCTCCGGGTCCTTCGCAAGATACATCTCGCCCTTGCCCAAGTACCGGTCGATCATATCCTCCTGCTCATCGGCGAGCAGCAGCAGGGGAAGATAGTCCTTTTTGTTCCCCACGACCCGTTCAAATTCCATGTTATCCTCCAGAAATGCGCCATACGGCGCGTTTTTCTCAGTCTAACCCATCCCGCCCGATCTGTCAAGCCGTCCTTCTTTCGGAAAACGACTGCCGGTAGACTGGCAAAATCCGCCTCCAGAATGCCAGTGCGTTTGCGATCAGCAGCGCGCCGGACAAGCACCGCACGGCCCACTCCGGGCACAGCAGGGCGATGCCGTTCATATCCCCGCCGCCGAACAGACCGCAAAGCGCGCTCAGATACAGCGGGTCGATCAGCAGCAGCGCGAGGGGCGCGCCCAGCGTGGCCAGGCTCATCAGTACCTCGACGGTGTGGATGTCTTTTTCCCTTCTGCGTCCGATCTGCCGGGTCTGGATGCCGCGCCGCTTCTGCGCGAGCATCTTGGCAAAATAAATGCCGTAGAACACTGCCAGCACGAGCAGCGCCAGCGCCGCACAGGGGAGCTTGTCCTCCCATGGAACTTTCATGCGTTTTCCGTCCTTTCCGCCGCCTGCGCCGTCCAGACCGGCAGACCCCAGTGCTCGAAGTCCCACGGCTCCATATAGGCGCTGCACTCGTAGTCGATGTAGTAAAGCGTCCCGTCCCGCGGGACGAAATTGGTGGGGTAGTAGTCGATGTTCAGCCCCGCCGGGTACAAACGCGCGCACATGGCCTGCACCTGCGCGACCCAGCTGGGATCCGGCTGCCCCGCTTTGAGCAGCTCCGCGACGGTCGGCCCGGCGATGTATTCCTTTAAAATGCGCTCCTGCTGCACATCCGCCGCCAGCAGCTCCGGCATGGGGATGCCGAGCGTTCGCAGTGTCTTATAGTCGCGCAGCTCCGACTGCAGCTTGTCGCCGAAGGTATAGTAGTCGCACGGCTCGTGGTGGATCTGCTTCAGCACATACTGCGCCCTCCCATCCGTCACCAGATAGGAATATCCGCCCTTTCCCTTCCCGAGCAGCCGGAGCACAGTGTATTTCGTATCGTTTACAGTCAAGATATCACACGGCATGGCCCCGCGGCCCTCCTTTCTGCGTGTTTCGGTCCGGCATGGATCATTGCGCGGCCGAAGGCAGCGTCTGCATCAGCGCGAAAAAGTGCTGCGCTTCGCCGGTGCTGAAATACGCGTACCACGCTTCGAGCGTATCGGGCCGGAAAACACCCAGACGCCCGATGATCTGCTTTGCCCACAGCAGCGCGCCCGTGCCGCCCGCGGTGATCAGATTCCCGTCCGCGACAGACGGGGCGTCCACAAAATACGGCTGTCCCTTGTAGCCGGGGCAGAACATCTCCAGGAACCCGGCGCCGTTACTCGTGTGCGGCCGATTGTCAAGCAGGCCCGCACGCGCCAGTGCGGCCGTCGCTCCGCAGATCGCGCCTACCGTGCCCCCAGTGGAGAGCAGCGCGGCCGCTTTCCTGATCACGGCGCTGTGCTTCGAATCGTCCCAGGTGTTCCCGCCCGGCAGCAGCAGGACGGTTTCTTCGCTGACCGCGATATCGTCGACCACGCAGTCCGGCAGGATCGTCAGCCCGCCCATGCTCGTGACCGGCTCCTTGGAGATGCCAACTGTTTTGAGCGATACCTCCGGTGCGTCCTGCCTGAAAAAACGGCCGGAATGCAGCTCTGCGGTCACATGCCCGATCTCCCAATCGGCCATCGTATCGTGCGTATAGACATAGATCGTAATCATAAATACCCTCTGTTCACATGTTTTTGTTTCTACAAACGGGCAATTTTCCGGACGGTATTCGCCGTCCGGATCCTCCGTTCCCCACCAATCCGGCGCGTGCCGCAGGGTGTCTGCAAGCTCCTCCTGCGGCAGGACGAAAACAGGGATCTCCAAGCCGAACCGACGTTGGATCATGCCCTCGATCTGCCCGGTCAGCGCCGCGGGCTCCGTTTCCTCGCTGGAAAAGACCACGTTCCCGCTGTTCAGCCAGGTCCGGACGTCCGAAAACCCGAGCGATTCAAAACCCAGCTTCAGTTCCGCCATCGGCACCTTGTTCTTCCCGCTGATGTTCACGCCCCGCAGCAGGGCGATATACCGCCGCATCTACTTTCCCTCGCGCAGCCGCCGCAGGTTGTCCAGCACGAACGGGCTGTTCGCGGCGATGCGCCCCAGCGTCGGGCAGCTGTCCATCTGCCCGCAGTCCGCGCAGGCATCAAGGCTCTTTTCCCTCACGCAATGATGGACCGGACAGAGCTTGTCGCAGAATGGCGTCTTCGCGCCCTCGGCGCGGCAGCCAGTGCAGTGGATCATCTCCGGGGTGATCGGCACCCCGTTGAGCTTCGTCCACAGGGCGGCAGTCTTCTCCCGCAGGGTGGTATCGTTTGTGAGTGTCGCGATACGGGCGTCGCAGACCTCGCAGTCCAGTCCGCAGCAGCCGATCAGTTGGTTTGCGTGTTTGCAGTTCATTTCCATCTTCCATCCCTGCTTACCTCCGTTACAGCGCTTTCGTATAATAATGCCGTTTTTCGGTGTACGGATAGTCCTCGAGGGTAAAGACCTCCCGGTATCCATGCTTTTCGTAAAATGCGGGCGCCTGAAAGGAAAAGGTGTCCACAAACGCGTATTTGCAGCCGCGCTGCCGGGCCTCATTTTCCGCAGCCTCCAGCAGCCTGCTGCCGAGCCCCTGGCCCCGGAACGCTTCGCCGACGAACAGGAACCGGATGCAAAGCCAGTTGCCGAAGGTCTCACCGGTCAATCCGGCGAACTTCCGGCCCGTCTCGTCTTCCAGAAACACGCCGAGCGGCACATTTTCCGACGCCTCGCGGTGCCGGAGGTTGTAGTCCCTCAGCATCTCGTGGATCTCATGGATGTCGCGTTCGTTTCCGTCATCTGTGATCCTGAAGTTCATGCGATTTTTCACCTGCCTCACACGTATAGTTGATCCCGGCCAGCCGGGCCTGCCGGCAGAGGTCCCGGGTCTGCAGTGTATAGGCCCTGCCGTCCTTGATAAAATGCGTGCCGCACCGCCGGCATCCCCGCCACGGATCCCACCGCGCCATCGCTTATAAAAGCCCCAGCAGCGCGGCGCCCCGTTCCCCACGACCTGTTGTCCATCGTTCGGATACCAATCCTGCCAGATGCAGGTGTTGAGCGCCTGCAGCGAGCCGGGGAGCGGGCCCCTTGCGGAGAATACCGCCCAGTCGCTTTCCGGAAAGCGATAGAGCTTCAGCCCCTCCGGCACCGCACCGCCCCGGTAAAGCCCGGCGATCCAGTATTCGAAGCAGTCTGCCTTCTGCTCACAGATGGCGAACCGCCCGATCCGGTTTTCAAGCAGCGCCTGCTCCACCGGCGTTTCCGGCCGCCCGGTCTGCCACAGGCGCGCATATTTCCGGCTGTATTCCACTGCCCTCAAGCCTGTAGTTGCTGTCCTGCTTCTCGCCCTTTTTGATCTTTACCGCGCCGCGGACAGCCAGGATCGCCACGGCCAGCCCCATCGCCACCCAGGGCGCAGCCGACCGGATAAAATCAAGAATATCGTTTATGTTTCGTTCCTCTTATGTAGGTTCAGTCTGTTTTTTTCAGAAGATTCATCAAAATATAGATCCCGATCAGCACGGCTACGCTCCCGGCCATCACGCCGGTCATCGCTCCGATGCTGACCTTGCTGCCAAAGAAATAGAGATTGCAGTCGATGGAGTCCTTGATATGCTCCACGACTTCCGCCGGGAAGCCGGTCCGCGTCATCTCCGCATACACCCCGCGCAGCGCGTGGTTGCGGAACAGCGCCGTCCCATATGTGCCGGGGAGGAAGGATAGGACCCTCTGCAGTCCCTCGCCAAAGTTGGAAATGGGCATGTATGCGCCGCAGAGAAAGCCGTAGCCCGCGCTGACGATGGTCCCCACCGCCGACGCCTGCCCGTTCGTTGTGAGATTGCAGTTGACGATGGAAGACAGCGCCGTGCCGAACAGCGACAGGAGCAGCACGTCCAGCCCGAGCAGCAGCACGTCCGCGGCCGACAGATACCACCCCGTCACAGCCAGATACCCGAGGCAGACCGCCAGCGCCGCGTAGCAGATCAGCAGCGTCGACAGCGCGCTCGCCGCAAAATAGCCGAGCGCCAGCGTCGATCGCCTGACCGGGGTCATGGTTAGATCCCGCCGGGCCCCGCTGATCCTGTCCTGCACCATCAGCAGATTGGAGCAGAACGCCACCGTCACGCAGCACACCGCCAGCAGCGACGAGACGAGCTGCCCGCCCACCGTGCCGTCGATCAGCGCCGCATCCACCGCGAAGCCCGCGGGCATGGCGGCGGCAAAGGAATCCCGGTAGACCTTGGCCAGAAACGTCGCATACAGCACCAGCAGAATGACCGGCGTGATGAGCGAGGTAAAGAACATCCCCTTGTCCTTGAAGAATAATTTGCAGTTGCGCCGGATCAGCGCGCCAAGTCCGGTCATACCTCCGCACCTCCATGCAGCTTCTTGCCCGTCGCGGCTAAGAATACGTCGTCCATATTTCCTTTGGTGATCTCATAGTCCGTGAACAGCGCGGGCTGCGCCAGGATCAGCTTCGTCGCCTCGCCGGTGTTTTCCACCTCGATGCGCCAGCCGCTCTGCACCGGGGCATATTTGCGCCCGAGCGCCCGGACGGCGGCCTCCTCCACGCCGTACAGCGTGATGTGATCTCCGGCATAGGTGTTTTTCAGTGCCAGCGGCGTGCCCTCGCCGACGACCCGGCCGCTGTCCAGCAGGATCACGTAGTCGGCGTCCGCGGCCTCCTCCATGTAGTGCGTGGTCAGAAAGACCGTCAGCTTTTCTTTCCGGCGCAGCTCCGTCACCACGTCCCACAGCAGCCTCCGCGTCTGCGGGTCCAGGCCGGTGGTCGGCTCGTCGAAGATCAGGATCTTCGGGCGGTGGAGCAGGGCGCGCGCAATGTCGATGCGCCTGCGCTGCCCGCCGGAGAGTCTGTCGACCGGGCGGTCCAGGATGGCTCCGAAGTCCAGCAGCTGCGCGAGCTCCGCCAGCCGCTTCGCGAATGCCGCGCCCCGGATGCCGTAGAGCGCGGCCCGGCTCTGCAGGTTGTCCCGCACGCTCAGCGCCCCGTCCAGTACGGAATTCTGAAACACCACGCCAAGCTCGCGCCGGACCCGGTCCGGGTCGCGGTCCGGATCCGCGCCGTCAATTTCCACGCTGCCGCCATCTTTGGCCAGCTGGCCGCACAGGATGTTGATGGTGGTGGATTTGCCCGCGCCGTTGACGCCGAGGAAGGCGAACAGCTCTCCCTCCTTCACGCGGAAGCTCAGGTCCTGTACCGCCTGTACCTCCCCAAAGCGCTTGCTCAGGTGATCAATCCTGATGATGTCATGCATATATTTCCGGTTCCTCCTTTTTCTGTGCGAGTTTCAGCGCACGGACGGACCATGCAGCTTCTTTCCCATCTCGATCCGGACCTCGTGCCGTTCCGGGTCGGTGTTGGAGTAGGCGTAGAGATCAAAGCCGATGACCGAGAACCCGTTCTTCCGGTAAAACGCGATCGCCGCCTCATTGCACGACTGCGTCTCCAGCACGATCATCCGCGCGCCGGACGCCGCCGGGGCCTCCAGCCATTCCCCGAAAAACACGTCGTCGAACGACCGCCCGACCGGCGCCGGGAATAACCGGTAGTCCAGCCGGAATCCCTGTTCGGACGCGCAGATCTCATAATAGCCCTTTGTCTGGTAGCGGGCGGTAAATTTCCTGCCTGCGTAGTCCTTCTGATTCAATCGCCGGATCTCCATATCCCATTCCTCCCTGCAGCTCCAGCCCATTCTCGTCTCCGGAAGCGCCGAAAACGCCAAAAAACGCAGTGCACGGCCCACATTTTGCGGCCTGCACTGCGTCTGAGCGTCTGGCATCCTGCCCGTATTCCTCTGTAAGCCCCGTCCGCCGTCCCCGGCCTCCCGGCACTCACCAAATTTGTACCAGCTATCATACAGCAATCCCCCGCGCCTGTCAATAGGAAAGCGACACATACGGCGCAGAGATGTTCTCGCCTATTCCGCGAACGGTTTGCCTTTCAGGACGGTCTGGCGCATGAAGCGGAAGGTGGCGGGTTCGCCTTGTTCGGCGAGCATGGTGAGCAGGAAGCGCAGGCGCTTCATCGTGTTCGGGTGGACGAGGCGCGATTCCTGCGCGCGGTCGAGATACTGCAGAGCGGAGGCGTCGGTATAGGCCGCGCCCTGATACGTCTTGCAGGCCGCGATCCGGTCGGCGACCATCTCACACAGATACCGGACCGGCATGTCGACCGGCTCATACGTCCGCGTGACGGGACTCAGGTCCGTCCAGTATTCAAAATGATGCCGGTTGCGCCCCTTGTGGTGCATCCAGGCCAGAGAATAGCCGTTGGCCTCGCGCTCGGCCGTGTTGGGGCTGCGGCTGCCCTGAAAATACCGCACGCCCGCGAAAAACTCGGTAGGGGAGTACTTGGAAAGGTCGTGCGTCAGCCCCTGCCAGATCAGCCCCATCCGGAAGCAGCCGCGCATGACCAGATGCCGGTGGTGCGTGATGGTCTTCAGATGTCCCCAGAATTTGTTCATAGCTGCCGCCTCCTGTTTTCTTATCCCATTATACGATAAAACCTGTCAGGATGCAACGCGGCAAAAAATTCGTTAAAGCCTATTGACAAACTAGGAATTATATGCTAGGATACAGCCATCCAATGAAGAACACCAACCTACCGAGTTGGTTCTACAAAGAAGAGAGGGTGAGCGCATGATCCGGAATCTCCCGCCGCGCGCCGCATTCCGATGTCGAATGTGACCGCTGGACCGTCCAAATTTCACATCACATTCTGACAAATAAAAAGGAGATCATTATGTCTAAGATTTATACTTCCGCAGATCAGCTCATCGGCAAGACCCCGCTGCTCGAGCTCGCGCATATCGAAAAAGACCTGGACCTCAAGGCGAAGATCCTCGCCAAGCTCGAATACTTCAACCCCGCCGGCTCCGTTAAGGACCGCATCGCAAAGAAAATGATCGACGACGCCGAGGCCTCCGGCAAGCTCAAGCCCGGCTCCGTCATCATTGAGCCCACCTCCGGCAATACCGGCATCGGTCTGGCCTCCGTCGCCGCCGCCCGCGGTTACCGCATCATCATCGTCATGCCTGAGACCATGTCCGTCGAGCGCCGCCAGCTCATGAAGGCCTACGGCGCCGAGCTCGTCCTGACCGAAGGCGCCAAGGGCATGAAGGGCGCCATCGCCAAGGCCGACGAGCTGGCCGCGCAGATCCCGAACAGCTTCGTCCCCGGCCAGTTTGTCAACCCGTCGAACCCCAAGGCCCATTTTGAGACCACCGGCCCCGAGATCTATGAAGATACCGACGGCAAGGTCGACTACTTCGTCGCCGGCGTCGGCACCGGCGGCACCATCACCGGCGTCGGCAGCTATCTCAAGACACGCAACCCGTCC
>ERZ1106939.944-NODE-944-length-24085-cov-19.448648_pt1 | contig 24085 bp, 18 predicted proteins | sample MGYA00403669_ERZ1106939 | MGnify/ENA primary metagenome ERZ1106939 (study PRJEB35170, sample SAMEA104062447) | human gut metagenome | biome: human gut; feature: human-associated habitat; material: faeces | place: Denmark | collected 2012-09-28 ...
GCTCTTCCGATCTCGACCGGCTGGGCGTATCCCGCCAGGCGGTCTCCAAATGGGAAAGCGGCACGGCCCAGCCGGAGTTGGGGAAAGTGACGGAGCTTGCCCGCCTGCTCGGTGTGCGGGTGGATGACCTGCTCAGCGAAGAAGCGCCGCTTGCCCCCGATGCGGACATTCCCGCAGAACGGCACGTCACCACCGAAGAAGCCACTACCTATCTTTCTCTCGTCCGGCGCGTCGTGTGGCCGATGTCGCTGGCGGTGATGTTTCTGATCTTCTCGCCCATTGCGCTGATCCTGCTGGCGGGGGGGAGCAAATACAACGCCGCACTAAGCGGAGAGGCGGCCGCCGCCATCGGCGTCGGCGTGCTCCTGTGCATCATCGCCGCGGCCGTCCCGGTGCTCATCGTGTGCGGAATGCGCCTTTCCGCCTATGACTGGATGGAACGCGAACCGTTGCATCTGCCGCCCGCCATGCGCGAAGAGATCGTCGCCGCGCGGGAAAATTTTGCGCCGGTTTTCCGCACCACCACGGCCGTTTCGGTGTCGCTCTTCATTCTGTCGGTCGTCCCGCTGGCCCTCATCGGGGCGCCGGTTTTTGTCGTTTTTCCATACAGATGGCAGAAAGACCCCTTGCGGCAGCAGATGAATTTCGTTATACTGATAGCACCTATTCTAAAAAATAAAGGAGAAATGGTATGAGAAAGAAACTTCTGAGCATCCTGCTTGTCCTGAGCCTGATGCTCGCGCTCGTGCCGGCGGCCTTCGCGGCCGAGCCCGCCAGCGGCACCTGCGGCGCGGAGGGGGACGGCAGCAATATCACCTGGACGCTCTATAAGAGCGGTCTGCTGACGTTCACCGGCTCCGGCCAGATCCGCGACTATTCCATATACGACCCCGCCCCGTGGAAGGGCACGGCCGTCAAGGAACTTGTCATCAGTGAGGGCGTCACGGCCGTCGGCGCGTGTGCCTTCACTGACTGCACGGAGATCGCAAGCGTGCAGCTGCCGTCCACGCTGACCACGCTCGGCGATCGGTGCTTTGCCGGCTGCATCAGCCTGACGTCCATCGAGCTTCCCCATGCGCTGATGTCGGTGATCGGCGGCGCATTTGCCAACTGCCTGCGCCTGCGCAGCTTCTCGATGGCCGGCGGTGACAACTATGACTTTGCCGTGCGCGACGGTGTGCTCATGACTGCTTCCGGCAAGGGGATCGTTGCCTATCCGGCGGCGCGCCCCGGCATCCGCTATGATGTGCCAGACGGTGTTACGGGCATTGCTAGATATGCGTTTTCTGGCAGCGGCCTGATGATCGTTTCCCTGCCGACGAGCTTGCATAGTATCAGCGATTACGCCTTTTCCAACTGCACGCGCCTGATGTACATCGGCATCCCGGCCGAGATGCATTACATGGCCGAGCAGGGCGTATTCGAGGGCGACGATCAGCTTCAGGAGGTCTACTACACCGGAACGTGGGAGCAATGGCGGCACATGACCCAGCCGTGCTTCCGTCTGCTGCCGGCAGGCGCTACCGTTTATTATGAGACACAGATGGATGTCGTCACGGCTGCCGATGCCTTTACGGATGTCAGCGAGAACAGCTGGTCGTTCCCGGGCATCGACTTCTGCTATACGATGGGCTACATGTCCGGCGTCGGCGGCACGTACTTCTCCCCGACGACGACGACCACGCGCGCGCAGGTCGTGCAGATCCTCTATAATTTCGTCGGCGGGCCCGAGGTGAGCGGTGAGACGCCGTTTACCGACCTCACGGCGAACTGGTACAAGAACGCCGTGCTCTGGGCATACCAGAACGGCGTCGTGGTCGGCACGTCAGCCACGACCTTCGCGCCGAACGACCCCGTCACGCGCGAGCAGGTCGCAGTTATGTTCATGGAGTTTGCCGCCAAGGTCCTCGACATGCACAACATCGGCGAGGCAGCGGATCTCTCGGCGTTCCCGGACGGAGATCAGGTCTCCTCCTGGGCGCGTGAGGCGATGGCCGATGCCGTCGCGCTCGGCATCATCAACGGCACTAGGGTCGACGATCAGGTCTTCCTTGCACCGCAGGGCAGTGCGACCCGCGAGCAGATCGCAACCATCCTGATGGGGTTTTACTCCGGCATCGACACGGCGCTGCGCGTGGAGGACTATCTCAAAAAGTGACCCCGCGGCGTGCCCCGCAAACAAATCAGACCCGAACCGGCGTCCCGGAACGGGGCGCCGGTTTTTGTCGTTTTTCCATACAGATGGCAGAAAGACCCCTTGCGGCAGCAGATGAATTTCGTTATACTGATAGCACCTATTCTAAAAAATAAAGGAGAAATGGTATGAGAAAGAAACTTCTGAGCATCCTGCTTGTCCTGAGCCTGATGCTCGCGCTCGTGCCGGCGGCCTTCGCGACGGACGCTGTGCGCGCCGAGCTGGAAATCGACGGCACAACGCTCGCCTTCTCCGGCAGCGGCACCGCCACGGCCGACTGCTGGAACGGCGACTGGACCGCCGTCACGCACATTGACCTCGGGTATAAGATCCGCGGCGTCGCCGAGGATGTGCTGGCCCGCTGCGTCAACCTCGTGTCCTTTGAGGCCATCAAGGGCTTGTATCTCCGGACCTACAACGGCGGCCTCATCTCCGAGGACAGCAAACAGATGCTGGCCGCGCCGAACAAGTGCACGGCTTATGAAATTCCCGACTTGGTGCAGACCGTCAAGACGGGCGCGTTCCGTTACTGTCAGGGCCTGACGGCGGTCACGTTCCCGGCGAGCCTCACCACCATTGAGGCGCAGTCCTTCACCAGCTGCCTGAGCCTGACGGCGGCCGCGCTGCCGGACGGCCTGAAGACGATCGGCGACTTTGCTTTCGCCGGCTGCGCCGCGCTGACGAGCGTGCTCATCCCGAAGAGCGTCACGAGCATCGGCGCGGGCGCCTTCACCGGCTGCACCGCGCTCACGGCCATCGACTACAGCGGCACCGAGGCCGAGTGGGCCCAGCTGACCAAGGGCGAGAACGCGCTGCCGGAGGGCGTGACCGTGAACTGCAACGCGCCCATCCACCACTACGGTTCCTGGACGGGCACGGACCCGAACTGCACGACCGAGGGTCAGCGCACCCGCACCTGCACCGACGACGGCTGCGGTTACACGGAGGAAATGACGCTCCCCGCCCGCGGCCACTACTGGGGCATCGGCCGTGTGACGACGCCGCCGACGGAGACCACGACCGGCGTGCGCACCTATACCTGCAGGACCTACGGCTGCAATGCCACGCGCACCGAGGAGATCCCCAAGCTTCCCCCGCGGGTGCCCGTGAGCGAGCGCTTTGACGACGTTGACCCCAACGGCTGGGCGTATGAGGACATTCAGTACTGCGTGGATCACGAGCTCATGCGCGGCGTCGGCAATCGGAAATTTGCGCCCAAGATGGTGATGACCCGCGCGCAGATGGTGCAGGTGCTGTATAACATCGCGGGTGAGCCCGCGGTGACCGGCGAGACGCCGTTTACCGACCTCACGGCGAATTGGTATCAGAACGCGGTGCTCTGGGCGTACCAGACCGGTGTAACGTCCGGCATGAGCGAGACGACCTTCGCGCCGGACGACCCTGTCACGCGCGAGCAGGTCACGGTATTTCTGGCCGCGTTTGCGGATCGGGTGCTCGACAGATACACCCCCTATATGTGGGATGCGCTCTTCCCGTTTCAGGATCGTGAGAGCATCTCCTACTATGCGCGCACGGCCATGAACTGGGCGTGCAATCTGGGCGTGATCAAAGGCATTCCGGCCCCGGGCGGCCTGCGTCTTGAGCCGCAGGGCTATGCCACGCGCGAGCAGATGGCGGTCATGCTGGCGCAGTTCTGCCGCGAGCTGAATGTCTGGAACGAGCCCATGCCGGAGCTTTGAATCATCCGAAAAAGAAAGGAATTATGCACATGAAAAAGAAACTCCTGAGCATCCTGCTCGTCCTGAGCCTGATGCTTACGCTCGTGCCGGCGGCCTTCGCGGCGGACATTGCCGCCAGCGGCACCTGCGGTGCCGAGGGCGACGGCAGCAATGTCACATGGATGATCGACAAAAACGGCGTTCTGACCGTCACCGGTACCGGTGCGATCACATCCGACGCCATGCAGATCCGGCAGCTGAGCTATCGCAGCGACGTGACCTCCGCCGTCATCGGCGAGGGCATCACGGACATGGGCGCGCTCTGGATGTCGGGCTACACATCGCTGGTCAGCGTGTCGTTCCCGGATACGATCACCCTGCTGAAAAACGTGTGCAGCAACTGCCCGGAGCTGACGAGCGTGCGTCTGCCGGCCAAGCTGGAGTCGCTTGTCGGCGCTTTTTCGGAGTGCAAAAGCCTGACGACGATCGCGCTGCCGGACACACTGAAGTATATTTCGGGCAGCTTTGCTAACTGTGGGGGCCTGACCGAGATCGTGATCCCCGAGGGAGTGACGGCGCTTGGCGAAGGCGTGTTTGATGGGTGCACGAGCCTCATGCGTCTGACGCTGCCCTCGACGCTGCAGAAGATCGGCAGCTTTTGCTTCGGCGAATGCCGCGCACTCAAGAGCGTGTCCATCCCGGAAGGCATTACAAGACTCGAGAGCCATCTGTTTTGCAACTGCACCGGACTTGAGAGCATTTCGCTTCCTGCCTCACTGACGAGCATCGGCTATCGGACATTCTCCGGCGCCAGCAATGTCAAGGTCGTCTGCTATGCCGGCACGGAGGAGCAGTGGAAGGCGCTTTCCCTCTCGAAGGACCTGTTCGACGGCGCGAAGATCTGCTGCGAGCACCCGGACCATGTCTTTGACCCGCTGACGAATACGCCCGCGACCTGCACGGACGACGGCCGCATCGCCGGTACCTGCACCGTCTGCGGCTATAGCATGGACACGGTGCTGCCCGCATACGGCCACAGCTGGAATTCGGGCACGCTCCTCGCAGCGCCGGACGGTGTGCGCTGCGGCATCGTTGAGCATACTTGCAGCCGTTGCAATGGCACGGGCTATGAGGTGCTCGAACCCGAGATCTGGGCCTATGAGCAGTTCGGCGATGTTGACCCCACTCTGTGGTCGTATGAGGGCATCCAGTTCTGTGTCATGATGGGCTACATGTCCGGCATGGACACGCATGTCTTTGCCCCGCGCGGCGTGACCACCCGCGCGCAGCTCGTGCAGATCCTGTATAACTTTGTCGGCGGGCCCGAGGTGAGCGGCGAGACGCCGTTTACCGATCTCACGGCAAACTGGTACAAGGACGCGGTGCTCTGGGCATACCAGACCGGCGTAACGTCCGGCACGAGCGAGACGACCTTCTCGCCGGACGACCCCGTCACGCGCGAGCAGGTCGCGGTGCTGCTGTACGAGTTTGCCGACAAGGTGCTGGAAGTCGGTGGAGCGGAGACTCCGGCGGACCTGTCCCGATTCCCGGACGGAGATCAGGTCTCCTCCTGGGCGCGCGAGGCGATGGCCGATGCCGTCGCGCTCGGCATTATCAACGGCACTAGGGTCGACGATCAGGTCTTGCTTGCACCGCAGGGCAGTGCGACCCGCGACCAGATCGCCACGATGTTCGAGGGCTTCTGCGCAAGCCTCGCGTAAACTGAACCCGATCCAGACCGGCGTTCCCATTTGGGAACGCCGGTTTTTTCCTTCTGCGCGGTTGCCGGCCGCGAATCTGCATCGGAAGTGTTAATTTCAGGGATCTAATTGAAGAAAAAAGGAGTGCGCTTGCACGGATACGCACATTTGACACAAAAAAACGGAAAAATTGCATTGACATTCCCCACAAAAATGTTACAATATTGTCACAGAATGCTTTGGAAATTTTAAGTATTTTGTAACATTTGGAAAGGAGCGTCACGATGAAACAGAGAACACGCAAGCTCCTGACCCTGCTGCTGATCGCGGCCATGGTCATGAGTCTGGCAGTTCCCGCGTTTGCGGATAACACTGCATATTCCGAAACACCCTATACCTATGATGCCGGAGACTATACCTTCGGCAAGATCTCGCACGCGGACAAGGCGACCGGCCAACCGGACGGCCTTGTGGACTACACCGGCGACGGCACCGTTGCCGTGACCGGCACGGTCGAAGGCGCCGACGGGCAGGGCGACCGCGGCCAGAGCTACTCCTGGGCAGCCATGGCCTACGGCGACTATGTCTATGTCGGCACGTGCTACGCCGCCATGGGCAATACCCTCTCGGCCATGGACAGCATCATGGGCCACAAGTTTGACGAAGAGGTCATGCGCGCCGAGCTCAACGCCATCTTTAACGGCACGTTTTTCTATGGTGAGGAGGACGGCGGCGTCTCCGACGGCATTCTCGTCAAAGTCAACGTGCACACCGGCGAGATGAAGCTGATCATGGCCAACTCCCTCAACAACGTCGCGCCGATGTTCCGCAACGCCATTCTCTATAAGGACAAGATCTATTTCTGCGGCAGCGTGACCGCCAACGGCCGCGTCGGCCTGCCGAGCATTTATGAGGTCGACCCGACGGACGACAGCTTTAAGTGCGTCTACACGGGGCTTGAAAACATGCAGGAATACGTGCAGGCATACAAAGAGGGCGTCTGCACCGGCATCCGCGGCATGGCGGTCTATGACGGCAAGCTTGTCATCAGCAACGTCGGCGTCGACGGCGGCTACCTGCTCATCAGCGACAACCCGTCCGAGGGCTTCACGAAGATCGCCACGCAGTCCGATCTCTTTAACTATCCCGCCACGCATTTTGTCGACAGCGTCTACGGCGGCGGCATCTGGGAGATGCTTGAGTATAACGGCAGTCTCTACGTCGCCATGTGCACCGGCACGCCCGCCACGCGCGTGGGCGACAACATGCGCTCGTTCGCCATCGTGCGCGGCGACTGCACCGGCGACTGGAACGACCCCAGCGCGTGGAAGTGGACGCCGGTCATCGGCGACAAGGCCGACGGTGCGAAGTACACCTTCGGCATCGACCCCGAGCGCACGCGCGCGGCCGCCTGCAATATGTGCATTTATGACGGCTACCTCTACATCGGCGAATACAACGACGAGGAGATCCCGCTTGAGGAGCTCATGTTCAGTCAGGACTTCGGCTTCCTCGCGCGCAACCTGGAGCAGTCGGTGAACCTCTACCGCATGTCCATCGGCAGCGACGGCAGCGAGCAGATGGAGCTCGTCGTCGGCGAGGCGACGAAGATGTTCCCGGCCGGCGGCATCCTGTGCAAGCAGTCCGGCTTCGGCGACTATGAAAACCAGTACTTCTGGCAGTCGAAGGTCTTTGACGGCAAGCTCTTCCTTGGTACGTTTGACACCAGCTCCCTGCTTGAGCCGCTCGGTCAGTTCACCAACGGTGACCTGCTCAAGATGTCGCGCGAGGAGTGGGCCAGCCAGATCGGTTACCTGCGGGTGCTGCTCAAGCTGCTGCTGAATCAGGATAAAAACGGCGACGGCACGCTCATGGCGGCGGACGCCGATCCCGACGCCGCTATTGACGCTGCGGTCGACGCGGTCAGCGACGAGAGCCCCGAGCTCTTCTCCTTCACCGACGCGCAGCATGACACCATGCGCCAGGAACTCCAGAACGGCGTGTACAACGCGTACTACAGCGTGAGCACGCTGCGCCAGCTCAACGAGCTCAACGCACTGCTCACCGAGCTGACCGACCTCGTCGAGACGAACGATATCGAGGGCTTCGTCGCGCTCTACCAGAAGGTGAACGACCTCTATGCGAGCCTCAGCGACAAGCTGCCCGACGCGCTCAAGAAGCTCTATGAGACGCTCGTGCGCATCACCGAGCTGGAGAACATGAAGGACCTGTGCATCTGCCTCAGGAAGCTCTCGACCGCGACGCGCGGCTTCGGCCTGTACGCCATCACGTCGGAAGGCGGCAAGCTCTCGCTTGAGACGCTCACGCGCGACGGCTTCGGCGATCCGTTCAACCACGGCCTGCGCGCCTTCGCCACGAACGATGAAGAGGGCTGGATGGTCATCGGCACGGCCAACCCCTTCATGGGCACGCAGCTCTGGCGCACGAATCTGACGATGGCTGACCCGATGGCGCAGTTCACCGACGTTGACGCGAACAGCTGGTCGTATCCCGGCATCCGCTACTGTGTGGAAAACGGTCTGATGTCCGGCATCGGCAACGGCCTGTTTGCCCCGCAGATGACGACCACGCGCGCGCAGATGGTGCAGATCCTCTATAACCTCGCGGGTGATCCGGAGGTCAGCGGCACGACGCCGTTTACCGACCTCACCGACGACTGGTATCAGGACGCGGTGCTCTGGGGCTACCAGACCGGCGTCGTGGCCGGCACGAGCGCGACGACCTTCTCGCCGAACGACCCCGTGACGCGCGAGCAGGCGGCGGTGCTGCTCATGGGCTATGCCGAGAAGATCGCGCAGGTCGATCTGTCCGGCGCACAGGCTGACCTCTCCAGATTCCCGGACGGGGATCAGGTCTCCGACTGGGCGCGCACGCAGATGTCCGCTGCGGTTGCGCTGGGCCTGATCAGCGGTGTCCCGATCGACGGCAGAGACTATCTGTGCCCGCAGGACAGCGCCACGCGCGAACAGGTCGCGACGATCCTGATGGCCTTTTGCCGCAACGTGCTGCAAAAGCCCTGAAATGTAACGCTCTGAAACGAAATACCTTGCCTGCCGGAGCTTGTCTCCGGCGGGCTGACTGTCAAGCAGTATTTTCTCAGCCGCACATGTCGCCTGAGAAAATGATCGGACTTTCTTTCGCCGTGCCATTGGCGAAAGGCTACGAGGTTCTTTGACAAACTGTGCCCGCCGGAGCTTGTCTCCGGCGGGCGTTCGCTTAATTTTTCTTAAAGCTGCCATTTGCCCCTGTGCGCGTGCGGGGCGGATGTGTTAGGATAGAGCCCAGAGGTGATACGATGGAAAACCCCCAGACCCCCGCTCGCATCCTCGTCGTGGATGACGAGCCGGACATTCGCAACATTCTGCACATTCTGCTCTCGTCGCGCGGCTATGCGGTCGATGAGGCCGAAAACGGCCTGCGTGCCGTCGCGTGCGTGCGCGCGCAGCCGGACTATGACCTCATTATTATGGACATCATGATGCCCGGCATGGACGGTGTCGCCGCCTGCACGGAGATCCGGCAGCACAGCGTCGCGCCGATCCTGTTTCTGACGGCGAAGGCACAGCCCGGCGACATGAGCGACGCCTACGGCAGCGGCGGCGACGACTATCTCGTCAAGCCCTTTTCCAACCACGAGCTGTTCCTGCGCGTGGAATCGCTCATCCGGCGCTACCGCGTCTACCACGGCAAGGGCGACGCGCCGACCGTTATCGACGCGCTCGAGATCAACCGCGACAAGGGTACCGTCTGCAAAAACGGCCGCGCCGTCGAGATGACCAAGACGGAGTTTGAGCTGCTGCAGTACCTCATCGCCAACCGCGGCACGTCCGTGTCCGCGCGCAAGCTCTATGAGGACGTCTGGCATGAGAAATTCCTGCCCAGCTCGGCCAACACCGTCATGGTGCACATCCTCAAGCTGCGCAAAAAGCTCGAGGACGATCCGTCCAACCCGACGCTGATCCGCACCGTCTGGGGAAAGGGGTATCAGATTGATTAAAAAGTGGCGCGCCTCGATCAGTGCGCGCATGATCCTTGCGCTCATCCTGTCGCTGGCCGTGGGCATCGGGTGCTATTTCGGCTGCTACCGGCTCGGCGTGTGGACGATCAACCATGGCTACATGGCGCCCGATGCGGTCGAGCTGCGCAACCAGCGGCACGAGCGCAGTCTGCAGCTGTACGTGGCGAGCAACGACGTCTCCTCGCGCGACACGGTGGCCATCGAGCAGTGGCTGCGCAGCGAGAAAAACGCCAGCGTCATCGTCTATCAGGCGCAGGGCGACCCGTATGAGGCCGGCACCTGGGGCACGAGCCAGCTGCTCGACGACACGACGCAAAACGATCTCGCAACGCTCGGCTACAGCTTTTATACCGTGCAGTTTGCCGACGGTGCGTATCGCGTTGCCGTGTGTGATTATTCCGAGTCGCGGCTGTTCGGCTACGCGCAGATCGGCGCGCTCGTGCTGGCGTTCGTGGCTTATTCGTGCATTGCCTTCAGCTTCACGCGGCGGCTTGCGCGGCGCGTCACGCGCCTGTCCGAGGCTGTGAGCGCGGCCGGCGCACTCAACCAGACCATCCCCGTCACGGGCACGGACGAGCTTGCGCGCCTCGCGCAGAACGTCAACACCATGCGCGAGACGATCGTCGAGCGCACGCGCAACGAGCAGACCGCGCTGCAGGCCAACAGCGACCTCATCACCGCCATGTCGCACGACATCCGCAACCCGCTCACGTCGCTCATCGGCTATCTCGACCTGCTCGAGATGCAGCAGGCGCAGCTGCCGGAGGACCTGCGGCGCTACGTGCTCGCAAGCCGCGACAAGGCCTATCAGCTCAAGGATCTGACGGGGGAGATGTTCCGGTACTTTCTCGTCTTCAGCCGCGGCGAACAGGAGACGCACCCCGAACCGTATGACGCGCAGATCCTCTGCGCGCAGCTGCTCGGTGAGTGCGCGGAGGAGCTGCGCAGCCGCGGCTTTGACGTCAATCTCCTGCTGCTCGGCACACCCTGCACCGTTACGACCGATGCGCAGATGCTCAAGCGCGTGACGGATAACCTCCTGTCGAACATAGAAAAGTACGCCGACCCCGCCGCGCGCCTGACCATTCTGGCCGAGCGCGAGGGCGAGCGGCTGCACGTCTGCTTTGCCAACCGCGCCCGGCGCGAGCTTGCGCGCGTCGAGAGCAACCACATCGGCCTGCGCACCTGTGCAGCGATTTTGAAGCTGCTCGGCGGTGAATTCATCACGCACAGGGACGGTGATGATTTCACGGCGGAGTTCACCCTGCCGGTCACGCCGCCGGATGCGCCGCAGAGCGAGACCTGAAACCGAACCTGCCGCCGGCTGCGGAGAATCTCTCCGCAGCCGGGTCAGCTTGTCAAAGAACCTCGTAGAGTTTCGCCGCCGCAGCGGCGAAAGAGAGTCCGATCATTTTCTTCGGCGACATGTGCGGCGAAGAAAATACTTCTCAGCCTGCAAACGTGCGCGCTGTCCACATTGGCGGACAGCGCGTGCGCTGCAGTCAGGCCGCAAACCTCTTTGTCAAAAAGTAATACTTTTTGACAGACTCCACCGGCTGTGGAGGATCTCTCCGCAGCCGGGTTTCTTTTTGCGCCGCGGCCTGAAAACCGCCGGAATGCCTTGAACGTTTTCGGGATTTCCGCTATAATAGAAAGACACCCCGAGCGGCGCTGCCGCACCGGAACGACTGTACAAAGGAGGTGCGCTTGTGCGCAAGGTTTGGTTTGAGGACGACTACGAGATCCGTCTGCTGCGCCGCGGCAAGCGCCGCCTGCTGGACATTGTGTTCGGCCGCACGATGGTCATCGTCGTGCTGCTGCTGCTTCAGGTCGCCATCATGGCGTTCGGTGCGCACTATCTCGGCCGCTTTTACCCCGCGCTGTCCGGCATCATGCATGTGCTGGCGGTCGTGCTCATCATCTATCTGGTCAACAAGCCTGGCAGCGCGACGACGAAGATCACATGGATCGTGCTCATCATGGCGCTGCCTGCGTTCGGCGTGCTGCTGTACCTGTTCGTGCAGCTCGATGTCGGCCACCGCTACGCAAACCGCCGCGTGCAGGAGAGCATCGTGAGCACCGTGCAGTATGTGCCGCGGCAGACCGAGCTCATGACGCGCCTGCGCACCGAGCTGCCCGAGGTGCACAACCTCGCCGAGTACACGCTGCGCTCCGGTGACTATCCCGTGTATGAAAACACCGCCGTTACCTACTACCCCATGGGGCAGGATAAGATCGGCGCCCTGCTCGACGCACTGCAGTCGGCCGAGCACTTTATCTTCCTCGAATACTTCATCATCGAGGAGGGCGACGTCTGGGGGCGCATCCTCAAGATCCTGGAGGAAAAGGTGCGTGCCGGCGTTGAGGTGCGCGTGCTCTATGACGGCACGTGCACGTTCTACCGCCTGCCCTACGGCTATCCCAAGCGCATGGAGGCGCTGGGCATCCGCTGCAAGATGTTCGCGCCGCTGCGCCCGTTTGTCAGTACCTATTATAATAACCGCGACCACCGCAAGATCGCCGTCATCGACGGGCGCGTCGGCTTCACCGGCGGCGTGAACCTTGCCGACGAGTATGCAAATCTGGTGCGCGTCTACGGCGTCTGGAAGGACACCGCCGTGCGGCTCGAGGGCGAGGCCGTGCGCTCGCTCACGCTCATGTTTCTGCAGATGTGGGGCATGGATGAGCGTGAGCCGGACACGGAGTCCTACGGGCGGTATCTCAACGTCTCGCTGCCGCCGCTGCCGGAGGCGGGGGGCTATGTCCTGCCGTATGCCGACAGCCCGCTCGATGACGAGCGCGTCGGCGAGAGTGTCTATCTCGACATCCTCAGCCACGCCGAGCGCTATGTGCGCATCTTCACGCCGTACCTTATCCTCGATGAGACGATGGTCATGGCGCTCACGTTCGCGGCCAAGCGCGGCGTGGATGTGGAGCTCATTTTGCCGCACGTGCCGGATAAAAAGTTTGCTTTTGCGCTCGCCAAGGGGCACTACCGCGAGCTGCTCGATGCCGGCGTCAAGATCTATGAGTACACGCCCGGCTTCGTGCACGCGAAGGTGTTCGTCAGCGATGACTGCAAGGCCGTCGTCGGCACGATCAATCTTGACTACCGCAGCCTGTACCTGCACTTTGAAAATGCGGTGTATCTCTATGACTGTCCGTGCATCGCGGACATTGTGGCCGACTTTGACGCCACGCGCGCCCAGTCGCAGATCGTCACGCACGGCGACCTCGCGCGCATCCCGCTGCACACGCGCATCACTTCCGCGCTGCTCAAGCTGGTAGCGCCGCTCATGTAAACGGATTACGAAAGAAAGGGGAACCTGTTATGTCCAAATGTTATCTGCTGTTTGCCGAAGGTCTGGAGGAGTGTGAGGGTCTGATCACGCTCGACATTCTCCGCCGCGCCGGTCTGGAGACGTATACGGTCTCCGTCGAGGACGCGCACACCGTCGTCGGTGCGCACGGTGTGCCTGTCACGTGCGACCGCACGCTGCCGGAGCTGCTGGCGGCGCCTCCGGAGCTGGTCGTGCTCCCGGGCGGTATGCCCGGCACGACGAATCTGGCCAAATCTCCGGCCGTGGAGACGCTCGTGCGCCGCACGCTCGAGCATGGCGGCCGCGCCGCTGCCATCTGCGCCGCGCCGAGCGTGCTCGCGCAGTACGGCCTGCTCGCCGGACGCCGCGCCACCTGCTACCCCGGCTTTGAGGACAGATGCGCCGGTGCGCAGATGGTCGATGCCGACGTCGTCACCGACGGGCAGATCACGACCGGCCGCGCTCTCGGCGCTGCGATCCCGTTCGCGCTCGAGCTCGTGCGTCTGCTCACCGATGAGCAGACCGCCGCACGCACGGCGGAGGAGATCGTCTACCGCGCGTGACGTCCGGGCAGTATGTGACGGTTGACAACGCGCGCGCGAATGCGTAAAATGGACAGCACATCATCATCGTGAGGACCCACCATGGACGAACTGAAACTCATCTTTGCCAGCAACCTCATCCGCCTGCGCACGGCCGCGGGCATGACGCAGGCAGAGCTTGGCGAACAACTGAATTATTCGGATAAGTCGATCTCCAAGTGGGAGCGCGGCGAGGCCATTCCCGATGCCGCGGTGCTCAAGCGCATGAGCGAGATCTTCGGCGTCACGGTCGATTACCTGCTCAACGAGCACGACGCGTGGCAGCCCGGACCCGAGCCCGCCGCGTGCGACCGCAGCCATCATGCCATCATCCTTGTCGCCCTCATGGGCATCGTGACGCTGGCGGTGCTGGTGTTTGTGGTGCTGTGGCTGTGGCTGGGCGCGGTGGAGTGGATCGTGTTCGCCTGCTTTGTGCCGGCGGCGGTCATCACCTTCCTCGTGCTCAACAGCGTGTTTTTCGGCGGTCGGGGCAATCTGTACGTGGTGCTCGGCCTCGTGGCGAGTGTTTTTGCCGTGGGCTACCTTGTGCTGCTGCGCTTCGGGATGAATTTCTGGCAGCTGTTTTTGATCCTCATCCCTGCGGAGGCCGTCGTTTACTTCAGCTTTCATATCCGTGCAAAGCATTGATATTTCAGGCGTTCTATGATTTGTAGAGCGTACCGTTCGGGGCGTAGAACAGGGGGGATCCATGTTCTACGCCCCGGTTCCGTTTTGTAGCTTGCGCAATCCCTGCTTTGCAGGTATGCTATGCGTGTATTGACAGGAACAAGACAGACAGCCCGCCCGGCGGGCAAATCAAAGGATGTAAAGGAGACCGACAACATGGCCGATTTTGTACTGAGCTGCTGCTCCACCGCCGACCTGACCAAGGAGCATTTTCAGCAGCGTGACATTTCGTATATCTGCTTCCACTACCAGCTTGACGGCGTGGACTACCCGGACGATCTGGGCGAATCGATGCCGTTTGATAAATTCTATGCCGCCATGGCAAACGGCGCAGATACGCGCACCTCGCAGGTGAACATCTCGGAGTTCGTGGATTATTTCACCCCGTTTCTTGAGCAGGGCAAGGACATCCTGCATGTCTGCCTGTCCTCGGGGCTGTCGGGCGTGTCGAACTCGGCCGAGAACGCCGCGCGCATCGTGCGCGAGCGCTACCCGGAGCGCAAGATCTACATCGTCGACTCGCTCGGCGCCTCCTCGGGCTACGGCCTGCTGATGGATAAGCTCGCCGACCTGCGCGACGAGGGCATGGGCATCGACGCCGTGCGCGACTGGGCAGAGGCCCACAAGCTTGAGCTGCACCACTGGTTTTTCTCCACCGACCTGACGTTCTACGTCAGGGGCGGCCGCATTTCCAAGGTGGCCGGCGTGTTCGGCGGCCTGCTGGACATCTGCCCGCTGCTGAACATGGATAACCTCGGCCGGCTCATTCCGCGCGCCAAGATCCGCGGCAAAAAGCGCGTCATGAAGGAGATCGTCATGCGCATGGAGGAGCACGCGCAGGGCGGCCACGACTACTCCGGCAAGTGCTACATCTCCAACTCCGCGTGCTATGACGATGCGCGCGCCGTGGCAGACGAGATCGAGCAGAAGTTCCCGAAGCTCAACGGCAAGGTCGAGATCTACAGCGTCGGCACCACCATCGGCAGCCACACCGGCCCGGGCACCGTGGCCCTGTTCTTCTGGGGCGACGAGCGCAAGGACTGATTATGTGATACATCCCCCTTACCTTTTTCTCCATCCAAGCAAGAACCCCTGACCGAGCGGTCAGGGGTTCTTGCTTTATGTGACTTTGGTGCTGCCCGACCGCTCAGCGCTTCGGCGCGGGCGTCGGGCGGGCGCGCCCGGCCGGAGGTTATCCGGCGGGCGTGATGGATTTGAGCTTTCCGCTGTTCGTGATCTGGCTGTAGGAGAACGTCAGGTGGAACGTTGCGTCCGGCTCTGCGGCGACGGCGGCGAGCTGCTCGGCCGAGCAATCGACGTGGATGACGGTGCCGGCCTTCGTCACGGTCAGCTGACCGCCGTCGTCCGTCGCGGCGTAGGCGTCGATGGTGTAATCGCCGTTGCCGGATACGCGGTTCATGCCGAGAAAGCCGCCGTAGGTCAGCAGACCCAGCACGCCGACGATCACGATCACACGAATGACGGTCATGACAGTTTTCTTCATGTGCACACCCCCTTTCGGCCAGTGTAACAGGCCGGACGCCATTTGGCAAGTGCTGCGCGAGAATTCTCCTTTACAAGACAGCGTGTCTGGCATATACTGAGGTATTATACGCGGCGGCGCCGCGCAGCCTTCAAACGAGAGAAAGAGAAAAGAAACGATATGAATCTGTCCACTGTCTTTGCCAAGATGGCCATGCTGATCCTCATCATGCTGCTTGGCTACCTTTGTGCGCGCATCGGCATCACGGGGCCGGAGTTTAATAAGCGCGTGACCCCGCTGATGGTCACGGTGCTGCTCCCGGCGACCATCCTCAATTCCGTGCTCGGCGCGCCGGCGTTTCAGGCCATTGAGATCGTCGATTATATCCTCGTCCTGACGGTTATGGTCGCGCTGCAGATGCTGCCGGCGTGGCTCCTGCCGCGGCTGCTGCGCACGCGCGGGGAAGATGCCGGTGCGATGCGCCTGGCGACGGCGTTTGGCAACGTCGGCTTTGTGGGGCTGCCGGTCGTCGCGGCGATCTTTGGCGAGGAGATGGTCTTTTTCGCCTCCCTGTGCAACATCCCGTTTAACCTCGCGCTCTATTCCAGCAGCGCGTCGCAGCTGTCCCCGGAGGGCGGCCGTGTTCGCTGGCAGGATGTGCTTAACGCGCCGGTCATCGCGACGCTGCTGTCGATCGTGCTGCTGCTGACACATGTGCACGTGCCCGGTGTCATCGCCGACACGATCTCGGCGGTCTCCGGCGTGACGATCCCGCTGTCGATGATCGTCATCGGCACGTCGCTCGGCGCGATCTCCGTGCGCGCGGCGCTGACGGATTGGCGTGCCTATGCCGTTGCGGCGGTGCGTCTGCTCGTGTGCCCGCTGCTGACGTGGGCGGTGCTGCGGCCGTTTGTCAGCGGCGATCTGCTCGGCATCCCGGTGCTGCTCGCGGCGTGCCCGACGGCCATGCTCGTCACGGCGCTGTGCCTGCAGTATGACCGCTCGGATGCGTTCGCGTCCAAGTGTATTTTCATCAATACGATCCTGTCCGCCGCGACGATCCCGCTGGTGATCTGGCTGCTGTTCTGAGCGGGATCGCCATGACAGGATCCATTCTGAAACAGGAGGTTTTTCGTATGATCGATCCCTTGACATTCATCGCGCTGCTGCCGGCCGTCGTGCTGGTGGTGTACATCTGCCGCAAGGACCGCACGGACAAAGAACCGCCGGCGCTGCTGGCAAAGCTGCTGGGCTTCGGCGCGCTCTCGTGTCTGCCCGCCATCGTGGTCGAGCTCATCCTCAGCGCCATCATCGAGCGGCTGAACGTGCGCAATGTCTACCTCGGTTATTTCCTCGAGGCGTTCGTCGTTGCGGGCCTGACGGAGGAGACGTGCAAGTTCCTGTTTCTGCGCACGACGTGGCGCAGCCCGGCGTTTGACTTCCAGTTCGACGCGATCGTCTATGCCGTCATGGTCGCGCTCGGCTTTGCCGCATTCGAGAACGTGAAGTATGTCTACAGCTACGGCTTTGCGACCGGCCTTGTGCGCGCGGTCACGGCTGTGCCCGGCCACGCGATCTTCGGCGTGTTCATGGGCTATTTCTACGGCTACGCCAAGCTCTCCGACTACTGGGGGCGTGAAGATGATTGCAGGGCTTACCTTGCGCTGAGCGTCGTCGTGCCGGTGCTGATGCACGGCTGCTATGACTTTCTGGCGTTTGCACAGGAGAGCGACGGCCGTTTCACGCTGCTGTTTTATGCCTACCTGATCGCACTGTACGTGTTCGGCATCCTGCGCGTGAACCGCTCGGCGCGTGCCGACCGCCGCGTCTCGCGCGAGACGGTGTTTGACTACTTCCGGCGCATGCAGTACCCGGTGCCGCCGCAGTACCGCGACCGGAACGACGATTTCTGGCGCTGAGCGGCGGCCGGAGCGGGCGATCCATACCGATGCAAAAGGGATGCTGCCATAGGACAGCATCCCTTTTGCGGTCTGTTGTTCCCGCCGTTGGTAGGAAAGCCGGCGGGGGCTTTTCATCTGCGCGCCTGCTTGCAGGCGGGGGCATACGGGTTATGCGCTGTGGCGGAGTGTGCTGCTCAGGTGTTCGAATTTGCCGTCGTGCTTGTCCGTGGAGTAGAGCAGCATCGGCTCGGCGTTGAGGCCGAGCACCTCGCTCGTCGCGGCGTCCACGTAGCACTCGTAGTGCATCCACGCGGTGAACAGGTTGGCCTCATACAGGCCGTCGTGCATGGTGATGTTGGAAAACTCTACATCGCTGTCGTTGAGGTGCAGCTCGGCGAGAATGGTCCGGTATGCGCCGGCGGTGTTGATGGTGTTGATGATATCTTTCATGATGTTGTCATCCTTTCTTGAATTGTGGGAGGTTTTTGCTCTCTTGACCTTATGTGCCCATGATACGGGCAAATTCTAAGAAAGAAATGAGACAAAAGAAAAGAAATTTTGAACGGCGCGGGCAACCTTTCTGTTGCCCGCGCCGTCGATCGCTCACAGAGTCACGGAGAATATACTTCCTTTTCCGGGCGTGCTCTCCAGGCTCACGGAGCCTCCGTGCAGCTGCACGATCTCCTTGACCATAGCGAGTCCGAGCCCGCTGCCGCCGTCCTCCCCGCGCGAGGGATCCGCCTGCCAGAAGCGCTGCCAGACCTTGTCCTGATCCTCCGGTGCGATGCCGGGACCGTCGTCCGCGACGCGGAGCACAGCCTTGCCGTCCGCGTTTTCGTGCAGCGAGACGCACACCCGCACCTGCTCCCCGCCGTATTTATAGGCGTTTTGCAGCAGATTGACGACCACGCGCGACATCAGTCCCGCGTTGCACGCTGCCTGAATATCGGGCTGGATGTCCAGCTCCACTTCCGCGTGGGAGCCCGGCGGCGGAGGGCATTCCTCACAGCAGGAGCAGACCAGCGCGCTCAGATCCATGCACTTGATCGGGTATTTGTCCGTCCCGTGCTCCATGCGCGTCAGCCCAAGCAGCGCCTGCACGAGCTGCGACATATGCTCGCCCTGCTGCTCGATGACGCCGACGGACTCCAGAAAGTCGTCGCGTGTGCATGCCTTGCGTTTCGCGCGGTCGCACTCGGCCAGAATGACCGTGATGGGCGTGCGCAGCTCGTGCGAGGCGTCGGATGTGAACTGCCGTTCGGTGTCGAAGGATTTCTCCAGCCGCGCAAACATCCGGTCAAACGCCGCGCTGAGCCGCCGCATTTCACGCGGGCCGCGCTGCATATTCAGCCGCGCGCTCAGATCCTCCCCGGCGGAGATGCCGTCCACCGCCGTGAGGATCTTTTCCATCGGCCGCATGGCCGACCATGCGATGAGCCAGCCGCCGCCGACGGTGACGGCGAGCAGGATGGGCAGCAGTGTCGCCGTGAGGACAGTGATCGTGTGCATCACGCCCGACCGGTCATCGGCGGAGATGATGCCGCGCACCCAAAGGCCGGTGACATCCATGTCTACATAGCTGTCGTAAATGTAGTAATTTTTGTCGCCGCTGCTGACCGTGCGCACGATGTTTGGCGAAAACTCCAGCTCGGGAGTGAAATCTTCCGGAAGCGCGCCGTGCAGAAGCGCACCGTCCGTGTTGTAAAACTGGCTGTAGACGCCGCCGCTGTACATGGACAGATCGTCCCACTCGAATTTCCCGCGGTCAAATTCCACGTCCTTCACATTGCTCTGCACGACGTTCACGAGCCGTCCGGCGGGGTCGTCCGTGATGGCGTTGTGATTGACTACGAGCACGAACACAAGGGTCATTGCTGCCAGCAGCAGCATCATGAGCGTGATCCACGCCGTGATCCTGACTTTGATCGACATGTCAATCCTCCCTCAGTGTCCAGCCGCTGCCCCAGACGGTGCGGATCAGCTTGGTGTCAAATCCGGTGTCCATTTTTTTGCGCAGATAGCCGATATATACGTCCACGACATTTGTTCCGCCCTCGTAGTCAAAGTTCCAGAGGTTGTTTTCGATCATTTCGCGCGTGAGGACGATGCCCTTGTTGCGCAGCATATACTCCAGCAGCGCAAACTCCCGCGCCGTCAGGTCAATGTTTTTGCCCGCGCGCGTCACGGTTTTGGCCGAGGTGTCCATCGTGAGGTCGGCGGCTGTGAAAATGTTGGAGCGGTTGCCGGTGTACTTGCGGGTGATGGCGCGGACGACGGCCAGCAGCTCCGGAAAATGAAACGGCTTTACGAGGTAATAGTCCCCGCCGCTCTCGAGCCCCTCCACGCGGTCGGCAATGCTGTCGCGCGCGGTGAGAAACAGCACCGGCGCACAGATGTGCTCGCGGCGCATCTGCCGCACCGCCTCGAGCCCGTCCAGACGCGGCATCATGATGTCCATGATCATCGCGTCGTATTCGGCGGCGCGGGCGTATTCCAGCGCCTGCTCGCCGTCAAAGCAGGCGTCGACGCTGTAGCCCTCGTCCTCCAGCGCTTCGCAGATGATCTTGTTGAGGCGCTTTTCATCCTCTGCTACCAGTAGTCTCATGTGCGGCTCCCTTCGATGTCTGTATTCCCGGATAGAATAGCACGAAAAACTATGAAAAGAATAAGTTTTTGCTCTGTTTCCGATTTTTTTCACGCTTTTATTCTCGGCTGCGCAAAAGCGGGCAGCGGCGCTCGCGCTATGCGCTGCCGCTGCCTGACGTTTCGTAGGCATCATCCAGAAACTGCCGGAACGCAGTCGGCAGGGAGATCTCCGTGCGCAGCTCGTCCGGCGCTGCCCAGCGGTATTGCGGCGGCATGGCCGAGCATTCGAGCGTGTAGCAGCGCATCGTCCAGACGATGTGCGTGAAGATGTGCTTGCCGTCGCGCGCGCTGCGCAGCCGCACGTCGCCGAGCCCCTGTCCGCTGGCGTAATCGCCCGCCTGCCGCTCGTCGAGCAGACCCGGCGTATTCGGCAGCTGCCAGAGCCCGGCAAGCAATCCGCTGTCCGGCCGCCGCTCGACGGCCAGCCGGTCGCCGCAGCGCAGGCAGAACACGGTGTGCTCCTCGGCGCGCTTGGCGCGCTTTGGCGCCTTGACCGGCAGGGCGGCCGCCGTGCCGTGTGCGCGCGCGAGACACAGCGCCGCGATCGGGCAGTCCGCGCACTGCGGCGCGCGGTTCGGGCCGCAGGCGGTCGCGCCGAGCTCCATGAGCGCCTGCGTGAAATCGCCGCAGTACCCGGCGGGGTAGCACGCGCTCAGCGCCGCGGTGAGCGCCGTCTTGTGCGCGGCGTTGTCGATGGGTGTCGCATCGTTGAGCACGCGCGCGCACACGCGCAGCACGTTGCCGTCCACGGCGGCGGCCGGGCGCTCAAAGCAGATCGAGGCGATCGCCCCGGCAGTGTACGGCCCGATGCCAGGCAGCGCCAGCAGGCCCTCGACCGTGTCGGGCCAGACACCGCCGCGCGCCGCGATCACGCGGGCGCATTCCTGAGCCTTGCGCGCGCGGTTGTAGTACCCCAGCCCCTCCCAGAGCTTGAGCAGCTGCGCCTCCGGCAGCGCCGCGAGCGCGAACACATCCGGCGCGGCCGCAAGAAAGCGCGCGTAATACCCGCGCACGGCCTCGACGCGCGTCTGCTGCAGCATGATCTCCGAGAGCCACACGTGGTACGGCTCGCGGTCGGCGCGCCATGGCAGCGTGCGCGCGTGCGCCTGAAACCAGTCGAGCAGCGGCTGTACCGTCTGCGATAGTCTCTGCGTGTCCATGGCTGCACCTCCCGAAAAAATCTGCGCCCATTATAGCATGATTTGCCCTGCTGCGCAAAGGGCTTGTTTTGCGTGCGCTGCGCAGATAAAAAAGGTCCCCGAAACATTCGTTTCGGGGACCTTCCTTATATGGTGACAGAGATTTCGAAATTACACAATGCCCTGAGCCATCATGGCGTCGGCGACCTTCAGGAAGCCGGCAACGTTCGCGCCGAGCATCATGTTGCCCGGCTGGCCGCACTCGACGGAAGCGTCGTAGCAGGCTTTGAAGATGCTCTTCATGATGCCGTGCAGCTTCTCGTCCACTTCCTCGAAGCTCCAGCTCATACGCAGGGAGTTCTGGCTCATTTCCAGACCGGAGGTGGCGACGCCGCCCGCGTTGGAAGCCTTGCCCGGCGTGTAGAGCAGGCCGGCCTCGATGACCGCGCTGATGGCCTCGGGGGTCAGCGGCATGTTGGCGCCTTCGAACACGGCCATAGCGCCGTTGGCGATGACGGCCTTCGCGCCCTCAACGTCCATCTCGTTCTGGGATGCGCACGGCATGGCGATGTCGCACGGCACGGTCCAGATGTCCTTGCAGCCCTCGTGGTACTCGCTGCCGGGGACTTCGTCGGCGTAGACGCTGATGCGTGCGCGGCGCTTCTGCTTGATGTCGAACAGCACGTCGAGGTTGACGCCGTTGGGATCATAGATGTAGCCCTTGGAGTCGCTCATCGCGATGACCTTGCCGCCGAGCTCGGTGCACTTCTGCGCGCAGTACTGCGCGACGTTGCCGGAGCCGGACACGATGACCTTCTTGCCCTCGAAGCTGTCGTTTCTCAGGTGCTTGAGCACTTCGTCGGAGAAGTAGCAGATGCCGTAACCGGTGGCCTGCGTGCGGGCGAGAGAGCCGCCGTAGGTCAGGCCCTTGCCGGTGAGGACGCCGCCCTCAAAGCGGTCGACGATCTTCTTGTACTGGCCGTACATATAGCCGATCTCGCGCGCGCCGACGCCGATGTCGCCCGCCGGAGTATCGGTGAACTGGCCGATGTGACGGTAGAGCTCGGTGATGAAGCTCTGGCAGAAGCGCATGACCTCGCCGTCGGACTTGCCGTGGGGGTCAAAGTCGGAGCCGCCCTTGCCGCCGCCCATGGGGAGGGTGGTCAGGGAGTTTTTGAGGATCTGCTCGAAGCCAAGGAACTTGACGACGGACAGGTTGACCGACGGATGGAAGCGCAGACCGCCCTTGTAGGGGCCGATCGCGGAGTTGAACTGCACACGGTAGCCGCGGTTGACCTGAACCTTTCCGTTGTCATCGACCCAGGGAACGCGGAACATGATGATGCGCTCGGGCTCGACGAAGCGCTCCATGAGGCCGGCTTCTTCCCACTCGGGGTGCTTGTCGACGACATACTGGAGGCTCTCAAAGACTTCATCAACGGCCTGAAGGAACTCGGGCTCGTTGGGATGATTCTTCTGAAGGTCTGCGAAGACGCGGTTCAGATAGGCGTTGTTAATCATTTTCTTACCTCTTTCTTGTTATTCACTTTGCTCTCATAAATGGCCTGAGTGGCCAATTTCCTTCATCATGGTAACGCAAACGGAGAAAGATTGCAATATCCGTTTTCCATATAATTTCTTTCTTTTTTTGTGCAAAAAGTCAGAATGGGTGCTTTAAATCGCTTTGTTTTCGTCAAAAAACCAACGTTCTTGCAGAGCTCAACAGCCTGTCGCGGTTATTTTTTATGCAAGCGCAAAAATTACGCTTGACAAATTATCCTAACGAGTATAATCTAAGGGCGAAGTTATTCAAACGCATAAAATTCTTCACAATCGGAAAGGGGTGACGTGGATGCGGCGATGTGAGGTGTGCTTTGCGCCGCTGCCGGAGTGGGCGGAGGCGTATCTATGGCCGTGTGCGCATGGCGGGCTGACGGTGTGCGCCGACTGTTTCGATGCGCTGGTAGGCGGCCTGTCGCGCCGGGAGCTGGCGCAGCGGCTGTGTGCACCGGGAGCGTGAGGTGCGTAAAAGAAAAACCCGCGCACTGTGTGGACGGGCAGGCAGGTCATGTGCGGTTTTTCTTTGCGGTGTTGACGGAGGCGATCAAGATCTTCTTCAGCTCAATGCATTTGTTGAGTATTTCTGTGTCGCTGCTGTATCCGCTTTCGGTGAGCAATTCGATCCAATATTCGGTTTCGGAGCACTCTTTCAGGGCGATTTGAAGCTTTGCAATAAAATCGGCTTTGCTGTGTGCATAAAAAGCCTCTCTAATGTTGGCACCTATGCTTGTTCCGGAACGCAGAAATTGATGGATCAGGGCACTTTCGCACTTTGCGGCTCTCAACTCTTTACACGTCCTGATGACAATCAGCGCAAACGCTTTCGATTTGGTGATCAAAGGGCTGTCATTCATGGCGATCCACCTTTCCGGCCCATGATAACGCACGCACATGAAAATGTAAAGAACACAGTATTAGGGAAGAAGGAAGAGTGAAGCGTGAAAAAGTAAAAATCGACAAGTCTCTTTCGAAACTTATGGAAATACGCCACAGCGGCACCTATTCACTATTCACTTTTACTTATTCCCTGAATCGGCAAGTTTCGAAAGGAAAGAGCGGAGAGTGAGGAAATAGTGAAGAGCGAAGAGCGAAGAGTGAAGAGTGAAAAAGTAAAAATCGACAAGTCTCTTTCGAAACTTATGGAAATACGCCACAG
>ERZ1106939.945-NODE-945-length-24076-cov-25.943633_pt1 | contig 24076 bp, 17 predicted proteins | sample MGYA00403669_ERZ1106939 | MGnify/ENA primary metagenome ERZ1106939 (study PRJEB35170, sample SAMEA104062447) | human gut metagenome | biome: human gut; feature: human-associated habitat; material: faeces | place: Denmark | collected 2012-09-28 ...
GCTACCAGATCGGCAAGGTCTACCGCGGCGAGCGCGCCCAGCGCGGCCGCTTCCGTGAGTTCTATCAGGCCGACATCGACATCATCGGCGACGGCAAGCTCTCCATCACCAACGAGGCTGAGATCCCGTCGATCATTTACCGGACCTTCTCCACGCTCGGCCTGCGCCGGTTCCAGATCCGCGTCAATAACCGCAAGATCCTGAACGGCTTCTACGCCATGCTGGGTCTGAGCGAAAAGGCCGGCGACATCATGCGTACCGTCGACAAGCTCGACAAGATCGGCCCGGACAAGGTCCGCACGCTGCTCGTGGACGAATGCGGCGTGGAAGCGGACAAAGCTGACGAAATTCTGCGGTTTATCGCCATCCGCGGCACGAACGACGAGGTCCTCGCGGCGCTCGAGCAGTACCGCGGCAAAGACGGGACCTTTGACCTCGGCCTGGACGAGCTTTCGGCCGTGACGAAGCTTCTTGGCGCGTTCGGCGTGCCGGAGGAAAATTTCGCCGTCGACCTCACGATCGCCCGCGGCCTCGACTACTACACCGGCACCGTCTATGAGACGACGCTGCTTGACCATCCGGAGATCGGTTCGGTCTGCTCCGGCGGCCGGTATGACAATCTGGCCGAGTATTATACCGACCGGCCGCTGCCCGGCGTGGGCATCTCCATCGGCCTGACGCGGCTGTTCTACGTGCTGAACGAGCAGGGGATGCTCAATGACGCGCGCGTGATGGCGCCCGCCGACGTGATGATCGTGCCGATGACGGACGATCTTGAGCCCTCGGTCCGTCTGGCGACTGGCCTGCGCGAGCGCGGCATCCGCGTGCAGCTGTACGCCGAGCAGAAGAAGTTCAAGGCCAAGATCCAGTATGCAGACAAGCTGCACATCCCCTATGTCATCTTCCTCGGCGAGGATGAGGTCGCGGCGGGCACGGTCTCGCTCAAGGACCTCCGCTCCGGCGAGCAGATCACCGTCCCGGCGGCGGACGCCGCCGAACGCATTCTGGCCGACATCGAGCTGCGCGGCCAGGGCACCATTCTGAAATAAAAAACTTTCCAGAAAGAAGGAAAACCAATATGATGCAGTCAAGAACCCATACCTGCGGCCAGCTCCGCATCGAAAACGCCGGCGAGCATGTCACCCTTGTCGGCTGGATGGAAAACGTCCGTGTGGTCGGCAATAACTTTGCCTTTATCGTCCTGCGTGATTTCTACGGCACGACGCAGATCGTCGTCGAGACGGAAGAGATCATGAGCCAGATCAAGGGCATCAACAAGGAGTCGACCATCTCCGTTACCGGCACCGTCCGTGAGCGTGCCAGCAAGAACCCCAAGCTGCCCACCGGCGACATCGAGGTCGTGCCGGAGAGGATCGAGCTGCTCGGCCGCTGCCAGTACAACGAGCTGCCGTTCGAGATCAACCGCAGCCGCGACGCGGATGAGACCCAGCGTCTGAAGTACCGCTATCTCGACCTGCGCAACCCCGCCGTCAAGAAGAACATCATCCTGCGCTGCAACGTCATCGCCGCCCTGCGGCAGGCCATGATGGCGCATGATTTCCTCGAGATCACGACGCCGATCCTCACGGCCTCCAGCCCCGAGGGTGCGCGCGACTATCTCGTCCCCGCCAGAAAGCATCCCGGCAAGTTCTACGCCCTGCCGCAGGCGCCGCAGCAGTTCAAGCAGCTGCTCATGACCTCCGGCTTTGACCGCTATTTCCAGATCGCGCCCTGCTTCCGCGATGAGGACGCCCGCGGCGACCGCAGCCCCGGCGAGTTCTATCAGCTCGATATGGAGATGGCCTTTGCCGCGCAGGACGACGTCTTCGCCGTCATCGAAGACGTGCTGCCGCCGATCTTCGCCAAGTACGGCAAGTACAACATCGCCTCGAGCGCTCCGTTCCGCCGCATCGCGTACAAGGACGCGCTGGAGACCTACGGCTCCGACAAGCCGGACCTGCGCATCGACCTCACCTGCAAAAATATCTCCGACCTGTTCGAAAGCTCCGAGTTTGAGCCGTTCAAGGGCCAGACCGTCAAGGCCGTGTCCATTTCGAACTGCCATCTGACGCGCAAGCAGATCGAAAAGCTCCTGACCGACTGCGAGGTGCAGGCGGGCACGAAGGGCTACTGGTTCAAGATGGACGAGAACGGCGAGCTGGCCGGCGGCGTCGCCAAGTTCGTGCAGGGCTGCAAGGACGAGCTGACCGAGCGTCTCGGCCTCACGCCCAATACCCTCGTCGTGATCGCCGCGGGCGCTTCGGCGACGAAGCTCACGGGCGTGCTCATCAAGACCTTCGGCGCGAACGTCGAGGGCCACATGGACAAGGAACGCTACGAGTTCTGCTGGATCGTCGACTTCCCGATGTATGAGATCGGCGACGAGTCCGGTGAGCTGGAGTTCTGCCACAACCCGTTCTCCATGCCGGGCGGTGGCGCTGCCACGCTGGATAAGGCCATCCGGGGCGAAATTGACCCGCTGACCATCACCGCGCAGCAGTATGACCTCGTCTGCAACGGCATCGAGCTGTCCTCCGGCGCGGTCCGGAACCACGATCCGGAGATCATGATCAAGGCCTTCGAGCTCGTCCGCCTCGGCGAGAGCGACGTGAAGAAGAAATTCCCGGCCATGTACAACGCCTTCTGCTACGGCGCACCCCCCCATGCCGGTATCGCCCCGGGCGTCGACCGCATGGTCATGCTGCTGGCCGGCGAGGACTGCATCCGCGAGATCATTCCGTTCCCGATGAACAAGAACGCACAGGATATCCTCATGGGCGCGCCCAGCGAGGTCACCCAGAAGCAGCTCGACGAGCTGCATATCCGCTGCACGGCGAAGGAAGAGGAATAAAAGAAAAGAAAATAAGCGCGCCGCACGGCGCGCTTATTTTATACAGGAGAGAAAGAGAGATGCCAAAAAACCTCAGACGGGCGATGTTATCCTGCGCGAGCTGTACGCTGATGCTGCTCGTGACGTGCGGACTGGCCTGCAACGTCTTTTCGGCGGCGCAGCCGTACATACTGGCCGGGAACGGCTTTACCAACACGCAGACCTCACTCATTACGACGATCCGCTCGGCGGCATACCTGCTCGGCACCCTTGCCGTCGGCCGGTATTACCGGCGGATCGGCTACCGCGCGGGCTGCGCGCTGTCGGCGGTGCTGGTCAGCGTCAGCTTCCTGCTCTTTGCGGCAGCAAAGAGTCTTGCGGCCTATTATTTTGCGGGGGCTGTCGCAGGCATCGGCTATGCGTTTGGCTCGATGGTCCCGGCGTCGATTTTGATGCGCCGCTGGTTCCGCTCGCACTGCGGGCTGGCCATCGGCGTGTGCGCGGCGGGAACGGGGCTGGCGACGGTCGCCTTTTCCCCGCTGTTTACCAGTATCGCGGAGAAAAGCGGCGTGGACCATGCGTTTTTGTGGACGGCCATATTCTGTCTGGCCGCGGCCGCAGTCGTGTTCTGCCTGGTCCGGGACGACCCGCACGCGCTCGGGCTGGAGCCGTTCGGCAAGGAGGCGCAGGAGTCCGCGCAGACGCGGGCGCTGCACGCCCTGCACCCGACGCGGCTGCGCTGGGCGATGGTACAGCTCGCCGTGCTGCTCGTCAGCGGTATCGGCGCGACCGGCTTTACGCACCTCATGACGCTCTACATGGCCGAGGGCATGGACGCCATGCGCGCGGCCGCGGCGTTCTCGCTGTGCGGGCTGGCGCTGATGGCGGGCAAATTCGCCTGCGGGGCGCTGTGCGACCGGCTCGGCAGCTACCGGTCCAATTATCTGCTGTTCGGCTGCTTTATTCTGGGCTATGTGCTGTGTACGCTCGCGCCGCTGCGCAGCGAGGCGCTGATGCTGGCCTCGGCGGTATTTCTGGGGTTCGGGTCGTCGCTCAATACGGTCGGCATTTCGATCTGGGCGGCGGATCTGAGCACGCAGGAGCGGTATGAGTCGGTCCTGCGGCAGTTCCAGGCGGCGTATGGCCTGGGCGGGCTCGTCATGTCCTTCCTCCCGGGCGCCATCGCCGACCTGACCGGCAGCTACGCCCCCGCCTACGCCCTCTTCGCCGCCCTGCTCGCCTTCTCCCTGTTCACCCTGCAGAGCACGTACCGGCTGGCAAGAAAATAACCCGCAAAAAGGTGCAGTCTGACAAGTTCAGACTGCACCTTCTATTTATGTCAGATATTCTACGGCAACGAACTGCAAATTTGATACCTACCGTATCAGGCGGCGCGTACCAAGACGCTCGTGAGGTGAGTATCGTGTGGAACACCAGACGAAAACATCGGTCCTTGCCTAAATTCAGATGCAGAATGCACCAAACGCGTCCAAGCACTCTTTTCTCCCCAGTCTTTTCTCTTGCGAGAGAAAAGACTGGGCCGCCGGAGGCGCGTCAGAAACGACCGCGACGGAACGAGCCGCCGCAAGCGACGTCTCTTATCCTCTGTGCTCGTTTCTTCCTTTCCAAACCGCAAACTGAATTTGTGGTTTGGGTTTTCGTGCAGATCTGCGACAACCTCTCAGGCGCTTCGCACCAGCTCCCCTTCCAGGGGAGCCTTTACACGCGGCGTTTTACGCTGGGGTAGAGGGAGGCGTCGGTGTGGGGGAGGAAGCGGGCGGCGTGCATGTTTTCCACGAACTTCTCCATCTCCCCGAACTGCACATAGGTCGCAAGCGCCCGGATGCGCTCCAGCCGTGCGCGGCAGCTCCGGTCCAGCAGGAGCCGTCTGGCTCCGGCGAGCGAGGAATTGCCGAGGATCCGGAACTTTTCCCGCGGCAGGTCGGGATACAGCCCGACCGTGATCGCGGACTCCAGATCGTAATGCGTGCCGAAGCCTCCGGCGAGGTAGAACGTGCCGATCTCCGCCGGGCTGACGTTCACGCTCTGCAGCATCGTTGCGACCATGGTGTGCGCGGCGGCCTTGCAGGTGAGGAACTCGCCGATGTCGTCCTGGGTAAAATAGAGCGGCACATTGCCGTCGTAAGCGTAGATGATCGCGGGGACGTTGTGCTGGCGATCCTCCTCCCAGACCTCGCGGATGCAGGGCGCGGCGTCCTTCTGCAGCCGTCCAGCCGAGTCGATCCAGCCCGAGAGAAAGCCCTCGGCGATGAGGTCCAGAATGCCGGAGCCGCAGATGCCCTTCGGCGGCAGATCGCCGATGGTCCGATACCGCAGGCGGTTGTCCGCGCCGATCTTCACGCTGCAGATCGCCCCCGGCTCCGCCCGCATGCCGGAGTGGCTGACCGCGCCCTCCAGCGCGGGCCCGGCCGCGCCCGCGCCCATGAGCAGAAAGTCCCGGCAGCCCAGCACCAGCTCGCCGTTCGTGCCGATGTCGAGAAACAGCGCCAGATCCTCCCGCGTGTCCAGATCCGTCTCCAGCAGCCCGCCCGTGATGTCGCCGCCCAGATAATTGGCGATCGCGGGCATGCAGTAGACATTTCCGCAGATGGGCAGTCCCAGCTCCGCCGCCCGGATCACGCCGGGGTCAAAAAACACCGGCGTGTACGGGCTCTGAAACACGAGCCACGGGTCGCAGCCGAGGAAGAAGTGCAGCATCGTCGTGTTGCCGCCGACGGTCATGGCGGAGATCGCCTCCGGGCGGATATCTGCCGCCCGGCAGCAGGTATCGATCATGCCGCGCACGTCCGAAAGCGTCAGCGCCTGTAAAGTCTTCAGGTTTTCCCGGTCCGCCTTCACCGCGAGGATGCGGTCGAGGATGTTCGCGCCGAACTGCGTCTGGCTGTTGGTGCAGGCAGCCTGCGAAAGCGTCCGGCCGCGCACGAGATCCACCAGCTCCATCTGCATGATCGTGCTGCCGATGTCGAGGCACAGGCCGTAGTGTTCAGCGGTCGTATCGCCCGGCTCCACGCGCACAGCGTCGGTCCCGCCCGGCCCGGGGCAGAGCGTCACGGTGACGCGGTAGTCCGCCGCGGATAAGACGGGATACAGCTGCTGCAGGCAGCCCAGTGTCAGTCTGCATCCGTCCGGCAGCGCGGCCAGCAGCCGCTCCCGCGCGGCAAGAAAATCGCCGCCCGCCGGCGCGTGCAGTTCCAGATAACGTTTTTCACTCAGTGGTTCCATAGCAATACTCCTACGCGCTGCGTCCGAGCAGGAGGCACAGCGCGCCGTAGCCGTGCGACAGCAGGTCGAAGACCCAGCGGTTCGTGTCCACGCTGCGCTCGCCCATGTCGATGACGGCGGTCGCGTTCTTCAGCCGCCGGGCGGTCCGGTAGAATTTCCCGTCCTGCCGTCCGCGTGTTTCGCCTGCGCGCACCCAGGCGGCAAAGACGCCGTCCAGATATGCGTGGATCAGCAGCTCCGTCGCCATCGAGCGCTCGGTGATCTGCAGCGCCGCGCCGCATTCTGCCTCGTAGCCCGCAAGGATCGCGCGGCTGAGCGGCAGCGAGCCGTTGCCCTTCTGCCGCAGGAAGGTCATGAGCGCGTCGTTCGTCGTCAGGTGGACGGCCTTGTCGGTATAATAGAGCATCACGCCCTCGGGCAGCTGCGAAGCATCCATCTGCGCCGCCTCCTTTGTCTGTTTGTGTCTATCTTACCACATCCCGCGCAGGATGCAAGAGGCAGATGCCCCTTGCGCCTGCGGGCATTTGCAGGTATAATCAGGGTGTATCTGAAAACTCCCAACGCGCCCGGACAGCGGGCCTTTTCGCGCTGCGCTGCGTCATTTTTCCTTGAAATACGTCAGTATTCCTGCGAAAAAATGTCTTTCTCAGCGCGAAAATTCCTCGCTGCCGGTCTCATTGCTGGTTTTCAGATACACCCTAAGACAAAATCGACAAAAGAGGTATCGCCATGCTTGATTCTTATATTTCCGCGCTCTGCCGCTATGCCGAGCGCACGGGGATCCTCCAGCCGGAGGATCTGGTCTTTGCGCGCAACGCGCTGCTCGAGGCGCTGCAGCTCGATTCCTTCGACGAAGCCGCCGCCCCGGCAGAGGCCTCGCTGGCCGATATTTTGCAGGTGCTGACCGGCGATGCCGTCGCCCGCGGCGTTTGCCCGGATAATCAGGTCGCCCGCGACCTGTTCGACACGAAGCTCATGGGGGTGCTGACGCCCCGGCCGCACGAGGTCCGCACCTGCTTCCATACGCTCTACCAGATCTCCCCGCAGAAGGCGACCGACTGGTTCTACCGCTTCAGCCAGGACACCAACTACATCCGCCGCGACCGCATCGCGAAGGACAAAAAGTGGACCTACGCCTGCGAATACGGCGAGCTGGACATCACCATCAACCTCTCCAAGCCCGAGAAGGACCCGCGCGCCATCGCCGCGGCCAAGCTCGCGCCGCAGTCCGGTTATCCCAAATGCGCCCTGTGCGCGGAAAACGAGGGCTACGCGGGCCGCATGAACCATCCCGCCCGGCAGAACCACCGCATCATCCTCCTTGAGCTGGACAGCGGCAGCTGGTATCTGCAGTATTCCCCGTACGTCTATTACAACGAGCACTGCATCGTCCTCAACGCCGAGCATACGCCCATGCGCATCAGCGCGGCGACGTTCCGCCGGCTGCTGGACTTTACGAAGCTGTTCCCGCATTATTTCCTCGGCTCGAACGCGGATCTGCCCATCGTCGGCGGCTCGATTTTGAGCCACGACCATTTCCAGGGCGGCCACTATACCTTCGCCATGGAAAAGGCCCCGGTCGAGACGCCGGTCTCGTTTGCCGGATTCCCGGACATTGCAGCCGGGATCGTCAAATGGCCAATGTCCGTCCTGCGCCTGACCGGCAGCGAACCGGACCGGCTGTGCCTGCTGGCGGAGAAGATCCTGACTGCCTGGCGCGGCTACACCGATGAAGCCGCCATGGTCTTTGCCGAGACTGACGGCACGCCGCACAACACCATCACGCCCATCGCCCGCCGCCGCGGGGAAGATTTTGAGCTGGATCTCGTCCTGCGCAACAATCTCACGACGCCGGAGCATCCGCTCGGCCTCTATCACCCGCACGAGCAGCTGCACCACATCAAAAAAGAGAACATCGGCCTCATCGAGGTCATGGGTCTGGCTGTCCTGCCCGCGCGGCTGGACAAGGAGCTGGCGCTTCTGAAGGACGCGATCCTCTCTGGCCGCGACCTGCGCGCGGACGAGACGCTGCAGAAGCACGCCGACTGGGCCGAGGCGCTGCAGGGCCGCTATACCTTTACGCCGGAGAATACCGAGCAGATCCTGCAGCAGGAGGTCGGCGCTGTCTTCATGCAGGTCCTCGAAGACGCCGGCGTCTACAAACGCACCCCCGCCGGCCAATCCGCCTTCCTCCGCTTCACCGCCAGCGTGTAAAGCATGAAAAGGCTCCCCTGGAAGGGGAGCTTTTTGCTTGCTGCGGAATATGAAAGATCCCCGCGGCTGCGTGGATCGCAGCGCGGGGATGCTGGTCATTGCGGCGTTGTCGGTTGGGCGCAGCGGACGGCGGCGGTTTCGTGGAGGATGCGCTGCATCTCCGGCCATTTGGCTTCCATGTCGGCGACCAGCTTCAGCTGCGTGCGGCAGCGGTCAAGGTTCTGGGTGGGATAGTCGATCTTGAAATAGACGTCGCCGTCCAGATAATCCTTCAAAAACCGCATAGCCAGCTCCGCCGTGATGATCTTCGCGCCAAGCGGCAGGACCTCGATCTCCTTCGGGGTCAGCGCGTGACCGCAGGCGTCGAGATAGCCCTCCAGGAACGCCTGGTACATGTCGAGCTTCAGCCAGACCTGATCCAGATCCTTCTCATCCTCTGCGGCCGAGGACGCGCCGAAGCGCACGCCGTCGCCGAAATCATAGGCAGACAGACCCGGCATCACCGTGTCGAGATCGAGCACGCACTTGGCGCAGCCGGTCTGCGGGTCAAGCAGGACGTTGTTGAGCTTGGTGTCGTTGTGCGTCACGCGCAGCGGCAGCTCGCCGGCTGCGAGCATGCGGCAGAGCGTCCCGAGCTCCTGCTCCCGCGCGAGCAGGAAGTCGATCTCGGGCCCGACATCCTTCACGCGGCCGCAGACATCGGCTTCGATGGCGGCGCGGAACTGGCGCAGGCGGTCGATGGTGTCGTGGAAATGCGGGATGGTCTCATACAGGGAGGCCGCCGGGAAATCCGCCAGCGCCTGCTGGAACTTGCCGAAGGCCACCGCGGCCTGGTAAAAGTCGTTTCTGTCGCGCGGCATATCCAGGCTGATGCCGCCGGAGATGAAGTTGTAGGCGCGCCAGAACTCGCCCTGGTCATCGATGCAGTATTTTCTGCCGTCCTTGGCCCTGCAGAGGCGGATGCACTCCAGACCGATCTGCTTGCGGTCGATGAACCGGGAGACCGCGTCGATATTCTCAATCAGCTCCTCCGGGTGGCGGAAGGCGACGCGGTTGATCCGCTGCAGGGTGTAGGCCTTCCGGTTGTCGCAGACGACGCGGAAGGTGCGGTTGATATGGCCGTTGCCGAGCGGCTCACAGGAGATGGGCGTTCCGTCCAGGCAGAACTGCTGTAAAACCTGTTCCATAGATACAATGTCCTTTTTTCTTTCTATTGGGAGCTCCCGAAGAGAGGGAGTATCGTTTGCGCACACGTGCAGCCGCACGTTCTTTCTATTGTATCCCATTTGCAGGATAATTGCAACCATCTTGCAGCCATTCCCCGCGGATCCGACAGAAAAACGGCCTGCCGCAGCGCGGCAGGCCGTCAGATCCGGTCGCTTATTTCATCTGCGCGATGTCGCAGACGATCTCGACGCACTTGTCGACGCCGAGCTTGCCGCTGTCGAGGCAGATGTCGTAGTTCTCGGCGTCGCCCCAGTTGCGGTTGGTGTAGTGCTTGTAGTAGACCTTCCGCTTGCTGTCCTTCTCCTGCAGGCGCTTTTCCATGGGCTTGCTGGTCTCGCCGTAGCGCTCGCGCACGCGGGCGGCGCGGTGCTGCATGTCGGAATGGACGAAGATGTGCAGGCAGTCCGGCTGGTCCTTCAGGATGAAATCCGCGCAGCGGCCGACGATGACGCACGGGCCCTTGCTGGCCAGATCGCGGATGACGTTTGTCTGGCAGACGTAGAGCTTATCCGACACGGACATGGTGTCGATCAGCCCCATCGGGTGGGACGACACGGCGATGTTGAACAGGAAGCTGCTGGTGACGGAGGCGTATTCGCCGATCTCCTCGATGAACTCGTGCGAGAAGCCGCTCTCCTTTGCGACCTTGTCGACCAGCTCCTTATCGTAATAGGGGATGCCGAGTTTCTCGGCCACCGCCTTGCCGATGCTTCTTCCGCCGCTGCCAAACTGGCGGCTGATGGTGATGACCTTGTTTGTCATAAAGACTCCCCCTTGTTTTTGATGCCCCTATTATACACCAAAACGCTCGGGATGACAATGAAAAATTTCCGTCAGGACGGCATCAAAGATACGACCTCATGTCCTTGACCAGCTGATCCTCCAACCGGATGAGCGACTGGGCGATGTCCTTCGCCTCGCGGCTGGCCGTCGGATACTGGTTGCAGTAGCGGGCGAGCGACTTGATGCCCATCGAGCAGCCGGTCGAGATGAGGTCGGCCGTCGTCGCGTCGCCGGGCTTCATGGCGAGCATCGCCTCCGTCTTCATCCAGGACATGGCGCGGGCGGCCGGATCGGCGGACTTTGCCTCCTTGCCCTGCGCGCGCAGCAGCGCCTTCGTCTCGGCGGCGAGCGACTCATGCTGGCGCTTGCTGCTTGCGAGCCGCCGCTGCAGCGGCCCGTCCGGGCTGTTTTTCAGCACGTCGTCCAGCGAGCGGATGGCCATATCAGTCCCCGCCGCGCACTCGGACAACAGATGCAGCGTGTCTTCGTTCATCTTGCAGCTCCTCCTTTCAGACTCTGTAATTATTGTGTTCCAAAAGCGGAAAAAATATGATACAATGCGGAAAAAGGAGGCATGCATATGCGTATGGAACGAACGGTCCGCGAGATCGCGGGCGACTACGCCGTGCTGGAAAACGAATCCGGCGGCACGACTGAGGTCGCGCTGGCCCTGCTGCCGGACGGCATCCGCGAGGGCATGGTGCTCATTTTTGAAAACTTCGAATACCGAATCAAAGAATAAAGGAGAAGGGCTATGATCCGTCATATCGTGATGTGGAAGTTCCGCGAAGGAGAAGAAGAAAACCGGGAGAAATTTCTCTCCGGCCTGCAGGCGCTGGATGGTGTGATCCCCGAGATCCGCCATATGGAGATCCACCGCAGCTGCAAGCCCGGCAACCCCTACGACGCCTGCCTGATCGCCGATTTTGACGATCTGGAGGCCCTCAGCCGCTACAAAAACGACCCCCGCCACGTCGCCGTCTCCACCCTCTGCAAATCCATCCGCGAATCCCGCGGCGCGATCGACTACGAGCTGTGAAAAAGGCTCCCCTGGAAGGGGAGCTTTTTTCGCTGTGGGATTATTTTCCCAAGCGGCACAAGGCGACGGGTTCTGCGGGGGAAAGGTGGCAAACTGGGAGCATCCTGTGAGAAGAGGGGATGCGCATGAAAAAACGGCTGCCGGAGATCCTGTGCATGGCGGCGGTGCTCGTGGGGCTGCTGGCGCTGGCGGCGCAGGCCAGGGCGGAGCAGACGCACCGGGCGTACCTGTACGGCTACCCGGACGGGACCATCCGACCGGAGGCGGAGGTGAGCCGCGCGGCCTTCGCCTGCATTCTGCTGCGGCTGGCGGAGGACGAGCTGCCGGAGGGCGCGCGTGTGCGCTTCTGGGATGTACCGGGGACGAGCTGGGCCTACGCGGCCGTTACGCGGCTGGCGGGGCTGGGGCTGCTGCCGTTCGGGTCGGACGGCTGGTTCCGGCCGGACGCGGGGCTCACGTGGCGGGACTTTTCCGGCGTGCTGGACAAGCTCGCGCAGACGGAGGCCGGGCGCGCGGCCTTCCCGGTGCTGGCCGCGGCCTGGAGCGAGAAGACGCTGGCCGCCGCCGAGGCGGACGAGACCGCGGCAGAGGCCGTCCTTACCCGCGCGGAGCTGGCCCGGGCGCTCAACAGTCTGCTCGGCCGCTGCCCGGACGGGCAGGACGCGCAGCTGCAGGCTGCCGCCTGGTACCGCGACAACCAGGACCAGACCGCCTGGTACTACGCGGACCTCATCGAAGCCTCCGCCGACCACACCTGCAGGCTTTTGCCGCAGGGCGAGCAGTGGACAGCCATCGGGTAAGGCAGCACCGCACAATTGCGTCTGCGCGCTTCGGCGGATCTTTTCCGCCACTCCTGCGGCGTTGCCTCAAAAAGTCTGCCCTTCCGGGCAGGCTTTTTCTCTGCGTGTTCACGATTTATTCAAGCAAAATGTGTGCCGGTATGGCATAATATACTATTCAGAAAGCAAAAAAAAGCGAGGGACGGACGCATGCGGGATTTTGTTGTATTTGACCATGTCTGTAAGACCTATCAGATGGGAGACGTGCGCATTGAGGCGCTGAAGGACGCGTCGTTTACGATCGACGAGGGGGAGATCTGCGTCATCGTCGGCCAGTCCGGCGCGGGCAAGACCACGCTCCTGAACATCCTCGGCGGCATGGACCGGCTCACCTCCGGCCATGTGCTGCTCGCGGGCGAGGACGTGGCGGACTACAGCCGCAAGCGCCTGACGACCTACCGCCGCCACGAGGTCGGGTTCGTGTTCCAGTTTTACAATCTGCTGCCCAATATGACGGCACTGGAAAACGTGCAGATCGCAAGCCAGCTGTGCAAGGATCCGCTGCCGGCCGACGAGGTCCTGCGGCAGGTCGGCCTCGGCGAGCGGATGCAGAATTTCCCCGCGCAGCTCTCCGGCGGCGAGCAGCAGCGCGTGGCCATTGCCCGCGCGTTGGCAAAGCGGCCGAAGCTGCTGCTGTGCGACGAGCCGACCGGCGCGCTCGACGACCAGACCGGCAAGCAGATCTTGTCCCTGCTGCAGGCGCAGAGCCGCGCGGGCGGCATGACCGTTGTCATCATTACGCACAACTCGGCGCTGACCGCCATGGCCGACCGGGTCATCCGCGTGAAAAGCGGGCAGATCGCCGGCGCCCGGATCAATGAACATCCGACGCCCGTCGAGCAGATCGAGTGGTGAGCGGCATGGGGAAGCTGACGCTGCGGGAGATCCGCAGAAGTTTGGGCCGGTTTCTGGCCATCGCGGCCATCGTGGCGCTGGGCGTGGGCTTTTTCTGCGGCCTGCGGCTGACGAAGACGGCCATGGTGCGCACGCTGGACGCCTACGCCGAGGCGCAGCAGATGTACGATTTCCGCCTCGTGAGCACCATTGGCTTTGACGAGACCGACGCGGCCAAAATCGCCGACGACAGCCGCGTCGCCGCGTGCGAGGGCACAAAGAGCGCCGACGCGCTGACCAGCACGGCGGGCGGCGCGCCGCGGGCGTGCAAATTTCTGTCGCTGCCCGAGACGCTCGACCTGCCGAGCCTGAAGGCCGGACGGCTGCCGCAGACGGCGGACGAGTGTCTGGCCGATGGGATGCTGTACTCGGAACAGGATCTCGGGCAGAAGATCGTGCTCTCGGAGGAGAATGACGACGATACGCTGGGGCAGTTCACCAGGCGGGAATTCACCATCGTCGGCATCGCCAAGAGCGTTCTGTACATCAACTATGAGCGCGGCAGCACGTCGGTCGGCAGCGGGTCGCTGTCCGCCTTCGTGTACGTGCTGCCGGAGGCCTTTGACTTTGACTATGATACGGAGCTGTATCTGCGCCTGACGGACCGGGCGGGCGAGATCTACTCGGACGAATATAAGGCGCGCATCGACGACGCCGAGCCCTGGGTCACCGCGCTTGCGGAGCAGTGCGCGGACGACCGCGGCACGCGGCTGCATGACGACGCGGCCGAGACGCTGGCTGACGCCCGCGAAACGCTCGACGAAAAGCAGCAGGAGCTGGCGGACGCGAAGCAGAAGCTCGAAGACGCCAAGCAGACGCTGGCGGACGCCGAACAGGACGTCCTGGACGGCGAGCAGAAGCTGGCGGATGCGAAGGAGGAGGCCGACCGCGAGCTGGCCGACGCCTATCAGAAGCTCGTCGACGGCCAGAAGGAGATCGAGGAGAACGAGCAGAAGCTTGCAGACGCCCGCAAGGAGCTCGCGGACGGCGAACAGAAGCTCGCCGACGCGCAGGCCGAATATGACGACGGCGCGGCCAAGCTGGCCGAGGCCAGAGAGGAGCTTCGCAAACAGTTTAACGAGACTGTCGGCGAGCTGCAATCCGGGCAGGCGGAGATCGACAAGAATCAGGCGCAGCTCGACCAGAAGCGCGCGGAGCTCGCCGCGCAGAAGGCCGAGCTCGAAGCGACCAAGGCGCGGCTGGATGAGGCGCTTGGCAGCGGTCAGCTGCCAGAGGACAAGAAAGCGCAGCTGCAGGCGCAGCTCGCGCAGGTCGAGGCCGGACTGCAGAAGATCGAGGCCGCCGGGCCGGAGCTCGACGCGGCGCAGCAGCAGATCGACGCGGCGCAGGCGGAGCTCAACGCAGGCAGCGAGGAATTCGGCGACGGGCTGGAGGAGGCCAACGCTGAGATCAGCGAAAACCAGAAAAAGCTCGACGAGGCCAAGGCTACGCTCGATGAAAAAAATCAGGAGCTGGCCGACGCAAAGCAGGAGCTCGCCGATGGCGAGCAGCAGCTGGCCGACGCGAAGCAGGAGCTGGCGGACGGCTGGGCCGATTACTACAGCGGCAAGGCCGAGGCCGAGCAGAAGATCGCCGACGCGGAAGCCGAGCTTGCCGACGCGAAGCAGCAGCTCACGGATGGCAAGCAGGACATCGCCGACGCCGAAGTGGAGCTCTCGGACGGCGAACAGAAGCTGGCCGACGCGGAGCAGGAGTATCAGGACGGGCAGGACGCGCTCGAAAAGCTCGAAAACCCGGATGTGTTCGTGCTGGACCGCAGCAGCAACATCGGCTACGCCTGCTTTGAGAGCGATTCGGATATCGTGCGGGGCGTCTCGCGTGTGTTCCCGCTGTTTTTCTTCGCCGTGGCGGCGCTCGTGTGCATCACGACGATGACGCGCATGGTCGACGAGCAGCGCACGCAGGCGGGCGTTTTGAAGGCCATGGGCTACTCCAACGGCGCGATCTTCCTGGTCTATTTCCTTTACGCCGGGAGCGCTTCGGTGCTCGGCTGCGTGGTTGGCATCGCGGCGGGCTCGTATTTCCTGCCGAAGATGATCTGGCAGGGGTATAATATCATGTACGGCTTTACGGACATCCTGTATGCGTTCGACTGGCCGCTGGCGCTGTTGTCCGCGGGGGCGTATCTGCTCTGCGCGCTCGGCACGACGTGGTACGTCGCGCATGCGGAGCTGCAGCGGCCCGCAGCGGAGCTCATCCGCCCCAAGGCCCCGAAGGCGGGCAAGCGGATCTTGCTGGAGCGGCTGCCGGGCCTCTGGAACCGGATCCCGTTTTTGCATAAGGTCTCCATCCGCAACATCCTGCGGTATAAAAAGCGGATGATCATGATGATCATCGGCATCGGCGGCTGCACGGCCCTGCTCATCACCGGCTATGGCATCCAGGATTCCATCAGCAACGTCGTCGACTATCAGTACAGCGAGATCACCCGCTACGACGCGTCGGTCACGTTCCAGCACGCGCTGAACGAGACGGAGCGCACGGCCTTCGCCGCGCTCTGCGAGGAAGAAGCCGAAGACTATCTCTTCGTGGCCGAAAAGAGCGCCGACGCCAGCGCGGGCAGCACGGTCAAGACGACGAACGTCGTCTGCCCGGCGTCCGGCAGCGTAGACGGCTTTGTCGACCTGCATGAGAAGGACAAAACGCCGGTCGCCTATCCCGAAAACGGCGCGTGCGTCATCAGCCGCGGGCTGGCCGAGGCGCTGCAGCTGTCGGCGGGCGACACCATCACGCTGCAGAGCGGCACGCGCGAAGCGCAGCTGCAGGTCGCGGCGGTCTTTGAAAACTATGTCTACAACTACGTCTACCTGACGGCGGAAAGCTGGGCGCAGTGCTTCGGCGAAGCGCCGGCATACGAGCAGGCCTGGGTCAACTTCCCGCCTGACGCCGATGCCCACGCGGCCTCGGCCGCGCTGGCGGGGGCGAAGAACGTCGCCTCCGTGAGCCTCAGCAGCGATTTCCGCGCGCGCGTGGCGACGATGATGGAAAGCCTGCGGTACATCGTGGTGGTCGTGGTGGTCTGCGCGGCGGCGCTGGCGTTCATCGTGCTGTATAACCTCACAAACATCAACATCACCGAGCGCGAGCGGGAGATCGCCACCATCAAGGTCCTCGGCTTCTACGACAGCGAGACGAACCGCTATGTGTTCCGCGAGAACATCATCCTGACGGTGCTCGGCGCGCTTGTGGGTCTGCCGATGGGCAAGGCGCTGCACGCCTACGTCATGTCGCAGATCCGCATCGACCTCATGTGCTTCGACGTGCGGGTGGCGCCGGGCAGCTATCTGCTCTCCGCGGCGCTGACGCTCGCGTTCGGGCTGCTGGTCAATCTGGCGCTGCGCCGGAAGATCCGCGCCATCGACATGGCCAAGGCGCTCAAATCCATCGAATAGCATCCGAAGAGAGAAGAGAAACGAATGAAGAAACTGCTTGTCTATCTGCGGCCCTACCGGCTGCAGGCCATCCTCGCGCCCGTGTTCAAGCTGCTGGAGGCGGCGTTTGAGCTGCTGGTGCCGCTCATCATGGCAGATATCATCGACGTCGGCATCGCGGCGGGCGACACGGGCTATATCCTGAAAAAATGCCTGCTGCTCGTTGGCCTCGGCCTGTGCGGCTTTGCCAGCGCAACCTGCGCGCAGTATTTTTCCGCCAAGGCCGCGACCGGCGCGACGGCCAGTCTGCGCCATGCGCTCTTTGCGCATATCCAGTCGCTGTCGTATGCGGAGCTCGATACCATCGGCCCGGCCACGCTCGTCACGCGGATGACGAGCGACATGAACCAGGTGCAGACCGGCCTCAACCTCACGCTGCGGCTGCTGCTGCGCTCGCCGATCGTCGTGTTCGGCTCGATGATCATGGCGTTTACGATCGACGTGCGCTCGGCGCTCATCTTCGTCGTGACGATCCCGGTGCTCTTTGCCATCGTCTTTGCCATCATGCTCAGCTGCATCCCGCTCTACCGCCGGGTGCAGGCGAAGCTCGACGGCGTGACGGGCGCGGCGCAGGAGAACCTGTCCGGTGTGCGCGTCATCCGCGCCTTTACCCGCGAGCAGACCGAGACGGAGAGCTTTGACGGCCGTCTGGACGGGCTGTTTGCCGCGCAGCGGTTCGTGGGCAAGCTGTCGGCGCTTTTGAACCCGCTGACGTATGTGGTCATCAATCTGGCGATCGTGGCGATCTTAAAGACCGGCAGCGTCCGCGTGGACGCGGGCGTCATCACGCAGGGCCAGCTGATCGCGCTGTACAACTACATGTCGCAGATCCTGGTCGAGCTCATCAAGTTCGCCAACCTGATCCTGAACATCACAAAATCCGTCGCCTGCGCGGGCCGGATCTCGCAGGTGCTGGAGACGAAGTCCAGCATGGCCGACGGGCAGGACGCCCTGCCGGACGGCAGCGGCAGCCCGGCGCTGCAGTTCTGCGAGGTCTCGTTCCGCTATCCCGGTGCGGGCGCGGACGCGCTCAGCGATATCAGCTTCTCCGCCGCGCCCGGGCAGACCATCGGCGTCATCGGCGGCACCGGCGCGGGCAAATCCACGCTGGCGAACCTCATCCCGCGGTTTTACGACGCGACGCAGGGACAGGTCCTTGTGTGCGGCGAAGACGTGCGGCAGCTGCGGCTGCAGGCGCTGCGGCCCTCGATCGGCGTCGTGCCGCAGAAGGCGCTGCTCTTCTCCGGCACCATCCGCGACAATCTCCGCTGGGGCAATGCCCAGGCCAGCGATGAAGACCTCTGGCAGGCGCTGCAGGACGCGCAGGCTGACCAGGTCGTCCGCGGCAAGCAGGGCGGGCTGGACGCGGAAGTCGAGCCCGGCGGGCGCAATTTCTCCGGCGGCCAGCGCCAGCGGCTGACGATCGCCCGCGCACTGGTGCGGAGACCCGCCATCCTCATCCTCGACGACAGCGCCTCCGCGCTGGACTTTGCCACCGACGCCGCGCTTCGCAAGGCGCTGGCGCATCTGCCGTGGAAGCCCACGGTCGTGCTGATCTCGCAGCGCGTGTCCTCCATCCGCCACGCGGATCAGATCCTCGTGCTCGACGACGGCCGTCTGGCCGGGACCGGCACGCATGACGAGCTGCTGCAGAGCTGCCCGGTCTATCAGGAGATCTGCCGTTCGCAGTATAAGAAGGAGGATGCGCAATGAAGCATGATTCATCCTGGGCGCTTCGGCGCGTGCTCAAAAGCCTCGGGCGGTATCTGCCGCTTCTGATCGTGTCTCTGGTGCTGGCGGCGGCCAGCGTGGCGGGGACGCTCTATATCCCCATTCTGGTCGGCGACGCCATCGACGCCGTCGTCGGCCCGGGGCAGGTCGATTTTGCTGCGGTCGGCATGCTGGCTGCGAAGATCGCCGTGCTGGCCGCGGGGACGGCGCTTCTGCAGTGGGTCATGGCGGCCATCCACAACCGGGTCTGCTTCGCCGTGACGCGCGACGTGCGCCGGCAGGCGTTCGCCCACCTGCAGCGTCTGCCGCTGGCCTATCTCGACAGCCATCCGGCGGGCGATACGCTCAGCCGCATGATCGCGGACGTCGACCAGTTTGCCGACGGTCTGCTCATGGGCTTCACACAGCTGTTTACGGGCGTTTTGACCATCGTGGGGACGCTCGGCTTCATGCTCTCGATCAGCGTGAAGATCACGCTGGTGGTCGTCGTTCTGACGCCGCTGTCCCTGCTGGTGGCGAAGTTCATCGCGGGGCACACCTACTCCATGTTCCAGACGCAGTCCAAGGCCCGCGGCGAGCAGACCGCGCTCATCAATGAGCAGCTCGGCGGCCAGCGCGTCGTGCAGGCGTTCTCGCATGAGGCCGAGAGCCTTGCGCAGTTTGACGAGATCAATGACCGCCTGACCGCCGCGACCATGCGCGCGACCTTCTTCTCGTCGATGACGAACCCCTCCACCCGCATCATCTACAATATCATCTACGCCTGCGTGGGCTTTACCGGGGCGCTGAGCGCGGTGGCGGGGGCCATCACGGTCGGCGGGCTGTCGTGCTTCCTCAGCTATGCCAACCAGTACGCCAAGCCCTTCAATGAGATCACCGGCGTCGTCACCGAGCTGCAGAACGCGCTGGCCTGCGCCGCGCGGGTCTTCGAGCTCATCGACGAGCCGGCGGAGATCCCCGACGCGCCCGATGCCAGGGTGCTGACCGACGCCTCCGGCAGCGTGCAGCTGACGAACGTCGCCTTCTCCTACACGCCGGAGCAGCGGCTCATCGAGGAGCTGGACCTCACGGTCCGGCCCGGCGAGCGCGTGGCCATCGTCGGCCCGACGGGCTGCGGCAAGACGACGCTCATCAACCTCCTCATGCGCTTCTACGACGTGAAGGGCGGCTCCATCGCCGTGGACGGCAGCGACATCCGCACCGTGACGCGGCAGAGCCTGCGCCATCAGTATGGTATGGTCCTGCAGGACACCTGGCTCAAATCCGGCACCGTGCGGGAAAATATCCGCCTGGCCAAGCCCGATGCGGCCGACGAAGAGGTCGAGACGGCCGCGAAAAAGGCGCACGCCGATTCGTTCATCCGCCGCCTGCCGAACGGCTACGATACGATGCTCTCCGACACGGGCGGGGCGCTGTCCGCGGGGCAGCGGCAGCTGCTGTGCATCGCGCGCGTGATGCTCTGCCTGCCGCCGATGCTGATCCTCGACGAGGCCACGAGCTCCATCGATACCCGCACGGAAGTGAAGATCCAGCAGGCCTTCGACGAGATGATGCAGGGCCGGACGAGCTTTGTCGTGGCCCACCGCCTCTCGACCATCCGCGAAGCGGACGTCATCCTCGTCATGCGGGACGGCCACATCGTCGAGCAGGGCAAACACGATGAGCTGCTCGCGAGAAATGGCTTCTACGCCAAGCTGTACCACAGCCAGTTCGAAGGATAACACACGCAGCCGCTTCCCTGGGGCGTATCGAAAACCCCACGGAAGCGGCTGCGCCTTTTTCTTGCATTTGCTGCCGGATGATGTTAATATGATACTATAAAAAAGCAAAGGAGCGGTCCCTTTGGCAAAACAGATCACGCGGATCGTACTGACCGGCGGGCCGGCCGCCGGCAAGACGACGCTCATCAGCCGGGTACTCAAGGAATTCAAGCAGGACGAGGGCTGGAAGGTCATCACCATCCCCGAAACGTCGACGGAGCTCATCTCCGGCTTTGGCATCAAGCCCTTCGGCGGCTGCGTGTCCATGCTGGATTTTCAGGATTTTGTCGTCGCCGACCAGCTGCACAAGGAGCAGCTGGCGCTCAAGGCTGCCCAGATGGTGCCTGAGGAGCGCGTGATCGTGCTGTATGACCGCGCGCTGTTCGACAACAAGGCCTATGTCTCCGACGACGAGTTCCGGCAGGTGCTTTCCCACTTCGGCCTGACGGAGCAGCAGGCGCTGACGCACTACGATACCGTGCTCCACCTCGTTTCCTGCGCCAAGGGCGCGGAATTTGCCTACAATTTCGGCAACGAGGCCCGCTATGAGCCTCTGGAGGTCGCGCGGGAGAAGGACGAGCTGACGCTCCGCGCCTGGAGCGCGCATCCCAACGTCCATGTGATCGACAATTCCGTCGATTTTGAAGACAAGATCGCTAGAGGTCTGCGCGCGGTCTACGCCGCGATCGGCCGGCCGGCGCAGCAGGAGGTCTGGCACAAGTATCTCATCGCCCTGCCCACCCTCCAGACCCTGGAGCAGACCTACCGCGCCGCCAGCATCGACATGATGCAGACCTACCTGACCCGCGCCAACCCCAACGTCGTGCGCCGCGTCCGCCAGCAGAAAAACGGCGGGGATTACCTCTATTTCTACACCGAGAAGCGCACGACCGACTCCGGCCAGTGGGAGACGGAGAAGCCGATCTCCGAGAAGGAGTACATCCGCTATCTGATGGAGGGCGACACGAGCCTGCACACCGTCCACAAGACGAAGTACCGCTTCGTCTATCAGGGCTGCCGGTTTGAGATCGACGTCTACCCGTTCTCCAACGACCGCGCCATCATGCGCGCCGCCCTGCCGCAGGACGCGCCTGCGCTTCAGGCCCCGCCGGAGATCACCGTCCTGCGTGAGGTCACCGACGATCCCGCCTACAAAAACCGCCAGCTGGCCAAAAACCAGCGCCTGTAAACGAGAAAGAGAGCTCCCCCGGCCAGAGCGGCCGGGGGAGCTTTTTCGGGTTTCGGGAGAATTTTTCTCAGCCCCACAGGGCGGTCAGCGACGGAATGACCTGCTTTTTCCGGGATACGACGCCCGGCAGGAAGCAGGTATGGTCCTTGAGCTGCACGCCGAAGGCCTGCGTGATGATGTCCTCGTCGCCGAGGTACAGCAGGTGCGTGCCCTCGAGCAGCACGTCGGTCAGCATGAGGATCATGAGCGTGTAGCCGCGCTCTTCCATCGTCTTGCGCATGACGGACAGGAACTCGTCCTTGCGCTGCATCATGCGGTTGGAGTCGACGCAGGTGATCTGGCTGACACCGAAATCGTGGTCGGCGATGTGGAAATCCTTGAAATCCGTGAACAGCAGCACGTCGGCCGGCTTGTCGTCGGAGATGGAGGCGGAGAAGATGGTCTGCCCGAGCTCCTCAAGCGAAATATTGGCGATACGGGCCATGCGGTCGGCCATGCGGCGGTCGACGGCGGTGGAGGTCGGGGATTTGAACATGACGGTATCCGCGACGATGGCGGCGGCGATCAGCCCCGCGAGCTTCGCCGGGGGCATGAGCCCGCGCTCCTGATACATCTCGGAGATGATCGTCGCGGTCGAGCCGACGGGCTCGTTGCGGAAGTAGATGGGGCCGCCGGTCTGGATGTCGGCGAGGCGGTGGTGGTCGATGATCTCGAGGATCTCCGCCTGCTCGAGGCCGGGGACGGACTGCGCCGCCTCATTGTGGTCGACGAGGACGACACGCTTGCGCCGCGGCTTGATGAGATGATACCGTGAAAGCGTGCCGACGACCTTGTCGTTTTCGTCGAGGATCGGGTAGCTGCGGTGGCGGCTCTTGAGCACGATCTCGCGCACGTCGTCGAGATAATCGGTCAGGTGGAAGGCCTCAAGATCCTCCGTCCGGCAGACGCGGGCGACCTCGATGGCGTAGTAGACCATCCGGGCGGCCTTGTAGGCGTCGAACGGCGTGGCGATGATGCAGGTGTTTGTCTGCTGCTGGCGCAGCTCCTCCGGCAGCTCCGCCTGGCAGACGATCAGGCAGCTGACCTGCTGCTCGAGCGCGCGGCGGGCCATCTCCGGCTGCTCGCCGATGATGACGATGGCGTCCGGGCCGCGGAACAGGAGATTTTCATTGTCCTGCGGCAGCGCGATGCTGACCTCGCCGCTGATGGTGTCGGCGAGATATCCGTCTTCGTTGATGATCTTGCCGTCAAGCACGCTCAGGAGGTTGAACACCGGGATCCGGTCGACCCGGGAGTCGGAGAGCGTGCGCATGTCGTAGCTCGCGATCTCGCTCGGCGAGAGCATGCCGTAGAGCTCGCCGTTGTCGTTCGTGACGGGGATGGCGGGGATGGATCTGTTGTTCTGCAGCGCGGTCCAGGCGCGGCTGACCGTCACGGCCCCGGACAGGGCGGGCGGCGTGTCGTAGTCGAGATCGCGGACCTGCGTGCGCATGGTCTGGATGCGGATGGGCGGCTCAAAGCCGAAGCGGCCGAGCACCAGCCGTGTCTCATCGGAGATGTGCCCGAGCCGGGCCGGGACGAATTCCCGGTCGCCCAGCGCGTTGCGCAGCGCCGCGTAGGCCATGGCAGAGACGATCGAGTCGGTATCCGGGTTGCGGTGGCCGGTGACATAGATGGGTTCCATGAGAAGCCTCCTTATGCTTGCGGAAATTCGATGCCCTGATGATGCAGGATGAAGCGCACGGGGTAATAGCGGTCAAGATAGTTTTTGCAGTACCATTCGTAGGTCGCGTCAGGCAGGTGGACGAGCTCGGGCGCCTGCGTGCGGAAAAGCTTGAAGGTGGTCTCGTCGCCGGAGAGCAGGGCGGCGGCCAGCTCCATCTCGCCCTCCTGCTCGAGGCGGTGGAGGGCTTTGTCCATGATGGCGGCGCAGGCCTGCTCTTCTTCGCCCGCCAGCAGCTCCATGTTGCCGAGCCAGGCGAGGAAATCGTCGAGCTTCAGCTCGGTCCGCGCCGCGGCGTGGGAGAGTTTGGTGAACTCCGGCTCTGCGTGCCGCTTGAGAATGTCGATGAGGTAGGTCAGCAGGTCATCGTCGAGGCAGACACTGTCGAGGAAGATCTCGAAAATATCGCGCGTCTCGGTTCTGACCGGTTCCTGCGGCGCGGCGGGCGCGGCGGGGGCCTCCTGCGTCTCCTGCGGCTGCGCGGCCGCGGCCAGCTGGGCGATGGCGGCGTTCAGCTCGGCAGGGTCGAAGCTGTCGTAGTCGGACTGGGGGATCTCGGTGCCGTCCTGCGAGGCGCAGGCGCGGACGAAGGCGGGGATGCCCATCTCAGCGATCCCGGCCTGCAGCTGCAGCGCTTTTTTCAGATCGTCCTGCTCGCTCAGCGCAAGCCCCTCAGGCGCCTGCCGCGTCCCCTCGCAGATCTCGGAGAGATACTGCAGATAATACGGAATGAGAGACATAATTGTCCTCCTGTTTTTTCTTTCAGTGTACCATGCAGCAGGGGAAATGTCAAAAGCTTCACACTGGCTTTTTCCGCTGCAGCAAAAAACCTTCCCCTCATAGGGGAAGCCTTGGGATGCGCCCCTACAAAGTGCAAAGCAAATAAAGATAATTTCCCCGCAAAAAGGTGCAGACCAACAAATTTGGTCTGCACCTTCTATTGATGGCAAATATTCTAAGTCAGCTAGTTGCGAATCTGATACCCCCGTATCAGGCGGCGCGTAGTATGACGCCCGTAAGGTGACTCCCGAGTGGAATGATGCCTGAAACATTGGTTCCAGCCTGAATTCAGAGGCAGCACGCCCCCGCGTCCCCACGCACTCTTTTCTCCCCTATCTTTTCTCTTGCGAGAGAAAAGATAGGGCCGCCGGA
>ERZ1106939.947-NODE-947-length-24055-cov-16.840083_pt1 | contig 24055 bp, 25 predicted proteins | sample MGYA00403669_ERZ1106939 | MGnify/ENA primary metagenome ERZ1106939 (study PRJEB35170, sample SAMEA104062447) | human gut metagenome | biome: human gut; feature: human-associated habitat; material: faeces | place: Denmark | collected 2012-09-28 ...
TTCTAAGAGACTTCCCAACCGCTTGATTAAGAAGTCTTTTAGAGCATACAACACCGCTTGCCAGCTTGTATTTCTTATACTGCCGCACGGCGAAGTGGTTGGGCTTGCGCTTTTCCAGCCCCGCCATCATGTAGTCCACGGCGTTTTTGAAGTTTTCGTCATCCTCCCGCGTCTCCATGCTGTTTATCATATCCACCAGCGTATTCATGTTCCTGTCCTCCGGCTTGCCCTCGAACACGATATAGGCCACCAGAGCGCAGTACAAAAGGCTTTCAGCCTTTACCCAAAACTCGTCCCCCTCCTTGCCCTCGCCCTTGGTATTGCTGATTAAGGCGTTGACAAACTTCAAGATGTCGCTCTCCGTTTTCAGGTAGGCGAGCGGGTTATAGTGCATACTCTTGGAAAAATCCACGCTGTTGAACACCTTGATTTGATACCCCTTCCGCTTTTGCAGGAAGTGGCCCACCTGCCCCAAGATGCTGCCCTTACTGTCTACCACCACATAAGAGGAATGGGCTTGGAGCAGGTTGGGGGTGAGCCAAAACCGGGTCTTGCCGGAGCCGGACGAGCCGATGACGCAGCAGTTGAGATTGCGGGCGTTGGCCGGGTTTTTTGGGCGGGTGTTCATGGTCAGGTATTCAGTCCCGGTGAGGATGACGTTGTTTTGAAACGTAGGGTCGATGAAGGGTTTGATGTCCTTTTCCGTCCCCCATCGGGCGCTGCCGTATTCCACATCCCTTCTGAATTTCTTGGCGTTTTTTGCTTTGAAGTACACCACCAGCCGGATCGCCGCGGCCCCGGCGAGGCCCACCAGCCAATCGGCGGCATGGAGGCCTGGCGCGAAGTCCGCAAAGGCCGGGCCGATGGTCTGCAACATATTCACCAGCTTGCCGCCGATGTCCGCGCCCGCCGCCAGCCGGTAGGCCGTACCGAGTTTCAGGAATGCCCACAGCACGAACAGATAGGGGATGTTAGGGAGCAGGTATTTCCGCAGCTTATCTGTCATCCCGTACCGCCTCCCGCGTATGCTCCAGCACCTTCCCCTGTGTCCGGCCCCTCTCCGCAAAGTGCTTTAGCTGCTGGGAGATGGAGGGGCGGCGGGATTTTTCCAGCACCTTCCGGCTGTACTCGGAGAAGCAGGCCGTTATTGCGTCCGCTTGGCCGGATTTGAACAAAAGCAGGTATTTTTTCGGGCCTACCTTATGAAAAGCGTAGTCCACATTCCATTTCCGGGCCACGCGGTCAAACTTCCGGGTGGCCCCGGAAAAGTCCATCGTATTTGTGACGGCCCTGTGGTTCATCAGCTTTTTTACCGTTTGCCGTCCCTGTGGGGTCAGCCCCTTTTGATACTCCTTCTGTATCTTCCGGCCCACCGCCGCCAGAGCCTTTGCCAGCAGGCGGGCCGTCAGCTTGCCGCCGTTCAAGATAATGGCGACGGTTTTACGTTCCAGTTCCTCTTGCAATCAAGCCCTCCTTTCCGGCTTCGGGCCAAGTTGGCCCGAAGCGCCCTATCGTTCCTCATGGGTCGGAGCGGGCCGCGCCCGCGTCGGGGCGCTGTCCACTATGCGCTGATACTGTTTCAGCGTCTCCCGGATGGACAGCTTTTCCGGCTCCGGGTAGGCGAAAATGCGGTATTCGGCGGGGATGTCCCTGCCGTTGTAGATTTCCTCGAAACCGCTGCTCTCCAAGCGGATATAGCCGCCATTGGAGAAGCAACTGCTTTCCTCCATGCTGACATCCCGCCCGTATGCCTCGTAGTCGATGTACTGCCGAAGATGCTCCGGCACGTCCAGCGCGCCCAATTCTTCAATGTAGTACCGGCCCAAATCGTCCTCGTCCTCAATGCCGGGGATGAAGTCGTAACAATCGAGGTTTTGGGAGAGGTTTATCAGGTCTTTCACGCTGGACGCATAATCGCCCATCTCCACGGCGGCGGCAAACTTATCCATCTCTCCCTCGCTCAATTCGTCCAGCAGGGAGGCCAGATAGTTCAGTTCGTCTATACTCTCGTATTCGCCCAAGCAGCCGCGCAGGCCGGGGATGTCCGTCTCGTAGTCGGTGATGAAGGTTTCCTCATACCGTACCCCGTGCACATGGATTTTTTTCAATAGAGCCTGTACGTCGGCTTTCTCGGCTGGCAGCTTCAAATAGGCCCCGTCAAGACAGCCCTCGTTGTAACGGCCCAGGTTGGTCACATAGACTTCAAACGTCATGCCTGCGTCCCTGCTCCCGGACGGTCAGGATGCCGGAAAGGGTGGTCGCCGTGATATTCAGCCGCCCGGCCACGGCGATGTCGTTTTTCACACTCTCGTCGATCTCGTCCCCGCACACAACGAGGACGTGCGCCCGGCGCAGCAGGTCGCGGCTGATGTCGATGCCGCTCTTGTGTTCCTCCGGGATCGCGTCGTTGAGGACGAGGGGGAGGTACAGGGCCGGGCAAAGCGGGGAGAAGCCCGCCTCATACACAGCGCGGCAATAGCCGACGGCCCGTTTGCTGTCCTCCGCCTGATCGCCGCTCCACGCGGCGGTGATATATGCCAAAGGTCGCTTCATAGCGTTTTACCTCCTTCATTGGTTTCGTTGGTGGTCAACCCATCCCCCCGCCCTTCCCACTCATGGGAAGGGGGCGGCTCTGGAGAATAATCCCCGTCGCTTGATGACAGAAAGCACATCCGGGCGGGGCAGTCAAGAGCATAGCCGCCTTTGGCGGTGGCCGCAGGCCACTCTTGACAGCCCGCGCCCCGATGTGCTAAACGCAAACCGGCGACGGGGAATAATCACCAGCGCCATATATCGGGGAGACGGAGGAAACGAAGCATCGGGCCAAGTTGGCCCGATGTCCTTACTTCTCCTTTTCCACCTTTTTCTCCGGCTTGCCCAGTTCGGGCGGCTGCTTGGCCTTCCACTCGTCCAGCAGCTTCAAAATCTGGTCTTTCATCTCACGCGGGGTCTTATCCTTGCCGAAATACTGGCCGAGTTCCTGACTGGAAATAATCACTTTGTCTACCTCCTTCTTTTCTTCGAGCATGATACCGTCGATAATGTCATGGTTGAGAAGCCCCTTTTGGTCGAGTTCCCTCATACGCTGGGCTTGGGAGAGAGAAGGCGCTGATACCTGCCCCTCGATGGCGACAGCGATATACTGCTGGTTTTTGGGGGTGATATACGACAATTCCACGGCGGGGGTAAAGGCAATTTTCACCTTATTATCGCCCACCGCTTTGCCGTCCACCATCTCCTGCAACGGCTTGACAAGCCGGGTCAGGGCGATATGCCTCTGTACCTGCTTCACGCTCATGCCGTTGCGCTCCGCGACCACGGCGTTGGAGCGTTTGTCGATGTCGGCGGTATAGTCCTTTTCCTCCAACGCCTGCCGCGCCCCCTGATGTTTGATAGACTCCAACTGCATTTTCAGCGCCCGCGCCAACTCCATCGTCGTGATTTCCCGGTTGTTGACGTTATCCTCCACCATCTGCTGAATGGCTTGGTCATCGTTGAGGGGACGGATGATACAAGGGGTGTAGGGGATTTCCGCGTCAATACTGCCCGTGTCGCGGCGGTGGCCGGAGATAATCTCATAGCCTCCCGCCTCGCGGGGGCGGACGATGGCGGGCTGGGTCACGCCCAGCGCCCGGATGCTGGCGACAAAGGCCATGTACTTTGCGTTCTTCTCCACATTGAAGGGATGGTCTTTGAAGGTGTGAAGCTGGTCATGGGGCAGCCTTACGACCTTTTCTTCCTCCGGGATGATATACGGCGGGATAGCCTTATCACTCTTGGGGATGCCGTACTTCTTCCGAAGTTCCTGCTCCAGCTTGTCCTTCTTCTCCTTCAATTCGGGGCTGTCCGGCGCTTTTGTGGGAGCGTCCGGTTTCTCCGGGGCCTTGTCCTTCGGGGCGGCGGGGCCGCCCTTGGCCGGGGCCTTATCCTTGGGGACGGCGGGGCCGCCCTGCACAGGGGCCTTGTCTTTGGGAGCGGCGGGCGGCTGTCCCTGTTCCTGCTGGCCGGTCTGCTTGACCTTCTCCGAAACGATTTTGTCAATCATAGCGCCGGAAATATCGATGACATTCCCGGCCCGGTTTTTACCTTCCGGGGCTTTATCCTTGGGGTCGGCAAGACCGTCCTGCACCGGGGCCTTATCCTTCGGGGCGGCGGGGCCATCCTGCACCGGGGCCTTATCCTTCGGAACGGCGGGGCCGCCCTGTTCCGGGGCCTTATCCTTCGGAACGGCAGGGCCGTCCTGAATAGGGGCCTTGTCCGGCGATAAGGTCTTTTTATCGTCTGCCATGTACGTTTTACCTCCTTCATCGTGGCATGAAAAAAGGCCCAACTTTACAGTCAGGCCACAAAGCAGCTTCGGGCCAACATGGCCCGAAGCAGGAAAGGCAATCCTCCTTCCTTCTCACAACGGAAAACACCGCCCGTAGTCTCTACTTGGGCGGTGCTTGTCCTGTAATGTGATAGATTTTATTTTGATTTCCCCGTTCTCACGGGGTATATAGTCACTTTCCTTTTAATAACGGCCCGACGGGGCCGCAGGGCGTGCAGGGTCTGCAAGGCCCGCAAGGTCCTGCCGGTCCGGCGGGCGCGCAGGGAGCACAGGGTCCCACGGGTCCTGCCGGGCCGCAGGGTCCGCAGGGCGCACAGGGGGCGCAGGGTCCCGCCGGCGCGACCGGCGCGGTCGGTGCTGCTGGCCCCGCCGGTGCTGTCGGTCCTGCCGGTCCCATCGGACCCACCGGGCCTACCGGCCCGCAGGGTCCTGTCGGTGCTGACGGTCCGCAGGGGCCTGTCGGCCCCACCGGCCCTGCGGCGACGATCAGTCCCGCGGCGGCGGTCGCAGACACCACCGATCCCGGCAACACGGCGGCTCAGCTCAACGCGCTGCTCGCCAGTCTGCGCGCGGCGGGTCTGCTCGCCACCTGAGAGAAGCAAAGCAACGCGGCGCGGAAATTCCGCGCCGCCTACATAGCATGGGAGGGATATTCGCTTTGAAGGTATGCGTTTACGCCATCTGCAAAAATGAGTCGCAGTTCGTTGACCGCTTCATGGACTCAATGTCCGAGGCCGACTATGTCTGCGTGCTCGACACCGGCTCAAGCGACGACACCGTAAAAAAGCTCCGCGCACGCGGAGCCATCGTGGGCGAGACGGTCGTCTCGCCGTGGCGCTTCGACACGGCGCGGAACGAGTCGCTGGGGCTCATTCCCGCCGACGCGGACATCTGCTGCGCCATCGATCTCGACGAGCAGTTCCACCCTGGCTGGCGCGCCGCGCTGGAGCGTGCATGGCAGCCGGACACCACCCGCGCCCGCTACCGTTACACCTGGAGCTTCCGCCCCGACGGCAGCGAGGGCATGGTGTTCTGGGCGGATAAAATTCACAAAAACGGCTGCTACCGCTGGGCAAGTCCGGTGCATGAGACGCTTGCCTACACCGGCGAGGGTGCGGAGCGCTTCGTGGACGCGGCCGGCGTGCAGCTCGACCATCACCCAGACGAAACGAAGTCCCGCGGGCAATACCTGCCGCTGCTGGAGCTGGCCGTTCGGGAGGACCCGCAGAACGACCGAAACTGCCATTACCTTGGGCGGGAGTATATGTTCCGCGGCGAGTGGCAGAAGGCCATTGAAACGCTCGCGCGGCACCTGACGCTGCCCTCCGCCGTCTGGGCGGACGAACGCTGCGCGTCGATGCGCTACATCGCCCGCTGCCTGCGCGCGCTTGAACAGGACGATTCGGCGGAGCGCTGGCTGCACCGCGCCATTGCCGAGGCTCCGCACCTGCGCGAGCCGTACATGGACTACGCGCAGCTCCTCTACGCGCAGGAGCGCTGGTACGGGCTGGTCGATGTGCTGCGCGCCGCGCTTGCCATCACCGAGCGCCCGCGCACCTACATCTGCGAGGCGGACGCCTGGGGAAGTCTGCCCTACGACCTGCTCTCGCTGGCGTATGCCCACCTCGGCGACGCGGAAAACGCCGCCGATGCCTGCCGGAAGGCCGTCGAGCGCTCGCCGCAGGAGGAGCGGCTGCGGAAGAATCTTGCCCTCTTTGAGCAAATGCGCGAGCGGTGACGCTCGCGCATTTCTTCGTTCTGTCTATTCCTTCTTTTTGTCTGCCGCAGACCCGCTGTTCGGGTACTGCTTGGCGGAATAGGGATTCTTGTTCTCCCGCGGGGCGTCGCGGCGGCTGCCGCAGTCGCTCGCCCAGCCGATGACGAGCATCCAAACGATCAGCCCGCCGATCCACAGCGCGAGCGCGAGCCCCGCCCACCAGAGCGGCCAGCCGCGCCACCGGTGCAGCGCAAATAAAAGCGCCGCAGGGATGACGCCCTCCCAATTCAGCAGCACATTGAGCAGCAGACAGAGGAAAAATCCGCCGCTGCGGCGGGTCCTACGCATGGCTCACACTCCCTTCACGCGGATGCGGCAGGCTTCGCTTTACAGATCCTCGCCGCAGTTGGGACAGCAGCTCGGCATCATGCCGCAGACATTGTAAAGCCCGTACCCGCAGTGCGGGCAGCGGTAAAAGAGAAACATTTGAATAAGCGACACAGCGAGCACAGCTCCCGCTATCTTCGTGCTGAAAAAGCTGACCGCAATGGCCAGCATAAAGCCGACGATCAGTGCCTCAAGGCTCCGCTTGTGCTTCATGCCTGTTTCCTCCTTTCTTTCTCTCCTCACGTATTGTGAAATTATTTTGATTTTACCACATCCGTCCGCTCCTTGCAAGCGCGGCCCTTGCTTTTTCCCGCGCGGTATGATACATTGTATTCACTTTTGAAATTTGGGAGCATCACGATGGAGCTTTGCGATTATTACCTCAAGTATATGAACGCGCTGTGCGAGGGCACGCTTGCCGCGCCTGAGGGCATTGCCCTCAGCGGCGAAACGCCCGAGGAGCGCGCGATGAGCCTGCAGGCCGCGCTGAAAAACGTCAGCGTGCCGGACTTCGTGCGCCGCTGCGCCCGCGCGGCGGGCGACGCGCTGCCGGACGGTCTGTTAGACGGCTTCCATGAGGAGGACTTCGCCCGCGCGCTCTTCGCGCGCATGGCGCTCGGCGGCGCGCCGCAGGCGGAGGAGCCGCCCGCTCCCGCCGGGGAGGCGGACGAGCCGGCCCCCGATCCCGACGCGGGCAAGCACGCCTTCGAGGTGTTCTGCGACTGCCTGATGCTCGACGAAAACCTCATCGCCTACCTCATCGACGTGCTCAAGGCGAACGACCGCGCGGGCTTCTACAAGCTCTCGCAGGTCACGACGCATCTCGACCTCGACCCCGATGAATTTCTCTACTGGCTCGCCCACCGCGAGGACTACGCCGAGACGGACGAGGAACGCGCCTGCGCCGTCATTCTGGACGCCTGCCTCGACCGTCTGCGCGCGGAGGGGCAGATGGACGTCGCGGCGGCGCTGCTCTCCGGCGACCGCATGACCTTCGACGCCCTGCGCTGCGAGGCCCCCGAGCTGCGCCAGCTCCCCGTCGCGACCTATGTGTGGTTCGAGAAAAACTACCTCGACCGCGACTACCCGCTGCGCTTCGTCCTCAAGTGCAACGGCGTGCAGTTTCCCGATACATTGAAAAAGGAGCCTTGATATGACAGCGGCTGAAATTTATAAGACCCTCGGCGTGAGCGGGGAGGTCCTCGCCTACGGCGAAAAAATACTCGAAACGCTCCGCCCCCGCTTCGTGGAGATCGACGCGCGCGCGGAGATCAATCAGGCGAAGGTGCTCGCCGCGATGCAGAAGAACCGCGTCAACGCCACGCACTTCGCCGCCTCGACCGGCTACGGCTACGACGACGAGGGCCGCGACAATTTAGAGCGCGTCTACGCCGACGCCTTCCACACCGAGGCCGCGCTGGTTCGCCCGCAGATCACCTGCGGCACCCATGCGCTCGCCGTCGCGCTGAGCGCGAACCTGCTGCCCGGCGACGAGCTGCTCGCCATCTCCGGCAAGCCCTACGATACGCTCGAGGAGGTCATCGGCATCCGCCCCTCGCCCTGCTCGCTCGCCGAATACGGCGTAAGCTACCGGCAGGTCGATCTGCTCGACGACGGCAGCTTTGATCTTCCCGCCATCCGCGCCGCCATCTCGGCGAAAACGAAGCTCATCCACATCCAGCGCTCCAAGGGCTACCAGCCGCGTCCGACGCTCTCGGTCGCGCAGATCGGCGAGGCCATCGCTGTCTGCCGCGCGGTCAAGCCCGATGTGACGATCATGGTCGATAACTGCTACGGCGAGTTCGTCGAGACGGTCGAGCCGAGCGACGTCGGCGCGGACATGATCGTCGGCAGCCTCATCAAGAACCCCGGCGGCGGTCTTGCGCCCATCGGCGGCTACATCGCCGGTACGCAAAAGTGCGTGGACCGCTGCGCCTACCGTCTCTCCGCGCCCGGACTGGGGCAGGAGGTCGGCGCGAACCTCGGGCTAATGCCCTCGCTCTATCAGGGCTTCTTCCTCGCGCCGAACGTCGTCTCCGGCGCGGTCAAGGGCGCGGTGTTCACCGCCGCCGTGTACGAGTCCCTCGGCTTCCACGTCGTTCCCGCCGCAAGCGAGGAGCGGCACGACATCATCCAATGCGTCGAGCTGAAAAGCCCCGAGGGGATGCTCGCCTTCTGCAAGGGCATCCAGTCCGCCGCACCGGTGGACAGCTATGTGGACCCCGTCCCCGGCGATATGCCCGGCTACGATTCGCAGGTCATCATGGCGGCGGGCGCGTTCGTGCAGGGCAGCTCCATCGAGCTGTCCGCCGACGGCCCCATCCGTCCGCCCTACGCGGTTTACTACCAGGGCGGCCTGACCTGGTACCACGCCAAGCTCGGCGTGCTGCTCTCGCTTCAGAAAATGCTTGACGCAGGGCTGGTCACACTGCCCTGACTCTATTTGTTAGGAGGGTCTTGCTATGCTGATCCGAAGGACTCCCCTCACCAACCGTCATTTCCGGCGCAGACCCCCGCCGGAGACTGTCCGTTTTTTGATCTCAAAATACTGACAGATATAAAGGAGTTTGACAATTCAATATGTGGTTCTGGCTTTCTCTCATCGCGCTGCTCTGCTGGAGCGGCAGCGACCTCTTTTCCAAAATCGGCTGCCGCGACGAGGACGACCGTCTCAGCCATCTCAAGATGGTCATGGCAGTCGGCGTCGTCATGGGCCTGCACGCGGCGTTTGAGATCTTCGTCGGCGGGACGGAGATCAGCTTTGCTATCATCCTCACCTACCTGCCCGTGTCGCTGCTCTACATCGGCTCGATGACGCTCGGCTATCTGGGGCTGCGGTACATTGAGCTGTCCGTCTCGTCGCCCATCTGCAATTCCTCCGGCGCGCTCGTCGCCGTGATGACGCTTGTGTTCCTCGGCGGCGAGGATTATTCTCCGCTTGCCATCTTCGCCGTGATTTTGGTCTGCGTCGGCGCGATCGGTCTCGGCGTGGTGGACGCGACCGAGGACCCCGAGCTGCGCGCGGCGCGTCAGGCCGAGGGCAACCGCAAGTACGCCAAGAGCTTTCTTGCTCTCGCGCTGCCGATGGCCTACTGCCTGCTCGATGCGGCGGGTACCTTCGCGGACAACCGCGTGCTCGAAACACTGACCGCACAAGCCTTTGACAGCGGCATGTATGCCACACTGAAGGAGTGCTCCGACCATGCGGCGGCTTCCGCCAACTGTGCCTATGAGCTGACCTTCCTCTTTGCCGCCGTGGTGTGCTTCGTCTACGTCGTGCTGATCCGCAGGGACCGCCTTATTCCCAAAAGGGAGGCGCCAAAGTACCTCGGCGCGGTCTGCGAGACCGCGGGCCAATTTGCCTACATCTATGCCATCGCGGATACCGAGCACCTTGCCATGTCCGCGCCCATCATCAGCTCCTACTGCGCGGCGAGCGTGCTGTGGAGCCGCCTGTTCCTCAAGGAAAAGCTCTCGTGGAAGCACTACGCGATGATCGCTCTTGTGGTCGTCGGCATCGCCATTATGGGCGTGTTCGACTTATAAAGAAAACAGAAAAGGACGGCCTTGAGCCGTCCTTTTTCTATTCCTCGATGGGCACGTCGATGATGTTCACACCGCGGCGCAGGGCGTATTCGATGGTGTAGCGCGTGCCGCCGGGCAGACCGTCGTGCACAGCGATGAGCAGGTCGGAATGGTCGACCATGTAGCGGTTGCGCCGCTGCATACACTCGCGCGTGTAGCGTTCCTGCACCATCGTCTCATAGTCGCACTGCTCCAGAATACGGCGGTAGCGCTCGCGCTGTGCTTCGCTCCAGCCGTCCGCCTGCGTCGGGCAGGGGATCGCCGCCTCGAGCGTCACCTCGCTGTGGCGCTCGCGCAGCGCCAGCACCGCCTCGGCGCAGTAGAGGTCACAGCCCTCCGCCATGCCGCAGATAAAGTGCGTGTAGCCGTCCTCTACGGCGCGTGCGATCACCTCACGCAGCCGCGCCTTGAGCCGCAGGCAGCGCTCGTCGCTCTCGTCCGTCCCCCACGGCAGCTTCGCCGGGCGGTGGCCCGTGAAGCAGCAGCTCACCGGTTTTCCGCGCACCCGCATTCCTCCCCTCGTTGTTTTCTTTCTATTATAGAACATTCGTTTTTATTTGTAAAGTATTGTTTTTCCTCTTGCATTTTTCCCGGCGCTGTGCTATGCTTTAGTCAAACTTGAAATACAGGTCTTCGAGGCGGGGTGAAATTCCCCACCGGCGGTATAGTCCGCAAGCGGCAATTTTGCCGCACGATCCGGTGCGATTCCGGAACCGACGGTCACAGTCCGGATGAGAGAAGATGTGCTGTGCGCTGTTACCACGCAATTCCCTCGCTCTTTTTGCGTCATGCACCTTGGAAGACTCGTTCTTTCAAGGAAAATGAACAAAAGGAGTGTTTTTCATGTCCGAACCCAACGTCAACGCCATCCCCTCCGCCCGCGCCGCGGGCCGCAGCCGCACGCATAAGGTAACGGTCACCGCCATGCTCTCGGCCGTCGCCTTTGTGCTCATGTTCATCGAATTTCCCATCCCCGCGCTGATCCCCGCCTTCGTCAAGCTCGACATCTCCGACCTTCCCGAGCTGCTCGCCGCGTTTTCGCTCGGCCCCGTCTACGGCGTGGTGGTGGCCTTTCTGAAGAACCTGCTCTTCGCCGTGCTGCACGGCACCTCGTCCGCCTACGTCGGCGAGCTGTTCAACTTCCTCATGGGGTCGGTGTTCGCCTTCTCCGCCGGCTTTGTCTATCAGCGCAACAAGTCCCGTCGGGGCGCGCTGCTCGGCGCGGTCATCGGCACGCTGCTCATGGCGGTGCTCTCCGTTCCGCTGAACTACTTCGTGGTCTACCCCGCCTACGTCGTGTGCTATCACCTGCCGCTCGAGACCATCATCGGGATGTATCAGGCCATCCGTCCCTCGGTCGACGGTCTGCTCGAATGTCTGCTCGTGTTCAATATGCCCTTCACATTTTTCAAGGGCCTGCTCGACGTGGCGCTGTGCTTTTTGATCTACAAGCCGCTCTCCCCCCTGCTGCACAAGTAAAAAGGCTCTCTCGGGCGGTCTGCCAAGGCAGGCCGCCCTTTTTATGCAAACAGCCGAAAATTTGTAAAAATTTTGTGCAAAACGTTGGGTATCTGCAATATTGACGATTTGCTCCCGCAAGACTATAATTCACTCATTCAATCCAATAAAGCGAAATGCAACGATCGAGACAAGTACCATGCGCCATTCGGTCACAGCGAGTCGGGGACAGTGGGAGCCCGATACACAGAGGCCATGCGAATAACACTCGGGAGCAGCGATCTGAACGGCTTCGGCCCGGTAGGAAAGACGCGGCGTGCGGCGTTAAGGCACAGGGGTTTGTTGGAACCCCGCAAAGGGGCCGGTCCTTGGATCGGCAAATTAGGTGGCACCACGGATACGCAGCGATTCGTCCTAAAATTTACAGGACGTCGCTGCTTTATTTTATCTGGAGGTGCTTTTTATGTGCGCTATCATCGGTTTTGATTCCCCCACTCTGACGGAGCAGGAGATCCGTCCTTACTTTGACCGCACCATTTCCCGCGGTCCCGACATGAGCCGAATGGAAAAGGCCGGCCGCGGTATGCTCGGCTTCCACCGCCTTGCCATCATGGGCCTGCACGAGGAGGGGATGCAGCCCTTCCACCTTGGCGGCGACATGGCGGTTTGCAACGGCGAGCTGTATGGCTTCCGTCCGCTCAAAAAGGAGCTGGAGGCCAAGGGCTACACCTTCGCGTCCGAGTCCGACTGCGAGCTCATTCTCCCCCTCTACCGCGAGTACGGCGTGGAGATGTTCGCCAAGCTCGACGCCGAGTTCGCCATGATCATTTATGACGCCAAGGCCGACCGTCTCGTCGCCGCGCGCGACCCCATCGGCATCCGCCCGCTCTTCTACGGCTATCTCGCCGACGGCGGCATCCTCTTCGCCAGCGAGGCGAAGAACCTCGTCGGTCTGTGCGAGCGCATCATGCCCTTCCCGCCGGGCCACTACTACGCCGACGGCAAATTCGTCCGCTACGCCGACCTCACCACGGTGACGGAATACTCCAAGGACGATCTGGACACCGTGTGCAAAAAGATCCGTGAGAAGCTCATCGCGGGCGTGGAAAAGCGGCTCGACGCCGACGCGCCGCTCGGCTTCCTGCTCTCCGGCGGACTGGATTCCAGCCTTGTCTGCGCCATCTCCGCCAAGCTCCTCGGCAAGAAAATCCGCACCTTTGCCATCGGCATGGACCTTGACCCCATCGACCTCAAGTACGCCCGTGAGGTCGCCGACTTCATCGGCGCCGAGCACACCGAGGTCATCATGACGCGCGAGCAGGTGCTCGCCTCGCTCGAAGAGGTCGTTGCCATGCTCGGCACCTACGACATCACCACCATCCGCGCGAGCATGGGCATGTACCTGTGCTGCAAGGCCATCCACGAGCAGACCGATGTGCGCGTGCTCATGACGGGCGAGATCTCCGACGAGCTCTTCGGCTACAAGTATACGGACTTCGCGCCCTCGCCCGAGGCCTTCCAGCAGGAGGCCAAAAAGCGCGTGGACGAGCTGTATATGTACGACGTGCTCCGCGCTGACCGCTGCATCGCGGTCAACTCCATCGAGGCGCGCGTGCCGTTCGGCGACCTCGATTTCGTCAAGTACGTCATGAGCATTGATCCCAAGCTCAAGGTCAACAGCTACCACATGGGCAAGTACCTGCTGCGCGAGGCGTTCGCCGCCGACCGCATCCTGCCTGAGGACATCCTCTGGCGGCAGAAGGCCGCCTTCTCCGACGCCGTCGGCCACTCGATGGTGGACGACCTCAAGGAGTATGCCGAGAGCCTGTACACCGACGAGGAGTACGAGGAAAAGCGGAAGCAGTATTCCTTTGCGACGCCGTTCACAAAGGAGAGCCTGCTCTACCGCGAGCTGTTCGAGAAGTATTACCCCGGGCAGGCCGAGATGGTCAAGGACTTCTGGATGCCGAACAAGGACTGGGAGGGCTGCGACGTCAAGGACCCCTCCGCCCGCGTGCTCTCCAACTACGGCGCAAGCGGCGTGTGAGCTATACGGATTCAATAGGAAGAGGCCGCCCCGCAGGGCGGTCTCTTTTCATTTGAGAGAAAAGCCGCGCGGCGCATTGACATTCCTCCCCGCTGCGCCTATAATCAAGTTCTATTTTTCCCGAAAGAGGCCGCCTATGAAATACGTCAAGCAATTCGGCATCATTCTCCTCATTTCCTTTGCCGGAGAAGCGCTCAACTACCTGCTCCCCCTCCCCGTGCCCGCCAGCATCTACGGGCTGGTGCTGATGTTCCTGTGCCTGCAGCTGCGCGTCTTCCGTCTGGAGGACGTGCGCGATACGGCGCTCTTTCTCATCGAGATCATGCCGCTGATGTTCATTCCCGCGGCCACCGGACTGATGACCTCATGGGGCATCATCCGCGCGAAGCTCTTCGCCTATCTCGCCATCGCCGTTATCACGACCGTGCTGGTCATGGTCGTTTCGGGCCGCGTCACGCAGTTCTTCCTGCGCCGCGGCCGCGGCAAGGAGGTATGAGCATGGAATTTTTTGAACACTCCGTCTTTTTCGGCGTTTCGCTCAGTCTGCTTGCCTACGGGCTCGGCGTGGTGCTGCAAAAGCGCTTCCGTCTGGCGCTCTTCAATCCCCTGCTCCTCTCTGTCATCGTCACGATCCTTGTGCTCGTCACCGCGCATATCGATTACGAGGTGTATTACGCCGGGGCGAAGTACCTCAGCTACCTGCTCACGCCGGCGACCGTGTGCCTCGCCGTCCCGCTCTATGAGAAATTCACATTGCTGCGCAGCAGCTGGAGGGCCATTCTCGCCGGTATCCTCTCGGGCGTGCTCACCACGCTGTGCAGCGTGCTGGCACTGAGCCTCGCCTTCCGTCTTTCGCATGAGGAGTACGTCACGCTCCTGCCGAAGTCCATCACGACCGCCATCGGCATGGGCGTCTCTGAGGAGCTCGGCGGCTATGTGACGCTGACCGTCGCCATGATCATCATTACCGGCATCCTCGGCAACGTCATCGCCGTCGCCGTCTGCCGCGTGTTCCGCATCACCGAGCCGATCGCCAAGGGCGTAGCCATCGGCTCCGCCGCGCACGCGCTCGGCACGGCGAAGGCCATCGAGATCGGCGAGGTGGAGGGCGCGATGAGCGGCCTGTCCATCGTTGTGGCCGGACTGCTGACCGTGGTCGGCGCCTCGGTATTCGCCAACTTCCTGTGAAGAAAAGGAGTCCCCTGTCCGCACGGACAGGGGACTCCTTTTTGCTGCTTTACAGGAATATCTTCGCGTCGGCGCGGCGGGTGTAGTCGCGCTCGAGCATCGCCTTGTGGGAGAGGAACGCTTCGTCGTCGAAATACTTCGCGCCCGTCGGGCAGTTCCGCACGCAGGCATGGCACTTGATGCACACGCCCGTGACCTCGGCGGGGTCCTCGCGGCTGATGCTGCCCATCGGGCAGAGCGCCGCGCACACGCCGCAGCCGGTGCATTTGCTCCGGTCGGTCTGCGGCTTGGCCTTGAGGAAGTTTTTCGGCTCGCCGTCCAGTCCGAGGGGACGGTAGTAGGGCGCGTCCGCGTCGCCGTCGACCTGAACAGGCGCGGGGATCTCGGTCATTTTGCCGAGCTTCGTCACGACCGCCGCGCCGAGCTGCGCGAGCACGGTCATGTCCTCGCGGTCGGGACGGCCCGCAGCCAGCGTATCCGAAAAGGCGTGCTGGCAGGCGAACGCGCCGGCGGCGATGGTGTGGAAGCCCGCGTTCTCCAGACTCGCGCACAGCTCGGCGAGGGAGTTATCAAAGCTGCGGTTGCCGAAGGTCACGACCGGCACGGCAAGCGCGCCGTTTCCGGCAAAGCCGGTCTGCACAAAGGGCAGGAGCTTGTTGGGCACCTTGCCGGCGTAGGTCGGCGTGCCGAAGATCACGAGGTCCTTGTCCGTGAAGGCATAGGTCTCCTCCCGCGCGGCAGGCAGGGTGAAGTCGACGGTCTCGAGCGGCAGCTCCAGCGTCTGCGCAATGGCGTTTGCCAGGGTGGTGACGACCTTGCGGGTCCTTCCGGTAGCGCTGAAATAGACGGCGTAAACGGTTTTGATCTCCATGATGCGTCCTTCTCTCTTCATTTTTATATAACTCTCAGAGGGAAAAATCCTCCGGCGAGTGCGCTTTGGGATCGAGCGAGGCGGGCCGCGGCGGCACGCGGCGCAGAGGGTCGTAGCGGAAGTGGCGGCAGTGGTCGCTGCCGTCCACCACGCCCCTGCGCGAGCAGGCGACCTCGCGCTCGTTCACCGCAGAGCCGTGGGCGCAGTAGGCACAGCGCGGCTCAATGTCCTTGCGGAACGGATTTCTCATGTCCTCTCTCCCCTTTTTCTTTCTTTTTATTATAGGCTCAAAAGGTCGATCGCGCCGTCCTTCATCACGGCGCGCAGCTGCGTGACAGGGTGGTCGTAGGAGTCGATGATGCGCGTGGCGATGACGTCCTCCAGCTCCTTCTGGATGGTGCGGCGCAGGTTGCGCGCGCCGTAGGTGAGCGAGTAGGACTTGTTCGCCAGATACGCGGCAACGGCATCGTCGTAGGTGAAGGTGAAGCCCTTCTCCTTCAGGCTGGCCGCCAGCTCGTCGAGCATGATGCGGGCGATGGATACGAAGTTCTTCTCGTCGAGGCGATTGAAGCAGATGATCTCGTCCACGCGGTTGATGAACTCGGGACGCAGGAACTCGCCGAGCGCCTTCATGATGCGCTCGCGGTTCTGCTCGCTGACGCTGCGGCCGAAGCCGACGCTGCCCTCCTTGCGGTCGCTGCCGGCGTTGGAGGTCATGACGATGACGGTGTTTTCAAAGTTGACCTTGCGGCCGTGCGCGTCGGTCACCTCGCCGTCGTCGAGAATTTGCAGCAGGACGTTCAGCACGTCCGGGTGCGCCTTCTCGATCTCATCGAAGAGAATGACGGCGTAGGGCTTGCGGCGGATCTTTTCGGTCAGCTGACCGGCCTCGTCGTAGCCGACATAGCCCGGAGGGGAGCCGACGAGACGCGAGACGGAGTGTTTCTCCATAAACTCCGACATATCGAGACGGATGAGGGAGTCGGGCGAGTCGAAGAGGTCGGCGGCAAGCTGCTTGACCAACTCCGTCTTGCCCACGCCGGTGGGGCCGACGAAAATGAAGCTCACGGGCTTGTGCTTCGGGCTGATGCCCACGCGCCCGCGGCGAATGGCCGCAGCGACCGCGTCCACGGCCTCGTCCTGCCCGATGATGTGCTTTTTCAGGCGGTCGGCCAGCTCGCTCAGGCGCTTGAACTCGGCCTCGCGGATGCGGCTGGCGGGAATTTTCGTCCACAGCTCGATCACGCGGGCGAGATTGTCCATCGTCAGCTCGGGATCGCCCTGCGCGCAGAGACCGTCCAGCTCGCTCTGCGCCTGAAGCTCCAGACTTTTCAGCTCAGCCAGACGCTCGAAGTCGGGATTCTCGGTCTCCGCCTCGAGCAGCTCGCGCTCCTTGGCGTAATCGTCCAGCTCGCGGCGCAGCTCCATGCGGCGGTTAATGTTCTTGTCGTGCAGGTTCATGTCCGAGCACGCCTCGTCGATCAGGTCGATGGCCTTGTCCGGCAGGAAGCGGTCGGTGATGTAGCGCTCGGAGAGCACGACGGCCTGGCGCAGGATGCCGTCGGGGATTTTCACGCCGTGGAAGGACTCGTAGTAGTGGGCGATGCCCTTGAGAATTTTGAGCGTATCCTCCATGCTCGGCTCGTTGACCGTGACGGGCTGGAAGCGGCGCTCGAGCGCGGTGTCCTTCTCGATGTGCTTGCGGTACTCGTTGAAGGTCGTCGCGCCGATGACCTGAATTTCGCCGCGCGAGAGGGCGGGCTTCAAAATATTGGCGGCGTTCATGCTGCCCTCGGCGTCGCCCGCGCCAACGATGTTATGCACCTCGTCGATGACGAGAATGATGTTGCCGAGCTTGCGGATCTCCTCAATAAGGCCCTTCATGCGGCTCTCGAACTGGCCGCGGAACTGCGTGCCGGCGACGAGCGCGGTGAGGTCAAGGAGATAGACCTCCTTGCTGCGGAGCTTGAAGGGCACCTCGCCCGCGGCGATGCGCTGGGCAAGGCCCTCGGCGATGGCCGTCTTGCCGACGCCCGGCTCGCCGATGAGGCAGGGGTTGTTCTTCTGGCGGCGGTTGAGAATTTGAACGACGCGCTCGATCTCCTCGTCGCGGCCGATCACCGCGTCGAGCTTGCCGTCGCGGGCGCGCTGGGAGAGGTTGATGCAATAGCTGTCAAGAAATTTATGCTTGGCGGCCTTGTCGTTCTTCTTGCCGCGCTCGGCGCGGCCCGGGCCGTCCGCCGCGCCGTCCGCAGGCGCGGGCGCGTCGCCGTTCTGCCCGCCGAAAAGGCGGCCGAGGAACGGGAAAGTCGCGGTCTTGCCGTCCTCCTCGTCGTCGCCGTCGGGCGCGTCGATGCCCTCAAGGTTTTCGGCGCCGCCGAAAGCGCTCATCATCTCGTTGGAGATGTTGTCAAGGTCCTCGTCTGTGATGCCCATGCGCTGCATCATCTCGTTCACCTGCGGCAAGCCGAGATTCTTGGCGCACTTGAGGCAAAGACCCTCGTTGATATTTTTACCGTTCTCCATGCGGGTGATGAAGACAACGGCAACGTTCTTTTTACATCTGGAGCAAAGTTGTGGCTGCATAATGGGAAACCTCCGTTATGTGAGAGATGCGATGATGGATCGCGGGGTGTTGTTCAGAAACCACGCGAGCAGGTGCGTGCCCGCCGCATGGTCCGCAAACCACGTCACGCCGAGGCGCGGCGCGAGGAATACAATGAGAAAAATAAGCAGCGCGCCTTCCATGAGCGAGAGCGCCGCGCCGCCGAGGCCGTTGAGCTGCGCGAGCACCGGCAGCGAGAAAAGGCGGTCGAGCCCGTGCGTGAGCAGGCGGAGCAGCAGCATCAGCGCAAGGAAGAACGCGAGGAACAGCGCGGCCTGCACGATGGTCTTGACGAGCAGGTACGCCGCCCGCTCCGCCGCGGAAACGGCGGAATCGGTCACGCTCTTTGTCACGCCGTCGATGGCGTCGTCGGAGACGCCGAAGCGCTTGAGCGTGTCGAGCGCTTCGCCGAGCAGATCGCTCAGCTCGTCGGGCAGCAGTCCGCCGGCGCTCAGGTCGCCGTCCTCCGCGGCCAGCGCGTCGGACGGAATATCGCGCTCAAACTGCGCGAGGACCTTTTCCTCCACTCTGGGGTAGACGAGGTCGGTGACCGGCTCGACGAACATCGCGGTGAGCAGCGTCGCGCCGATGAGCGCGACCACCACGCTCACGAGCGCCATCAGGCTGCGGATGAGTCCCTTGCGCGCGCCGAGGAGCGCGAACACTGCCAGCACGGCAGCCAGGACGAGATCAATGATAAGTGCATTATCCATGCTTTTCACTTACCTTTCAAGTGAAACATTTTTCTAATTACGGCACAAAGAGCCAGCCGTGCTGCGAGCCGAGCAGCACCGCCGAGCCGTCGGCGCGCATCCGCACGCCGCGCGCGTACTGCGTGTCGGTGAGCGAGGCATATTCAGCGAGGTCGGAGGTGTAGATGACCAGCTCGTCGCTGTAAAGCACGGCGAGGTACTTCCCCGCCGCCGAAATGTCCAGCACATCGCGCTGCGTGTCGAGCGAGGCGATGAGGTTGCCCTCCGCGCCGACGGTGACGAGCTTGCCCGCGCTGCCGGAGCGGTAGCGCGAGAGCACGAGCGCGCCGAAATCCGTCCCGCCGAGCGTGCTGCCGCGCAGATAGGGATAGGCGTAGTCGTAGGATCCGCCGAGCGAACCGTCGCCGCTGAGTGCGAGAAAGCGATCGTCCGTCACGGCGACGAGCGTGCCGCCGAAGCTCGAGAGCTCGTAGAGCAGCGAATCGTCCAGCACGCAGGCGGAGACCGCCGTCTCCTGATCGAGCGCGTAGCGGCGGATCGTGCTGACGAACATGGCGTCCTCTGAGCCGAGCGTCGCGACCGCGACGTGCTTGCCGCCGCGCTCCACGCAGGCGTCGATCATGTAGCGGTTCGAGGAATTGAAGGTGAACACGCGCTCTCCCGAGGCGTTGTAGACCGAGACGGAGGACTTGTAGCCGCTCTTGTCCGTCACGAGCGCCAGCATATCGGAGGAGTTGAGCTTCGCCGAAATAATGCCGTTTTCCGTCTCGGTACTCAGATCGCGCACAAGGCCCCTTTCACCGAGGATATAGAGCGTCGTGCCGCCGACGTCGTAGACCGCGGCGGTGCGGCCGCCGAGGGCGATGGCGGGCGAATCGAGCTTGACCTCCTGCGCGTAGACCTCGCTGCCGTCGTCGGCGAGCACGCTCACGCGCGTGGTGGAAACGACCAGCAGGCGGTCGCCGAGGAGGGCGAAGCGGTTCGTGCGGTCGTTGTCGTAATCATAGGTGTTCTCGCCCGCGGCGTCGGCCTTATCGTAGCTCAGCGCGCGGCGGAGGCTGTCGAAATTCGACAGGTCCAGATACGCCGCGGCGAGCACCGCTCCCAGCACGACCGCGAGCACCGCCACCAGCACCAGAATACGGTGGAGCGTGCCGCGGCGCGGCGGCGCGGCGCGGTCCGCGCGCAGATCCTCGCGCGAGAGCTTATCCTTGTCAGTCATTGAGCCGTTCATCCTCATACCAAAGTCTGGTCATGTACAGTCCCCCCGGCGGCACCGTGGGGCCGGCGAGCGTGCGGTCGCCGGAGTCGAGTATTTTCGGAATGTCCTCCGCCGTGAGCTTGCCCTCGGCGGCGTAGAGCACCGTGCCGGTGATGGCGCGCACCATGTTGTAGAGAAAGCCGTCCGCGCAGACCTTGAGCTCCAGAAGCTCGCCGCGGCGCGTCACGCGGCAGTAGTGCACGGTGCGGACGGTGGTCTTCGTTTCCGTACCGACCGAGCGCACGGCGCGGAAATCGTGCGTGCCCTCAAACGCCCGCGCCGCCGCGTCCATCACGGCCTCGTCGAGCTTTTTGGGGTAGAAGTACGCACGGTTCACATAAAACGGGTTCTTGATGCGCGAATTGTAGATGCGGTAGGTGTATTCCTTCTTCAGGCACGAGCCGATGGCGTTGAAATCGTCCGCCACCTCCAGCGCCTCGCGCACCACGATGTCCTCGGGCGTGTGGGTGTTGACGGCGAAAGGCAGGCGGTCGATGGGGATGCGGGAGCTCGTGCGGAAATTCGCAACATAGCGCTCGGCGTGAACGCCCGCGTCCGTGCGGCCGACGCCGGTGAGCCTGACCCTCTCGCCGCAGACCATCGAAAGGCCGCGCTGGAGCGTCTCCTGCACGCTCGCCTCGGTCCGCTGCGTCTGCCAGCCGTGATAGGCCGTGCCGTTATACATCAATTTTAGCGCAATGTTACGCATGATTCGTGTCCTTTTTTTGAATTTTAGAAAAACTTTTTCAGGGCGATCATTGCCGCGCACAGCGCGGCATAGAACGCGAGCGTCAGATAGTCCCGCGTCTCGTAGCGCAGGACATGGAGCTTCGTGCGCCCCTCACCGCCGTGGTAGCAGCGGCACTCCATCGCCGTCGCCAGCTCGTCCGCGCGGCGGAACGCGCTGACGAACAGCGGCACGAGCAGCGGGATGAGCGCCTTGGCGCGCTGGAGCAGGTTGCCGCTCTCGAAGTCCGCGCCGCGGGCGCGCTGGGCGGACATGATCTTGTCCGTCTCCTCGATGAGCGTGGGGATGAAGCGCAGCGCGATGGACATCATCATCGCCAGCTCATGCACCGGCACGCCGAGCTTCTTGAGCGGGCCGAGCAGGTCCTCCAGCCCGTCGGTCAGGCGGATGGGGCTGGTGGTATAGGTCAGCAGGAAGGTGCCCATGATGAGCAGCGAGATGCGCAGCATCATGGCGATGGCGGTGATCACGCCCTCGCGCGTGACGTGGAAGATCCAGAACTGCGCGATGACGGTGCCGGGGGTGTAGAAGAGGTTCAGCACCGCGGTGAAGGCGATGATGAACAGCACCGGCTTGAGGCCGCGGAAGAGCGCCCTCGCGCCCACCTTCGAGATGCGCACGGAGACGATCAGCGTCAGGATCAGCACGCCGTAGGCAATGGGGCCCTTTGCCAGAAAGATGGCTATGATATAAAGAACGGTCGCCAGCAGCTTGGTGCGCGGGTCGAGCCGGTGGGCGAGCGTGTCGCCTGGGAAATACTGGCCGAGGGTGATGTCCTTCAGCATACGGCTCCCCCCTTTCGCAGCGCAAGCAGCGCCGCCTTCAGCTCCGCGACCGTGTAGACCGCGGGGTCGATGGGCAGCCCCTTGGCGCGCAGCGCCATGGCGACGCGCGTCACCTGCGGCACGTCAAGGCCCGCGGCAACCAGCTCGTCCGCGCGGGCGAACACCTCGCGCGGCGTGCCGCTCATGAGCACATGAGCGTCGGAGAGCACGGCGATGCGGTCCACGTTCTGCGCGATCTCATCCATCGAGTGGCTGACGAGCACGACGGTGTTGCCGCGCTCCTTGTGATAGGCGCGGATATGGGCAAGCAGCTCCTCGCGCCCGCGCGGGTCAAGACCCGCGCTCGGCTCGTCGAGCACCAGCACCTCCGGCTCCATGGCGATCACACCCGCGATGGCGACGCGGCGCTTCTGCCCGCCGGAGAGCGCGAAGGGCGACTTTTGCAGCAGGCCCTCGTCCAGTCCTGCGAAGCGGGCGGCGTCATGCACGCGGCGGTCCAGCTCCGCGCCGGTCAGGCCCATGTTGGTGGGGCCGAAGGCGATGTCGCGGTAGACGGTCTCCTCAAAGAGCTGGTACTCCGGATACTGGAACACCAGCCCCACGCGGAAGCGCACGCTGCGGATCTTCTTCGGGTCGGCCCAGATGTCCTCGCCGTCGAGCAGCACGCGGCCGCCCGTCGGCTTGAGCAGACCGTTGAGGTGCTGGATCAGCGTCGATTTGCCGCTGCCCGTGTGCCCGATGAGGCCGAGAAACTCGCCGTGGTAAATGTCGAGCGACAGATTTTCCACCGCGCTGCGGCGGAAGGGCGTGCCCTCGCCGTAGGTGTGGGTCAGATTTTCAATACGAATGATCTCGTTCAACTCAGTTGTCCTCTTTTGCGGATTTTCCAAAGCACCTTGCAATGGCGTCGGCGCACTCGTCCACGGTGATGGCCGTAAGCGGCAGGTCGCAGCCCGCGCCGCGCAGCTCGTATAAAAGCTCCACCGTGTCCGGCACGGTCAGGCCGATGGACTTGAGCTTTTCCACCTGCGCGAACACCTCGCGCGGCGCGCCGTCCATGGCGACGCGGCCCTCGTTCATCACAATCACGCGGTCGGCGTGCTCGGCTTCGTTCATGTGGTGGGTGATGAGCACAACGGTGATGCCCTCGTCGCGGTTGAGCCGTTCGATGGTCGAAATGACCTCGCTGCGGCCGATGGGGTCGAGCATGGCGGTCGCCTCGTCGAGCACGATGCACTGCGGGCGCATCGCCAGCACGCCCGCGATGGCGATACGCTGCTTCTGTCCGCCGGAGAGCAGATGCGGCGCGTGCTTTGCAAATTTCTCCATGCCGACGGTGCGCAGCGCGTCGTCCACGCGCCGCCGGATCTCCTCCGTCGGCACGCCGAGGTTCTCGGGCGCGAAGGCCACGTCCTCCTCCACCACGTTCGCGACGATCTGGTTGTCGGGGTTCTGGAACACCATGCCCACGCGGCGGCGGATCTCGAGCAGCAGCGTTTCGTCCACGGTGTCCATGCCGTCGACATACACCCTGCCGCCCGAGGGCAGCAGCACGGCGTTGAAGGTCTTGGCGAGCGTGGATTTGCCGCTGCCGTTGTGGCCGAGGATGACGGTGAAGCTCCCTCGCTCGATGGCAAGCGTCACACCGTCGAGCGCGAGCGTCGGCTGCTCGTTCTCCTCCGAAGCGGGGTAGGAATAGGTCAGGTTTTCAGTCCGCAGCATGGTTGACATAATTTTTCTTCCTTTGTTTATTCACTGCACCATCTTCCGGTCGCGCCGCAGGGCAGCGCGAGCCCGGTCTCGGTGACAGGCAGACCCAGCTCGTCCCACGTCACCCTGCCGCCGTACTTCTCCGCGACGAGCAGATGGAGCATATAGCCGAGCACCGAGGGCGCAAGGCCCGTGGTGTAGGAATTGATGATGACGAACAGCGGCTTGTCGCTGAGCACCTGAGAACAGAGCTTCACGAAGGGGAAGAGGTTATCCTCCAGCTTCCAGACCTCGCCGCCCGGGCCGCGGCCGTAGCTCGGCGGGTCCATGATGATGGCGTCGTAGGTCTTGCCGCGGCGGATCTCGCGCTCGACGAACTTCGCGCAGTCGTCCACGATCCAGCGGATCGGCGCGTCGGCCAGACCGCTGACCTTTGCGTTCTCCTTCGCCCATGCGACCATGCCCTTGGCGGCGTCGACGTGGCAGACGCTCGCGCCGCTCTTGGCGCAGGCGACGCTCGCCGCGCCCGTGTAGGCAAAGAGGTTCAGCACGCGGATGGGACGGCCCGCCTGCTCGATCTTCTCACGCGCAAAGTCCCAGTTCACCGCCTGCTCGGGAAAGAGTCCCGTGTGCTTGAAGTTCATGGGCTT
>ERZ1106939.950-NODE-950-length-23976-cov-5.490824_pt1 | contig 23976 bp, 20 predicted proteins | sample MGYA00403669_ERZ1106939 | MGnify/ENA primary metagenome ERZ1106939 (study PRJEB35170, sample SAMEA104062447) | human gut metagenome | biome: human gut; feature: human-associated habitat; material: faeces | place: Denmark | collected 2012-09-28 ...
CGCCGTCCTGTCGGACGGTGGGAATGCCTTTTGATTCTCTGGTTCAATTTTATCGGTTCAGCGCCCGCAGGACTTCGTCATACTCCGGGATGCTCGAAATGCCGCCCGGCCTTGTCGCGGAAAGTCCCGCGGCAGCACAGGCAAAGGAAACGATATCTCGCAGCTCATCTTCTCCCAGCTCTTCCGGCGAGACGCCATATCGCAGCAGCTTCCATACCGCGCTCCCGCCGAAAATATCGCCCGCGCCGGTGGTATCGGCGATCCTCAGCCCCGGCAGCGCCGGTTCGCGGCCCGCGGCGCGCGAGTTTTTGAAATAGCATCCGTCCGCGCCGCAGGTGACGAACACCAGCTTCACGGGGAAGGTATGGCAGATATGCTCCGCGCCCGCTTCCGGCTCCAGTCCGAAAAGGAAGCGCACCTCTTCCTCGCTGATCTTCACCACATCCGCCTGCCCCAGCCCCCAGAGGAGCTGCTCTTTTGCCTCCGCGAGATCCTTCCAGAGCGGCGGACGCAGATTCGGGTCATAGGTGACGAGCTTTCCCTTCGCTCTCGCGTAGGCGACGGCCTGCCGCGTGGCGGAGCGTGACGGCTCATCGGTCAGCGACAGCGAGCCGAAGTGAAAGACCCTCGCCTCATCGATGAGGGAAAGATCGATCTCCGGGAACGAGAGGCAGGTGTCCGCGCCGGGCTTCCGGGCAAAGGCGAACTCGCGCTCGCCCCGCGCGTCCAGCGTGACGAAGGCCAGCGTTGTGAACACATCGGGCGCGGCGATCATGCCGCGCGTTTCGATGCCCGCGCGCCGCAGCGTATCGAGCAGGAGCCGCCCAAAGGTATCGTCCCCCACTTTGCCGAGCATCGCGGTCTTTGCGCCGTACTTTGCCAGCGCCGCGAGAAAGTTTGCCGGAGCGCCGCCGGGATGCGCCGCCATGGTCGGATAGCCGTTTTCGTCGGTCGAAAGGCACGTAAAGTCGATCAGCAGCTCGCCCAGCGCGGCAACGTCAAGCATGGTTTTCCCCTCACTTTCGCGGTCTGTGCCGCGGCGATTTTATACGGTCTCCTGCCGGATGCCGCGAATGGCGCTGATGACCCAGTTTTGCGCCTGCTGCCGGATCACCGTGCCGCACGCTCGCGTTCACGTTGAGCGGCGCGCCGCAGCACAGCAAACCGAGCAAGAACTTTCTTCAAAGCGGCATCCTATCCCCCATCTTTTTCTATGCGGGATATACGCTTTCCATTATATATTTCGCGCCCGCGCATGGCAAGAGCGATTTCCCTTTCCGCCGCACGTTTGAGCACAAAGCAGCCCCGCCCGGTACGCGCCCGGACGGGGCTGCTCAATCTGCCATAGAAGCCTCGCAGAGTTTGCGCCCGCAGGCGCAAATAAAGTTTTAACCATTTTCTCCGGCGACATGTGCGTCGGAGAAAATACTTTACGGCTCGCAAACGTGCGCTCGAAGAGCGTGCGCTGCGGCGAGCCGCAGCCCCTTCAAACGAGAGCCCAACGAAGTGGGTCTCGTTTGACAAGCTTACATTTTCCCCTGCTTGCGCCGAAGGGAGAGACAGTCGGCGATCATGGCGATAAACTCGCTGTTCGTCGGTTTGCCCTTAATGCCGGAAACGGTATAGCCAAAAAACTTTTGCAGCGTCTCCACATCACCGCGGTCCCACGCGACCTCGATCGCGTGGCGGATGGCACGCTCTACGCGGCTCGGCGTCGTGGAAAACTTTTTCGCGACCTCCGGATAGAGCACCTTTGTCACGGCGTTGATGGCGTCCATGTCGTTGATCGTGAGGATGATCGCCTCGCGCAGATACTGATACCCCTTAATATGCGCCGGAACGCCGATCTCGTGGATGATGTCGGTAACGACGCTCTCGAGCGAGGCGTTGTCCGCCTTCGCCTCCGGCACGATCGCCGCGGAACTTCTTGCTCCGGTGACGGGCAGCGGCTTTTTGCCCGCCTGCGCGCACTGCCGCAGACGCTGTATCAGCTCCGGCGTGTCGCACGGCTTGGAGAGGAAGTATGCCGCGCCGAGCTCCGCGCACTCGGCAACGACATGTGCGTTGACAAACCCGGTAAGTACGACCACCGGCGGCGCGGAGTCCTTCTCGGCAAGCTTGCGCAGCACGCCCAGTCCGTCCAGCCGCGGCTGCACCAGCTCCAGCAGCACAACGTCCGGGTGCAGCGCTTCGATCTTGGCAAGCGCATCCGAACCGTCGGAGGATGTCCCCGCCGCTTCCATATCCCCCTCCTGTGAAAGCAGGCTCTTCATCAACAGCTGAAAATCCTCGTTCGGGTCGGCGATCAGCACGCGTATCTTGGTTTCCATAATATTGCCTCCATAATTATGAACTGCAAGCAGTTTGCTGATGTTTTTTTATGCTTGGCTACATTGCTTGACTAATTTAGCACAAAACAGCGGCGCGTCGCAGGAAAAACTTGTCGAAACTGTCTTAATATTTGTTCGCCGCCTTCCCGACGATTTCGACAAGCGGTTGCAATGATTTACATAATATCTTATCAAAATATGCAGTCTCCCGTCGAATCTCCACGCCTGTTTTTCGCCGGTATTCCACTCTGCGCAGTTTCTCCGCCGGAAATTCCGTGTCTTTCGCCGCGGCGGTCCCGAGCCGGGCGCGGGTTTTCTTCCGGGCAGGCGCGCCGGATCGTGCTATATGAGAAAAACCCGGCCGGCGGCGTGGCTCCTCAACCGCTTTCCGATGGAGGGTTTTCCCAAGGAAAAAGACGGTCCGCAGACCGTCTTTTTCCTTACGAAGCCGCTTCGAGCATATTCTCCATGGAGATGCCGTATCCTTTGGTGGGGTCGTTCACGAGCACATGCGTGACCGCGCCGACGATCTTTCCGTTTTGCAGAATGGGCGAGCCGCTCATCCCCTGCACGATGCCGCCGGTCACGGCGAGAAGATCGCCGTCCGTGATCGTGAGCGTGAGCTTCCCGCCGTCGCCGCTGCGCGCGATGCGCGTGATCACGGCGTCATACGATCGCACGCCGCCGGTACTGACGGTGGAGAGGATCGTCGCCTCGCCGAGACGGATCTCGCTCTCCGCGGCGACCGGCATGGCCGGAAGCGTGCCGAGCGGCGTCCGGCTCGTGCCGAAAATGCCGCGGACCGTGTTCTCCTCGATCGAGCCGATCGGCGAGGCGCTGCTCGCGCCGCCGCACAGCTCTCCCGGCGTGCCGCGCTCGCCCATAACGACGCCGGTGACGTCCGCCCGGTAGATCTCCCCGCCGGAGGCGCTCATCAGCTCGCCGGTCTCCGGCAGACCGACGCCGTGGCCGAGCGCGCCGTACTCCCCGGTAGCGGGATCGTAAAATGTCACGGTACCGAGCCCGCGCACCGCGTCGCGCAGCCAGAGCCCGATCTGATACGTTCCGCCGCTGCCGAGCTTCGGCGTAACGACAAATGTTTTCGTCTCGCCGCCGCGCTCGACGGAGAGCGTCACGCCCTCGCCCGAAAAGGCCGCCGCGCGGCGCAGAAAGTCCTCAGCGCCCGTCACGCGCTCACCGTTTACCGCAACGATCTTATCGCCCGCCTGCACGCCCGCTTCTCCCGCCGGGCAGCACGCGCCGCCCTCCGAGGCGATATCCGCGAGCGCGGACACCACCACGCCGTCGCACCGCAGCGATATCGCCACCGCCTCGCCGACCGGCACGAGCGCGTCGCCCGGCTCCGCGGCGAGCGCCGCGCTCGTCAGCACCAGCAGCGCGGCAAGCAGGGCGAATACCTGTTTTATCTTTCTCATAGGACTGCCACCCTTATCCTTCCCATGCTTTTGCATGTTTCGCGCCGCAAGCAGCTTCTTTGCGGCGGCGTATTCAGTATGTCTGTCGAGAAGGAAAAGAACCGCGAAAAATTTGTCCTCTGTTTCCATCGACTGTTTCACATTTTCTGTTTTTACTATGGTATCCTTCCGTTTTTCTCTCATGCCTGCCAAAATTTTTTCATCGTGAGGAAATGTCATGCAGATTTTGAAAACCGGCTCCACCGGCGCGGAGGTCGCGCTTTTGCAGCTGTCGCTCCGCCGCGCACAGTACGGCGCTCCCGCACCCGACGGCGTTTTCGGCGGGGCGACGAAAAGCGCTCTGCAGGCCTTCCAGCGCACGCACGGCCTGACGCCGGACGGCATATTCGGCGCGGAGACCGAGCGCGCGCTCGCGCCCTGGCTTCGCGGGTACGCCGTGCACACGGTGCGGCCCGGCGACACGCTCTTCTCGCTCGCCGAGCGGTACGACGCCTCGCTCGGCGCGATCGAAACGGCAAACCCGGCACTCGACCCGTTCGCGCTGCGGCCCGGGCAGCGGATCACCGTACCGCTGCCGTTTTCCGTCGTACCGACGGATATCCCGTGGTGCAGCGCGCTCATGGACTGCGCCGTGGACGGACTGACGCACCGGTATCCGCAGCTTCGTGCCGAGAGCATCGGGCGCAGCGCCCTCTCCCGCCCGATTTGGGCACTCACGGCGGGCGACGGGCTGCGCCGCGTGCTCTACAGCGCCGCGCACCATGCGAACGAATGGATCACGACGCCGCTTTTAATGAAGTATCTTGAAACGCTGCTCCACGCAGCTGCCGCGGGCGAGACCGTGTTCGGCTACCCGGCGGAGGACATCCTCTTCCGCGCCGCACTCACGTTCGTGCCGCTCGTCGATCCGGACGGTGTCGATCTCGTGACGGGCGCTCTGCCGGAGGGCGAAGCGAAGGAGCGCACCGCAGCCATCGCCGCAGCGTTCCCCGGGATCCCCTATCCGGACGGCTGGAAGGCGAACATCGCAGGCATCGATCTCAATTTGCAGTACCCCGCCGGGTGGGACACCGCCCGCGCGATCAAGTTCGCGCAGGGCTACGACCGCCCCGCGCCGCGCGACTTTGTCGGCGAAGCGCCGCTCACAGCGCCGGAGGCCGCCGCGCTTGCCGCCTTTACCGAAGCGCTCGACCCCGCGCTCGTGCTGGCGTACCACACGCAGGGCAATGTCATCTACTGGAAGTACTTAAATTTTGAGCCGGAGGGCAGCCGCGCGCTCGCCGAGCGGTTCGCCGCCGTGAGCGGCTACGCCTACGAGGACACGCCCTACGCCTCCGGCTTCGCCGGATATAAGGACTGGTTCATTCAGAATTTTGACCGCCCCGGCTACACGATCGAGTGCGGCCTCGGCGAAAACCCGCTCCCGCTCTCGCAGTTTGAAAGCATCTGGAACGCCAACCTCGGCATCCTCACCCTCGCCGCGCTGGGGATATAAAGATAATCAAACAAACCCCACTTCGTTGAGGGGGTTATTTATGGAAAATCCCGCTGCCGAAGCAGCGGGATCACTTTATCTTTATCAGTTCCTCAGCGAGTGGAGCGGGGCGGGGATGCGGCCGCCGCGGGCGATGAACTCCGCGCTCGACGCCGCGTGGACCGGCATGACCGGCGCTTCGCCGAACAGCCCGCCGATCTCGACCGTGTCGCCCACGGTCTTGCCCGGCGCGGGGATGAGCCGGACGGCGGTGGTCTTATTGTTTATCATGCCGATGGCGGCCTCGTCCGCGAGGATGGCGGAGAGCGTTTCGGCGCTCGTATCGCCCGGCACGGCGATCATGTCGAGCCCTACGGAGCACACGCACGTCATCGCCTCGAGCTTATCGAGCGTGAGCGTTCCCTCGCGCGCGGCGGCGATCATGCCCTCGTCCTCCGAGACCGGGATGAACGCGCCGGAGAGCCCGCCGACGTGTCCGGAGGCCATCACGCCGCCCTTTTTCACCGCGTCGTTCAAGAGCGCAAGCGCGGCGGTCGTGCCGTGGGTGCCGCAGACCTCCAGTCCCATCGTTTCCAGAATGCGCGCCACGCTGTCGCCCACCGCCGGGGTCGGCGCGAGCGAGAGATCGACGATGCCGAACGGCACGCCGAGCCGCCGGGACGCCTCCCGCGCGACGAGCTGCCCCATGCGCGTGACCTTAAACGCCGTGCGCTTGATCGTCTCGGCCACAACGTCAAAGCTCTCGCCCTTGCACTCCTGCAGCGCCTGATAGACGACGCCGGGGCCGGAAACGCCGACGTTCACCGCGCTCTCGGCCTCGCCCGCGCCGTGGAACGCGCCCGCCATAAACGGGTTATCCTCCACCGCGTTGCAGAAAACGACGAGCTTCGAGCACGCGAGCCCGTCCGTATCGGCGGTGAGCGCGGCGCACTTTTTGATAACGCGGCCCATCTCCGCCACAGCGTCCATGTTGATGCCCGCGCGCGTCGAGCCGACGTTCACGCTCGCGCAGACGCGCTCGGTGCGCGCTAGCGCCTCGGGAATGGAGGCGATGAGACTGCGGTCGCCGGTCGTGAAGCCCTTCTGCACAAGGGCGGAAAAGCCGCCGATGTAGTTCACGCCCACCTCGCGCGCGGCGCGGTCCATCGCCTCCGCGATGGGGACAAGGTCATCCCCGCACCCGCCCGCGATGAGCGCCACGGGCGTAACGGACACGCGCTTATTCACGATGGGGATGCCGAATTCGCGCTCAATGGCCTCGCCCACGGGGACAAGGCCGTGCGCCTCGCGGCAGATCTTTTCGTAGACCTTATCCGCGGTTCTCTTGATATCGCCGGTGGCGCAGTCGAGAAGGCTCAGCCCCAGCGTGATCGTGCGCACGTCGAGATGCTCCTGCTCGATCATCCGGATGGTCTGGACGATCTCGTCGGTATTGAGGAAATAGCTCATGGTGCCCTCCTCAGATCCGGTGCATGGCGTCGAAAATATCCTGCCGCTGCACGTGCACCGCGAGCCCGCGCGCCTCGCCGACGGAGCGGAGATGCTGCGAGAGCTTATCAAACGGCATTTCGCACTCGGCAAGATCGACGAGCATGATCATCGTGAAGTAGCCCTGCATGAGCGTCTGGCTGATGTCGAGAATGTTGATGTTCTGCTCGGCGAGCGCGGCGGTGATGTACGCGGTGATGCCCTTGGCGTCGCGCGCAAATACGGATACGATGGCTTTCATGGGCGTTCCCCTTCTCTTTCAATGAATAAAAGTATTATACACGGTTTTTGCAATTTTTCAATGTCCGTCCTGCACGGAAATTGCACTTGCATTTTTCCGCCGCGGATGATATGATTTGCACGCCGAAAACAAATGCTTTTCACGGAGGGACACATATGGCGAACCGAAATCTCCCCACCTACTATCTGGTGGAGGCGGACATGCTGCCGGAGATCTTTCTCAAGGTCATGGAAGCGAAGGAGCTTCTGCAGACCGGCGAGTGCAGCACGGTCGGCGACGCGGTCAACCGCGTCGGCATCAGCCGGAGCGCATTTTATAAGTATAAGGACTCGATCACGGCGTTTCAGGATCTGCGGCACGGCCACATTCTGACGTTCCAGGTGATGCTGCGCGACCAGACGGGGCTGCTCTCGGCGGTGCTGAGCGTATTCGCCCAGTGCGGCGCGAACATCCTCACGATCAATCAGAGCATTCCGGTAAGCGGCTGCGCCACGATCACCATCAGCGCCGAGACCGCCGGAATGAGCGAGAGCATGGAAACGCTCATGAACCGCCTCGTCGCCGCCGACGGTGTCATCCGCGCGGAAATACTCGCGGGATAAGACCTATAAAGCAAGTACCGCCTCACGGTTTCTTTTTCGTGGGGCGGTACTTGCTTTAATTCATAGTCATTTTGTGATAGATACAACCGCACAGGCAATGGCATAAATTGTATTTCCCATAGTATTTTCATAGGTCATATAGTCTACGGGAAGTGCAACCATCGTTACTCGGTTTCCTTCGTATATTTCATCCGCGTATCCAATCTTATAGCAGTAGTACACTCGGTATTGCGAGTCTTGCGCAATAAAAAAGGTATATTTATATCCCCAGTCTTCATACTCAAATATCTGAACTACTTTTAAATTATTAATCTTTATTAATTCATCTCCGTATTGTGAGGAGTTCTTTGAGAATGCTTCATATTTAAAGTTCTCCTCAAACTCCACAACTTCTTCCCCTATTGCATTTTCAAGGAAAATGCCCTCGTGAGAATTAATAAAGCTTGCTGATTTTTCCGTAACATTAAATCCCTGTGCTGACCCTACCGCAACTGTTCCTATTGCGGTAAAAAACTGTGCGGCGGTCGGCATGAATTCTCCTTTTTCGTAATAGCCGTCGTAGACCCACGAATGATCTTTAAATCGCGTCACTCCTTCGCCATCATAAAGGCCATCTTTCCATGAACCCGTATAGGTATATTCATTACCCCCATCATTTACGGCAGTAAATTCTCCTATTCCTGATGCTTTCCCATCAATTACATCGCCGCAATAATACCCTGTTCTGTCCACACCACCAGCAAAATGAACAACATAGCAGTCACTTTCCAATTGTCCTTTTCCTGAAAATCCGCCGTTTTTCCATCCACCGGAATACCGAATATATCCATCTTCTCCCGAGTAATCAAGCGTTCCTTCCCCGTTTGGTGTTCCGGACTCCCATCCCCCGATATAGGTAGCCGATGTTTTCTCGTCGGAAAAAACAAACTCGCCGCTGCCATTTGGCAGAGCATCCACAGCTTCTCCTTTATAGAGTCCCGTATAAGAATTCCCAGCAATTTCCACCGTATACCCATCGAGTTCCATGCTGCATACGCTGACCGGAAGGCCATTCTCCCAGTTGCCGGAATATGTAAGCCCATCAGCAGAAACGAATGTACCAACCCCATTGGGTATTTTCTTTTCCGTGGTTCCTGAAAACTCTCCAGTATACTGTGTTTCTCCAATGGACACCGTGTATGCCATCGCTTCCACTTCTTTCGGGCCGCCGCAAGCAGTTAAACACAAAGCGCAAGTACACAAAACAAAAGCTGTTATTAAGCGTTTCATGGCTTCCTCCAAAAAGTAATTTGTATAGAACTAACTAATGATATTTTAGCAGATTCAACACAAAACGCAACCATAACACGCCAAAAAATGTTGGTTAAACAGAGATTTTGACGAAAAAACAATTTCTCTTCCCTTTGCTTTCATTCCGCAAGGGAGCCTTTTTTATTGTCCCAAATGGCGCGCATCGCGACGGGCGAATACAATGGAGTGTCAAATCCCATTTTGCCATTCCGGAGGTTTTATCGATATGCTGTTCGTGGAAAAATTCGGCGGAAGCTCGCTCGCCGGGGTCGAGCGCGTCCGCTGCGCGGCACGCCTCATCGCCGACACGGTGCGCGCCGGGCACTCCGTCGCGGCGGTGCTCTCGGCGCAGGGGAAAACGACGGACGCGCTTTTATCTACCGCCGCGCACTACAGCCGCAGCCCCTCGAAGCGCGAGCTCGACATGCTGCTCGCCACCGGCGAGCAGGCAAGCGTCGCGCTCATGGCGATGACGCTTGAGGAAATGGGCCTTCCCGCCGTGTCGCTCACCGGCTGGCAGGCAGGTGTCGGCACGGATGAGACATACGGCGACGCGCACGTCCGCCGTCTCTCGATGGAGCGCGTGCGCCGTGAGCTGGACGAGGGGAAGGTCGTCCTCATCGCCGGTTTTCAGGGCGTGAGCCCCGGAAACGACATCACGACGCTCGGGCGCGGCGGCTCGGACACGACCGCCGTAGCCGCGGCCGCGGCGCTGCGCGCGGACGAGTGCCGCATCTATACCGACGTGGAGGGCGTATTCACCGCCGATCCCCGGCTCATTCCGGAGGCGCGGCGGCTGAGCGCCGTGGACAGTGAGGAAATGCTCCGGCTCGCCTCGCTCGGCTCGCAGGTGCTGCACGAGCGCAGCGCGGCGCTCGCGCGGCGCTTTGCCGTCCCGCTCACGGTGCTCTCCAGTCTTGTCCCCGCGCCCGGCACCGTCATCCGCCCTCTGCCGCTGCCGGAGGACGAAGGCCGTCTCACCGCCGTGACACGCTCGGGCGCTCTCGTCTCGCTCGTCGGCACGCATCTGCACACGTTCGCCTCTCTCCCCGAACGGGCGGCCGCGGCGCTGCGGGAGGCGGGGCTCTCCCCGGACGCCGTGCTTCTCACCGACGGGCGCCTTACCGTGCATGTTCCAGAAGCGCAGAGCCTTGAAACTCTCCGCTGTCTGCACGCCGCGTTTCTGGAAACGAAAGATCATTCTTAATTCCGATTTTACTATCGGATTTCTTGACGAAATAAGGCAAACGTGCTACCCTCTTGGGGATAATATCTCCGGGAGGGGTTTTTTATGATCTATCTCGACAACGCCGCCACATCGCTCCGCCGTCCGGAGGGCGTGGTGCGCGCGGTGAGCGAGGCGCTGTGCTCGCTGGGCAACGTCGGCCGCGGCGCGAGCGAGAGCGCGCTTTCCGCCGCGCGCGTGGTATACGCCGCGCGCGAAAAGCTCTGCACCTTTTTCGGCGGGGCAGACCCGTCGCGCGTGTGCTTCACGCAGAACTCGACCGAGGCGCTCAACACTGCCATTTTCGGGCTTCTCCGGCCCGGCGACCACGTGATTTCGACCGATCTCGAGCACAACAGCGTGCTCCGCCCGCTCTACCGGCTGGAACAGGAGGGCGTGGAGGTCACGTTCCTGCGCGCCGATGCGCGCGGCTGCATCGATTATGCCGATCTCCCCCGCGCGCTGCGGCCGAACACCCGTGCGATCGTCTGCACGCACGCCTCCAATCTCACCGGCAACGCGCTGGACGCATCCCGCATCGGCGCTTTTGCGCGCGAGCACGGCCTTCTGTTTATCCTCGACGCCTCGCAGACGGCGGGCAGCTTTGACCTGAACGCGCAGCGCGACGGCGTTTCCGTCCTCTGCTTCACCGGGCATAAGGGCATGATGGGGCCGCAGGGGACCGGCGGGCTCATCGCCGCGCCCGGCGTGGAGATCCGCCCGCTCAAGACCGGCGGCACGGGCGTGCAGTCCTACCGGCGCGAGCAGCCGGAGGAATATCCGACGCGGCTCGAGAGCGGCACGCTCAACGGCCACGGCATCGCGGGGCTGTCCGCGGCGGTGGATTTTCTCTGCGAGATCACCCCCGCCGCCATCCACGCGCACGAGACCGCGCTTATGAGCGCTTTTTATAATAAGGTATCCGCCTTGCCGGGCGTCACGGTGTACGGTGACTTCACGCAGGACCGCGCGCCGATCGTCACGCTCAACATCGGCGACATGGATTCCGGCGAGGCGGCGGAAATTCTCTCCGACGAATACGGCATCGCCGTGCGCTCCGGCGCGCACTGCGCGCCGCGGATGCACGAGGCGCTCGGCACCGTTTCGCAGGGCGCGGTGCGCTTTTCGTTCGGCTGGTTCAATACGATGGAGGAAGCGGAACAGGCGGCGGATGCCGTCCGCGACATTGCCCTATGAGAGTACGCGAAAAGAAAGAATACGTGATCTTCACGTTCCACACGACCGCCGCTGCGATGGCGACGGAAAAGCTCTGCCAGGAGCGAAACATTCCCGGACGGCTCATCCCCGCGCCGCGGAGCATCACTGCCGACTGCGGCATCGCGTGGGCCGCGCCGCCGGAGGAACGCGAGCGCATCGAAAACGAACCGGGGCTTCCCGAGATCGCGGGTGTGTACCTGCGCGAGCTTTAATAAGGAGAGCACCATGCAGACACTGAATCTCAAACAGCTCGAGGCCTTCTGCGCCGTGGTCGAGCGCGGCAGCTTCACCGCCGCGGCGGAGGCGCTCTATCTCGCACAGTCCACCGTGAGCGGCCACATTCTCGCGCTCGAAAAGGACATCGGCGTGCCGCTGCTCGTCCGCTCCGGCAAGCGGCGCATCACGCTCACCGAGGAGGGGCGGCGCGTATACGACCATGCGCACACCATTCTCCAGAGCTGCGCCGAGCTCTCCCGCGAGCTGGAGGAGCAGACCTCCCGCGAGGTATCGCTCGCAGCGTCGTCCATCCCGATGCAGTATATCCTCCCGCAGCTCATCAGCGACTTTCACCGGGAAAACCCGGATTTCCGCTTTCTGCTCCGCAGCGGCGACAGCGCCGCCGTCCACGCCGCCGTATTGCAGGGCGAAACGCACATCGGCTTCGTCGGCGCGGTGCTGAACACGCGCGAGCTTACCTACGACTGCATCGCCACCGATCCGCTCGTGCTCGTCACGCCCGACACGCCGCGTTACCGCGCCATGTTCGACGCCGGGGAATCGGGCAACGCGCTGCTCGGCGAGCCTCTCATCTTTCGCGAGGGCGGTTCTGGCACGCAGCTCGCCGGGCAGAAATTCTTCACCGAAAACGGCATCGACTCCGGCGCGCTCAACATCGTCGCGCGCATCGACAACAGCGAGGCCGTGCTGCGCGCCGTGGCGTGCGGGCTCGGCTGCGCCGTCGTCTCCGGTCTTGCCGCGGGCGCGACAAAGGAGCTTCTCTCCTTCCCTCTCGTCGGAAAAAACAACGAGCGCGAGATCTACATGATCCGCTCCCGCGACCGCCGCCCGACAAAGTCCGCGCGCGCGTTCATTGACTTTCTGCTTGACCGCCGGACGCTGCATTGACGGCTCGTTCTATCTGTTTCTCCGATAGAGCCACAGGCGATATCCGATTTACCGTTTGGCATTTTCCGGGGAGACGTCGTATAATGAAGCCGTTAAAACACAGTTTTTGAAAGAGAGAGGGAAAAATTGTGAAAAGCAACTGGTTCAAAAACAACTGGCTGATCCTCGTCACCGGACTTGTGATCGGCATTGCGGCGCTCGTTTTGGGCGTGCACGGCAACCCCGGCAACATGGGCTTCTGCATCGCCTGCTTCCTGCGCGACACGACCGGCGCTCTCGGTCTGCACGGCGCGGAGGTCGTGCAGTACTTCCGTCCGGAGATCGTCGGCATCCTGCTCGGCTCGCTCATCGCGGCGGTCGCGGCGAAGGAATTCAAGGGCCGCGGCGGCTCTTCCCCGATGATCCGCTTCCTTCTCGGCGTGTTCGTTATGATCGGCGCGCTGATGTTCCTCGGCTGCCCGCTGCGTATGGTCATCCGTATCGGCGGCGGCGACTGGAACGCCCTTGTCGGTCTTGTGGGCTTCATCGTGGGCATTCTCGTGGGCGTTGTGTTCCTCAAGAAGGGCTTCACGCTCGGCCGCAGCTATAAGCAGACGCTCGCCGAAGGCGCCGCCTTCCCGGTCGTTTATGTGCTGCTGTTCGTCCTCTGGCTCGCGGCTCCGGCGATCTTCAAGTTCTCCGAAAAAGGTCCCGGCAGCATGCATGCCGCGTGGGGGCTCGCGCTCGTCGCGGGTCTCGTCGTCGGCGCGCTCTGCCAGCGCAGCCGCATGTGCATGGTCGGCGGCATCCGCAACGCCGTCATGTTCAAGGACTTCGGCCTTGTCGCCGGCTTCGTGACGATCATTCTCACGGTGCTCGTCGGCAATCTCATTCTCGGCAAGTTCAACCCCGGCTTCACCGGCCAGCCCGTTGCGCACAACGATGGTCTCTGGAACTTCCTCGGCACCGCCCTCATGGGCTGGGGCTGCGTCCTGCTCGGCGGCTGCCCGCTGCGTCAGCTCATTCTCGCCGGCCAGGGCGAGAGCGACAGCGCCGTCACCGTTCTCGGCATGATGTGCGGCGCGGCGTTCTGCCACAACCTGAAGCTCGCCTCCTCTGCCGACGGCCCGACCGGCAACGGCAAGATTGCGGTGATCGTCGGCTTCGTCGTGGTGCTCGTGGTCTCCCTGCTCTTCACGAAGAAGGCGGAGGAATAAGCCCATGAAAACTGTTGATGCGAGAGGCTTTGCCTGCCCCCAGCCGGTCATCATGGCCCAGAAGGCCATCAAGGCGGACGCTCCCGGCGAGCTGCAGGTGCTTGTCGATAACAAGTGCGCCGTCGAAAACGTCACGCGCTTCGGCGAAAGCCAGGGCTATACCGTGACCGCAGCCGATAACGGCGACGACGAATTCACCGTTACGCTGCGCAAATAACCTTACCCCCTTCACGGCTCTCCCGCTTTCATGGCGGGAGGGCCGTTTTATCTGCCAAATCAGCCCATTTGCCGTCAAATCTTGACCAATGCGGCAAAGTCTGATAGAATAGCAAAGATTCCTCGTGAGTGATAAGGAGGCTGTACCATGCCCCGAGATTATCCGGAATACGAAGACGAGTCCCCGGAGGAGACCTACCGCGATCCGCTCAAGCCGTTTCTGATCGCGCTTGTCGTGCTCCTTCTCCTGTTTGCCGCTATCATCGTATTGCTTTACATGCGTCTGCAGACCGCGAACACCCGCGCCGAAACGCTCTCACAGGAGCTGACGGCCGTGCAGGTACAGCTTGACGATCTGCGCGCGCAGCGGGCCGCCGAGACGCCGACGCCCACGCCGACCGAAGCGCCCACACCCACCCCGGAGCCGACGCCGGAGCCCACCGCTACGCCGGAGCCGACGCCGGAACCGACGCCCACGCCCGCCCCGCTCCTGCGCGACACGATCACCGCCGAGATGCTCGGCTATGTCTACCGTCCGGCGGACGAGTTCTGGTATGACGAGGCAAAGACCGCCGCCGTCATCCCGTACATGCTTGCCGTTCACTATGACCCCGGCATGGACTGGGGTGAGAACATGGCGCTCAACATGGGCGACACGGTGGAGATCCTCGCCAAGCAGAACGGCTGGGTGCTCCTGCGCACCGCCGACGGCCGCTACGGCTGGGCCGCCGGTGAGCTGCTGCGTGAAACGGCCGACGCCCCCGCGGCGACGGCAACGCCCGCCGCACCGGCCGTGCCGGTCGCTCCCGCGACGGCGGCTCCGATGGCTGCCCCGACGCCGGATTATACCGAGGTCTCCAATCCCGATCTCAAATAAGGACTTACACAAAAATCCTCTCTCTGCGCTGTGCAGAGAGAGGATTTTCTTTTATGACGGGCAGCGCCGCGAAAGGCGGCGGAGCTGCTCTTATTCTTTGCTGTCCGGCACGATCACCGTGGCAAAATAGCTGATCTTCTCCGGCAGGCCGGTCATCGTCTCGAACACCTGCTGCGTGGGCAGGCCGCAGTCGGCGACCATGGCGGAATCCTCCGCCAGGCCGTGCCGCGAGAGCGCCGCGGCGGTCTCGCCGATGGCTTTGCCGGACTTCATCAGCACCTTGGTGCCGGGCTGGGCAAGCGCGGCATCGAGATCGGACGCTCCGGCGGGATAGATATGCAGCGGCAGCTCCATCTCCGTGAGGCTCCGGCCGAGCGCCGCGGCCACGGCGGAAAAGCTCGCAACGCCGGGGACCATGCGCGTATCGTATCCGCGGCGGCGCAGCTCGTCGAGCACATAATACGCCGTGGCGTAGATGGACACATCGCCAAGATTCACCATGGCGACGTCCCGTCCGGCGTCGAGTTCCGGCGCGATGGCGTCCGCGGCGCGCGCATAGCCTTCGGCGCGGACGGCAGCGTCGCGCGACATGGCGAACGAGAGCGGCAGAACGGTCTTTCCGCCGAGCTCTGCCGCGCCCTGCGCGATGGAAAGCGCGAGCATCTCGCCCGAAGCGGTCTGCGGCGCGGCGATCACGGGGCAGGCCTCCAGCACGCCGCACGCCTCGCGCGTCATCCACATGGGATCGCCGGGGCCGACGCCCACGGCGTAAAATATTCCTTTCTTTCCTTTCACAGCGTCCATCCTTCCGTTTTCGCGTCGAGTACCGCGAGCCCCGCGGCCTTCGCGCGCGCGAGAAGCGGCGCGTTCGGCGTCCGGGCAGCATCTCCGGCGAGGAGGATCCTGCCGCAGCGGCGCATCGTTTCAAACGCTTTTTCGTATACGGCATCGTCCGGCGCGGCGAACGCCGGCACGGAGACCGTCTCCGCGGCGAGCAGGCGCGCGAGCCGGTAGTCCACATCGTTTTCGTACAGCACGCCGGTCGCAAACGGGACATTCTCGCGCTGGAGCTTCCGGTACACGGATATGCCCGTCCCCGCGCCCGCGAGCACGAACACCTCCGGCGTGTCGCCGGCAGGCTTTTTGAGCTCGATGCTGCCGAAGAGCGGATCGAAGTATCCGTCCTCGATGTCGTACAGCTTCCGGATGGCCTGCTCCTCGAACACCTCGCCGGGCGCGCCGAAGCCGAACTGCGTGTCGCCCTTCACGGTGAGGATGCGGTCGGCCACCTTCTCCGCGAGATCGATCTCGTGGAGCGACATGATGACCGTAATGTTCTTTTTGCGCGCCATGCGCGTGAGGATGGTGAGCAGGTCGAGCTTGTGGCGCACGTCGAGGAACGACGTCGGCTCATCGAGCAGTATCATCTCCGGCTGCTGGGCGATGGCGCGCGCGAGCAGCACGCGCTGGCGCTGGCCGTCGCTGATGGCGTTGAAGTCGCGCTCGGCAAGCTCGAGCGCGTGGACGGTCTCCATCGCTTCGTCCACGATGCGCTGGTCTTCGCCGCGGAGCACGCCGAGCCGTCCGGTGTACGGGTACCGGCCGGTGGCCACAACGTCGCGGCAGGTCGTGAGCTCGACCTTGATGCGCTCGGTGAGGATCACGGCGAGCTTTTTGGAGAGCTCGCGATAGGTGATCGTCTGCATATCCCGTCCCTCGAGAAAGATCTTCCCCCGGATCGGTTCCAGATCACGCGCGATGGTCTTGAGCAGCGTGGATTTGCCCGCGCCGTTCGGGCCGATGAGCGCGATGATCTCGCCCTTCTGTACTTTGACGGAGATATCGCGGATGACCGGTACCTTATGGTAGCCGATCGTGAGATCGTCGATCACAAAATAGGGCGTATCCGTCATTTCCGTCCTCCCTTCCGGCGCAGCATCATGTAGATAACGACCGGCGCGCCGAAAATGGACGTGACGGTGCTGATGTTCAGCTCCGTCGGCGCGAAGGCCGTGCGCGCGATGAGATCGCACAGCATACAGAATACGCCGCCGCCCAAGAATGTGGCCGGTATGACTACGAGCGGCTTGGATGTGTTCAGACAGTGCCGGATGAGGAACGGCACGGCGATGCCGACGAACGAAATCGGCCCGGCAAAGGCCGTCACCGTGGCGGAGAGGATGCTTGAGAGCACGATCAGCGCCGTGCGGAACGCCTTGATGTTCACGCCCATGCTCTGGGCATACGCCTCGCCGAGCTGGTACGCGCCGATGGGCTTGGCCATGAGAAACGTAACGCCGCCGGTGATGCCGACGACCGTGGCCGCCACGCCGACGTTGCTCCAGTTCATGCCGGAGAAGCTGCCCTTGGACCAGTTGTGCAGGTTCACGATATCGGAATCCGCCGCGAACGTCACGGTAAAGTCCGTGATGGCGGTGCAGATGTAGCCGATCATGATGCCCGCGACGAGCAGCGTGGACATGCTCGGGATGCGCCGCGAGAAGAGCAGGATGAATCCCACCGAGAGCAGCGAGCCGACGAACGCCGCAAGGATCAGCGTATACGACGACACCACGCCGAAGAGCTGGATGAAATAGATCATCGCGAACGCGACGACCATTTTCGCACCGCTCGAAATGCCGAGAACGAACGGTCCGGCGATCGGGTTTTCAAAGAACGTCTGCAGCAGAAAGCCCGCGAGCGAGAGCGCTCCGCCGAGGATCGCCGCCATGAGGATGCGCGGCAGGCGGATCTTCCAGATGATGTTCACCTCCGTGGGATTGCCGGTCCTGGTGAACAGGATCTCCACGATCCGCTTGAGCGGGATGGGGATGTTGCCGATGTTGATATTCAGCACCGTGATGAGGCAGAAGGCGGCAATGAGCACGAAGAACACGAGCGCATACCGGGCGCGCCGCCGTGCCTGATGCACGAGATACGCCCCGGCTTGCGCCGGGGCGGTATTCGTATTGACGGTTTTTTCTGTCATGGTTTTCAGGAAACGCGGGTCAGGAACGTCATGTCGCTCTCCGCACCGCCGGTGAGAACGAGATGGATGTCCCGGATCATTTCGCCAACAATGTCCGTGGCCTGATAGAACGATTTGCCCGTACACCAGACGTTGCCCTCCTGCACGGCCTTGAAGTCGGCAAACAGGGCGTCCTTGGCGAGCAGCTCATTGATGCTCGAGATGGGCGCGTCGATGGAGGCGTTGTAGATGAGCACATCGGCGTCCACGGCGGTGCCGTAGAACGTCTCCATGGTAACAGAAATGGAGGTGTTCGTCTGGTCGGTCACGAAGTTTTCAAAGGCATAGCGGCCGCCCGCAAGCTCGATCATCTTGGGAATATAGTCGGTGGGCTTGCGGATGACGATGGAGCCGTCGGAGTTCACGAAGAAAAATGCGACGGTCTTGCCGGTGTTCTCAAAGCCCTCGAGCTGCGTGATGATGGCGGCCTGCTGGTCAAAAAACTCCGCGGCCTCGGCATCTTTGCCGACAAGCGCGGCATAGAGCTTGATCCATTCGGTGCGGCCGAGCGGGTGCTGCTCATAGCTGGAGCGGTCCACCAGCACGGGGATGCCGAGATCCTCGATCATCTCCTTGACCTTGGGCGTGTGGTAGATCATCGTGGACTCGATCGCCAGATCGCACTCCTCGTCGATCAGGCGCTCATAGTCGGGCTCGCTGTACTTGCCGGCGAACTCGATATCGCCGCGCTGCATCGCCTCAACGGCCGCGTCGATGTACCAGCCGGACTCGCGCGTGCCGGTGAGCCGGATGTGGTCGAGCGCGTCCACGGCGGCGAAGAGCGACATGGCGGAGGTCGCCGCAAGATAGATCTTGTCCAGCGGCTGCTGCAGCACCGTGACGGAGCTGTCCATCTTCGCCGGTACCGCCGCGCCCTCCGGCACGACGAGGAAGTCGCCGCCGTTGTCGATGCGGATGAGCGTGTACCCGCCCTCATAACGGAAAAGGCGGAACACCGTGGCGTACTTGAGCGGTGACTCTTCGGTGAAGGTCAGCCCTTCGATGACCGGCGCGTCAGCCGGAGCCGCGGCGGGGTCTTCCGCCGCAGGGACCTCGGCCGCGGCAGCCGTCGGAGCGGCGGTCACCCCGGCGGCTGCGGGAGTTGTGCTCCCGCAGCCGGACATGACGGTCAAAAGCAGCGTCAGCGCCAGAAGAAGCGCCGAAATTCTCTTTGTCGTGTGTTTCATGCATTAACCCTCCCGGGAGGTAATTTCGCGGATCATGCGCTCGGCGGTCGTCTCGTCGCCGAAGAGGATGCCGTAGAGCCGCAGCCAGTCGGCCTGCGCGAGAGCGTCGGCCTCGTCGACGGAGCGGTCGATGAGCATCGGGATGTTGAGCACGGCGAAGCGGTCAGCCAGATCGTACAGACGGTCGCGATACTCCACCGCCGTCAGGCTCTCCGCGTCAGCGGGGGCGGTCTGCTTGCGCTCGGTGAGCGTTTCCCCGCTCAGCGGCAGGAGCTTGCCGGACGTGATCGCGAGATCGGTCTTGCTCTGCACGAGCTTCTTGTACTCGGGCTTATCCCAGCTGCCGCCGTACAGCACGCTGCCGTCGGCAAGACCCTTGCTGAGGATCTCGTTCTCGCTCGTCTCCGCGCCGAACACCTTGACAAGGTTCAGCGCTTCAAAGATCTCAAAGGTATCGACGGGCGTTTCGTCCATCAGATAGATGCTCTTCGCCGGCAGCGTCACGATGATGAGCTGCTTTTCAAGGCCCGCGGGGAGCTCCGTTCCTTCCGGAACGAACAGATAGCGCAGGACGTTCTGCTTATAGAGCCCGGCGACGTAGTCGGCCTTGATCTGCGCGTTGTCGGCAGTCTCTTCCTCGACGACGGCTTCTTCCGTGCCGTCGGACGCGGCGGCGCTGTCCGCCTTGGCGATCTCGGCCTTCGCCTCGTCGGTGTCGAGCACCGTGTCGCTTATGACGTCGATCTCCGCGAGGACGATGTTGCCCTCATAGCGGAAGAGCTTGAGATACTGCGCGTGCTCGAGCTTGATCTCCTCCTGGAACGTGAGACCCATAATCTCGGGCGCCTCGGTGCTGAGCGTTTTGCCGTCGGTGTTGTCCTTCTGGTTGTTCGCGTTCGTCTTGAGCTGCACGAAGATGATGTACTCGATCTCGTGCGCGGAGGACATCTTGGTGGTCATGCCGAGAACGCGGTTGTTCTTGTTGAGCTCCACGGGGATCGTGAAGGTGCTGCCGTCGTTGGAGTAATAGGTGTTGCCGGAGGCCTTCACATAGGAGTACTGCGGCGGGTTGCCGCTGCTGCTCACGAAGCGGATGGTGGCGTACGCCTGGCCGTTCTTCACCGTGACCTTGTCGCACACGATGCGCGCGCGGCCGGAGCCGCCGGAGAAGGAGAAGCTGTCGGGCGCGTAGACGCCGTCCTTGAGCGTCGTGCTGTTATCCACGCGGGAGGTGGAGCCGCTGGTGTCGGTTTCGTGATCGGATTCGTTGTCCGGATTGGTGGGGTTCGGGGTAGGCGTCGGCGTCGGGGTCGGCGTGGGTGTCGGAGTGACAGGGTCGGCCGCGTCGCCGATCTTCTTGAGCGAATCGGAGCGGAACGTCACCGTGCGGTCGTACCAGATGTTGTTTTTCAGGCTGTGCGAGGAGATGATGAGGGGCTTATCGAGCTCAGACACGGGGATGGTGTAGGTGTACTTGCCGTTTTCGTCCACGGCGAAGGGCGCCCAGTTGTCCTTGTCCTTCTCGGCCTCGTCGCCCGTGCCGGGGTAGAGGTAATCGTAGCCGGTGCCGCTGAGCGTCAGCGTGGCCATGATCGCGCCGTTCACAACGTTGAGCTTCGTGTCGATGATCTTGAACATCGCCGCGTCGCACTCGGCCGTGGCGGAATACCGGCCGTCCTCGGCGGTGCGCTTGAGATTTTCGATGTCCAGCGTGATGCTGCGGTCGTACCACTTGTCGTTCTTCTGGCTGTGAGAGGTGACGGCCAGCGGGTTCGTCAGCTTATCCACCGTGATGGTGTAGGTGTGCCAGTTGTCGCGCGTCTCGCCGTCGATCGTGCCGCTCACGACCTTGGCGGGAACCCACTCGCTCCGGTCAACGGCGTCGGCCTGCGTGCCGGTGCCGGGGTAGAGATAATCGTAGCTGGTGCCGTTGAGCGTGAGCGTCAGCTGATACTTGCCGTCCTTCGCCGTGATGACGACGCGGCGCACCTTGAACATCGCAGCGCCGGTCTCGGCGGTGGTGGTGTAGGTGGTGCCATCCTTGATGACCGAGCTCGGATCGCTCGGATCGACCGGATCGACGGGGTCGGAACCGCCGCTCAGGCGCGGCAGGAAGCGCGGCAGCAGGAGCTGATCCTGCTTCGTGCTCCACGCGCCGCTCTTGCTGCAGCTCACAAACGGGATGGTTTCCGCAAGGGCGCTCTTCGGCAGCGTGACGGAGAACACGCGGTAGCTGTAGGGATCGTCCGCATTGAGGATGCCGGCGGAGACCGCGTTGGCCTCGCGCGTCGCCTCATCGTCGCTCACGGAGCCGAAGTACACTTTGCTGTAGCCGCTGGTACGGGTGACATACTTAATGGTGATCGTATCGCCGGACACGGTCAGCGTCGCGCCCGCGTCGACGGGGATGACGCCGTTTTTCGTGTAGGCGTAGCCGAAGAGGTCGTACACGCCGTCCGTGAAGGCGGAGGCGTCAAACGTGCCGTTGAAGTTCGGGACGTTCAGGAAGTAGGACTGTGAGGTATCCCACGAGTTATCGGAGAAACCGACCGTCGCGGGCGTGTAGGAGCCCTGTCGCTCGGCGTTCACGGTGTAAACGAACGTCGTGGTGCCGTCGGGGTTCTGCGTGCCGGTGACATAGGAGGACTTGTCCTTATCGTTGCGGTCGCCCAGATACAGCTTGTCCGGCGTCTTGGAGGAATTGTTGCCGGCTGCCTTGCCGGTGATGGTGCAGGTGATGGTCGTGCCCTTGAGCACCGCGGAGGAAGAGGAGATCTTGAAGCTCTGCTCCACCCGGCTGCCGCCGGCGAGCAGACGGATACCGGCATCGTCCAGCCGCGTCTCGGTATCGTCCGTCAGACGGGGCAGGTAGTCGGTGAGAACCAGATAATCCTGCTTCTCCAGCCAGCCGTTCGTATCCTGATACCACAGCGGCGAATGGCGCACGAAGGGGATCTTGTCGCCGAGCGCGCTCTTCGGGAGCGTGATATAGAACACCTTGTAGTTCATGCCGATGGGCTCATAGTCGGCGTTGCCGATCGCATTCGCCTCGCGGGTGGCCATCGGGTCGGTCACAAGGCCCATGTAGATCTTGTCGGTATCGCTCGCGCGGGTGACCCACTTGATCGTGACGGTGTCGCCGGAAACGGTCAGCGTGGACTGCGTGTCCACGGGGAAACCGCGGTTGTCGACCTTGTCGAGATAGGGGTAGGCGTTGCCGTAGAGGTCGTACACACCGTCGGTGTAATAGCTCGGGTCAAACGCGCGGCCAAAGCTCGGGATGTTCAGGAAGAAGTCCTGGTTCTCGTCCCAGCTGCCGTCGGCAAAGCCGATGACAACGGGGATGGAGGTCCCCTGCTTGTCCGCGGAGACGCCGAACGAGAAGGTCGTCTGCAGACCGTTCACGCTGCCGGAAACGGCGGAGGACTTGTCCTTATCGTCGCGGCTGCCGAGATAGAGCTTCACCGCGGGCTTTCCGGCGTGGACGCCGGTCATTTCGCCGGTGATGGTGCAGTAGATTGTATCGCCGATGAGCGCGGCGGTGGAGGAGCTGATCTTGAAGCTCGACTCGTTGAAGCCGCCGGCGGCGACCATCTTCATTTTGGCATCGGAGATCTCCGTGCCGGTGTCGCAGTCTCCGTCCGCAGGGATGGAGATCACGAGGTCTTTGGTGGTATACCAGCCGCCGTCCGGCTTGCCGAGGGCGATGGGCATGGGCGTGCCGCGGTAGGACGCGGGCAGTTCAAACTCGAACACCCAGCCGCCGCCGCTGCGCGCCGTGCCCTGCACATAGGGGGACTTGAACGCATCGTCCTTGGAGCCGAAGTACAGCTTGTCGAACGAGGTGTTGGCGGTCTCAAAGCGGATGAGCAGCTTCTCGCCCGCGACGACCATGCCGGTCTTCGCGGCGGTGAGCATCTTGAATTCCGCGTTGTCCTCGGCCTTCAGGACCTTGATGCCGGCTTCCTTCAGATCGTCGGGCAGCTTCGGGATCGCGGGCGCGGCCTCCGGCTTCTTGTCCGGGTCCTCGCCCGAGCCGGTGCCTTCGGGGATATCGGCGGGGACGATGAGCTCAAGCTCGCTGGAGTTATAGGGGCTTCTCGCGGTGAGATCACTCTTGAGGATGCAGACCGGTACGCGCGTGCCGGCAGCGCTCTCGGGGAGCGTGAAGTGGTAGGTCTGCGTGCTCGTTCCGGCCACACCGGCCACGACGCCGAACGCGCCGCCCGCGTCAAGCTGCGCGACGAGATCCGTGCGCGTGCCGAAATAGAGGTACGAGTAAGTGAACGCGCCGCTCGCCGCGGGGTTCACCTGCACCGTGACGTAAATTTTGCCGCCGTATTTAACGGCGGAGGCCGTCTCGATCTTGAACATGGGGTAGACCGTATCGGCGCCCTTCTTGGCGACGAACATCTTGCCGCTCATGTCCTTCTCGTCCATCGGCGCGGCGGGATAGCTCACCGCCGTGGGAACTGCCGGTTCCGGCGTGGCGGTCGGCTCTGCCGTCGGCGTGGCGGTCGGCTCCTCCGTTGCGGGAGTCTCGGTCGTTTCGGCCGTCGGCGTCGGCGCGGCCGTGGGAGTTGTCTCCGTTCCGGCCGTGGTCTCCGCCGCGGGGGTGGCCGCAGGAGCCGCAGTCGCTTCCGCCGTCGCCGCGGGAGAGGTCTCCGCGGCCGGCGTCACGGCGCCTGCGCTGCCGGTGTCGTCCGCGGCGAGCGCCGGGACAACATTCCCCAGCGCCAGGCAGACCACGAGCAGCAGCACAACGATCCTGGACATTGTTTTGTGCATATTGATGCCCTCCTAAATGATCTCATGGGAAAATCTCGCAAAAATTCAGACGCTCCTCCCGGAAAAACAAAATCAGAGCAGCCCATAGGCTGCTCTGACGGTATTTTCAGAATAATAGCGTTTTAATCGGAAACATACCGTTCCAGACAAGAATCCGCCGGGAAGCGGTATTCATCCGATGAAATATCCTGACTCCGTTTCCTCGCTCGCCCGCCTTCCCGGTTTCCCAGTGGC